>OFFT01000276.1_pt1 | contig 41404 bp, 30 predicted proteins | sample 1521581 | NCBI WGS metagenome assembly OFFT01 (sample SAMEA3504084, study PRJEB24116) | mouse gut metagenome | biome: mouse gut; feature: mouse-associated habitat; material: faeces | place: Denmark | collected 2011
GGCTGGCGGCTGAGACCAGCCGCAAACCTTTTTGTAGAACAGGAGGTGCGGCTATGCGTATTGACCCCCGAAGGTTTCTTGAACTTCTGGTCCTCCTGATGATCTGCCTGTGGCTGACGCTCATTTGTCTGAACGGCTTTCCAAAAGCCTATGGCGGATATGCCGTATCCATGTTACAATGGGTACAGTAATGCCGGGAGGTGGCGGATATGGGCGCGAGGGGCTGGAAAGACCTGAAAGCAAAACAGAAACAGAAGTTGTCCGAGGCCATGTTCGGCGTGGTCTGCGCCCATTATAAAGAGCATGGGCGGATGCCCGCCGATGCGGAACTGGAGAAGCTGGCAAAGGCGGCTTTTACCAAGATACAGGGCCGTGGGCTGGGGCTGTCCTATGAGACCGTCCATGATGTTTTCCTGAAAAAACAGGCCAGATTTGCGGAGCGGATCGAGAAGAACAGCCTCCCGGAGCCGCCGAAGCCCAGGGTGAAGAAAACCGAGGCGGAGAAGCTGGCGATCAAGCGGGCCGCCCGGAAACGGAGAAAGGCGAGGCTGGCGGCGCAGGAGCAGCAGAGCTTGCCGGAGCAGGACGGCCGCTTCTTTTATATCGCCGGGTACACCTCCGGGGGCGCCCCCTATGGTGTCACTTGGGAGGAGATGGGGCTGGAACCCTGGGAAGAACTGGAGTAGGAGGTGCGGATATGGGCCGCTACACGGAGCAGGAACTGAGGGACATCTTTTATGATGCCCTGGACTTCTTCAACGAAGCCCTTGACTCCGGCATCACAAGGGACAACACCGTCCTTGCGTTCTTCACCCCGGAGAACGGTCTGGAGGTCTACGAGCGGTTCTGCAAAGAGCATTTTCCGAGGAACCTGGACGAGGACTACAAGGCGGAGGGCTATTTCCAGTCCTTTGCGGCACAGGCTTTTGTGGGCAGGGGGCTATACGGCGTGATGGTACGCGCCGACATCAGCTTCCCCCTGCCGGAGCTGCACCGTGTTTTCCTCCATGAAATATCACACCTGTTCTGCTGTGAGAACGAGATCGAGGGCGGGGGCTTCTTTGACCGCTACTGCATGGGCAGCGGGGCGGAGGACGGCATGATGAACGCCGGGTACGCGATCTGGCGGGAGGCTGTGGCTGACATCATGGCCGATTCCATCCTGAGCGAGTACACGTCCCTGACGCTGGCGGATGTCCGTGAGGAGGTGGGGCGGCTCTACCGTATGCTGTCCCCGGCAGACCCGGACTCGAAGAAATGTATGTCGCTGATCCTCCTGTATGTCATGGCTACAAGGGAGGTCGGCGGCGTGACGGAGTGGGCCGATGCGGAGGCGGGGCTGAAACAGCGTCTTAGGCTGGAGGATCCGGCATTGTACGCCGTCCTCAAGATGGCCTTTGACAATCTGCACCGCTCCCCGTTCTGGTCCATCACCCCGGACTTCATCATGGAGCTGGGCGAAGCCTACCTCTCCCTCCTGTCGCACAAATTCCTCCGGGAGAACCTCTCCTGAGACAGGCGGCGGGCAAAACTTTATAAAAACCGTAAAGCGGACAAGGATCACACATCTTTGCCCGCTTTTTTTGATGCCCAAAATCGGGCGAAAACAGTTGATTTTTTCAGAAAGGAGCGACTGCCTATGAGCAAGTTAGTGATCTGCGAGAAGCCCTCGGTGGCGCAGAGCATCGGCAAGGTGCTGGGCGCCTCGAAGCGGTGTGACGGCTATCTGGAGGGCGGCGGGTATATCGTGAGCTGGTGCGTGGGCCATCTGGTGGAGCTGGCCCAGCCGGAGGCTTACGGTGAGACCTACGCCAAGTGGCGGCTGGAGGACCTGCCCATCCTGCCGGAGAAGTGGCGGTATCAGGTATCCCCGTCCACGAAAAAGCAGTTCCAGATTTTGAAGGAGCTGATGAGCCGGGAGGATGTCGCCTCCATCGTGGAGGCCACCGACGCCGGACGGGAGGGCGAGCTGATCTTCCGGCTGGTCTACCACCAGTGCAAGTGCAAAAAGCCCTTCGAGCGGCTCTGGATCTCCTCAATGGAGGACGCCGCCATCCGGGAGGGCTTTGCCAGCCTGAGACCGGGAACGGAATACGATGCCTTGTATGAGGCTGCCCTGTGCCGGGAGCGCGCCGACTGGATCGTCGGCATCAACGCCACCCGGCTCTTTTCATGCAAGTACGGCCCCACCCTCAATGTGGGCCGGGTGATGACGCCCACGCTGGCGATGGTCTGCGGACGGGAGGCGGCGATCCGCAATTTCCAGTCCGAGCCGTTCTACACGGTCCAGCTTGTGCCGGAGGGCTTTGCGGCGAACGGAGAGCGCGTGAAGGAAAAGACCGAGGCAGAGAAGATCGCGGAGGAGTGCCGTTCGGCGGGGACGGCCACCGTGGTAAAGACGGAGCGCAAAGACAGGGCGGAGAAGCCCCCGGCGCTCTACGACCTGACCTCCCTCCAGCGGGACGCCAACCGCCAGTTGGGATTCACGGCGCAGCAGACCCTGGACTACACCCAGAGCCTCTATGAGAAGAAGCTCGTCACCTATCCCCGGACGGACAGCCGCTGCCTCACGGAGGACATGGCGGGGATGCTGCCGGGGCTGGTGGATATGGTGCAGAAAAAGCGTAATATCTCCCCGGACGCCCCCGCCCCCGTGAACGCCGCCCAGGTCATCAACGGGAAGAAGGTCAGCGACCACCACGCCATCATCCCTACGAAAACGCTGGAGTCCGCCGACCTTGCGGAGCTGCCCTCCGGGGAGCTGGCGGTGCTGGACCTGATTGCACTGCGCCTCGTCTGCGCCGTGGGCGACCCCTGCCGCTACTCGGAGACCGCCGTCACGCTGGAGTGCGCCGGACACCAGTTCAAGTCCAAGGGCAAGACGGTCACGGACCCCGGCTGGCGGGCGTATGTTGCCGCCAGCACTGATGAGAAGTCCGAGGACGACGCACCGCCCATCCCCGCCCTTTCGGAGAATGCGGAGCTGCCCCTCGCCAGGGTGGAGTTGAAAGAGGGCAAGACAACGCCCCCCAAACGGTTCACGGAGGACACCCTCCTCCAGAGCATGGAAACCGCCGGGGCCGAGGAGATGCCCGAAGATGTGGAGCGCAAGGGCATCGGAACCCCTGCTACCCGCGCCGCCATCATCGAGAAGCTGGTGCAGAAGGGCTTTGTGGAGCGCAAGGGGGACAAGAAGGCCAAGGCGCTGGTCCCTACGGACAAGGGCCGCGCCCTGGCCGCCGTAGTGCCGGAACAGATACAGTCCCCCTCCATGACGGCGGAGTGGGAGGAGAAGCTGCTGGGCATTGAGAAGGGCGGCTATGCGCCTGACGATTTCATGCGGGAGATCGCCGGGATGGTGACGGACCTTGTAAAGAACTATGAGACGGTGAAAGGAGTGGAGATCAAGATGCCAGGCAACAGCAAGGTGATCGGGAGCTGCCCCCACTGCGGGGCGGACGTGGCGGAGCGTGACAAGGGCTGGTTTTGCACTCATAGGGTTCCCACAAAATCGTCAGATTTTGTGGGAGAAGGAGGAGCAACGGAACGGAGCGGATGCTCGCCGCAAGGCGGGCGCAGCGGAGTGGAGTTTGTGACGACGCAGTGCCGCTTCGTCCTCTGGAAGGACAACGCCTACTTCAAGAAGATCGGCAAGCACCTGACCGCTGGCATGGCCGAGAAGCTGGTGAAGGAGGGGCGCATCAAGCTGAAGGACTGCAAGAGCCAGCGGACAGGCAGGACCTATAACGCCGATGTCCTGCTCACCACCGAGGAGGACGGCCGGGCGAAGTTCCAGATGGAGTTCGATAACAGTGGGAAGAACAGCGGAGGGAAAAAGAATTGAATAGAGAGCAGCTTACGCTCGGTTCCCTGTTTGACGGCATAGGAGGTTTCCCCTATGCCGCCTCTTTTTATGGGATCAGGCCCCTGTGGGCCAGCGAGATCGTCCCGGAGTGCGTCTCCGTGACGAAGAAGCACTTCCCGGACATGGAACACGTTGGCGACATCACAAAGCTCCACGGCGGCGCCCTGCCGCCCGTGGACATCATCACCTTCGGCTCCCCCTGCCAGGACTTGTCCATAGCATCGGGCAAGCGCCTGGGCCTTGCTGGGGAGCGGAGCGGCCTCTTTCTGGAGGCCATCAGGATCATCAGAGAAATGCAGGAGGCGACCAATGGAGAATACCCGAAATTCGCGCTCTGGGAAAATGTCCCCGGAGCCTTGTCAAGTTCTTCCCGGCGTGACTTTAAGGCTGTGCTGGAAGCGTTCACAGACGCCGAAGTTCCAATGCCTGGTTCTGGACGGTGGGCAAACGCCGGGATGGTACGAGGCCGAGGCGTTGACCTCGCTTGGTGCGTGTACGACGCCCAATACTTCGGAACAGCACAGCGGCGCCGGCGCATCTTTCTTATCGCAGATTTTAGAGGCGAACGCGCCGGCGAGATACTCTTTGTCCCCAAAAGCCTGTCAGGGTATTTTGCGGCGGGCGGAACGCCGCGGCAAGGACTTGCCGCCTATGCTCAAAACGGCGCTGGAACAGCAGGCGCGGGGATAGACGGCTACAATGCCCAGCTTACCGGCCATGTGGCGGCCACGCTGGGGACGAACTGCGGGATGTCCACCGGGCGCAACGGCGTGATCGAGATGCCGGACGGCGTGGGGGCGGCGGTCCCCGCCATCTCCATGCGTATCCGCTGCGGCTGTGAGGGCGGGGGCAAGGGGCCTCTGCTCCAGGTGGAAAAGAGCGGCACACTGGCGACCGGGAACGACCAGTACCTCTTTGCCCCGAAGGTCGAGATACTGAACGACCAGGGCGGCGACTCCCTCAATGTGGAGAAGGGCGGCGTATCGCCCACCCTCCGCAGCCAGACCCACGGCAACCTGCCCATCACCGCATACGCCATCCAGGGCTCCATGATCGGCAGGGCGGACGGGAACGGGCCGCAGGGGGACGGCATCAACGAGAACGTCTCCTTCACCCTCAACACCATCGACCGCCACGCCGTCTGCATGGGGACCGGACAGGCCAACGCCGGCATCCTGGAGGAGCAGTCCCCCACCCTGACCGCCGCCCATGAGCAGCCCATCGTCACCCACCCGCAGATCGCCGGGACGCTCTGTGCCTCCGGCGCCGGGCTTTCCCGCCCTGCCGGACAGGGGAACGAGCTGGACTTCTGCGTGGTGAGCGCGGGCTTCAAGCACAAGGCCGGCAGCCAGTCCGGGAGCATCGGTTTCCAGGAGGAGACCGCCCCCACCCTCCTGGCGGGCCAGCAGAGCGCCGTGATGAAAGCCTATGTGATCGGCGCCTACCATTCCGGCGGGATGCTGTCGGACAACCCAAAGAGCGGCTTCTATGAGGCGGACACCTCCCGGACGCTGGACCTGAACGGCGGGAACCCCTGCTGCAATCAGGGCGGCGTGGCTGTGGTGGAGGGCGCAGATGGTGCGGAGACCGCCGCCGTGGACTGCCACAATCTCCGGGAGACAGATGAGGTCAGCGGAACACTGCTGGCAAAGGCGGCCTCCGGCGGCTACTCGCTGAACTACCAGAACCCCGTCCGCACCGGGCTTTGCGTGAGGAGGCTCACCCCCACCGAGGCGGAGCGTTTGCAGGGCTACCCGGACGGCTGGACGGAGGCCGGCGCGGGCGGCAAAGCCATCAGCGACACGAAGCGTTACCAGATGCTCGGCAACAGCGTGGCCGTCCCCTGCGTGGCGTATATCATGCAGGGCATCCGTGACGCTGTGGGCGGTGAGTGATATGCTGTCGCTGGTCCCCATCTCCCTGCGGGAGGCGAACGAGTTCGTGTGCCAGCACCACCGCCACCATAAGCCCACGGTGGGACACAAGTTCTCTATCGGTGTCCGGGAGGACGGGCGGCTCGCCGGTGTTGCCATCTGCGGCCGCCCGGTGAGCCGCTTCCTGGATGACGGCTATACACTGGAGGTCAACCGCCTCTGCACCGATGGGGCGCGGAACGCTTGCAGTATGCTCTATGGGGCGGCGGTCCGGGCGGCGAGGGCGATGGGCTATAAAAAGGTCATCACCTATATCCTGGACAGCGAGTGCGGCACCTCCCTGAAAGCCTCCGGCTTCGTGTGTGAGGGGCCTGCCGGGGGCTTGGAGTGGACGGGCAGGCGTAGGCCCAGGGACAGCGGGCAGTATCCCCGCCAGATGAAAACAAGATGGGTCAAAATTTTGAGACAGGAGGACTGATAGAATGGCTGATACGGAACTGAGCAGCAAACTGTATGAGAAAGCGTCGGCGGAGCAGGACAAGTTCAGGGCATGGCTGGTGGACCAGCCGCCCGCCGATATCTTGAACCACGCTGTTGAGTATGCGGTGCGGGAGGACATCCTGATGGAGATCGGGGCGCTGGAACTGCCTGACGATCAGGCGAGGGCGCTGCTGGCCTCCCCGGACACGATGGCGGACATCTACAAGACCTTCTCCAAGATGGTCGATACCGGGCATATGGATGTAGTCCGGGAGAGCATCGAGGACCGGGTGGCCACTTTAAGTATGGAACAGGCTGTGCAGGAGGCTGTCCAGATGGAAATGGAGTCGCAGGGAAAACAGGAAGGCGTGTACCTTGTTGACCGTTCCTCCCTGCTCCACCTGAAAGAGGTCCAGGGCGGGGATTTTGAGTACACTGTGTTTGACAAGCAGACCAAAGAAAAGACCGCCGAGGGCAAGATCAGCCTGGACGATGTGCTGGACGGTATCGACCCCACCCACGACCATCTTGCGGCGGCGCGGGCAGCCGCTATTGGAGAAGCGGGGCTGCAAAGCGGGCCGCTGGGTGGCAGCGATGTGGCGCAGGTGGGCCTGACCTCCCTGAAAGACTTCCGCGATTCGGACATCCGCCACCGCTCCATCTGGGAGCCGGAGACACTGCCGAAGGATGACATCCGCTTCATCAACAGCGGCTATGACGAGCAGTTCCGCATCCCGGACGGCGGTACGATCCAGGTGGAGTACCCGGACAGGACCTTCTCCGCCAAGTGCGAGTATATCGACGACTACCACACCTATGTCGGGAGCGAGGTCTACCATATCTGCCAGTTCGCCGAGGTGCTGGAGCGTGGCGGGGGCGTCTGCCGCCCGGAGCCAGAGCTGGATGCGGAGCAGGCGGCGTGGAAGATCGGCTGGAACGCCTATCTCGCCGTGGAGTGTGGGGCGGGCCATTGGGACTACCACCTGTATGATGAGAAGTTCAACGAGACCAAGAGCGGCGAGTTGGAGGTCGTGGGCTGTTCCATCAACGAGGTGCGGGATATGGTCCTCTTTGAGAACAAGCTGGAGCGCCGCTCCATGACCCCCACCGACCACGGGATGCTCATGGAGAAGGCGGCCATGCGGGAGCAGGAGGCGCAGGCCGAGAAGCGGGAGTCCGTCCTGGGCCAGCTTTCCGCCTTGAAGTCCAGTGCGAAGGGACACCCCGCCCCCGCCCCGGCGAAGAAGCGGGACGAGGCCAGCTTATGAGCCGCCAGAAGCTGACCCTTGCGGAGCAGGAGACCATCATCCTGTGGGACAATGAGCTGGACACGGCGGAGGTCTACACCCATGACGCAAGGCTCATCAATAAGCTCCGGGAGCTTTCCCAGCGGTTCCCGGAGGGCTATGTCCTGGAGCGTTCCGGGCCGGGGCGGTCCGTGACCTACCGCATCCCCAAGCGGTGCGTGGGCATCCGCCCCCCGTACAGCGAGGAACGCCGGCAGCGGCAGCGGCAGGACGCAAAGGAGAACGGCCTGCCATTTTTGAGGAAGGAGGAGCAGAATGTCTGACATCAGGAAATGGGACGAGGTGAACGGCGTGGACGAGGACCCCGGCCACCTGACGGCGTTTCTGGAGAGCGCCACCGACGCCTATGCCATCTTACAGCTCCGGCACACGGACGACACCCTCTATGAGCGGTTCGAGTCCTATTCCAGCCTCCAGCGGCAGAGCAAGGAGCCGGACATCGACCACTATGAGGTGGTCTACCACGGGGACCTCCCGAAGGCGCCCGACACGCCGGATGCGGTGATGGCGCAGTTGGAGGCGCTCTATGTCCAGTTCAACACCGCCCACCCGGATGATTTCCGGGGACACAGCCTGTCGGTCAGCGACATCGTGGCGCTCAAAGTGGGCGGCGTGGTATCCTGCCACTATGTGGATTCCATCGGCTTTAAGGAGCTGGAGGACTTCGCCCTGCGGGAGAACTACCTGAAGAACGCTGAGATGGCGGTGGAGGACGATTACAACTCCATTGATGGGATCATCAATAACGGGAGAAAGGATGAGCCTGAAACGGAGCGGCACTCTGTCCTGGACGCGCTGAAAGCCCTTTCCGGCGCGGAGCAGACGGAGCGCAGGCCGCCCCAGAAGCAGGCCGGACGGGACGAGAGATGAAGGACTTTACACGGGATGAGCGTATTATGATGATGCTCTACAACCCCGGCACGCGGGCGGGGCTGGTGGCGGAGCTGGAGGCCATGCGCCTCCAGCTTACGCCCTCGGAGCGGCGGCTGGGCCGTCTCTCCAAAAGTGTCCTGGAAAAGCTGGAGGGCATGACGGACACGGAATTTGACAGCCTGGACCTGTACCCGGACATCTGACCCAGGCACACAAATCTGAAAGAAACGGAGGCAACCTATGGCATTGAATGAACCCTTGCGGGCGGACGGGGCGGCGGTCGTACCGTTCCCCTCGAAAGCCGCCTACTACACCCAGATGGCGGAAGAAGCCGCCAGACAAGTGACCGGGAGCCGGGAGCAGTGGACAGCCTTCCTTACCACTGCGGCCCGGCTCTACAAATACCCCTACAATGAGCAGCTCATGATCTACAAGCAGCGCCCGGACGCCACGGCCTGCGCCGAGTATGACCTCTGGAACAAGACCATGCGCCGCTATGTGCGCCGCGGCTCCAAGGGCATCGCCCTGGTGGACAACACGGGCAGCCGCCCGAAGCTGCGCTATGTGTTCGATGTGTCGGACACCGGGGAGAGGGAGAACTCCCGCCCGGTCAACCTCTGGTCCATGCGGGAGGAGTATGTCCCCGCTGTGCAGGATGCGCTGGAGCGGGCCTACGGCGTGGAGGCCGGGGCGGGGCTGGAGGAGCAGATCGAAAAAATCTCCTCCCGACTCGCTTCGGGATATTGGGATGACAATAAAGAGGTCATCCTCGGCATCGTTGACGATTCCTTCCTTTACGGGTATGATGAGTTCAACGTAGAGGTATCCTTTCGGAGGGCGGCGGAAACGAGCATCCGATATATGCTCTATTCCCGCTGTGTGGAGGACCCGGAGAGCTACTTTGAGCCGGAAGATTTCATGGATGTGTTCGACTTCAATACCCAGGCGGCGTCCAATGTGCTGGGTACGGCGGTCAGCGAGGTATCTTCCCAGGTGTTCCGTGAGGTCGAGCGGGCCATCCGCACCTACGAAAGGGCAAAACAGGTCGAACAGGCCGAGGAAAGGAGACAGGACAATGGCAGAGCTGACTTACAGACAGGCAGGGGATTACCTGATCCCGGACATCCAGCTGGAGGAAATGGAGGACCGTCCGCTGGGCAAGTACGGCAGGATGCGGAGGGCGTACCTGGAGGAGAACAACAAACTCCTCTACAACCACCTGACCCTGATCGGGAAACTGTTCCCGCACCTGTGGGAGGTGCAGGAGACGGCCGCCGCCCGGATGAAGCAGTTGATGGAGGAACTGCTGGCGGCGGACCCGGCGCCGGACAAAAAGACCCGGCAGATGGACTGGGTGCGGCACATGAACGCACTGAAAGCGCAGGCGGAGGAGATCGTGATGGCGGAACTTATCAACAACTGACGCTGGAGGGGCTGTTCCCCTCCGAGATGGAACAGATCTCAATGATAGACCGACAGGCGGAGAGCGAAAAGCCCTCCGCCTTTGCTATGCCCAAAAAAGAGGAACAGGCTCCGGCAGAGGCTCCCGCCCCCGCTTTTTCTATTCCTGACGCGGAGATCGAGCGCATCCTCCGCCACGGTTCCCCCTATGACGGCGGCAAACTGCGTATCGCTGCCCTTTATTCGCAGGAGAACACGCCAGATGAGCGTGTGGAGTATCTGAAAGGCGAGTATGGGACCAACAGTGGGCAGAGCTGGCAATTTTCCGATGGCAGCCGGGGCGGTGTGCAGACCCGCCCTCAGGGACTGGTGATCCGTGACGCCAGCCACAACGCAGAGGTGCGCCTGCGCTGGTCCGAGGTCGAGAAGCGGCTCGGTGCGCTCATCCAGAACGGCCAGTATCTGAGCGGCCCGGACAAACAGCGGTATGCCGCCCTTGAGAAGAATTACGCCGAGTTCGGCGCCGTCCCTCTCCCTGCTCCCGGACACGGTTTTCCCCCTACCCCGGCAGACATCTATGAGCGGTATTACCCTGTCATCCGGGACGCCCTCCTGCGGGACACGGCGTATCGGAACGCTTGTGACAACAACGACAAAGAGACCGCCTATGTGGAGGGCGGCAAGGCCATCGAACAGGCGGCGCTCACCATCCAGGACACGGGCTTCATGCGGCTGTATTTCGATGTGCCGGAATTCCATGACCGCCTCCACCAGTCCCTGCTGGACGAGACCTATGAGACCATGACCGCCGCCCCGGAACTGCCGGACCCGCCCGACCGCACAAGCGAGATGCTGGCACAGGCGGCGCGGATGGCGGACGGCAGCAACTATGCCGCCCCAGAGCGGTTCTTCCTGATCGAGACCGAGGGCGGCTATGCCGTCTGGGATGACATCCGGGATGAGATATATGTTGACCCGGAGGGCGTCTCCGAGGAGTTCACCAGCGAGTGGCAGGCTGAGGACTATCTGCTCCAGGTCAAGGAGGATGTCGCAAGGCGGGAGGCCGCCGACTGGCTCAAAACGGAGGAGGCAAAGCTGCCGCCGCTAAAATATGGCATCGGGGACCCGTTCACCATCTATTCCGAGGACGGTACAAAGGAGATCGTCCTGACGAGCATCACGGATGGGGATGTGTTCTATGTCTACCCTGACGAGCCGGGGCGGGACCAGGTGTTCATGGACCGGGAGATGTTCGAGCATAGCCTGCGGACTGGACACATCCGGGACGCCCAGCCGAAAGAAGCAGTGCAGACTGCCGCCAGCTACCGCAGCGGCGATGAGGCCATCGTCATCCAGCAGTATCCCAACGGGCAGTTCTACAACCACTACGGCTACGATGAACAGCGCCGTTTTGCTATAGCTACGGCTGGCGGTTTCGCTACCTTTGAGGAGGCGGAGACGGCGCTCCGCTCACACCGCCCCAAGGCCGAGAGGGTCATGGAGGAGCCTATTCCCGGCACAGAAGCGGGGCAAACGCCGGAGGGCATGGCCCATGAAGGAGCCGGGAAGGATATTACCCCTGCCGCACCGCAGGAGCCGACCTATCAGGTGGGCGATACCGTCTATCTGGAGGACACGGCTTATATCGTGGAGGAGATTGGCCTGTTCGATGTCCAGCTCCGTGACCCTACGCTGGCCTATCCCGTCCTCCGCGCTGAGAGCAAGGAGAGGCTGGAGCGGATGCTCTGGGCGGATGTCAGGAACAACGCATTCCTGCCCGGTGCGAAGATCGAGGTCACGACCCCCAATTACCGGGTGAAGGTCACGGCGGAGGAGGCCCCCGTCCTGGAGGAGCAGATGGGCGAGGCCGGCATCTCCACGGCGCGGTTCGTCCATGAGAACGGCGATGTCACATTCAGCTTTGCGGAGGCCGACCGGGATGCGGTCGAGCATATCCTTTCCGCACAGAGGGAAGAAGATTCTTTTGCGGATGTTGATAAATGGGCGGCGGACTACCAGAGCCAGACGGAAACGGCCATTGCCGCATTGGAGCCTGAACAGCGGCGTATCGTGGATGCCATGCAGACGGCAGGATTTTTCTATGACCCGCTTTCCACTACTGCGCTGGACCCCCTCATCTTCCGGGCGGGCGACCTGATGGGCGGGTATCCCACCTCCTTCAAGACATGGGCCGAGGCGTATGCGTTCATTGACGGGGCCGAACTGAAAGATACCCCCGGATTGCGGGAACAGGTCCAATCGGTTCTCCACCCAGACTCAACTTGGGCGCAAAACGCGCACAAGTTAGATGCAAGGCCAACTTCGCCGCAAAACGCGGCGAAGTTAAAAAGTGAGCCAGAAATCACCGCCACCACCGAGACCATCTACCCCGGCGACAAGAACGGCCTGCCCTTTGATGTGGTCGTTGAACGGCTGCATTTCGGGGAGCCGGAACACGGACAGCCGGAGCAGACCCAACAGCCCGCCGCCCGCAATTTCCGCATTACGGACGACCATCTGGGCGAGGGCGGACCCAAAGCGAAGTTCCGGGCCAACATGGACGCCATCAACCTCCTGCATGAGCTGGAGTTCGACGGCAGGGACGCCACGCCAGAGGAGCAGGAGGTCCTATCCCGCTATGTGGGCTGGGGCGGTCTGGCGGATGCCTTTGACGAGAAAAAGGATAGCTGGGCAGGCGAGTTCAGGGAACTGTACGCCGCCCTCTCGCCGGAGGAATATGCCGCCGCCAGAGCGTCCACCCTGAACGCCCATTACACCAGCCCCACCGTGATCCGGGCGATCTATGACGCGGTGGAGCAGATGGGATTCCAGACGGGCAACATCCTGGAACCCAGCATGGGCGTGGGCAATTTCTTCGGACTGCTCCCGGAGTCCATGCAGGGCAGCCGCCTTTACGGTGTGGAGCTGGACTCCATCACCGGGCGCATCGCCCAGAAGCTGTACCCGGAGGCGGACATCAAGGTGGCTGGTTTCCAGACCACCGACAGGCGGGACTTCTTCGACCTCTGTGTCGGGAATGTCCCCTTCGGCGACTACAAGGTGAACGACAAGCCCTATAACAAGCTGGGCTTCTCCATCCACAACTATTTCTTCGCAAAAGCCCTCGACCAGGTGCGTCCGGGGGGCGTGGTGGCCCTTGTCACCAGCCGCTACACGATGGACGCCAAAAGCCCCGATGCCCGGAAGTATATCGCGCAGCGGGCGGAGCTGCTGGGGGCGGTCCGTCTGCCCAACAACGCTTTCAAGGCCAACGCCGGGACGGAGGTCGTGTCGGACATCCTGTTCCTGCAAAAGCGGGACCGTCCCATCGACATCGAGCCGGATTGGGTACACCTGGGGCAGACCCCGGAGGGCCTTACCCTCAACAGCTATTTTGTAGACCATCCTGAGATGGTGCTGGGCGAGCTGACCACCGAAAGCACACAGTACGGGCGGGAGGAATGTACCGTTGCCCCCACCCCCGGCGCCGACCTTGCGGAACAGCTCCGGGAGGCTGTCTCCCATATCCACGGCAGCTATCAGGCGGTGGAGCGGGACGAGGCGGACATCGCGGACGAGGCCGCCGAACGGGGCGCCATCCCCGCCGACCCGGATGTAAAGAACTTCTCCTATGCCCTGGTGGACGGGGAGGTCTACTTCCGGGAGAACAGCGTCATGAAGCCCGTGGAGCTGAGCGATACGGCAAAGGGGCGCGCAGCCGGGATGATCGGCCTGCGGCAGATCGTGAACGAACTGATCCAGTACCAGCTGGAGGACTACCCGGATGAGGACATCCAGGCGAAGCAGGCGGAGCTGAACGCCGCCTATGACGCCTTTTACGCAAAGTTTGGGACCATCAATTCCAGCGCCAACGCAAGGGTGTTTGACGAGGACTCCTCTTACTACCTGTTATGCTCCCTTGAGAATATTGACGAGGACGGGCGGCTGGAGAGCAAGGCGGATATGTTCACAAAAAGGACCATCCGCCCGGAACACCATATCACCAGCGTGGATACGCCCAGCGAGGCGCTGGCGGTCTCCATCGGGGAGCGGGGCAGGGCCGATCTGCGGTTCATGTCCGAGCTGCTGGGGACGCCCGGTGAGTACGGGCGCATCACCGAGGAACTGCGGGGCGTGATCTTCCGCGACCCCCGTGAGGCTGTGGCGGACGACCCCCTCCGGGGCTGGCATACCGCAGACGATTACCTCTCCGGCAATGTCCGGGACAAGCTGATGGTGGCGAGGATGGCGGCGGCCACCGACCCCGCCTACGCCGTCAATGTGGCGGCCCTGGAACAGGCACAGCCCAAAGACCTGGACGCATCTGAAATTGATGTGCGCCTGGGCGCGACCTGGATCGACAAGGACTATATCCAGCAGTTCATGGAGGAGACCTTTGATACCCCGTGGCGGCTTCGGAACGCGGTACAGGTGAAATATTCACCCTCCACCGCGGAGTGGCAGGTCACGGGCAAGAACGCCACAGGGCGGCACGATGTCATGGCGTATATGACCTACGGCACAGACCGGGCCAGCGCCTACCGCATTTTGGAGGACACCCTGAACCTCCGGGATGTCCGCATCTACGACACCATTGAGGACGCGGACGGGAAACAGAAGCGGGTGCTGAACAAGAAGGAGACCACCCTCGCCCAGCAGAAGCAGCAGGCCATCAAGGACGCTTTCCGGGATTGGGTGTGGCGTGACCCCAGGCGGCGGGAGGATTTAGTCAGGACCTACAACGAGCTGTTTAATAGCACCCGCCCCCGTGAGTATGACGGCAGCCACATCGTCCTGGGCGGCATGAACCCGGACATCACCCTGCGGGAACACCAGCGGGGGGCCATCGCCCATGTGCTTTACGGCGGGAACACCCTGCTTGCCCACGAAGTGGGCGCGGGCAAGACCTTTGAGATGGCGGCCTCGGCTATGGAGGCGAAGCGGCTGGGGCTGTGCCAGAAGTCCCTCTTTGTCGTGCCGAACCACCTGACCCTCCAGTGGGCCAGCGAGTTCCTGCGGCTCTACCCCAGCGCGAAGATATTGGTCGCCACGAAAAAAGACTTTGAGACGGCCAACCGCAAGAAGTTCTGTGCGAGGATAGCGACCGGCGACTATGATGCCGTTATCATCGGCCACAGCCAATTCGAGAAGATACCCATATCCGCCGAGCGGCAGGAGCGCATCTTGCAGGAGCAGATAGACGAGATCACCGACGCCATTTCCGAGATGAAGGCCATGCGGGGCGAGAGCTTCACCATCAAGCAGTTGGAAAAGACCCGGAAATCTTTAGAGGCCCGGATGGAGAAACTGCAAGCAACAGAGCGCAAGGACGATGTGATAACCTTTGAGCAGCTTGGTGTGGACCGGCTTTTTGTGGACGAGGCTCATGCGTTCAAAAATTTGTTCCTCTACACGAAAATGCGGAATGTGGCGGGGCTTTCCACCTCCGAGGCGCAGAAGTCCTCGGATATGTTCATGAAGTGCCAGTATATGGATGAACTGACTGGCGGGAAGGGTACGGTCTTTGCCACGGGGACCCCGGTGTCGAACAGTATGACAGAGCTTTACACCATGATGCGCTACCTGCAGCATGGTACGCTCCGGCAGAAGGGGCTGACCCATTTCGACCAGTGGGCCTCCACCTTTGGCGAGACCACCACGGCCATAGAGCTGGCCCCGGAGGGGACCGGCTACCGCGCCCGGACGAGGTTTGCCAAGTTCTTCAACCTCCCGGAGCTGATGAGTATGTTCAAGGAGGTGGCCGACATCAAGACCGCCGACCAGCTCCATCTTCCTGTGCCGGAGGCGAAGTTTGAGACCGTGGTGGTGCAGCCCTCGGAGATACAGAAGGAGATGGTGGCCGACCTGTCCGAACGGGCCGCCGCTGTCCACGGGGGTAGCGTGGACCCCTCGGTCGATAATATGCTCAAGATCACCTCGGACGGGCGCAAGATCGGCCTCGACCAGCGGCTGATGAACCCGCTCCTGCCCGATGACCCCAACAGCAAGCTGAACGCCTGCGTCCAGAATGTCCTCCGTATCTGGGAGGAGGGCCAGGCGGACCGTCTGACCCAGTTGCTGTTCTGCGACCTGTCCACGCCCAAGGGGGACGGGACTTTCAATGTCTACGAGGACATCCGGGACAAGCTGGTGGCGGCTGGCGTCCCCCGTGAGGAGATCGCTTTTATCCATGACGCCGACACCGAGGCGAAGAAGAAGGAGCTGTTCGGCAAGGTGCGGACCGGCGAGGTGCGCGTCCTGCTCGGCTCCACCCAGAAGATGGGCGCCGGGACCAATGTGCAGGACCGTCTTGTGGCGGTCCACCACCTGGATGTGGGCTGGCGCCCCGCCGATATGACCCAGCGCAACGGGCGCATCATCCGGCAGGGCAACCGCAACAAACAGGTGCAGATTTTCCAGTATGTGACGGAGGGGACCTTTGACGCCTACCTCTACCAGACTTTGGAGAACAAGCAGAAATTCATCAGCCAGATCATGACGAGCAAGTCCCCCGTCCGAAGCTGTGACGATGTGGATGAGCAGGCGCTCTCCTATGCGGAGATCAAGGCCCTGTGCGCCGGAAATCCGCTGATCCGTGAGAAGATGGACCTTGATGTGGATGTGGCGAAGCTGAAAGTCCTCCGGGCCGACTACCAGAGCAAGCACTTCCGGCTGGAGGATCAGCTTTTGAAATACTTCCCCGCCGAGATTGAGGCCCAGCAGAGCCGCAACCGGGGCTTTGAGGCGGATATGAGGACGGCGGAGGCCCACCCGCTCCCGGAGGAGGGCTTTGTGGGGATGGAGGTCGGCGGCAAACATTACGCGGAAAAAGCGGACGCCGGGGACGCCATCCTTGCCTTGTGCAGGGAGATCAAAAGCACCGAGGGCATCCCCATCGGCAGCTACCGGGGCTTTCAGATGGAGCTTTCCTACAACACCTTTGAGAAGCAGTTCCAGATCACCTTGAAGGGCGAGATGAGCCACCGTGTCAGCCTGGGGACGGACGCCAGGGGCAACCTGACCCGGCTGGACAACGCCCTGGCCGGTATCCCCGGACGGCTGGAGCGGGGACAGGAGCAGTTGGAGAACCTGTGGAACCAGCAGGCAGCCGCACAGGTGGAATTGACAAAGCCCTTCCCCCAGGAGGCGGAGCTTGCCGAAAAGAGCGCGAGACTTGCGGAGCTGGACGCCGCCCTCAGTATGGACGAGAGCATCTCCCAGGATGAGGCGGAGGTCAGTGAGGAGGTCGGTGAGGGCGAACGGCCCTCCGTCCTGGAGGACCTGAAAAAACGGGCGGCGGAGATACCCCCGGACAAAAAGCCCGGAAAGGAGCCGGAGCGGGGATGAAGAAAGAGGAAGAACTGAAGGTGCGTATCTCCCCTGAAGATAAGGAGCGCATCCGCTCCAAGATGGAGGAGGCCGGCATCCTGAACATGAGCGCCTATGTCCGAAAGATGGCTCTGGACGGTATCTGCGTGAGGCTGGACCTGGCAGATGTGCGCCAGCTCATTGTCCTGCTCCAGCGGTGCAGCACCAACCTGAACCAGTATGCGAAACGGGCGAACGAGACCGGGAGCGTCTATGCTGCCGACGTTGAGGACCTGCGCTCCCGGCTGGACGAGATATGGGAGCTGTCCAGACAGTCCCTTGCCCGCCTTGCCAGCATCCGATAGCGGCTGGGGGCTTCAAAAGTTTTACAAAAGGGCGCGGAGCGGTTCCGCGTCCTTTACATAGGCAGCATCCTTGCCGGACAGCGGGCCAGCGCGGTAAACTGTACTCAGGAAACAGGAAAGGACGGGACAAAATATGAGGCTTCTGAAACTCCCTTTGAAACTGCTGGCGCTCCCCTTGATGCTGGTACTATATACATTCCATATTGTAGGCAGGCTGGCATCCAACCTCTCCGCCTATGTTGTCGGGCTGTTCATGCTGATGATCCTGGCCTGCGGCATCTATCAGGTGTGCGTCCGGGACTGGCTGAATGTGGCGATCCTGTTCGGCGTGGAGGCGGTCTGTGTGGCGCTCCAGTTTTCCGCCATGCTCCTGGTGGAACTGGCCGGCGAGTGGGCCGGCAGCCTTGGGGCGTTTCTCCATTCGTAAACTATGAAAGGGTGGGCGAAGATGGATTTTCCGAAGAACGAGACGAAGGCCCTGCTTGACTGGATGCGGGAGCAGATGTACGGCGATACTGTGACCGAGTGGACCTATGGGAACGAGCATGACCGCATGAGCGAGGCGGCTGATCTTCTGAGCGGTCTGCTTTCACGGGAATATGGCATGGAAGTATAGCAAACCGGGCAGTCGCCTGTTTCAGTGACTGCCCGACAAACTGGAATAGTTACTTTTGCTTTAACATCAAGAAGTAGGCTAATGCACAATATGTATCTTCACTTTCTATCTGAACATGATAGCCGTATTCTGATAAATGCTGATTGAGAATATCCATCTTTTCTTGCAGATTATCCATATCGTCAATGTCCACATAAATATCTTGTAAATATTCCTGAATAGCTGTGAACGCAGTTTCCGGCAGTTTCTTTTTCATAAATGTAGTTACTTTAGAAGTAACATCTTCTTCATACCCGCCAATTAACAAACTTTCGCCCTGTACTGTTTCATAGTAAAGCCAGAATATATCTTCTTCTAATCTTTCTTCGTTTTTTAAGAAATCCTCAAATTCTTTCTGGGTTTCAACAAATAACATTGCTTGTAGTACCTTTGACTGCGTTTTATAAAGCTCAAGATAATTTTTCCCTAAAAAGAGGGTATGAATATTTTCTCGTTCACTTACACTCATAGCTTGCCTCCATATTCCGATTTGTCGAGTTAATTATACAGTACCAAGCGGCAGATTTCAAGGCATGGTATGAAATTTTATGATAAGCGCACAGGAAGGAACGGCAATGCCGCTCCTTCTTTTTTCGCCCCTTTTACATACCGGGAAAGGGGGCATGACAATGAATTTATTTGAAGCGATCAAGGACGCCATACCAACAAGGACGGCGGCGGAGCATTACGGGATCGAGGTCAAGCGGAACGGCATGGCCTGCTGTCCGTTCCATGATGACAGGACGCCCAGCATGAAGGTGGATAAGCGGTTTCACTGCTTCGGCTGTCAGGAGGACGGGGATGTGATCGACTTTGTGGGCAAGCTGTTCGACCTCTCCCCCAAGAGAGCCGCCGAGAAGCTGGCGGAGGATTTCGGAGTGCGGTATGAGGGCCTGCAAACATGGCAGCCCCAGAAAAGGCCGTCTGTCATTTCCAAACTGGCGGCGGCACAGGAGTACCGCAAAAAGGAGAACCGCTGTTACCGTGTACTGTGCGAGTACCTCCATCTGCTCCGTGACTGGAAGGAGCGGTATGCGCCGCAGCCGGAGGACGAGGACTGGCATCCTCTGTTCTGCGAAGCCTTGCAGAAGATGGACTATGTGGAGTATCTGCTGGACGAGCTGATCTCCGGCACTCTGGAGGAGCGCACCACCATCGTCAAGGAAAAGGAGAAAGACCTGGCCGGTCTTGAAAAGAAGATCGCCGCTTTCGACCGCAGGGGGACAGCCGACCCGCAGAGGGACAGCTTCCCCGGAAAGGTGCGGAGTACACGGTTCCCGGAGGAACTGGCAATGTAAGACCATGAACGAGGGAGGTGGACTATGGCGGCGACACGGCTGATCGCGCTCCACATCAACAAGGGCAAGACTATCGCCCAGACGCTGGCGGACAGGACGGACTATTCCAAGAATGAGGAAAAGACCGCGGGCGGAAAATATATCTCCAGCTATGAGTGCGACGCTCGGACAGCGGATGAGCAGTTCCTTCTGTCAAAGCGGCAGTACGAACACATGACGGGCCGCCGCCAGGAGCATGATGTCATCGCCTATCAGATACGGCAGTCCTTCAAACCGGGCGAGGTCACGCCGGAGGAGGCCAACCGTATCGGCTATGAGCTGGGGATGCGCTTCACCAAGGGGAAACACGCTTTTATCGTTGCCACCCACACCGACCGGGCGCATATCCACAACCACATCATCTTCAATTCCACCGCCCTGGACTGCACCCGGAAGTTCAGGGATTTCTTTTTGTCCGGGCTGGCTCTACAACGGGTCAGTGACCGTCTGTGTTTGGAGCATGGGCTTTCTGTCATAGAGCCGCGCCCCTACCGGGAACGGAAAAAGCGCACCGAGTACCCCAAGCGGCCTTCCAACCGTGATGACCTGCGGGCCATCATTGATGCGGCATTACAGAGAAAACCAAAGGACTTTGAAGAACTGATCTCTTTCCTGAAGGAGGCCGGGTGCGAGTACAAACCGGGCAAGCGGCCATCTATCCGATGCAGGGGGCAGGACCGTTTTGCCCGGTTCAGTTCGCTGGGCGAGGGCTACACGGTGGACGATCTGAAAGACGCTATTGCCGGGAAACGCCGGGAGCGGCCTGTGGGGAAAAGCCAGCAGGTCCACGACAAGAAGTTTTCCCTTCTCATTGATATTCAAGCGAAGCTGAACGAGGGGAAGGGCGCCGGATACCAGCGGTGGGCGACCCTCTTTAACCTGAAACAGATGGCACAGGTCATGTGCTTTTTGCAGGAGAACGAGATCGACAGCTTTGACGAACTGGCGGCGAGGGCGGATGCGGCAGTCACCCAATTCAACGGTCTGGGGGACTCCATCAAGGCGGCGGAACAGCGGATGCAGGAGATCGCCGCATTGAAAAAACACATCATCAACTACTCCAAGACCAGGGAGGTCTATGTGGCCTACCGCAAGGCTGGATACAGCAAAAAGTTCCTTGAGGGGCATCGGGAGGCTATCACACTGCACAAGGCGGCGAAGGAGGCTTTTGAACAGCTCGGCTTGAAAAAGCTCCCCCGTGTCAAGGAGTTGAACGCCGAGTATGCCCGGCTTCTGGAGCAGAAACGGGCGGCGTACCCAGCGTACCGAAAGACGAGGACGGAGATGCAGGAGTACCTTGTAGCGCAGAAAGTGGCGGCTGTCCTTCTGGAAAAGGAGAAGGAACAGGCGGCTATGGAGGAGCGGCGCAAGGAGGAACAGCGCACCGATCAGCACAGATGATCTTGGCGGGGCTGGCTTACAGAGATGTAGGCCAGCCCCGCTTTTTTTCTTTTTTCCGGAAAAGCAGGGACTGCCGTTTCCGGCTCCACAAGGGGCGTAAGCCCCGTCTGTCCCTGCGAAGCAGGGACAATAGCGTTCGGGAACCGAACGCGCAGCCAGCCCTGGCAACGGGGCTGTTCACGGGGTTTGGGGTACGGCCCCAACGAGCAAAAATGGACTTCCAGCGGTCACGCTGAAAGTCCATTTTGAGCATTTGTGGGAACAAATGCACTGCTCGCCAAGTAGCGCAGAAGACATTTTCCCCTGCATTTTTCAACCTTTGCTCCAGTGGTAACTGCCGATTTAGAGCATCAGTCCTCCAAAAATTTATAGCCTGCATCTGTTACAGCAAAAACTTGCCCTTTTGCATCTACTTGGGAAACAAGAGCCGCCTTGAGCAAATCATTCAGAGCAGCTATCCATTTGGCACTCTCCTGTTGACTGATTTCTCCATTCATCACGGTAGAACCTCCTTGAATTGATGTTCCCGTCGAAAGGTCCGTAGTCTTAAGAATCTGTCCGCTCGGATCACTTGCTGCAGTTCTCAGTAGTTTATTTGCTTCAGGAGAGAGCTTGAGTTTTTTGCTTGCTTCACTTTTGACTTGTTGAATATCATCAATAAAAGCATCCCTTTTTTGCTGCCAGATAATATCTGCTTTTCGCACCAATCCAAACTCAGATATTATTTTGTCGTATAACTGATTCAGTTTGTCTTGCAACTCAAGTCTTTGACTATCAAGTTTTATCGCAATGGCCCGATTATTCACAACGCCAGTCATTTTTTCAAAGCCGAAACCGGGTAACAATATGGAGGTCACTGCATTTTTCAAAGCCCATGCAGCACCCATCTCGTTGAGACTTATAGGACTCATATAGTAGTTGTCCGAATGAATGAATATCACATGGAGGTTATACTTTAGAAACTGATCACGCAAAAAATCAAAAATGTTTGTATCAATCGGAACACCATAGCCGGGAAGTGAACTACAAAAGACCTGCGTCTGATTTAGGCCCATGCCATCCAGCAGATTTACAATTTGTGCAACATAGGCAACATCTTTTGATGAGTGGCTTATGAATATTTTATGAGGTTTGTCTGTCATAATCTCTTGCTCCTTAATTTCCAACTCGCCCGGGTAATATTTATCGATGTTTTTGCGGATAGCTTTCAGCTTTCCTTTGATTTCTGAAAAAATCTGCTTATCATTCCATCCGTTCATGCTCTTATTAAAATCAGTCAATGTTTCCCATATAAAATGATCCTTGGTACGGTCATGAATATCTCGAAGTTCAAGGTGTACTTCTTGAAACCAATCCTGAAATGCTTGAATGTCGTATATAGTATCAACTGTGGGCATACCGTTCCCACCGACCGTATGAAACAGCTTCTCTATCTCATCTATTGAATCAATCAGAGTAAGTAAATCTTTTTTCATTAGCATCACCCCTATTCTACACCAAGAGCCTTAAACACGGCATCCTCGGCACTACTGTAAAAAATCAGGTTAAAGCACCCAATCAGTTCTGATGGAACCGCACCGATGTCTGCCGCAGAAGTAATCGGCAGCAATACTTTCTTTGCGCCACTATCCAAACAAACTTGAAGGGAATTTGCCAACTCGTCCACCTTAATCATTGTTCCGCTGATGCTGATTTCCCCCATTACAGCCGTGGAACTCAGCACAGGCTTTCCGATAGCGATAGAACATAGTGCGATCAATGTCGGCAGAGCCAACTTGCCGGTCATGCCAATTCCTTGCAGATCCTGATAATTGATAATGTAGTCTTTTGTGGTGATGCTGATTGTGCCGCTGATCCGATTCCCGTTTGCTTTCAAAAAGTTAAAAGCAGTGTTAGAAGATTCTTTCGCTTCACGATCAGAACCTATACCTGTGCGCTCGAACTTTCCATTTCCAGGAAGCATTTGCGACTCCAGACGGAACACACCGATCATACCCGATTTACCGTGTCCCACGGTATAGACCTGTCCCGGATTGCACATCCCTTCGGGAATCAGCTTTCCGCCACCCTGTTCTGGCACGGAAACATATTGTTCTTCAAATGTTTCGTTGTCGATATAAGAGAAGTTCACATCATAGAACTCCATGCCGCCAAGTTTTTTCAATTGTTCTTTAACGCGGCGGCGCATCTCAAGCGCAAATCGCAGAATTTCCTCCAGCTGCCCCTTTGTGAATTCGCCGTTGGGGTAGAGCAATTTCAGGAAACCGCCAACTATTTTGCGAACAGCAATCGTGTCTCGCTGGTTCAGATTTTTCCCGAGACGATAGTACCGATCTAAGGCATCGCCATACTGCTCCTTACGAAGTTCTCTCATAAACTCTGCGAGGTAATCGGTGATAAAACCGTAGTCATCTGTAAAATGCTCCGGGCGGAATTTTGGGATTTCCCATCCGGGTATGTAGCAATGCATTCGGTCGAGAAATGCCGTATCGGTTCCCATTTCAGGCGGAAACGGGTCAAAGAGGCTGGAAGTTTTGAGTAAAACATCTACGCTCTGATTGATGTTGCCTACAAATACCATTGACGCAGAGGCCGCCTTTTCTTCCTTGCCACGGGCAAAGGAGCCGGATGCCATGTAGTCTTTCATGATCTGAATGCCATCTTTGTCTTTGAAGTTGATACCTGCAACCTCGTCAAAGGCCACACAATCCCATAGGCCGACCAAACCGACCGTTTTTCTTCCCATGTTGTAAAATAGATTGGCAACTGTGGTTTGGCCGCCGGACACCAGAATGCTGTTGGGGGATATTTCCTTAAACAGATGTGATTTACCGGTGCTGCGCGGTCCCAACTCGCAAAGGTTGAAATTGTTCTCCACAAGCGGAAGCATACGGGCAAGAAGCAGCCATTTTTCTCGTTCCTGTAGGGCGTCAGGTTCCATGCCGATGGAACGAAGAAGGATATCCATCCATTCTTCTTTTGTGAAAGCATTACGCCCTTGTTTTAGTTCCACGATGTCAACATGGGGCATCTGAATCGGCGTCAGTTTCCGAATGCGTATCGGGGTGCCGTTTTTCTGATCCTCTTCAATATACTCATAATCAAGCTGCACAATACACCAGATGCCGCCACAGAGCAAGCGGTCGAACTTTTCCGGATATTCATCTGCAACAGGGATGTTCTTCAAACCGAGATTAGAAAACTCCGCTTCGTAAATGTTTTTCTTAATGTTCAAACTGACGGTGATCTTGTCGATAACCGTGTGACTACCTTTGGAGCGCAGCACTGACAAGATTTTTTGAGCCTCGTCCGGGCGGACAAAATTATCTGCCAGAATATGCTTCACATTTGCTACGCCTGCTTCAATCACGGCATCGTCATCGGAGCTGCAATACTGGCCGAGAAGAAACTCAAGGACATATACAGGTACATTAGCCCCTTCCTTTATTTTCTTTGTCAGGTCTTTGCGAACAATCTTACCGTCAAAGTGCTGGCGGAGTCTTTCTTTAATGATCTCACGGGTGCTTTCAGTACCCTCTAAAATCTGATTCATGTTTCACCCTCCGCATCGTTAACTGAAGAAGTCAAACTCATCCACCGCAAAAGCGATGTCGATTTGAAACTCCTCACGGGATATCTGTAAACCATCCTCATCAGCGATGACAAGGTAGTAGGTTTCCGTATTACTGTACTTCAGCGACTTCAGGTTAAAGCTGCAACGGAATGTACGATCCTGAGCGTTATCGCTTGTTTTGTCTGCAATGATGCGGGAAATATCGCTGATAACCTTGCCGGAACTGTCCGTAAAATAAAGCTGATAGGTCGCTCCCTCACGGTTCGCCGCCACAGCCTCTTTCTGATAGAAGCTCAACGAGAAGATCATATTGCTAATCTTATGGCCCGCCGAAAGCAGACTGACCGTCACAGGCTTGGTATCATACTTGCTCCTATTGCGCCTGTATTCCTTAGAGTCATTGCGCAGGAAGTGGTAGTCAATAACTGGCACGACCATTTCCTGTAGGCTGATGCCGCCATGCACGAAATTCAAGCCGCCGCCTTTCATCTTGATACGAATGCTTTCTCTCGGCGCAAAACCATCATAGTCTGAACTGCCGCCGAGAAACTTCACGGGCAGAAGATACTTCGGCTGTGCGCCCTTCTGCATAATGGCGTATCGTCTGCCGATTTCAATGTCCTGTTCGCTCTCCGTAGTCTTGTCTACCTTGCCATCCTCATTCAAGGGACTGTAGGTGTAAAGAAACCCGTGATCAGAGGTGATAAGGATATTTGCACCTCCGAACTCATTTGTAATGATACGAACTACATTCTTCAGTTCATCGATCGCCTCATCACACGCTCCGAAGATGGACTTTTCGAGGTGACCGGCTTCATCAATGGTATCATGATAGATGTAAACGACATCCATTCCTTTTACCAGAGCTTGCCGGTCGGCACGTTTCATTCCGATGATATCTTTATACTTCAATGCAACGCTCTTGGCATTCGCATTCTTAAGCAGTTTATCTCTGTTGTTTGCCTCTGTGGACTGACCGTCTGCAAGTACCGCCAGTCGTTCCGTTTTGCCGGACTTTAGTTCAACCGACAGTTCTTTATGCGGCAGTAACGCCGCCATGCCGAATTTGGTGATGGTCGGAAAAATGCCCTGCATGGAACTCACTTCAACTTTGCTCTGCGTTTCGCGTCGGAGCTGCTCCGCAAGAGCAACGGCGACCTCGTATCTCATGGCGTCAGAGATGATGACATATACCCTTGAATCCGAGGAGCTGATCTTGCTGCGGTAAAAGTCCGTTTGCTGTGGAACTTCAAGAATCCGTCCGTACTCACGGAGATTATCCGCACAGGCATCCGACCAGTTGTTGCCAAGCTGACCGAGGAACCAATTCGAGTACAAACCCTCGACCTTTTCCATTACCGATGCAAACAGGTCTGACAGTTCCGAATGATAGGTCTTGAGGCTTTCTGAGTAGCTTCTGTGGAACTGGCGGTAGTAAGTATCCATGATGTAATAGGTAGAGGTGTATTCTCCCCATACCTTTTTCGGCTCCACCGTATGGAAACCGGCAGAGTGCATTTTATAAAACGCCTGCATATTGGAAACCTGGAGAATGCCGTCATAGAAGCTCTTCACTTCCTCGTACCAAACGCAAGTGCGCCGTTTTTCTACGGTTCGGTTAATAACATCCACATCAATAATATGGTCGCCGATTTCCTTCATCAGTTTAACGAGTATAACTTCATGGATGCACGGGAACACCTCGGTGTCAACTAAGTCATCCACCATCAACTTCATAAACCTTTGAGGTAGCCTTGCCTCTGACTCCACATACTCTGCGATCTCATGAAGCGTCCGGTCATCATCACTGTGCAGCCAGTCCGAAACGAAGTCATAGCAATATGCCTGATGCGCTGCTGAAATAAAGCTGTCCAGTCCCACAAGAAACTCCTGCCTCATGGTGCGGGTAGCCGCCGTGAGCAGAATGTGCATAGCAAACCTGCCAAGATCAACATCAGGCTCGTGATAGCCTGTACCTTGCGCCACCATGCGCCAGAACGCCCCATCAATTTCATAATTCACAAAGTCCTGATATACGCTGTTGCTGTTGATAGAAAGGCCGCCTTTCAGAACAGCCTTGATGATTTGGTCCGCTTTTGCCTCTTTCAGTCCCGCAAGCGCGGCCATTACCGCCATCTGTAGTTGCGCAGGTGTAGTTGGAATATTCGCTTGCATCGTTATCCACCTGCGGCGCTCCTTGGCGTTGAAAAATTTGCGGTATGATTTGAACCCTTTACGGAGTCCTGGCGTCTGCGGAATACCCATCTCACTCATCCACATAGAAACAAGATCGGCGCGGAACTCCTCACTGTACAGTTCGATATCCAGGAGCCAGTTATCTTCCTGCGATTCATAGGCGATGGGGCAGTATACAAGGTAGTTGCTGGAGGTATCATCAATACCGAGCAGTTTTTTTGTAGAAAAGTAATTTGTCCCTGTGAGCGCCACGACTTTTGCGTTTGTCAGTGTAATCTCCGAAATCTTATCCGCAAACTCTCCGTCTTCATCATGCCATATGATGATGCGGCGCTTGTAGAATTCCGGCAGAGGCGTGGCAAAGCGCCTATCCAGATCTTGAAGTATGATATCCATGTCCATGCTTACCATTTTTGAAATCTCCTTAGCCCTTTTGCGGAAGATGTGTGGCGGCCTATATTTTCAAACACAAGTTGGTTGTAAATTGGTTGCAAGTATCTATTGGCATAACTCATATTGCTTTGGAAGAGTTTGGCCGGTTGCAATCTAAAAGCAATCAGAAGCAATTATTGCTTTAATCAAAAGCAATCCATATGCCTCAATCTATCGTATGCCAACGAGCATTATTGGTTTTCCCTTTGCAAAAAACTTTCCCTTCATCCCGTAACTCGCGCAATAAAGTCTGTATTTGGCTTCTGCTGTGTCCAGGAAGGACCTGATACAACTCTTTAAGCGGTGTGCCACTTTTCCCGTTGCTCCGAATATGCTTCAAAAGCAATTCTTTATTGGTATCCCGATCCAGGCCTACACGTCGCGTATGAACGCCAGTCTGACCTGTTGCAGCATATAGGCTTCGAGCCAAAACATATTTATTTCGGCCGGCGTGTTCTACGATCCCCATATCAGTAAGGCGCTTGAGCCGAGACCGTACTTTATCCGTCAGCGGTTTTTGGTGATAGAGAGCGTCAATTGCCAGAAAATCGTCTGTGGATAGAGATTCCATACGCTCATCACCGATCCGGTTGATAACCGAAAGCATCGCTTTGTCGATGATCAGGCCATTGAGCGTAACGCTGACAAAATAATCATCTGTGCCGGTGAAATCGGGTAGGGGCTTTGCCTCCTGAACACTCAACTCATACATTAGATTCATGCCCTGTCCGGAGCGTTCCACCATACCACACAAGGAAAGCATTTCCGCAATGCGACGGTTGCGCGGAGCCTGTCGGTCCAGTATGTTGTCGAGCGAGATACCCAATGGAAAGCCACCGGGGCTCTCGACTACAAGCCTGTCGCGGTACTGGCGAACAAACACATTGCCGCTCAACTGATAATTTCGATGGCTCACGGCGTTCAGGATAGCCTCTCGGACAACACGCTCGTTGAATGTTGAGATGTCAAATACGAAGAACCCCTCTTGATAATGTTGTTTGTCGTTTCGCAAATTGACAAGTTCCCATATACGATCATAACAAGCGAAAAAGCCTATCCTGAACTCTTCCCGCTGGTTCGCTGGGCCGGATACCTCAGAGGATCGGTATTCAAAAACGATCTCCGCCTGGGGCAAATACTTAGCAAGAGCAGCCTTTTTGCCAAATAGGATCAGAGCAGCATAAGTCACGCCGTCATCGGTGATTGCACCACAATCATGGAGAAGCTGCTCCTTTGAGAGTGTGGCGAGCTGCTTTTTTCCGCTTTTTTCAATCCAGTTGGCGCGAAAATTCTCAATGGCCGTTTCATCAAGGTCATCAACCGCTACACCGGCACATACTGTTCCGGAAAAATCGATGCCAATCTCCTCATATATCCTGCGGCGCATATCCTCTGGCATGGGTTTCAGTGTATCGCCTTCATAGATCCATGCTACACCCTCACATTGGACAGGAAGTCCAACAGGGCGTCTTTTTACATCGAAAACCAGCACCCTTTTTCCGTTGTGATTGAACAGTTGAAAGTCAACATTTACTTTCAGTTTGTCAATCAGCCCCATGCGTGTCCGCTCTGGCTGGTCAAATGCCGCACTACCTACTACGCTGCGAGGCCTTTTATCCGTTATACCGAATACCAGTTTACCGCCGCCATCGTTTGCCAAAGCGCAACAGCATTTTGCCGCTTCACCAAAGTCAAAGCGGTTCTTTGCTTCCTTAAACTGTATATTCTCCCCCTCTTTGGCTTCCAGAAGTTCTTCAACAGTATTATGATCCGGCATGGCCTACACCTCCTATGGCACAGCAAATGTGTTTACTTGATTTTTGCCAAAACATCCTGGAATATTGCATAGTTCTTCTTTACACCGTCATCCAGGTCGATTTTAATCATCTGGTCAGCGAGGTGGTGGATTTTCTCTTCATACACCCTGATCTCCTCCGCCTGTGCCTGGAGCGCGGCAAGGCGTTTGTTCAGTTTCACCCGCTCGGAGGTAGACGCACCGTTGATGCGCTGCTCCAAATCGGCGATCGCTGTACGGTAGCGGGCCTGCTGCTCGTGAACATAGTCGGTGCGGATGCGGGCAATGGTGTCTGGCTGATAGCGGTGCAGATAGATCAGGCACTTGAAGCCGTTCTTTTTGCCGCTGTCGAACAGCCAGTAAATGGGCCGCTTCTGGTAAATTTTGCAGTGGTCGGCGTAAAAGCCGTTCAGGAAGTAATTGCGGATGACCTCCCGGGGGGAGCCCTTGCCGCCCAGGGCGTCCGCGATGAATTTCAGGTTTTCCTCCAGCGTTGCCTTGCCGTAGACGGTTTTAACCCACTCCACAAACCGGCCCATGATATCGTCCTCGAAATAGTCGTCGTCGCAGATGGGGAGGATGGCGTCCTTGTCCGGCTGGAAGGTCTTGTACTTGGCGGCGTCCCATTCGCCCCCGGCATAGGCCAGGCCCTCCGCATCCAGGGAGTACCGCCCGAACATACAACCCACGGCGTAGGAGATCAGACTGCGGATGTCCCGGCCCAGGTCGGCCTTGCGGACTGTCACGTCCTTGTCCTCCACCTCCGGGGTCAGTTCGTCCTGCAAGCCGTAGATGTCGATGAAAATGCGGTTGAGTTCCTCCTCGTTGGCCTTGAGCTGGTTGAAACGGTTGCTGCACTCCGCCTCCCATGCCGCAAATGCCTCTGCCACCGTCGCCGCGCCCCGTACCAGTGGATGCCGGGTGAAGTCCCAGGAGGTCTCGAAGGAGTCCCAGGCATCCTTCGATGTTGTTATACTTGCTTTTACAAGAGTCTCAATGTCTCCCTTATGAGCTATGTCTATCGAAACGGGAATCTTCTTTATATATCCACAATTGAAATCCAATGTTGGAGATATAATTGCAAGAATTGCATCAACATACTTTGAATTTAAGAGACCACATATATAATAGTAGCTACTCTCCTCAACAAAGCACGCTTGCCCTTTATCTGCAAAAATGAATCCTTCATTATATGCCCGTACTGCATATTTTTTTGCAATTGCAGACCATGTTAATCCCTTTCTAAAATAGTACGGAATATTTTTGACTGTCCTTGAATAACTTACATATTTACTTGCCACAAACTGTTTGACTTCATATCCATCATTCTGCCAGTTGACAACATAGTCATTGTTTCCGTACCATTTTCTTGGTTCTCCTCCTTTGTTATACGGAAACCATTTTTGAGGTGCCGTGATAGTCATTTCCGCTGAGGTAAAACCTAAACCAATATCTTTGAAACGGATTTCATACCAAAAGCGCATAAATCTATCATTATCACATGTTGTTAGTCCTTGACGAGGTTCTGCTATGTCATTCATAGAGGGATACTTTGTAAAACTTCTAAACAGTTTAGGGCTAACCCAATAAGAAACAGCCATCCCAGGTACAACATTAAAATCTTGCTGATTGGAAAGGAAACAATATTCGTTTTCTTTCTGCAATACAATGCTTTTTTTCCATTCTCCGTCTTCAATATCATTCAATTTGAAGTATGTTCCAACATAGCTGTTTATATGTTCTTTCAAAACTGAAAATGCAACCGTACCAAATCCTGCCTCAAAAGCGCCTTCGCCCAGATGGAGCATTGTAGTAATTGTTGTTTTGGTAAGGACATTTATACGAACTTTTTCGAAGCTTGAGAGAGAAAGCCAACTTTCTGCGGTAACCAAACCAGCACTACCAGTTGGCAATGTCATTGATAACACTCGTTCCATGAAAACTGCAAAAAAGTCGTTCTTACTATTGGGGTAGTTTGTTTGAATGTAGTCCAAAGTTTTGCTTCCAATGCTCCTTAATCCTAAATAAGGTGGATTCGTACATACAACATGATACCCTTGTGTGAGTGCGATGGCAATTTTGGCCAATTCAGGAACAGCGTTTTTAATAGCGTCATACCACAGCAACAGCCCAACATTTTCAGCGGTCTGCGATGCGGTCAGTTCCCACGCTGCAATAAAACCAGCGTAGTTACGCTGTTCCAGTTGGAGAATGGAGCCGTATTCCTTGGCATCGTGGAAAACGCTTATTAAATAGTTCAGTGTTTCCTGATGCTCTTTGGACTGGAGAAAATCCCCCATATCAAACGGAAAAGCTCCGCCAATCCAGTTGCTTTCCTGAATTGCATAAACATTTGGCTGCACCGGATGGGCGAAAAACCGCCGGTCATATTGCCGGGCTTTCATCATCACGGCAAAATAGGCCAGCTGTGCCGCCCTGTCGTCGATGTCCAGCCCCCACAGGTTTTTCTCCACGATGCTGCTCACTGCTTCACGGGCGGTGTAGCCGTAGTCCTCATAGATCCGCACCAGCACATCGAACAGGTAGCAGAGGATATGCCCGCTGCCCATGCAGGGATCGATACACCGAATATCCTCCGGCTTCAGAGCGGCGTATTCTTTGCGAATTTCCGCAAGCTGCGCCTGTACTTCGGCCTCCTGCTCCGCCTCGTCCAGATAGTATTTCCACTCAACTTTCAAGGCGTCATTGGGATGCCCCTCCAGCCACAGGCGGCCCAGGCTGTTCTCCACCATATAGCGGACAATCCAATCTGGAGTAAAAACTTGAGTTTTTTCTGGCAGATTATGCTTGTCAATTTTTTTGCCAGATTTAACATCCAAATCAGCTTTAGCTTTTAAGTCAGTGTTGTAATACTGATACAGCCAGCCGATGATCTGCACCTGATCCCGCCAGTCCTCTTCGGGAATCATGGCGATCATCTGGTGGATGACGCTGCCCTCCCTCAGCAGATAGTCCGGCAGAAGAAGCTCCGTATCATCGGCAATGCGCTGGAACATCTTCGGCAGAATAGGGGACAGGGCGTTGCACTGGGTGACCAGGAGATACTTGAACAGCTCCTCGTCCTTGTTGGCGCTTTTCAGCTCATAGACCTTATCCATGTTCAGACCGTCCAAATCAAGATGGATGGCCTCGGAGAGAATCTGCGGCTTGAACTCGCCGGAATCGTTGGTAAACACCCGCACATGGGAGGGCAGATAGCCGTTGACCTCCATGAAACGGAGGGCGGCAAAACGATTGAACCAGGTATAGGCGACTTCTTCTATCGCCTGCTCATATCCATGCTCGTTTACCTTACGGATGAGCGCTCTGCGCTGTTTCTTTTCGGCATCGGTCAGGAGCCGCCCGTTCACGCTGTCCGCGTTCGGGTCGGCTTTGCCGTCCGCCGTAATTCCATATTGTAACGCTTTCTGGAAGACGCGCTCGATGAGTTCGCGCCTTGCCCAGACTGCGTATTTTTTTATCGCGTTTTTGTCCATCGTGGTCTCCTTTAACTCAGCCTAATGCCATCACAACCGTTCAACAGCCGCTTCATCTGTTCTCGAATCTTCTCCACATAGGCGTCAATTTCCGCCTCGGATTCCAATGTCTTTGCCGGGAACATTGCCTGCCGGTGAATGGTCTTGATGACCTTTTTCGAAACCGGTGCCGGGGCCTGTCCCCTTGCCGGGGGCGGCGGTACGACTGCCGGCCGCTGGATAGCTTCGATACGTTCGCAGGTCTCGTCCTTGTACTGCCACATGGGAGGCACAAGTCCGTCCAGGAGCGCCAGCACTTTGGTATCGGCGATCTGCTCCTTCTTCTGGGCGAAAAAGGTATCTGCCTTATTGGAGATCATCCGTGCGGTTTCGTTGTTACCGGCCGCCGTATGGATCTCCTCCATACACTGACGCACAATTTCGAGAAGCTCGGCACGCTTTGCATCAAGCATAGCACCGTGCTTTTTCTCCACCACTGCCATCAGTCCATTCAGCTCGGGAATACGGGCATAGTTGAAACTGCCGCTTGTGGGCATCATCGTAATCAGGCGGACAGTGTTGAGCGCCTTATTTGCCTCTTCATCCTTGGCAATATAATCAAGATCGACACGCAGATCGGCTTCGTATTTCACGGCGGAATCGAACAGCGATACCTGATTTTTGAAGAAACTCTCCACATTCTGCATTTTGTCCTTCAGCGCGTAGAGGTCATCTTCTTTCTTGATGACTCGGTCAATGAGTGCCGTGTTGTCCCTCTGCTGGGAGAGGATATCCTTCATCGCGTCAACTGCGGAAGAAACAAGCCCTTTGTCCGGGTATTTATGCCCTTCATAGCGGGCCAGCAGTTCCTCATAATGCCGCTGCTCACTGGTAAATCTTGCCACGATATGAGCAATCAGCCCGTCCTCGTCCTCCGGCACATCCATCTCATCGAAATAGTCCCGCAGGAACTCCCTGACTTCACGGATTTTCTGAATGGATACGACCTGCCTCTTGGAGATGGAGGTTCTGCCGATCTCGCTTTTTTTGCGGAGCATATCCGGGAGCTTCGGGTCCGTTGGCTGAATGGTTGTTCCGCTGTATTTAATGGTGACCTTCTGGTCGTGGATCAGCTGCGCGACCACTGCGGCAATGTCGATTTCCCTCCACCCGTAGGGAATGGCCTGATAACGGCTTTGCACATCCGCCATAGAAGTCGGTAAATTGCGGGTATGCTGCATTTCAAGATATTCTTCCACCTTTGCCGCTGCGTCACGGTTCGGTTCCGTACCAGGAAGCATATCCGACCCGCCAGTCAAAACGGCCACGATATCCGCATCCGTCTCTGCGTTCTTACGGATGAGGTTCAGCTCTCTGTATACATGGGTCACAAGATATTCCAGGGCCTGGTCAAGTTTGCTTTTGGCATCGCCGCCCTTGATCTCGATATGCTCTCCATCCACATAGAACTCGGCTGTTTCGATTGCTTTCTTCAATTCCTCGGCGGCGGTCAGTTCAAATTTTCCTGCCTCCTCCTGGTGGTCACGGATAATGTCCTGCACGGATTTCGGAAGCTGTGCCACATTACGCTGTTTCACATATTTACGGATCTTCATCGCATTTTCCAGCGACTCATAATAAGGTGTATCGGAAAGCACAACAACTGCCTGCCCGGAGGATTCCGACATCAGCCGGAGTTCAGCTTTTTCCACAGCATCCGTGGCCACGGTAAGGATACGCAGACGCATTCCGCCGGTAGCCGTGCCGACGGTCATGGTATCGACCATCTGGTCAAAGGCAAAGTCGTACTTGCCATATCTGTATTTCCTGGTAGTGTAGATATCGCCGAAAATCATGTGGCCGATGCGTTCCACGATAGAAGAGGTATCCACGGTTGTATTTCTATAAATCTCGCGCTGGATATCCTGCTCCTCGTCCGTGAGGAAGTTATAGACTTCACCCGTGCGTCCGATATAGTTCTGACTCATCAATCGGTCAAGACTGCCGCGCACCTGCTCACGCATGATGATCTTATCCAGGCGGATATCATCAGCCATAAGGATCACAATGTTATCAAGGTTCGCTTTCACATCATCGACATAGCGCACGAGATAGAGGAGCTTCAATACATCCACATCCTGCGGCTCGATCCCGTTTCCGTCTGTGGCTGCACGTTCGCAGCGCTCGATCACACGGCGGATGGAGCTGTCCAGGAAGGTATGTACCGTATCGTAGAAGAGATAAAACGGCGCAAGGGCATACTCGTTCTTATCTTCAATTTTCTGGGCCGCCTCCTGGAACCCGGAAAGCATGGAACGCTCGCCGCCGGAGAGATGCTTGCCTGAATTTCCGTGCTTACGGATTTCCGCAAAGACCTTTTGCATCAGGATGAACTGATATGGCACAAAGGGGAAGTTCCGTGCAAACTCGCCCGCACCGTTGTATCCCTTGATATCGAGGATGGCATCGGTAAAGCTGAACAGGTTGCGCAGCACAGAGTCGTTTGCTGTATATATCTGCTCCAGTTCTCTTTCGGCTTCCGACGTTTTCAGAAGGATGCGCTTTTGGATAACCTCATCCGCAGAGGCGGAAGAGAGGGACAGTCTCGTCTTAAAACGCGCCTGAATACGGGAAAACTCATTCTCGCGGGCTTTGATAATTTCGTCAATGGCTTCCTGACCGGTGCAGACGACCCATACCTTGCCTTCGCATTCGCTGCCAATCTTTTCAACAAGGGACTGGAGATTGATCAGCAGGTCGGTATCACCGCCGACATACTGCCCAACCTCATCCGCCATAAACAGCAGGCGGAAGTCCGCAGGCTGGGCGTCCACATACTCTTTGATTTCGGAAACAAGCTGGGCAATGGAAGTCTCCACAGTTTCCGTTCCGTTAAACCAGTTCTTCGCGGCGCTCTCGCTCATACCAAGAACCTGCTGCAAAGTCTCTACAACATCATCCTCAAAGAACGCAAAGGCATCGCGGGACTGGAACCAGGATGCGCCATTTTTCTTTTCGAATACACGATGGAACTCCTCGGTCTTGCCTTTTTTGGCAATGAACTGCTCCAGTTTGGCAACCTTCAGATTCTCACCGTAAAATCCGAGATAGTTATAGAACATCTTTGCGAACACACGGAGGACAGCCGTTTTGTCCTTATTGATAGAACCCTCGATATCAATATTGAACAGGATGGTATCGGTTCTACCCTTGGTGGCGCTGTCGATCAGCATAAAGGTGGCGGGATCATCGGAGAATTTCTTACGGAACCGCTCCACGGTCCGTTCTCCCTGAACTTCCTTGTTTTCCAGAAGATAGGACAGCATTTTTAGGAAGTGAGATTTACCGCTTCCAAAAAACCCGGAAATCCAGACACCGATATCAGCCGTCTTTTCCTGAAAGGAGTCACCATAATTATTGAAGAAGGTGATAAAATGCTTCTTCAGTTCCCTGGTAATGACATATTCATTCAATTCCTGTACGAGAACATCGCTCGCATCCTGGTCAACCTTAACGACACCATTGATTTTACGGTTGATGTCCTCTTGGAACATTCTTTCAATTCTCATGACATGGCTCCTCTTTATACGATATTGAAAGCTCTGTAATATGGATTGGGCTTCAGCCTGTCAAACAGTTTCACATAGCGGCCATCAAATGTGCCTGGATACATGACAAGTATCGGGACATCCGAAAAGTGCGGCTGCATAGCGTCAAGCAGGGAGTGGACACGGATAAACGGGAAGGCTTCTCCAACACCTGTGATTAGGATCACATCCCCCGGCCTATGCGGTCCATACTGCATCTTTCCGATGAACGCTGTATTGTTTGCCATGCGTATCATTTGATCCAGGATAAACTGTTTTCCCTTTTTCTCCTCCTGCGCAGGTATCCTTTCTGTGATGCGCTTGTCATCGCAGATGGAAAGGAACACTTTATACAGGTTATATTCAATGAGATGGCAGGAAAGGCTCTGGTCGGTCACCAGTTTTTCCGTAAAATGCCGAACTGCCATTTCATCCTTTGGGTCGTAGCAGAAGATGTGTATATTGACCTCGTTAGATAGTCCTTTCCCTTCAAGAAACTCCGGGCTTTGTATCAGTCCCCGAAGTGAATCGAGGCGCTCATTAACATCACTCATTTTCAAATTCTCCTCACATCAAACAATTAAATGCCGGGAGTGCGATTTCCTGCCCATCTTCGCGGATAGCGTTTTCGAGCAGAGGACTAATCAGTACGGGATTCAGATGGCTTGCGTTGATGCTGTCCAGGTATTCATTCTCTACCAATATCTTTGTCAGCACCTGGCGCACTTTGGTAATGGTCGTTTCGCTCCATGTAGCTACCCAATCATCCTGCTCCTGTAACCGCATGAAAAATACATTCAAATCCATTTTACCAAATGAACTGTCCAATTTTCGGTACTTATTCCCTACAACCGTCAACATAAAATCCCATACCAAACGATACTGACGCATCATAGCATACAAACAAACCTGTTTTGCAACATCGCTGGGTTGTGTGGCGATGGCGGCAATGAGCGTGTCATCCTCCATAGATTCAAGTCTTCTGATACAGGCAAGCGCCATTTTGCGGACGGATCGCTCTGTAGGGTATTGGAACAGATTCTCTAAAACGACCTGGTTCACTACATTATCTTTATCCAGCCCCCCATTTATGAGTTTTGCTGTTATGCGCATTTCATAAAACAGAAATTGTTCCCTGGTTATTGCGGCATTATATGGGCTGGCAGCTTTCAATGCGTTGAGGCATTTGTCCATGATGGTTTTCTCCTTTTACTCACACAGTTCCTCTTTTCTGAAAATTCATCTGTAAAGTTGCCGCATCCGTATCTTCTTGTAATACGCTCGAACCAGCAGTTTCATTTTTGGTAAATTCCATAATATCACCGACATCACAGTTCAGTGCATTACAAATTTTGAGAAGAACTTCCGTATTGATATTGCCTCCATGACCGAGCTTTGCGATTGATGTGGCGCTTATGCCAGCCATTTCGCAGAGTTCTTTTTTCTTGATCCCCTTGTCGATCAGCAGTTTGAAGAGCTTGTTGTAACTGAATCGCATAATTGCCTCCTGCGCGTTTTTTTGCTTATTGTTCTACATTTTCATCATTCCAAGTGCGTCCAAATAGGGCGCCTTCTCCAGGGCCAAGATGCAGCACCTTTGTATCTTCCATAATTTTCTGCGTTTTCGGTGTATATGAGCCTTCCTTATCCATAGCGATAAACACCTGTTTTTGAGTGCCTGCATACAGCTCTATGATCTTCTCTATCGCTTCATCCTCAATATGCTTCAGCATAACCGAATCGTGCGCAATCACCGGTAGCCGGGTAAGAGATAACATTGCCAAGTCAAATACGACCAGGCCTTTATACTGTGTCCCAGTACCGCCATCTCTCGGTGTAAAGAACACATAATGAGAAGCATCGTTGATTGTGAGAGTCGGTGCGGTTTTCCGTCCGCTGTAAATCACATCGTTGATTCGCTTCATCTCACCATTGATTTCTTGCTGTATAAGAGCAATCTGCTCTACAACAAGTCGATCTAATTCTGCCTTGTATGCCTTGGCTGTTTCGGCCAGCTCGGCGGTTTTTATATAATTTTCGTTTGCAGCCCTCAGTGTCTTCAGTTCCTTATCAATGGCCGCATATTGCTCCAGCACGGTTTTGGAAAGGTCTGTTGTCACTGCCATCTGAGCAATTTGCGCTTCAATCTGAGTCATTTCTGTTTCAATCAGAGCAAGGGTCGCTTGCATATTCTCTTCGGTTTCGGCAAACTCCTTTTTTAATATGTTTGCCAACTTTTTATGAAAATCCTCTATGGCCTCGATTCGTTGCAAATCCACCTCTGGGAAAAAGCGGAGAAGGTCATCATAGTTTCGTTTGAATCCTCTTTTTCCCCAATCCTGATCGGCACGGATGGCCCGAAGCTGCGACAAAAGCCGCGACTTCTGCCTCTTGAAATTTGAGAGTTTCCCTTGCATGATAGAAAGCTGCTCTGCCTGCATGGAATCCAAATCCAGTAGTCCACTGGAGCTTTTTCGCGCCAGTTCTTCCGCCTGCTCAGTCAATTCTGCAATGCGCGTTTCGTTTCGGCTGTACTCTGACTGCTTTGTAATAAAAGGAATATACTGATATTTTTGTGCCTTTCTGAAGGTAGAATATTTGTCTGTTGCTTCCACCGAGATTCTGGACTGTGCTGCAATACCCGAATACAAGTCTGCCAGTTTGAGTAGCCCTTCAATGGCTGCTTGGGCTTTTTCCTGTTTTACCTGATGCAGCGGATGCTCTTCATCCAAAGTTTCGCGCTTGTATATCCGCATAGATCGGCCTACAGCATTTCTGAAGCTCAAGCCAGTCAAGTCCATATCGTAACGCGTTTGCAGGAATGACAGGTATTGACTCAGAGAAATCAAACCACCCTCAAGCGGTCGGTAATCCTCATCGCATTTCTGCACATTTTTATAATCCACATTGGAACGGGAGAAATAGTAAATCCCATTTGTAAACTGAAAAGCAAAGCAAATCCTGTGTTCTCCGACTTCTGTCTGGACATCGGCCAGCTTTTCAACATAATCATCGCCGCCGAAAACAAAGTCGATAATCATCAGAAAAGTGGACTTCCCAATCGAATTTGATCCTGAATTACTGCCTAATATCGTATTTAAGCCAGCGTGAAGGGAAATACGACCGCGCGGCTCTCCGTGACTGATGAATTTGTCACACATGACTTCAATCAACATAGCGCAGCACACCTTCTTCCTCATTCAACTCAATTCTTCCCAATGCAAACAGGCAATCCAATATTTCTAAAAACTCGCCTACATCTGCAACTTTGGATTTTACCTTTCCATAAAGCGCATCGGGTTTCATATTCTCTGTTTCCAAGACAGACAGTACCGTTGGAAACTTTGACAATATACTCGCCTTGTAAGGCGTAACTTTACTTGGGAATTTCACGGAACACCTCACAGTTCTGTATAAAATATGCGACCACAATGTGACAGGCTCGCATATTCCTATTACCTACGCCGGATTTGTTTTTTATCCACTCAGCCAGTTGGTCAACGATCTCATCTTGAGACAGTTGGCCGGTATCAAGTTTTTTGTATACCACCTCGATTTCGGAAGCAATCAGATCAAAATCTCCCGTACCATCGCGATCCATTTCCGAAAAAAGATTATCAATAAAATTATAGTACCGTAGCACTCGTGTTATCTCCTCGTTTTTCAGAAGGCGATTTTCCGGTAGAATCTTCTGATCCAGTCGCAAAGCATCCAGTGGCAGCTCCTCTAATTCCGTATCATCTGTAATCCCGGCTAAACCATGCAGTACATGTTGAATTTCGTCTTCAAGTGTGGCATCGTTGATATCTACCCGCAGAGAGTATGTAGAAGATAAGCGGTCTTTTATTTCCCGTAACCGAAAATAGTCCTCCGCTGTCGGCTCGACTATATATTCTTCCGCATGATCTCTGCACAACACCATCCTGTTTCCGGGTGCATCAATTCTTTTCGGTTTCGGGATTGGAGCAAACTCCGATACAACAGCAGAAATGTCATCTGGGTAGATTTTTATGACTTCATATTTTTTAACAGGAGTATTTTTCACAAAATCTACAAGTGGTGTATGGCAAATCGGACACTCATAATCCGCTTCGGCCAGCAAAGGAATATCATCGCTGACAATTGGCGAATTTGATATCCGGTTTTCACGGTTGATTACATAAATCACCATTTGTCCAAGGAACTCGGCTTCTTTCCCGTTTTCGAGAAGTGCCGTCAGTTCCTTTTTCTTTTTAGCGGCGATTATCTCATCGGCCTCGACCGCCTTTCCCATTGCTTCAAACATATCATCACTGACAATCGGATTTAGATAAGGAATCAAATTTGATTCGCAATGCTTTATAGCATCAGATACCATCTTTTTTGTGGTACAAGCGTTCTTGATTGCTTTTGGGACATCTACTTTGCGCTTAAGGAGATCGCTGACCAGTGACGGCGCAATATTGATTGGATTTCCCCTTTTATCCACAACACCGGGCATATCCGTTATCCAACCCAACAAGAGCCCAACGACATCTTTGTCATCATTGGGTGGTTGTATGCCACTTTGCAGGCATTTTGCAAATTCAGCGAAGCAAAGCTCTGTCACTGCGACTTTCCCTCCTAACTTGAACTTTATCCGAAGTTCACTCGAACTCTACACTAAATACTTCTGGTCTGTAATCCCCTAAAATGGTAAGCAAGATAAGGCAATGGCCGATGGACATTACCTATCTATTATACATCGTTTTTTCGCAAAGGTCAATATAGTTTCGCGTTCACAGAATTACTTATTTTGTTGCAATCCATATTTGGCTTTTGCGGACAAACAAAAATCATGCCAGAGTGCGCAATTTGGCAGGATATCTCATAGGTCTTCAGCTCGCTGCGATGATGGTGGCGGATAGGCTTGGAGAGATAGCCCTACCTTGTTGTGCGCTTTTGGCTCTAAAAGTGCTTATGTATCTTTCCGTAGACCTTTAGTTTTATCCTGCCATGACTGTGCTCCAACAAAGGAGAGTCGTGACATGTATTATGATGCTGCCCTTACAGGGAAAAGGATCCAGAAACTTCGCAAGAGTCAGGGGCTGACACAGGAGCAGTTAGCCGAGGAATTGAACATCAGTGCGGTCCATATGTCAAAGATCGAAATTGGAAAGCGGAGCTGCTCTTTAGATGTTTTGGCCGAGATCGCTGTGTTTTTTGGTGCCAGCCTGGACTATCTGGTGCTTGGAAAATCTACTGAGAAAGATCTGCGGGGGGAGATTGACGCCGCCATCCGCACTCTTGAAAATCTGCGGAACAGTCTGTGACTGGTACAAAGAGTACCAGTGGCTGGTACTCCCACGCCATAAAAAGGTCATTGCTTTTCCGCTAAACTTAAATCATCAGCCGGGGCGACCCGCTGGTGTGGACTTTGAAAACTGAATACGCAGTCATCAGGAAGTCCTGGAAACAGGACCACATTACTGTCTGGAATAGCCTGTGCAGCGGAGCGCC
>OFFT01000277.1_pt1 | contig 41380 bp, 25 predicted proteins | sample 1521581 | NCBI WGS metagenome assembly OFFT01 (sample SAMEA3504084, study PRJEB24116) | mouse gut metagenome | biome: mouse gut; feature: mouse-associated habitat; material: faeces | place: Denmark | collected 2011
AGATCTTCCCCGCCAAACAATTTGGAGGCGGTTAAGAGGTGGAGGGGAGATCCATCCCTTAGAAAGCACTTAAACTGTGAGGCCTCTGCCGAGCAGTTTTTTAGTGCGTCTTAAGAGCTAGCTCACCGGAGTTTCTACCCCGTTTTCCAGGGCCTTTTCCGATTATGAACGCGTCCGGGTTGGTATACTTTAACAACCAATCCCAAAATCAAGGTTTCTTTTCCACCCGGTAGCGGAAAGACGTGTACTCCGGCAGATAATAGGACAAGGTATATTCCACCAGGCTCTGGTCCTGATCATACCCCAGATACTCAAAAACAAACACCTTCCTGTCCCGGTCCAGCTTCAAAAGCCCGGCATACTGCTCCGGAGGAATGGCAATCTGCAGGTAGGATTCGATTTTCTTAGGAAGGCGGCCGTGCAGATCCAAATACTCATAAAGAGACCCCTCCGCAAAATCATACCGCTCCGCATCCCAGAAAGGCTCCGCCGGGATATAAGTTTTCTGCACCGCATAGGGCTCCTCATTCACATAGGAAAGCCGTACCATCTCATAAACCTTCCGGCTCCCCGGAAACTTATCCGAGATCTCCCCTTCCGCCGGAATCTTGTGAAAGGAGATCACCCGCCGGAAAGAGCGGTACCCAGACTGCCGGATCAGCATACTTAAGCTCACCGCGTTCCCGGAGGCCTGCTCGAGCCGGGCCGTTCCCTGTGGAAGACGCACCACATAAGTGCCGCTTCCTCTCTGCGCTTTGATAAGCCCCTGCTCTTCCAGGCCTTTGAGGGCCTTGCGGACAGTCAGACGGTTAATTCCATACTGCTGGGCCATCACCCGCTCCGAATCCAGCTTATCACCAATCCGGTACTCTCCTCTTACCATCTTCTCCCTGATGCTGTTCATCAGCTGTATATAGAGTGCGTCATACTCCATCATTTTCCGTTACGCTCCTAAACCGATAGAAATCACTCGTAGAAACAATCTCGAAATATTCGAAAGGTTCTGCATCCCCCAGATAGGTGTTTCCCTTGATCATCAAGAGCTCCCGGTCCCTGCAGTCCAGAAGCTCCTGCTCCTCCGGGCTTGCATTGACAATCAGGATCTCCTCCTCACTTCTCTGGGTCGCATACCCGAACCGTTCCTGAATCACCTGGTAAAAGGAACGGCTTCCTAATTCCATCTTTTCCACACCCTTTACCTTGTCATACAAAATATACGTTTTCTCGATAGATTTCGGCACTCCCCCTACCACCCGCAGTTTCCGGAAATAAAAAACCTTGGACGCAAGGGGAATTTTCAGCACTCTGCTGATAAAGCGGTTGGATTCCAGGATTTCCTTGTTCAGCACCCGGTATTCGAAAGGATACTCCCGGTTCTTAAGAACTTCCGTCACTGACTGGAATTTTCCCAGATCCCGCAAAACGTAAACATCATCTGATTTCATAGTTCTATGCCTGTTCTTTCTGCCTAATCCGCAGTGCAAACCTGATTTTCCGCACTGCTCATTGCTTTCGCGTATATTATATGCCAAAATCAGATTTTGTTCAAGCCTCAGACCTGCTTTCAAACCAGGTTTCATACAAGATGGATACAATCATCAACCCTGCGCCCAAGGCCGCCCAGGCTCCCACCGTTTCTCCAAACAGCAGAAGTGCCCACAAAGGTGCCATCAGCACTTCCGACATAGCAATGAGATTGGCATTTAAAGCTGTGGTGTAACAGATTCCCCTGGCATACATAACTGCCGCAATGCCGCTGCAGAAAACTCCGGCCATTACAAGAAGAACCGTCTGCTGAATCTCAAAGGACTGCGCCGCGCCGAACAACGTATATCCAAGCCCGGCTGCGGCACAGAACACATTGCACAAAAAGTTGGTGCTGACCGGGTCATTGTCCGGCAGGGCATTCAGGTAAAAGCTGCCGGCAAAGAGGACGCCGGAAGACAGAGCCAGCAGATTTCCATGCAGATTTCCGCTTCCAAGCTGGCCTGCAAAAAAAATGAGAAGCCCCACAAAGCAGACTGCCACCGTACCCATCTGCACCCTTTTCAGCCGCTTGTGCTGAAAAATCCGGTAATATAAAACCACAAAGATAGGCGAGCTGTATTGCAGGACGATGGCGTTTGCCACCGTAGTACACTTATTCGCCAATAAAAAAGTAATATTCATGAGTGCCATCACAAGACCGGTGAAAAGTGTCTTCCGGTTCCACACCAAAACCTTTTTCCCGTAAACTGCCAGAAGCACCAGGACTGCCATCAAGGAAGTCACCCCTGCCACCGTCATTCCGTGATAACGGACGGTCTTTGTAACAATCCCCAGAAAGCTCCACAAAAACGCCGTTCCCAGGATCAGCAGATCCCCTTTCAATCTCATTTTCTGTTCCATTTCCGCACCTATTCCAGTTCCGCGTATGCTCTTCTTAAGCCTAAAAGGCGTACGCTGTTTCTCGTTTAAAATAATATCTCCCGCAAATCCCTCAGTGTCCGTATAAAATAGGAGGCTTTGGACTGGTCAAAGGGGAACCTCTCATCCATCCGGGCCGCCACCTTTGCCCCTGCGGCTGCCCCTGCCTCCACTCCATGGGTGGAATCCTCCACCACCAGGCATTCCCCGGGTCCGCAGCCTATGGCCTGCATGGCTTTGTAATAAACCTCCGGGTTAGGCTTGCTCTCCGGAAGCTCATATCCGCTGACCACACAGGAAAAACAGTCCGCAAGCGCGCATTCTTTCAGCATATTCCGAATCGCCTTCATGGGAGAAGAGGATGCCAGCCCTATCCGCAATCCTCTCTCCTTTAACTCCCGCAGGACTTCCGGGACCTCAGGATACAGAAAATCCGGGTAATAAAGTTCCTCCCCCGAAGCAAAGATTTCTTGAAGTTCCGCGTCAAAGGCAGGATCCGCCGGATCCCTGCGGGCCAGCCTGCTTATCAAAAGCCTGGTTCTTCCCTCATCCATCCCTACTGTCGGATACAGATCTTCTATGGCAACCCATGGATATTTCTTCACGATCTCCCGATGAAATCTCTGCAGATAGAAAAACTCGCTGTCAATCAGCACACCATCCATATCAAAAATCACTGCCCGGTATCCCATACTCCACCCTTTCTTCCTCAATCCCAGGAATCCTCTTCTTCATCCTCTGCCGTCTCAGGCGCAAAAACGCCCAGCTGCTCCCTTCCGCATTCCAGAACACGGCTCTTCAATTCTTCCCAGGTACTTCCCGTTTCCCGGTTTACCAGCGTCTCCACCAGCATCCCCAGATTCACACCGTAATAGACGGTCAGGCGCTGATCCTTCATAGCTTCCATTACCACCGTATTAAAGGGAGAGCCGCTTAAAAGATCGCAGAATACCAGGATTTTTTCCGCATCTTCCAGAATCTTAAGCCCCTCCCGGATATGTTCCTCCAGCTCTGTCTTCGTATCCCCTTCCGGAAAATCCACTGCCGCAAAGTTCGTCTGCTTCCCGATAATCAATTCGGCGGCGCTGGCAATACCGGTGGCAAAATGTCCGTGTCCCACTACCATAATTCCAGTCATAGTCGTCTCCTCTCAAAAATGCGGACGGAACCGCTTCCCGGCTGCCGGGAAGCAGTTCTGTCCGCCCTGTTTTATCTGTCTTATGCTTCTTCTGCAGGATAGTGTGCAAGAGGCTCTTCAAAAGGATTGATATTCGTATCAATATATACCTCTTTGGCTCCCTTAGCCGCTACAAACTGGAAAGGCACGGTGTACATCAAAGGCGCCAGATATTTATTGGCCTTTACAGAAAATACCATATCTCTCCCGTCCGCATCCATATCCTTGCAGGTGATCACATGGATCCGGGGCGTATATTTCAGATAAGCCCGGCGGAATTCCATCATCCGCTCATACTCCGCTTCGTCGGAGCCGATGAAAAACAGGGTCTGTCTTGTATGAAATGCCATGGTGGGTCCGTGGGAGAACTCTTCCAGCTCGTACCCGGCAATGGGCAGGCGGAGCATCTCTCCCATCTTCAGGACGCCTTCCAGCATGGAACCATAGTCCACGCCGTATCCCAGCACGTAGAGCCGCTCGCTTCCAAGGATGGAGCCCTTGTTTCTGTCGTACCAGGCTTCGCTCTCCTCCACAACCGTCTGGAACTGATCCACCAAGGCTTTCGTCTCCTTAAGAGCCGTTTCATACTGCTCTTCCGTATAGATCCCTTTTGCCTTTGCCACGGCAATGGCCCACAGGTACACGCTCAGTACGGATACCGTGTAGCCCTTGGTTTCCGGCGGTGTCAGTTCCTCGCCTACCAGAAGATGTACGGCCGTATCTACCAGCTTTGCAATCCGGCTCTCCAAATTTCCGGTAAGAGCTAAGGTCTGATAACCGTTGGCTTTGGCATACTCCATCACCTCACAGGTGGAAACACTGGTTCCCGACTGGCTGATGGCCACATAAAGAATCTGATCGTTTTTCAGCATTCCCGTCCAGTCCGGCTTCTCATAATTCTTATACACTGTGGGATACTGGGCGCTGGCGTCAATACCTACAATCTGCTTGAAATAATAGGCCGCAATGTGGGACACATTGTAGGAGGTTCCGGATCCGAAGAAAAATACCTTGCGGATATCGTGCTTTTTAAAGATTTCTACAAAAGGCTCCACAAATACATTTTGATTCTCCAGCGTATAGTTCAGTACCTCCGGCTGGGATTTCATATTTCCAATCACTGTCTGCTGCATGATTTATTCCTCTTTTCCTTTAAAGTTTTTTCAAAATGTCAGAGATATCCTCCCGGGGTTCGTTTGGAACCATCTGTGAATAGACGGTTACGCCCCGGCCGATCAGTTTTACAAAGGCTTCCTTTTCTTCTGGCGATACAAAAACGGTTTTCTTCACCTGAACGGCTCCCGGCTTGGTCGCCATATTGCCTACCGTGATATAGGGAACCTGATAGCCGTATTCCGCCATGCGTAGAATGGGCACAGGGCTGTTGCACAGGATCATCACCCGGATTCCCTCATCAATCTTACGGCTGAATTTGTCCGCCGCTTTCTCTGAACCGAAGATGGACAGCTTACATTTATCAGGACATCCGAATTTAAGCGCCGTCTTGCGCACTTCATCTTTTACAATTTCATCGTCCACAATGGCAATCCGCTCCAGGGAATACTGGGGAATCCAGAATCCGCACACCTGCCCGTGGATCAGCCTGTCGTCAATTCTTACATCTAAAATCGCCATTTGTTCTTCCTCCTACATGGATACCAGGCCCAAGATGCCCAGCACAAAGCCAACGACTACAATACCGGCGATGATTTTCTGTACCTTATATTTCTTCTTAATAAAGCTGAAAATCCCCAGGGTAAAGACTAAGGGCAGCATTTTGGGAAGAATCTGATCCAGATACTCCTGAATCACAATCTCACTCCCTGCCAGGGTAAACTGCAAGGGGCAGGAAATGCTGACCCACATAGCAATCATACAGCCGATGGACATAGCTCCGATGATACCGGCACAGTGGGTAAAAAGCTGCATTTTTCCGCTGGACTGCATATCCGACAATAGGGCGGAACCCTTCTCATACCCCAGAAACAAGGTAATCCACCGGGTTGCAAAGTTGGGAATGTTGAATACCAGCAGAAGGATAAAGGGGGCAATTACATTTCCCTCCTTGGCGAAGCCTACGGCCAGAGCACAGGCCAGAATCCGGATAATGCCCCAGAAGAAGGTATCGCCGATGCCGGATAAGGGACCCATTAGTGCAACCTTGATGGCGTTGATGGATGCTACGTCAAAGCTCTTATCCTTTTTCGCCTTCTCCTCCATGGCAATGGTCGTTCCCATTACAAAGGGGGAAGGTGCAACTGTCATATTGAACGCTGCAATATGGCGGTGCATGGAAGCCTTGAGGGCTTCGTCATCGCCCTTATAAATTTTTCTTAAAACCGGCATAATGGAGAACAGAAAGCCCAGGCCTTCCATCCGCTCGTAGTTGAAGGAACCAAGAAGGGTAAAGCTCCTCCAGAACACGCCCCGGAAATCTTTTCTTGTAATATTATTTTCTGCACTGACGATCTCATTTTTCTTTGCCATGGCTTAATCCTCCCACTCATCGTCCGAAGTTGATACGGTCTCTGTCTTCACACTTTCATTCTGTCTCAGCATAAAGATAATCCATGCAATGGCTACTGCCACGCCCGCAATGGCAATCATGGTCAAGTCAAATCCCACAAAGGCCGCCGGAATGAATCCCAGAATAAAATAGGGAATCAGCCGCTTTTCCATAATAATATTCAGAAGAAGCGCAAAGCCAAGGCAGGGAAGAATGGCTGCTACACCGGAGAGACCTAAGTTTACCCATGCAGGCATTCCGGCCACGATTGATTCAATCACCGTATTTCCAAAGTACATCACAAAGAAGGTAGGCAGGAAATACGCCAGGGTGGTGCAGACACCGCAGAAGTAATGCAGCATGCGGATTCCCCGGAAATCCAGAGCATCAATCTTGTGATCCGCTGCAACCATCACGCCGGAATACGCCGACAGCAGCAGTGTGTTCAGGAACTGCATAATGACTGCTACGGGAACTCCGAAGAGAATAGCCGTTTCCGGGCCGGTTCCTGTCATAATGGCAACTGCCGTTCCGATAGTTCCGCCGATTCCGATATCCAGCTGGGCCGTGGGGCCGATTCCCGTTGCGCCCATCCACATAAGCTGAAGCTCTGCGCCGATGATCAAACCCGTTTTCACGTCTCCTAAAATCAAACCTACCAAAAAGCCTGTAACAACCGGTTCGCGCAATTTACATTCGCCCAGCCAGTCTCCTTCCGATCTGCTCACTGCCGCAACCAGTGCAACAAGAAGCGCCTGCAGTAAACTCATAACTTTTCCTCCTGTTTTTAGTTCCGCAGTTTCCCTTCCGAAGCCCCCCTAACAGAAGAATTTCCGGCCGTATTCTACGTCCGTATATTCTTCTGGGCTTTGTACGGGAACCTGCTGTTTTGAGTTCCGCATTCGCCCTTTCAGCACCTTTCCTTGAGAAAGACTTCCGGCCGCCTTCTGCGTCCGTAATTCTTTCTGGGTGCTGAAAGGGCTTCTGCTGTTTTGAGTTCCGCATTCGCCCCTAATATCTTTCTTATTGTTCATTGTATCAACTTTTTGTTGAATTATCCAGTGAAATGTGATACAAGAAAACGTATAAAGGAGGCTTTTCATGGAAATCGAACGGAAATTTTTAATCGGAACACTGCCGGAAAACCTGGAATGTTACCCCAGCCAGACCCTGGAGCAAGCTTATCTCTGCACGGAGCCTGTGGTCCGTATCCGGAGAAGCGGCGACACCTATACTCTCACCTACAAATCCAAAGGCCTGATGAGCCGGGAGGAGTACAATCTGCCTCTGACTGCCGAAAGCTACGAACATCTGAAGCAGAAAGCCGACGGGAATATCATTCAAAAGCAGCGGTACCGGATTCCCCTGGAGGACGGGCTTACCGCGGAGCTCGACATTTTTGCCCCTCCTTTTGAACCCCTGATCCTGGCCGAAGTAGAATTTACCTCTGAACAGCAGGCTCTTGATTTCCTTCCTCCCGCATGGTTCGGGGAGGACGTCACCTGGTCTGCCGAATACCACAACAGCACCTTAAGCCGGAAAAAGCTGCAGCCAGGTACATGAGATGACATATTCTGCAATCATTCGCAGACACTTTCTTTCAATCCTTGCTGCATTTTCTTCCATTTCCCATATATCCCAGCGGAAACTGTTATAATAGGCCCATCATTTTTTAAGGAGCGATGGAATGCCTGAATGGAAGCTGGCCGAAAATCTGCGCGAACTGCGCACTGCAAATGAATATCCCCAGCAGTATGTCAGCGAACGGATTCATCTGGCGCGCCAGACTTATTCTCTCTATGAAAACGGAAAGCGTATACCGGATATCAGAACTGTCTGCTGCCTGGCTGAATTGTATCATGTATCAGTGGACGCTCTGCTTTTTGCAGATCTAAGCGCCAGTCAGCTCGCAGATGCAGCCGCAGATTTTCCGGAAGAACACGTTGCATTTTTATCGGAAAACAGCGCAATACCTCTGACTGGTTCCGATGCCCGTATGCTGATGAATTACAAAACACTGCCTCCCGATATCCAGCAGGAGGTCCGGGAATTTGTCTTATTCAAAAAGAAGCGGTTCGCTGCCAAAGACTCACAGTAGCATATGCAGCTGCATTTCGGACACAAAACAAAACAGAGACGCCGCTAAACCTTGCTGTCCAGCCGGTTTGGCGGCGTCTCTGTTTCGTTAAATCTTTTCCTTTACACCTGTCTTATCAAGGGAAGAAAACTCTGCCCGTCAATGGAATTTGATATACCAAACATTTCCAATACAGAAGCACTGATATCCGCAAAGGTGTTCCGCTCGCCCAGATCCACTCCCTGCCGGATTGCATCCCCGCAGATCAGAAGCGGCGTATACTCTCTGGAATGATCCGTGCTGGGCGTAGAAGGATCACAGCCGTGATCCGCAGTCAGAATCAGCACATCTTCCTCTTTCATTTCCTTCAGGAAACATCCCAGCTGTGCATCGAAGGCATTCAAGGCTTCCGTATATCCGGCCGCATCATTCCGGTGGCCGTACACCATATCAAAATCCACCAGGTTCACAAAGGCAAGTCCTTTAAAATCTTGTTTCAAAAGTTCCAGCGTCTTCTCCATGCCGTCAGTGTTGCTCTTTGTCCGGGTGCTCTGTGTAATGGATTTTCCCGCAAATATATCGTAAATCTTTCCGATCCCAATCACGTCCAGCCCTTCCCGCTCCATCAGATCCAGCATGGTATCCCTGGGCGGCACCAGTGAAAAATCATGACGGTTGGACGTTCTGGAGAAATGTCCCGGTGTTCCCACAAAGGGTCTCGCAATTACGCGTCCCACGCCGTGCTCTCCCTGAAGCAGCTCCCTGGCCGTCTCACAGCAGCGGTACAGTTCCTCCAGGGGAACCACTTCCTCGTGAGCCGCCACCTGGAACACGCTGTCCGCAGAAGTATACACTATAAGATCCCCGGTGCGCATGTGTTCTTCCCCATACTGCTCAATCACTGCCGTACCGGAATAGGGCCGGTTGCAAAGAACACCTCTTCCGGTACGCCGGGAAAATTCGTCCAGTATCTCTCCCGGGAATCCGTCCGGATAAGTCGGCATGGGCTTTTCCGAAATCAGGCCGGCAATTTCCCAGTGGCCGATGGTAGTATCCTTCCCTTTGGAAGCCTCCGCCATCCGCCCAAAGCATCCGAAGGCCCGGGGTGCTTTCGGATGCCTTCCGTATTCGTTCCCCCGGATGGCAAACAATCCCAGGCTCTCCATATGGGGGACACAAAGCCCTCCCGTGTCAAAGCAGGCCTTCAGCGTATTGCTTCCTTCATCCCGGAAATCCGCCGCATCCGGCAATTCCCCAATTCCCACGCTGTCAAGAACAATCAGAAATACGCGCTTTATTTTCTTTGTCAAAACTTTTCCCCCTTTTTCTCCCGCAGCCTTTGGGCTGCAGCCCTTCACGCTTTGTAGACTATCTCTCCCCCGCAGATGGTACAGCGGACACGCCCTTTAAGGCGGTGCCCCAGGAACGGGGAATTGGAGGATTTGGAAAGCGGTTCTCCTGCGGTCCAAATCTCGTTCTCGTCAAAAATTACCAGATCCGCAGGCGATCCCGCAGCGATCCCCCTATATGTCAGCCCGTAAAGCCGGGCCGGGTTCCGGCTCATTTTTTCCATCAGTTCCATCAGGCTTATATATCCCGGCTCAACCAGGTTGGTAATTCCCAGGGCCAGTGCAGTCTCCAGGCCGATAATGCCGCTGGGCGCTTCCGTCAAGGGACGCCCTTTTTCTTCCGCACTGTGAGGTGCATGGTCCGTGGCAATCAAATCGATGGTCCCATCCTGAAGCCCGCGGATCACCGCTCTGCGATCTGCCTCTGTCCGCAGAGGCGGATTCATCTTAGCCAATGTTCCGTACTCCAGAACCGCCTCCTCTGTCAGGGAAAAATGATGGGGAGAAGCCTCCGCCGTCACCCTGGCGCCCAGGGACTTCGCCCTGCGCACAGCCTCCACGGCTCCCGCCGTGCTGATGTGCTGGATGTTCACCCTGGCCCCGGTCTCCAGCGCCAGGCGGCAATCCCGCTCCACCAGCCGTATCTCCGCCTCACAGGGCGAACCGCCGATTCCCAGCTTCCGTGAAACCCGGCCCCGGTTGATGCCATTGTTTTCAATCAGCGCCGGATCCTCCTCGTGAAGGCTTAAGGGAACATCCAAGCGGGCTGCCTCCTCCATGGCCTGGCGCAGAATCCTCTCATCCAGAATGGGAATCCCGTCATCCGTAAAGCCTGCGGCACCGGCCCTATACAGGGCTTCCATATCCGTCAGTTCCTGCCCTTTCAAGCCTCTGGTTACGGCCCCGCAAGATAAAACCCGGATTCCGGTCCCCGCCCCTTTTTTCAGCACATATTCCAGAATCTCCGGGCAGTCTGCCGCCGGCTTCGTATTCGCCATGCACACTACGGTGGTAAAGCCGCCTGCTGCCGCTGCTAAGGCCCCTGTCTCAATATCTTCCTTATAGGTCAGCCCCGGATCCCGGAAGTGGACATGCACGTCCACCAGGCCCGGTGCAATCACCAGGCCGGAAGCATCGAAAACACTCTCACACGGTTCCAGAGGCAACTCTCCTACTGCTGCAATTCTCCCGTCCTCAATGAGCAGATCCGCCTTCTCTTCTCTGCCGCTGAAAGGGTCCAGAATACGCCCTCCCCGGATTTGTCTTCTCATTGGCTTTCTTCCTCTTTCTTCTCTTCCAGCGTCTTATTGGCATATTCTACAAAGCTGTCCGAGGCATCTTTCACACTGTATTCGGCATTCAGGATTTCGGTAAGCATTTGATACCAGTATACCCGCATTTCCTCAAAACCGTTTACTTTATTGTAATAATTTCCGCTGTACGGAAGAAGAGCCTCATAGATCTGCGCCTCCTCATTCCCCGCATACACGTCTCCCATGGACCCCCGCACCGGAAAAGCCCCGCTCCGGGCCACATTCGCTGCTGCCACGGTCTCGTCATTGCACAGGAAATCCACCAGATACCGGGAGGCTTCCTCCCTCTTCTCGTCCCCTGTGCGGAAAATGCAGAAGCCGTTCATCATGTATTCCAGGGATGGAACTCCGTCTGCGGAAGGATAAGGCATCACCACCACCTGCACTTCATTCTCCTCCAGTGCCTCCGCATTGCTCAAAGCCTGGGGCAGGCTCCAAAGCAGGCAGTAGGCGCTTTCTCCCCGCACAAAGGCTGACACTGCGTCTGCCCCGGAAGAACCGGAGCCGTTCTGTATCCAGCCCTTCTCCATCCATTCCTTCACCTTTGTCAAAGCCGTCTGATTGGCTTCACTGTTCATCTCGTAGGCCGTCCTATCCTCATTCATCAGATTGCCGTCATACAGATTGGTGATAAAGGAACGTGTCGCATAGTCCCCTGCAATCCCGGAACAATAAAGCATTCCGCTGTTAAAGCCGGAATGGTTCAGGCGCTCCAGTGCCTGCTCAAAAGCTTCCGTGGTCCAGATACACGCTCCCTCCCGGTTCATCACCTCCATGGCTCCGGATCCTTCCACCATATACCGGTTAAAAGCCATCACATAATTGGACGCACTCAAGGGATACATCACATAAATCCCCCCCACTTCACAGGCACTTAAGATCCCCGGACTGACCATATCCGATATCACTTCCGCCGTAAACATGTCCCCCAAATCCGCCAGGACGCCGGCTTTGGCATAGGAACTGATTCTCCCAGGCTCGTCCAGCAGTACGTCCGGCAGTTCTCCGCCCTCCGCTTCAATCAGGGCCTGAATCTGATCCGGGCCCTCTCCGTAATTCAGCACATTGAGATTCACATGAATGTTGGGATACTTCTTATTGAACTCCTGAATCAGCGTTTGCTCGTACGTACCGTCCTCCTGATCCGCATCCTGCACAAAAACAGGATAGGTCCACCAGGATATGGTTGCTTCCAGATCAGACACAACCTCCGAAACTTCCTCCGGCACTTCCGTCTCCTCCTGTTTATCCCCCGGAGCCACTTCTATATCATCGCTCTCTTTTTCTTTTCCCCTGCAGGCACCCGCAGAAAGCACCAGCAGCCCGCTCAAAGAGAGTGCCATTATTCTTTTCCAAATCTTCATCTTATGGAAACCTCCTATTTCCAGTACCGCAGTCTCCTTCCCGGCGCATCCTTTCCGTAAAAGATTTCCGGCCGGATTCTGCTGATCTCTGTACCGCATCCGTCCTTTTAAAGCACAGCTCTTCTGCTGTTAGCTTTACCACTATAACACAGATTTGCCTGTATTTTCAATACCAGCTTTTTTGTTGACAAGTATTTCCCATGTAGTATACAATGATACAGTATTCTCTGTTGACAAAATACACAAACGAGGGAGCAAAACAAATGAAACCTTTAGAAGGCAGAAAACGCCGCTGGGGGGATCGGCACGACGGATTCCTGGTACGCAATCTGGATCCCATGGGAAAGCTGATCCCTTATATTATGAAGAGCAAATCCGACAGCTGGGTTCTCTTCGAAGACAGAATTGACATTACCCACACGCAGGATTTCCTGCACACCATGAGGAAAACCGAGATTCCCGGCCTTACCCTGTACCATATTATCTTTGCCGCAATCGTGCGCACCTATTCCCAAGTGCCGGAGCTGAACCGTTTCATCCAGAGAAGCAATATCTATGCCCGCAATGAGATGAAGGGCTCCATGGTAGTCATGAAAGGTATGCAGCGCGACAGTGAACGCACTACCATTATGCCGCGCTTTGAAATGGACGCCACGCTGAAAGAGGTCTCCACCGAAATCGAAGCCCTGGCCTCCCCCATTGACCGTACCAAAAAGGTAATGGAGGACGAGAACCGGAACGATTTTGATAAACTGGAGCTGGCTCTGGGGCTGATCCCCGGATGGCTCATTTCTTTCGTCTTTTCACTGCTGAAGTTTCTGGACCGCCATGGGTTAATTCCAAAGAAGCTCACGGATTTAAGCCCTTTTCACTCCAGCTTTTTCCTCACGAATATGGGCTCCATCGGCATGCAGCCCGTTTACCATCATATCTATGAGTTCGGTACTATTTCCATCTTCGGCGCTATCGGAAGCAAGGAAACCGTCTACGAACTGGATCGGAACGGCGTACAGCATAGAAAAACTTATCTGAATATGAAATTTGTTGTGGATGAGCGTATCTGCGACGGTTTTATCTATGCCGTAGGTTTTAAACATATCAAGAGCTGCATCTCCAAACCGGAACAGCTCATGGAACGTCCCAAAAAGATCATTCATGACAAGATTGACCGGAAATAATCCTTCAGGAAATACATAGACGGCGCAGGGCAGAAGATGAAAATCTGCCCTGCGCCATTGTTTTAGATTCCATTCTTTTTGTAAAAGGTATAGCTCGACACACCAAAGCCGTAATTACACAGTACTTCATGATTTTCATAGAAATCGTCAAGCTGCCCGTCCGTATGTTCTATCACTGTCATCAGGGAATCATCGTTTACAAAAAGATATTCCGACCCGCTCAAAAAATCTACAGCAATCTCTTTTGCCTCAGGTGCAACAGGAAAATCAGGAATATCAATTCCATAATACCCGATATTCCATCCCAAATAACTGTACAATTCCGTAACTCCGATTCCAAGCCCTGGTGTATCTCTGGGAATCTCGTTTTGCATAATTTGCAGATACCGCTCCATTTGCTCCATATCTCTAGCTTTCCGGCGCTCCGTTTCAAAAAACAAAGTGCTTTCCACTGTCATAACAGCAACAAGAACCAGCACCAGTATTTGACTGGCTGCCACAGCCCGTAAAAGACCATTCCCCGCCTCAACCTTATCCCAAACATGCTTTTGAAGCAAACTGTCTGTCAGACACACAATCATTAGAACACAGGCCGGTAGAATTAGAAAAAGGTTTCCCCTGACAGAACGATTGACATAATACGCCATCTGCACAATCCCCACAATCGTACATCCTGTCAGATAAATCATCCTGGGATTGCTTTCTCTTTTCCCGCAAAGCTCCGTACGCATCAATACACATGCCATGGCTGTAAAAAACAAAAAGCAGACCAACATCCAGACACTTGGAAAAGTTTCCAGGGAAATCTGCAAATCATTCACATAGGGATTCCCCGCAAATGGAAACAAAAATTCTTTTAAGGAAATAACCTTGCCTGCCACAGCCAAGTTATAAAAATTTACCAGTACATAGGCGCCCACAAAAGAAACCGGAAGCCAAAGGAGCACACAGGCTGCTTTTTCCCACAAAATCCCTTCCCGTACGGAATGTTTCTGCAGAAAAAAAACAATCTCGCTCCCTACCAGGGCTAAAACACAGGCTGCGCCTGTTTCCAGCCCCCACACAAAAGATAAGATTCCAAGAACGAGGGCAACGGCTTTCCACAACCTTTTCTCACGCCTGTTTTTTTGCTCCTTCCACACCAAGAGAGCCAGCATATAGCCCTGAAATAGGATTCTCCCTGGATATGTCTGCAAGGTAATATTATCTGTGGAGGCTATTATCACAGCCGCAATCCCCACACTTCCCAGAATACGGAGCAACAGATTGAAAGACATATGTTCCAGCACATAAAAATAACAAAGCATACAGGCTGCCGTTAGGACAGCAAGAATACATACGCATGCCTGAAAACTTCCTCCCAGCAGTTTTACGGCTGGCCCTAAAACAATTCCATAAAACCCATACACCCCTGTGTTCACTCCGTCATAGGGCTGAAGCTGCACCACCCGGTAAACCGAATGGAAATATGCGTTGGCATGATATAAGCCAAAATACTGGTTTAAGGTGTTTGGCAGATACACCGCGTATCCCGCCGCCGATGCCAACACAAAATAAAAGGGCCAGAGACCGCGTTTACTAGGCGCCTGAAAAACCAGTTTCCTGCAAAGATAAGAAATCAGTCCCAAAACTACAGCTGACACTCCTAAGAATATCATCTCACTATCCCAGCCCGCATGCAGAGGCATATGCTGGTCTCCTGCATAAATCACTTTTTTCTCACACAAAAAAATACTTCCAGCAACAAGGGCAAAAAGAAAAAGTGCAGCCATTTCAAGCCAGAATTCCCTTCTCTTATCCGGGAAGAGCAAAACAGACAACTTCCGCTCAAAAAACATATGGAAGCCAAGAAAAGAGAAGAAAGCCAGTAAAAGCGAGGAAATATAGAAAAGAATATCAAAATTAACCGAATCAGGAAGCAGGTTTCTGAAAATATCCGTATAGAGCCATAAAATTCCCCAAAGCACTTCCAAAAGTAACATACACCCCAACGAAAACAAATTTTCCACTCTGTGCTGTTCTTCCATATCCTGCTGCTCCTCTTTTGTAATGTTCCTTCCCAGCTCTCTGATACAACCTGCAAAAACTGCGGATAGGGGGACTCGAACCCCCACGCCGTAGGCACCAGAACCTAAATCTGGCGCGTCTGCCAATTCCGCCATATCCGCTCACAATAGAAGTATATCACAAATAGACCTCAGGAGACAATCTCTTTTCTTCCATCGTTCACCCACTTATAGGTATTCAAAAACACTTCCCGTTCTATCACGCAGGTATCCTGTTTGTTATTACACGGAACAACCAGATAATCTCCCGGATCCCCGGACATATATTCATCTCTCCTGTTCTCCGAAAATAATTTCACTCTCTTGGTAAGCTCTCTGGCATAAATACGGATACTCTCCAGCGGCATACATATCTTAGCAATGTTATTCAGCCGTTTAAGCGGTCCGCCTTTCTTAGTTCTGGCCGTAGGCGGATACTGCATCCGGGCTGTCCAGCCCTGCCCTCTGTACGGCCTATCCGTTAGCTTATATGCCTTCTCAAAACTCTCTTTTTTCTCCAAAAGCACTTCTCCGCGGGCTCCAATCAGCAATATCAAATCCGGTTCTACCGTCACTTCCAGATCTCCTTGGGATGTGCGAATGACAATCTCCCTTCCTACAGGAAACAGTTCCGCCGCAGGCACAAAACCAAGAGGTGCTTTTTTCTTTTCATAAAGCTTCATTCCGCATATGTCTATCTCCTGCTCGTTCCCGTCAATCACTTGGCAATTATCAAAATAATCATTCAGCCGCTCTCCAAAAAAAGACTCTGTATGTAAAGTAGGATAGGATTCCTCATATAACGCCATACTGAGGAATCCTCCTGCCTTTTCGTAGCCTCCCCCGCCGGATCCCACACCCCTAGTAAGAAACGCTGCAAGCTCATTCGCCTGTACCTCCCGAATGCAGCTGCGCACAGAAAGTTTATATCCATCCTGACACTCATTGTAGACTACACAAACATAAATTTCCGCCACTTGCAACAGGAAATCGCTAATCAAGCCTAAAATATTAGGATCACAGGGCTGGGCTTTAATAATCGCATAATGATAATCATCATTATAAATATAGCGAATGAGGGCAACGCCTGCAACCTCCAGCTCATGCAAAGACAAATTAGAATTACGGAACAGCTGGATCAACGGCCGTTCAATCGGAAGCTCCTCCCGCATATCCATGTCCATAGGATTAAAGATCTCTGCAAATTGGTTCGTATCTGTATAAAGTCCATAATAGAGCGCCGTTCCTACCCTGACATCCGTAACCGGAGCCCCCGCATCTTCCAGCATGCTCCAAACCAGCGTAGCACAGCTTCCCAGTCTCGGATTAATTTCACTCATTTCCAAATCTGTAATTTCTTTACGGTGGTGATCCACAACCGCCACTTTCTCCGCCGGGATCTTTGTCACATTCCCCGCTCCGTACTGACAGTCCACTGTAACCAATAGGCCGCCCAGCCGCCCTCCCGGAAGCTCTCTGACATACTCCTGAGGCTGCTCCACATAATCCAAAGGAATCTGGAGGCGCTCCAGCATCAAACACAAATTAGGTTTCTGAACCTGATTCCTTCCGGAATAAATTAACTGCACCTCTTTTCCCGCTTGCTGAAAATACGTATAGAGAGCAAATCCAGACGCAATAGCATCTGCATCCGGATTATCATGGCATTGAATAGTGATGGGATTGTATGTACTCAAATCCGAAAGCTGCATAATTACTCCTCTCTTGCGGATACTCTCCAACTGTTAAAGTTCCCACCTGCAAACTTCCATTCTTTCATTCACAAAAAAAGGCTGTAACAGATGCTACCATCCGATACAACCTTCGTTATGAAGCATCGGGGGTTCGAACCCCGGACAACTTGATTAAAAGTCAAGTGCTCTACCGACTGAGCTACACGCCCGTATACCAAAGAGATTCAAAAAAATATGCCCAGAGCCGGAATCGAACCAGCGACACGAGGATTTTCAGTCCTCTGCTCTACCAACTGAGCTATCTGGGCGGATAACATCTGCTGTGTCACATTGTGTCACAACAGATGTTATTTTACATGATGGATCTTTGTTTGTCAAGATTTTTTCGGATTATTTTACATAAAGTCCGCTATTATATACGTAGAACTCCATGTTCTGTCCGTCCGCACTTTCTTTTCCCACTACAGACCAGGAGCTTTCATAGGAATACAGCAGTTTCACATCTGCAAAATCCGCAAATGTTTTAGACACATTTGCCAGCTTCTTCCCTGTATCCGGCTTTGCTTCTCCTGCCAGCATCGCCCTGGCCTCATAAGCCGTCAACCTGTGGTACGCTTTCTTAGAAAGATTATACATCTGCGGTGCAATCCCAACTTCTACGTTTTCAATCTTCCCTTTGACGGACAGCTGGGTTACGGACTGCTGGCCTGCCCGGGTGATAGCCGTTGTCTTCGTATCCAGCACCAGACGCGCATTCCCGGCCCCTTCTTCCCGGCTAATATCCGTCAAAACCACAGCCCTGTCAGCCATCAGGACCGTCTCTCCCGCCACACTGAGATTCGGCACCGTAAAGTTTCCTTTCGCATAAACCTTTTCCCCGTCCAGCGTCAGTACGCCCCTGGAAGCGCTTGCAGAAGCCACAACCAAATCTGCTCCCGCCTCTTGTATACCTGCGTCCGGGTTTTTCAAAGTAGCCGCATTCCGGAAGGCCGTATTGATATTTCCCAGTGCCAGGGTAATCTGATACGTGGGCGTAAACACATTTTTCTTCAAAGCCCCTTCCGTCATTACCAAATCTTCAAAAGCAGTTTTGCAGCTCGGTTTCAGCGTTCCTGTATAAACCAGAACCGTATCGCCCCTTTCATCACGGATTCCCCGGACGGTTACCCCGGACGTCTTGGACGGCAAAGTCAAGCCTGCATAAGCCGTACCCGCTTTTCCGGTCCTTATTTCTCCAGTGCGGAGTAGTTCCATTGTATAAGCAGATTTGGGCTCATTGGTATTGTTTATAATGGTTACAGCGTCCTGCCAGCATTTGGCATAAGTTTCACCCATGTCTTTCCCTGCACTGTCAACTCCGGTAATTTTCACTTCCATCTCATTTTCAGCACCGGGCTGCACATAATTTGCCGTGTCTTTATAGAATACCAGATCCGTGCTGCCGTCCGTCTCAAATCTCCCGGCCGCCTCCTTAGGCGCTTTCAAAAGCGCTACATCCTTATAGGAATCCACATAGATGATTTCTGTTGCCGTCTTCGATGCAGCAATCACTTTTACCGTTACCGTATCCGCTGCTCTTCCGTTTACCGTCAGCTGGGGCTGTAGCTTCTTGATATCCTGCTTTCCGGCCAGGTAGCTTCCCTCCCCTGCAAAGCCGACAACATCGGTAATGGTTGTCACTCCCAGTGCGTCCCAGGTAGATCCGTCTGCCGAAAACCGATTGACTGCCGACTTGCCGCAAGTAATTATACGGCTGTCTCCCAGCATCAGCCTATCTATATTGGCAACTCCTGTCTTCAGACGAAGCCTGCTGTTTTGTATCGTCACATTGGTTACATTCTTTGTCCCGGAGATCTGATTTATAAATCCGGTAATCTCTGTCTGATTTTCGGTTGTCAGTCTATGACCGTCCCAATCCCATTGTGTATCGGACACGGTACACACATCATCCAGAGTCAGGGAAGCTCCTCCGGTCTTGGCATTGCCCGTAACGGAGAGATTGAAGTCTGCTGCGGTTCTGTTCGAAGCACTCTTCACCGGTTCCAGAATCAGATGTTCCAAGGTCAGGTTTCCGCTGGCGCTTATCCCGCCGCTAAAAGTCAGCGTGGGGGTATCACTCTGCACTGCTCCTCCGGTTTCTTTCCTTCCAGACAGTGTTACTCCCTTTGCCTTTCCGTTTCCCGGCATAGATATGGCACCGTAGGGATTCCCATCCGTCAAATTGGTATCCTCATAATCTCCGGGCAGATACAAGGTATAGGTTTGTGTTCCGTCTGACAGAGTGTTAATTTCATTTACCGCCTGGGTCAAATCCAGACACCGGGTAACGGTTCCGCTCTCTGTCTCTAATTCTATCCTGCGATCCGCCAGCGCCTCGCCCGCAAGATAAAGTCCCTTGCCGGCCTTCACAGTCATAGCCCCGTCTGCCGCTTCACTGCCGTTTACACAGAATACAAAATCCGAAGTAGATACTTTGGGCATAGCAGCCAATTTCTTTGCATCATTTAAGCCTGCCTTCCATACGCCTGCCCTGGGATTCTCAAGGAGCAGCTCGTAACTCTCCTGTTCCTTCCCTTCCGGAAGCTTCATATCCAGACGCAGAAGATTTCCTCCCTCTTCATTGACAATCTTTCCGTTAACTGTAAGATTGGATACATTCTTGGCCGTCCTGCCATAGGCAAGGGTATTCTGCCCTCCGATATTGTTTATATCCGTCACCGTCACGGTTCCCTCTGCCGTAAATACAATTCCTCCGGAAAGGGTCAGCTTATCTGTCTTTACCGCACCTTTTACTGCGGCATTTTTCTTTACCGTAAGGCTTGGTGTCCCGGAAATTCCGCCGGAAACCGTAAGTCCTTCACTGTCCAGAACAATGGCCGCCTTATTCTTTCCGCCAATATCTTTCAAAGCACCTCCGGCCGATGAGATATCAATATTCTGCAAGGTCAGAGAGGACGCATTTTTTACGCCGTCGGCTGTGATCGTGAAGGGTGCCGCCTCATTCCTATCCAGATTCTTCATGGCCCGAAGCGTTAAATTTTCCAGGGTCACGTTCCCATAAGCAGTCAGATTGCCGCTAAAGATTATACTTGGTTTATCAGCCCCATTCGTTCCATGTACCGCCAGAGATGCTGCTTTGTTATTAGACGGGAACACTATTCCTCCAAAGGTTCCGTTCTTTCCGGTCAAAATCTCCTGCTTTAACAGCTCCATCGTATAGGAAGCCTTGGAATCATTCAGGTTATTAATGATAGTAACCGCATCCTGCCAGCTCTTGGCATAGGTTTCGGCTAAATCAGACTGGCCGCTTATACCGGTAAGCCTTACCGCCATCTCCTGTCTATCTCCGCAGAGCACAAAATTTGCCGTATCCTTATAGTAAATCCGGTTTCCAGGATCCACCCATCCAGTTTGGGAACTCCCCTGTTTTTCCTCCCAGGCCGCCTTAAATTTCCCGGCTGCCTCCTTGGGTGCTTTCAGAAGTTCCGTATCTTTATAGGAATCCACATATTCGATCCCTGCCGTCTGGCCGGATGCTGCAATTACTTTTACAATAACCGGCTCATCTTCGGAAACCGCTGCTTTTCCGTTCACGGTAAATTGAGACTGATGCTTCTTCGCATCCTGTTTCCCGGCCAGGTAGCTGTCCGCTCCGGTAAAGCCTGTAATATCCGTGATCGTTGTGGCTCCCACAGCATCCCAAGTACCATTCTCCAAAGACAATTTATTCACTGCCGACGTTTTACAGGTAAGCAGCCTTGAGCTTTCCAAAGCCAGGGCATCCGCATTGGTCACGCCTGTTTTCAGACACAGCCGGCTGTTCTTAATCCTTATGCGGGTGACATTTTTCGTACCGGAGATCTGGTTGATATGCCCCGGCCCGCCCGGCAGCTCCGGTGCCTCGTCCGGCAGATTTTTATTCTCCCAGCATCTGCTGTCTGCCCAGGTCCATACTTTATCCAGGGTCAGAGACGCCCCGCTCTTTGCACTGCCCGTAACTGAGATATCAAAGTCCGCTGCATCCTCGTTAGAAGCACTCTTCACGGGATTCAGCACCAAATTTTTCAGCGTCAGATTTCCGCTCATATTAATCTTTCCGTAGAAAGTCAGATAGGTATCGCTGTCTGCTCCTGCCAGGGTCACTGCCGCTGCCCTGCCATTTCCAGGAAGCGCAAGGTTTCCGTACCGATTCGTATCCGTAAGATTCGTATCTGCACAAATTTCCGGAAGATGCAGGATATACTCTGCTGTCCCGTCTGACAACGTATTAATCTCATTCACCGCCTGGGTATAGTCAAGACAATATATCCGTTCTGCCTTCCCGGATATCTCCAGCTCTACCGCCGTATTTTCCACTGCCTCCTTATCCAGCAGATAAATACCCTTGTTGGCCTTCACGACTACACCATAGCCCGAAGTGGATGTCAATCCCAAAGTAAATTCAAAATCGGAAGGTGATGCTTTCGGCATGACCGCAAGCTTTTTCGCATCTTTTAAATCCGCTTTCACAGCACCGTTCTCCAAAAGCTCCGGCGTCAGCACATAATCTTCAATATTCTGAATCAGCGGAGGTACTGCCGGAATCTTCATATTAAGCCGCAGTTTCTTTTCGCCCTCACTCCGGATATTTCCACTTACAGTTAAGTTCGAGATATCTTTATTGGTTCTTGTAAAAGTAAGAGTATTCTGCCCGTTCCCCCTGCTCACAATATTAGACACCGTAACTGCTGCGTCTGCGGTAAACAAAACATTGTTCCCTTCGAGAATCAAATCGTCCACCTTGATATTTCCTAATACTGCTGCACTCTTCTGTACCGTAAGGCTCTTTACGCCGCTTATGCCGCCGGACAGCCTGAGGTTCCCTGCATCCAGTATTACCGTTCCCGCTTTCTTTCCCGAAATATCTTTCAGGCTTCCATTTCCGGCCACCTGGATATCTTTCAGAATCAGCTCATAATTACCGGCATTTATTCCCAGAGACGCCCCCTGCCCCTTTGCCGTAACCGGATTCAGGATTACATTTGCAAACTCTGTATTCGTTCCAAGGCTTAACGCATTCTGATAATAAATCTTCTTTCTGCCGTCTTGCACACTCGCTACATACACCTTAGCCGCTTTAGAAGGCAGGGCCAGCTTTAATGGTGCATTCTCTGCGCCCACATCCTTCAGAAGCAGAAGCGTGTACGTGTCTTTCGTCTGATTCAGCCCATTCAAAGCCGCAGTCGCTTCCGCCCAGCCCGGATAGTAGTTCATAATCTCCGCATTGCTCCAGTTTCCGTCGCTGGCATCTCCTCTGCAGAGTGCCACGCAAACCTGTTCGGAACCATACACGTAAATATTGCTTCCGGATTTCACCAGCATATATCCGTCCGGATTTTCCGGGCTGTAAAGCCTGCCTTTTCCGCTGCCGGACGCGTTTTCTCCCTCCGGGATCAGATTTTCCGGATCTGCAGCGAAATACTCGATGCCCGCAGTCTTCGCCGTCAAAAGCTGCCCCGACGCCTTGGGGGCATCCGTTAGAAGTACCGGCTCTTCCTGGCTGCAGTCATTGGGCAATACGCAGACCGTGATCCGTTCCCCTTCTGCAGATGCAACCTTTCCTGTAATATTCAAATAGGGCATCTGAACGGCATTTCTGCTCATAGGTTTCTGCCGGGTGTAAAACTCTGCATTCTCCATCTGGTTATCCAGAGAACCGCTGATGGTAAAATCGCGATCCGCATAAATCTCCGAAAGCACCGCTCCCTTTAAGGTAACATTGGTAAGGGTTACTTTTCCCGCTTTCTCACCGCTGGCCGCCAGCACTCCGTCGTCCAAAACCAACTCCCTGATCACTGCGTTGCCCCCGTCCACAAAGACATTTCCGCAAATGGTCATTCCGGTCACGTTCAGCTCTGCCGTGGAATAGCCGATTTCCTTCTTTGTCACCGTCCCATAGGGAACCAGGCGGATTTCCTGGCCCGCCGGAACGTCAAAGCTCTTAAATTTCTTCACAGAACCGGCAATGACACTGGCCCCTGCATCCGGCATTTCAAGCCCATTGGTCACTGTAGCCAGGGAAGCTCCCGGTTTAATGCCTAAGGATCCGGAATTTCCGCCCTCCAAATTCAAAGGTGTATTAAAAGTTACGTTTCCCTCAATCGTCAGGGCAAATCCGCCTGTCTTCAGGCTCACAGGCGACGGATAACCGGCTCCCTGCTCATCAGCAGGCACATAAGTCTTTCCTGATTTTATCATCTGCTTAAAAGCTATATTTTTCAGCACCGTATCACTGGTGAGGGACAGGCCATTTAAATAATAAAGTTCCGCCATGCTTCCTTCCGCCAGCCCGGTCATCTCAATCGCGAGGCTTGCCACATAATTTTTATTGGGCATAGTCAGCGCAGCCGGAGACGCTTTGGAAAGTTCCGCTGCCTCCCATTTTATCTGAATGGTATAATCCCGCTTCGTTTTCAGGCTATTGATCTCTGCCACCGCTTCTGCGAACGTTCGGAACGGAATCTCTGTCTTATTTCCGTCCGGGCCGTAAACCAGCTTCACGCCTGCGCGCAGTGTATCGTCAAACCAGACCAGATAACCGTCTTTCTTGCTCATATTGCCCCAGCTATGAAGTGTCTGGGTGTTGCCCATGCTGTCTGTGCCTGTCTTTTTAAAGTAATAGCCCTTGAAATTTTCCGGCTTTGCGTATGGCATTTTCGCCAGGCGAACCCCTTCCGCGCGTATCTGTGCGGCCTCATCAGCCGTGAAATCCAATGCGGAGTAAGAAGTCACTTTGTTTACTGTGACTTTCTCTTTCAATACAATTTCAATCTTTCCGTTCCGGATATCGGTCTGCCCGCCGACTGTAATTTGAGGATTGACAGCCGTGAGATTCTGAGCGCTGTCCCTCTTTACAGCCGCAAGCCCCGTCAGCCGGCCGTTATCTTCCGACCACAGGCCGCCTACATTCACTTCTCCGTGAACTTCAATTTCAGAGTCTCCATTCAAAACCAGAACGGAAGAAGCATTTCCCTTTACGGAAGAGAACACTGCACCAGCCTCATTGGAAAATGTGAGGCGCATCCCGTTTACCTTGACGGCACTCTCATAATCTGCGCCGTTCTTTTTCGCTTTCAGCACAATACCGGAAAACTCCAGAGGAGTCGTCAGGTTCAAATCTCCTGTATAAGTGAGAACATTTTTCCTTGTCTCTCCGTTTCCGTCCCGCATTTCAGTTCCGCGGATTACAAGCCCGGCGGATTTTCCAGGCATGGTAAGGCCCTGCTCAATATCCACATCGTCCAGGATGTGCACAATATAGGTCATATTCGGATTGGAAAGGTTCGACAGGTAGGCCATAGCGTCCGACCAACGGATAAAGCTCTCCAGCCGTTCTTCTTCCCCGTTCATCTTCCGGGCAGAAATCACAATCCATTCTCTTCCCACCCGGACATTAGAACCAATCTGATAGACCTTGGTATACAAAGAATCCGGATCGGCCTGCCGCACACTCACATACCAGGTGGGGAAAGCCGAAGCCTTCGTGGTAAACAGGCAGGTCTGGGGGGCTATCTCCTGCGCTGGAAACATCCCTTCTGCCAGTGCTTTTGCCGTTGTGCCAGAAGCTTTCAGCTCCGCTCTTAAGTTATTAAACTCCTCTTCGGGAACGGAAATCTCTGCAAACTCCAGACCTGTGCTTTCCTCCGGCAAATCAGCCGCCTGGGTTATCTTCCCTTCCAGAGCCGTGCTGCATCCTTCATTCTGATAGAAATATGCTCCGCCAAGTTCCGCATTGTATAAAACTGCCCGATCTCTTACCACCATCACGGAACTCTCTTCCAGACGGCACTTTCCTTTGCTGCTCTGATTAAAAGTATTGCAGATCAGCAGCGCTTTCTCTTTGGCATTCACAAAATCCTTCATGCTGCTGATCGTATGGAATTTTACCAGCCGTTCGTTGTAGAGGGTTCCCTCCTGCATCTGCAGGCTGTACCCGGACAGAGTCCCATAGTTTTCAATAGTATAACATTTCTCTTTGGCCTCATTTCCATAGGCTTTCTTTACTGCTACCACGGCGCCCAAACTGCCCGTCTCTCCAATCCGCAGTTTGGTGTTAGACATGGTGAACATACCGTCCGCCTCGCATCTGCCGTCAATCACCGCAGTAACTCCAGTCAGGTTTGCATCTGTCTGCATAACCGCAGCTCCCTGGCTCACTTGATATCTTTCAGTCAGCGTTACCTTGTGCAGCGACCACTGGCCGTCTTCTACACAAAGTCCTTTGGCCGATACATTTCCCATACGGAGCGTTTTTCCATAATCTTCCCCGGCAGGTTCTCCTGTTTCCAGAACCACCAAGCCCTTAGGAACCACAATCTCAACTCCGCCGCTTATGAGCCTAGGCCGGAGGCCGTCTTCATCAGGTTCCACCGGTTCTCCCAGGGCATTTACCCAGGTTACGTCTCCGGACAAAGCCTCCACCCGGAAAGCCGCTTCCTCTCCATAAGTCCCCGTCAGGTTCAGTTTTGATACCTTTGCCGCTACAGAGTTATCAAGCAGCAGTCCTTCCTGCAGTGTCACCCGGGCAGCCGTACTCAGCGTAAACCCTCTAAAATCCAGAGCTGCCAGAAGCTGCCCTTCCTTGGTCCCTTCCTCGGTCTCCAGGACGGTTCCATCCTCGGAACGGATCTTCTTCACATCCGAATCCAGATCCAGTTTCTCCACACATACCGGAAGGGTCAGGTTCTTTGTCAAAACTGCATCGCCCAGGAAGACAAACGCGTATTCGCCTTTCTGACTCCCAAAGTCTTTTGCAATCCCCTCCACAGCCGCATCTACGGAAATATATTTCTGTGATTTCACGATCCCTGTCTGGTCTTTCAGGCTCACCTCTACCACAACGCCCTTGACCTTCAGCACATTCCCCTCCCGCACGGGGCTTAACTCCCGGCCGTAGGGATCTTTGGGAATCCGGAAATATCCCGTGGGAACTACATTTTCTCTTGCGGTTATGGTCACCAGACTGTCTTCCGGCATAAAGGCATCCGATTCCCCCCAGCCGGAGGAGCCTTCTGTCATCTTTGTTCTTGTAATTTCAACTGCATAGTCTGCATTCTCCGCCTTTTCCAGCGTTCCCTTGAAACTCGCCGTGCCCGTGCTTGCTGTTTCCCCCTCTGCACTCTGCACTTTTATGAGGTTCAGATAGAAAATCCCATGTTCCACCTTTACGCCGTTAAAAGTGACACTGCCCTTTATATGCAGGGTATTTCCGCCCTTCACTGTGGTCTGTCCGCTTACGGTAAGGTTGCCTGCAACCATATCCGTCCTTTGGTACTTGAGCGTTTCCGCCGTAATTTTGCCCTCCAGCACTACATTTGCGGAAGTTTCCGGCACAGTCAATGCGCCAACAGCCAGATTGGAATCCGCCTCCACAGTCACATTTTTACCTATTGTAATATCCGGCGTCCCGGTAATGCTCACACTTTTCAGCGTCATAGATTTGCTCCGGGAGCTATCTCCCAAATACAGCTTCTGCCCGGCAGCGGCTTTCATGCTTCCTTTTCCGCTGCTTCCGCCATAGAGATCTGCACGGATCCGAACCTCTTCATTTCCCGCAAATGCAGGCACCGTCAGAGTCCGGCCGTTCAGGTTCACGGTACAGTCAATCTCTTCCGGGAAATCCAGCTCATCAGCCGCTTTCAGGGTAAGACCGCCCAGCAGATCGATCCGGTAGGTTCCGCCGGCCTCCATAGCCTCCCTGGCCTCCGCCAGGGTTTTATATGTACCAATCCGCTCTCCCTGACTTTCCTGGTCCGTAATCCGGTAAAGACGTACGATCTTGGAATCCGCCGGGTCGAAATCCGTTTCCGAAATCCGGCTGGTTACATTCTTCGTATATTCGGGTCTCTGATACATTTCCTGCCAGGTGGCATGGCTGAAATTCAGGGAACCTTTCAGCAAAGCTCCTGAAGTGGGATCCGTGTAATAGTACTTTCCATCAATCTCTACAATGTTGTAACCATGGGCATTGGTGTCAATCCCCATCAAAATCCGGTTGGAAATGCCAAACTCCCGCAGCATCCGGTACAGCAAAAGAGAATAGCCCTCACAAGTGGCCTTTTTATTGAAAAGAGCGCTGTAGGCAGAATGATATCTGGGATCCGGCGTCCCAATATAAGATACATTTTTCCGGATCCAGTCCATGCAGGCTTTCACAATATCGTATTCTGTGGCATCGTGATAGGGATACAAGGCACCCGCGGGTTTCCAGATCAGCTCTTCCAGCCTTTCTCCTACCTTCTGGTCCTGATTGTCATTATCCCAATAGGTTACATCTATGGCATAAATCTCATACTGGGTTCCCTGATAGCTCATGGAATTTAAGGGCCCGTAGTTCAGGCTTGCCATGGAATGAAACAGATAATCTCCCTCCCAGGATTTCATGCCTTCCCTGTCTTTATAAAAATCCAGCACGTCGCGCTCCATATCCCAGGGTATTTCTTCCTCCCACTCTGTCCAGGTGTCCATCGGAACGCAAAAGGTAATCCGCCCGATCCGGTTTACCATGGCATCGCGGACATACTGATTCAGTTTTTCCCGATCCGTATAAAGATTCCTCACCGGAGATTCTATCGGCGGATACGTAACTCCCGCTTCTGCTTCTTCCACCCGGACAGGCACGAAAACCTGAAAGCTGTAGGAATCATCGCCTATTTTTCCGCTGCAATTCAAACGCAGATGCCGCTCTTCGCCGCCGGTAGCCAAGCGCCCCGCAACGCCTCCCAAAAACGGCCTCGCCAAATCCTCATACCAGACAGCTGCATAGGTTTCCTCCTCATCCTTCATGAAAGAAACGGAGTCTTCGCCTACGTTCTCCAGATCGTATACCATCTCCCATTCCAGCCAGCTTACTTTGGACAAATCATCCACGCGTTCCTTTTGGCCGTTGTAACGCTCCAGTTCCAGGTACAGCTTCTTCAGCTCTCCCTCGTGGATATCAACGGACGTAACCGGATTCCCGTCCTCATCCAGCAAGTGAAGCTCTTTGAAACGCTCCGGATCAACATCCTGAGGCATCCCCTGATTGGTTACCACGTCACTCCACGGTCCCATAACCCAATAGGAGTCTTCCGCCGCTACTTTATAATAGAGATCCGGATTCTTTTCGTCCATCCCCCATATATCCGTATCCGTATACTGGGTCTCATGGCGGGAAGAATCTACGGCGCATCTCCCAAGTTCCCAAAACGGCCCCTCCGGACTATCCGCACGATAGATGACATACCCGCCTGCCCCGGATACCGGATCCCATTCTAATACAATCTTTCCTTTCTTATGGCTTGTAATCCGCACATTGGGTGCGGCAATATCAGAGCTCAGATATTCATGTTCACGGATCTGACTTATCAAATACAGGACAAGTGAATTCGTGGCATATTGAGGCACCATTTCCGGGGTAATCACAAAATAATCCACAATCTGGTTATTCTGATCAATCACAAAATACGCCACATTTTTCGGATTATACTCGATCTCCGCTCCTACCTGGGCGCAATAAGCCAGAAAGGCATTTTTTACATTCTCTCCGCCGGTGTCGTAGCAGTAGGTCAGCGCGGAGGACCCGCTGCTGACAGCATTTGCTTTTTCTACTGCATTCCGTTTGCTGACAATGGTAGAACGGGCTTGTTTCGAAGTATCCAGAATGATTGTTTCTACATACTTTTTCCCCCGGAATAAACGCTGCTGATAGAACGCTTCCTGATAGCTTGTGTTCATGGGAACAAACGCAAGGATTTTTAATTTATCCTTACTGGTATTCTTACTGCCGATCGTTCCGCCGTCAACTGTATTCCAGGTATAATTCAAATTGGGCGCCGTATTTCCCTGTGGTTTTACAATTCCGCTGTCGCCGGCAGCCAATCCGTATTTATCTTTGAGAATCAAGCGGAAATAACAGATTTCGTCTCCGTCTCCGGTGATCCCCCATGTTATGAAACCTTCATCCGTCATCCCTTGATCCGGAGAATCGGCAAAAGAGCCCGTGTAGCTCTTGCAGTCTTTTGACCGGACCTTCTCCTCATCCGGATCGTAATACACGGTATACTCTGCTATCCCGGCCCCCTTCTCCCATTCAAATCTGGCTTTTCCCTCCTCATCCTTCCGGAAGGTCACAAAACGCGAAATCTCCGGACGGAGATACTGCTTCTCATTAATTGCATTTACCAGATTATCTACAAGCGTTCTGCTTCCTGCACTGCTGGTGGATTGAGAATCCGAATAAACCACCTTATTCCTGGAATTAATCAGAAAGCATGCCATATAGCTGCTTCCGATGTCCGCAGTATATTCCTCCATACCGGTCAGAGCCCGATACTTTTTGTAAGCCTGTAAAATAGGATTCTTCTCTTCCAGCGCTTTATAGTAAGCATCATAATCTATACTCCCGTTTTCACCACGGTAATCTTCCTCATCTATCTCTGTCTCTTTATAATAGCAGTAAGTAATCGGCGCATCCGGATGCTCTGACATATCATAAGACGGAAGATTCTTCCGGATCTCTTCCGGATCCTGTCCCTGAGTATCCAGAACAACCACATCCAAATACTTATTATCACGGAAGAGCGGATTTACATAAAACGAAGACAAATAAGAATACGCCCACTGGGGAGCAAAGACCAGCAGCTTCATACGGCCCTTCTCAGGAGCGGAACTGTCTGCCGTACCGCCGTCTATGGTATTCCATGTGTCAACCGTATTTTCCGGTCCCAAGGGGCTTTCCGGAAGAGCCACGGTTTTTCTCACAGGAATTTTGTTGGGAGCCTGGGACACAGCCAGACGCAGTTCTTTTCCCCGTACACAACTGCCGTAGAGATATCCGTCTCTCTCTTCATAGGCATAGATAAGTTCCCCTTTCCCATCAGAAAGAGAAATCCGGTAAATAGAGTCTTTGTCATTGCAGTACAGATAGCTGCCGGATCGGGATAAGCCTGTAAAAATCCCATTCCAATATCCGCTGCCTTCCCAGACAGGCCATATGGTATTTTCTAATACATATACCCTCTCCTCACTGCCTTCACCGGAACGTTTCCGGATTTGGCCCGTGCTTGACATGTAATAACAGGCATCTCCTTCAAAAAATACCGCTGTTGTAAGGCCGTTCCAAAACTGCCCCGACGCATAGCTGTCATCCGTACAGGTGACTCCTTCAATCCCAGTAACCCAATCGTGGTGTCCTGTTTCCGTAATTCCTTCATCACTGCGCAGGAAATTACTATGTCCTACTCTTCCTGCAAGATCCGGGGTCGGATCATCCCAGGTGGTATCTATATGATACCAGTTATCCCCCAGTTCTATCAGGTTCCAGATATGATTCATAGCATCACTGGTGGCATAGGAAACAGAAATCCCGGCCCGCTGAAGCAGCTCCGTATAAGCCAGGGTATACCCCTGGCACACAGCCTCCCCGTCCACCAGGGCATTGTAGGCATTGTAATTCTGATAATTTCCCTGTCCGTCATTTTCATAGGCGCAGGAAAGTACCAGATAGTCATGAAGGGCAAGGGCTTTTTCCACATCATCCATCTGGCCGTTGATCGATTCCAGCGCTTCGTTTACAGCCGCCTCGTACCTGGCCGAAGATGCTTCATCATACTGTTCCAAATACTCCGGGACCACCTTTACGACAGTCCCCGCCTGGTTATAGTAATATCTATATGCACCGGCCACATAAAACAGGCTTGGATTGTTATTGATGATTCGGCTATATATGGGTTTTAGCTGAGCCGCCGTCAATCCGTAACTGCTGATATCAATTTCCGTTTCCCGGTTCTTCAATCCGTTTACAATAACATTTTCCGCCGCAGCCGCAGAAAACAGCGCAATCCCGCCGTCCTCCGCGTCCTGCAGTATGCCGCTGCCTCCTGACTGCAGAATGTATTCGCTGGCATCCGTCTCAGCGGATTGCAGCTGATTGTCATTCCCGGCGGGAACAGGCGGCACCTCATCTGTCTCCTCCTCTATCTCCAAATCTTCCGGTGTCTTCGTTTCCTCCTGCCCGCCGGAACCCTCCGGTGTTTCCGTTTCCTCCGTATCGGTGTCCGCAGGCGGGGCCGCATCCGGCGTCTCCGGCTGCTGTTCCGTTTCGGAAGGCTCCTGCACATCTTGCCCTGGTACGGTTTCAGGAGCTTCCTCCAAGTCTGAAACCACCCCCCCTACCTCGGAATTTTCATCCAAAATTATATTTTCCTGTCCGCTGTTCTCCGGCATCTCCGCCGCCAGCGCAGGGACGGCATCTCCAAACACCATGGCCGCCGCAAGAGCAAATGCTAAAATCCGCTTTCTCATATCACCCAATCTCCTTCCCCGCCAGAATTTCCTGATAATCCCGGTAATTCTTCTCTAAAAGCGCCGGTGTGTCCAGCCCGAAGGGGCATTTCTTTTTACACGCACCGCAGTGCCTGCACTCCTCCACCTTCTTCATCTTCTCCTGCACCTCCGGCGTGAGCTGCAGGTGGGAGGGTGAGCGCCGGATCAGCTGGGACATGCGGGCGCAGGTATTGATCTCGATCCCCACAGGACAGGGCATGCAGTAACCGCAGGCCCGGCAGAAATCAGAGCCCAGCTCCTCCTTATCCTTTTCAATTACCGCCCGCATCTCCTCCGTCATCTCCGGCGGATTCTTTATGTAAGAAAGAAATTCATCCAATTCATTCTCCCGCTGGATTCCCCAGATGGGAAGCACATGCTCAAACTGGGACATATACGCATAAGCGGCCGCAGAATTTGTCAAAAGCCCTCCCGACAGTCCCTTCATAGCAAGAAATCCCATATTGGCCGCCCGGCATTTTTCCACCAGTTCCAGCTCATGCTCCGTAGAGAGATAACAGAAGGGAAACTGCAGCGTCTCATAGAGGCCGCTGTCAATGGCTTCATGGGCCACCTGCAGCCTGTGGTTTGTGATACCGATATGCCGGACTTTTCCCTGTTCCTTTGCCTTTCGCATAGCCTCATAGAGGCCGCTTCCGTCTCCCGGTCTGGGACAGAAGGGAGGATTGTGGAATTGATATAAATCCACATACTCTGTTTTCAAATTTCCAAGAGAAGTCTCCAAATCTTTCCAGAATTCTTTTTCCGTCAAAGCCGTGGTTTTGGTCGCCAGAAATACCTGCCCGCGTATGCCCTCAAAAGCTTCCCCCAGCTTTTCCTCACTGTCCGTATAGAATCGGGCCGTATCAAAGAAACGCATTCCGCCGTCATAAGCTCTGCGCACCAGGGACACTGCCGCATCTTTCGAAATCCTCTGAATCGGAAGAGCGCCGAATCCGTTCTTATTGACACAAATACCGGTACTCCCAAGCGTCACATTCACCATATTCCATTCTCCCTTTCCAACACAAAATATCCCGGATAAGATTCAGAAAATCTAACCTATTTTCTACTATCTTATCACGGGATATTATCCGTTTCAAGAATATTATCTGCGGAATCTTTATCTTCTGCCCCAGAACTTTTCTCTTAAATTTCTGTAAAAACTGCAGATAAATTTTTCTTTTACAACCGCCTGCTCTTCCTCCTGCCTGGGAGCCAGAACCGCAGCCGAAAACGGCGGCATAAAAATCTCAATCTCACCCCCCAGGGTAAGATAGCAGGCCGACTCTGTTGTAAAGCCATCCTCCACGGAGAGCATCAAACGTTCCATCAGCACACCGTCCCGGACCTCGCCCAGCCAAACCGGAAGCTTCAGCTTCTTTCCCTCTTCCAGGTTATTGATTACAATGAGCAGCTGATCCGTTTCGTCAAACCGGATAAAGCTGAGAATGCCCCGCTCTGCCAGCAAAAGCGTCCCGCTTCCTTTTCTGCACACGGGATGTTCTTTTCGTATACGGATCAATTCTTTATGGTAGCGAATCAAATCCAGATCTTCATGGCCCCAGGGATAGGTTCTGCGGTTGTCCGGATCTGTGAAACCGCACAGGCCCGCCTCGTCTCCGTAATAAATCGTCGGTGCTCCGTGCCAGATCATCTGCAATGCCACTGCTTCCCGGAAGACAGCCTTGGAAACCCCTTCCTCCGCAGCCGCGCTGCCCAGGTCTCCCACGCGCCCCACCTTGTGATTGGTCCTGGTCAGAAACCGGGAGTGATCGTGGTTGGACAGCTGATTCATGGCAATCAGAAACGACTGCCCGAAAAAGGCCCTTATGGTATGCCCCAGAGTATTGGTCAGCACCTTTTCATTGTTGAGCAAGTCTTCTCGGTACTCCTCGCTGTGCTTCTCCATTCCCGTCAGGAACCAGGTCATGGGCTCCATAAACGCATCATAATTCATAACCGAGTCCCACTCATCGCCCTGCAGCCAGGCGGCTGCGTCCCCGTAATGCTCCGCATATATCACAGCCTCCGGGTTTGCTTCCTTCACGTTGCGCCGGAAATCTTTCCAGAACCGATGGTTAAACTCCGCAGACAGCCCCAAATCCGCTGCCACATCCAGACGCCATCCGTCTACGTTATACGGGGGCGAAACCCACTTCCGGGCAATCCGCATAATGTAATTGTAAAGCTCCTCCGAAGTCTCATAGGAAAGCTTGGGGAGTGTATCGTGTCCCCACCAGCCGTCATAAAAGGGATTGTAGGGCCACTCGTGCTCATTGTTAAATTTGAAAAAACCCCGGTACGGGCTGTCCGGAGAAACGTAGGCACCTTTTTCGTAGTCTTCGTCACCCTCATAAAGCCGCTCGCGATCCAGCCATTTATTAAAAGATCCGCAGTGGTTAAATACACCGTCCAGCACTACCCGGATCCCCCGCTTGTGCACCTCTTCCACAAAACGGGCAAAAAATTCATTGCTGGCTTCCAGATTCTCTTTATGAACTACCCGCTGAATGTATTTACTGGCCTTCTGGTTATCCTGCTCCCCTTCTTGGAGAATCTCTCCGCCGTCCTCACGAATCACCGTAAAGTGAGGATCAATATAATCATAATCCTGGCAGTCGTATTTATGATTGGAAGGCGACACAAAAATGGGATTCATGTAGATCACATCAATTCCCAAGTCTTCCAGGTAATCCAGCTTATCCAGAATCCCCTGCAGATCCCCGCCGTAAAAAGAGCGCACGTCCATAGGCTTGGGACACCGATCCCAATCCTCCACCCGCTCTACTTGCTCACCGATGTAGCTGTATTCTCCTGTCACCACATCATTGGACGGATCCCCATTGCAGAAGCGATCCACATAAATCTGGTACATAACTGCGCCTTTGGCCCAGTCCGGCGTAAAGAATCCTGGCACGATTCCAAAGGAATAGCAGCTCTGCAAGTCATTGGTAACGCCGCGTTTGTTGAAAAATACCCGTTCCTTTCCTAATCTTATCTCAAAATAATAAAGGATCTTCTCATCCTTTACCTCCAACTTCACCCGGTAATAGTCAAACAACTCGTTGGTTCTGTATTTTTCCATGGGAAGCCGGATCCCGCCGCTGATTAAGAATACGGCATCCGCATTGTCCTTTGCAGTCCGAAACAATACAGCAGATGTATCTCCCGGCTTCACTTCCAAAGGAATCCGGTACTGATCCGACTCATCCGAAAACAACGCCCTCTTATTGATTTGATTCATAGATTCTCCTTAGAAACGTGTAGTCTGTTTCTATACCATTTTATACTACTGAAAAAAAGATTACAACCTTTATTTTCCGCTTATCCCCAGCTGAACAATCCGCCTGCATTTTAAAAACGGGCAGTAAAAAAGGCAGCCGTTTCGATCTGCTGCCTTTTTTAGGAGAAGGTATTTCTTTTACTTATGGGGTGTAGCAAAAACTATATAATGTATTGGGGGTTTTACAAGTATTATTATAGCACAGATTCAAAATAAGTGTGCATAAACTTTACAAAATTTGCATTCGTTTTTTGTGAAACTTTCACAAAAAACTTTCGTCATTATGACGAATTAAACAAGCTGCGGATCCTCATCCGCTACAAACAGAGCTTCAAACTCTTCCCTGGTAATCTTCTCTTTCTCAAGAAGCAGCTGCGCAGCCGCATCCAGCACCCGCCGGTGTTCCAGGATAATCTCCTTCGCCTTCTCATAGCACTCATCCACAATCCGCTTGATCTCAGCGTCAATCTTTCCCGCTACCTCTTCGCCGTATCCCTTGGTGTGGCCGAAATCCCTGCCGATAAAGACTTCTTCGTCGGAATCGTAATTCACCAGCCCCAGAGTCTCAGACATGCCGTACTTCGTCACCATGGCCCGGGCCACATTGGTAGCCTGCTTAATATCCTGGGAAGCTCCCGTGGTAATGTCGTCAAAAACCAGTTCCTCAGCAATCCGCCCGCCCAGGGATACCTGGATATCCTGAAGCATCTTTCCTCTGGTATTGAACATCTCATCTTTTTCCGGCAGAGGCATGGTATAACCCGCCGCCCCCACACCTGTGGGAATGATGGACACGGTATAAACGGGCCCCACATCCGGCAGTACATGGAAGAGTATGGCGTGCCCCGCCTCGTGGTAAGCCGTAATGCGCTTCTCCTTCTCGGAAACAATGCGGCTTTTCTTCTCCGCGCCGATCCCGACTTTTACAAAAGACTTGCGGATATCCGACTGCACAATATAGGCCCGGTCCTCCTTAGCCGCCAGAATAGCTGCCTCATTCATCAGATTTTCCAGATCCGCTCCCGTCATGCCGGCAGTCGTCTGGGCCACCTGTTTCAAATCCACATCCTCCGCCAAAGGTTTTCCATTGGCGTGCACCTTTAGAATCTCCTCCCGGCCCTTCACGTCCGGCCGTCCCACCATAATCTTCCGGTCAAAACGGCCCGGGCGCAGAATCGCCGGGTCCAGAATGTCCACCCGGTTGGTGGCTGCCATTACAATAATGCCCTCGTTGACACCAAAGCCGTCCATCTCCACCAGGAGCTGGTTTAACGTCTGCTCCCGTTCGTCGTGGCCGCCGCCCATGCCGCTGCCCCGGCGTCTGGCTACTGCGTCAATCTCATCAATAAACACAATACAGGGATGGTTGCGCTTGGCATCGGCAAAGAGATCCCGGACACGGGACGCACCCACACCTACAAACATCTCCACAAAGTCCGAACCGGAAATGCTGAAAAACGGAACGCCGGCTTCCCCGGCCACCGCCTTCGCCAGCAGTGTTTTGCCGGTACCGGGCGGGCCCTCCAAAAGTACGCCCTTGGGAATCCTTGCACCCACACGTACAAATTTCTGGGGCGTCTTCAGGAAATCCACAATTTCCCGCAGCTCTTCTTTCTCTTCCTGAAGTCCGGCTACATTTTTAAAACTCGTGTGAATCTGCTCCTGGGTCGTCATCCGGGCCCGGCTCTTTCCGAAATCCATCATTCTTCCGTTTCCGCCGCCAGACTGCCGGTTCATCATCATGACCATAAAAAAGACTACTACTACGGTTATCAGCAAAGGAACCCCCAGGGAAGTCATCCAGTCTGTGTCCTTCACCTGCATAAATGAAACGGAAACGCCGGCCGCCTCCATCACCTCTCTGGCCTCCACCGTATCAGGAACATGGATTTTCCGCGTGCCTCCGCTTTTCATGGTCAGCGTCACCGTTCCCGTAGGCGTGGCCTTATCCTGGCTGACAACAGCCCGGACCACCTCTCCTTTTTTCACATCCTCCCGAAACTCATTGTACGTGTACAGATTTTCCATCTCTGAGCGTTCCTGAAAGCTTCTCAGCATTACCACAAACAGCAGGAACAGAATCATATAGAAACCAAATACACGGAATTGTCTGTTGTTCAACTCATTTCCTCCTCTTAGTCTGCAAATTCAATAACTCCGATATATGGAAGATTCCGGTATCTCTGATCGTAGTCCAGGCCGTAGCCCACCACAAACTCATCCGGTATCTGAAAACCCGTGTATTTCACATCCACCTCCATTACCCGCCGGGATGGCTTATCCAGAAGCGTACACAGGGTCATACTCTTGGGATTTCTCTGCCCAAGCAGTTTTACCAGATGATTCAGAGTCCTGCCGGAATCAATAATGTCCTCTACAATGATCACATTTTTCCCCTGGAGCGGTTCATCCAAATCCTTGCTTAAGCGCACCACGCCGCTGGACTTTGTCTCCGCTCCATAACTGGAAACCTGCATAAAATCTATGGTCACAGGAAGCGTAATCCGTTTCGCCAGCTCGCATACAAAGAAAATACTCCCCTTTAAAATACAGATGAGATGGACGGCCTCCCCCTCAAAATCCTGGCTGATACGCCTGCCCAGCTCTTCAATCTTCGCATCCACGTCTTCTTCCGAAATCATCACCCTGATCTTCTCGGCCATCTTCGTTTCCTCCACATAATTGTACTTTCAAAACTCTTATCGTATGCTCCGTCACCTTATATGCTTCGCTGATGCGCATACCAGGGATCCAGAGGATGTGGCTTCCGTCCGCAAGGAGCCACAGCTTCTCCCGCTCCCTGGCCGGAACCTTCTCGTCAATCAGAAAATCCTTCAGTTTTTTTCTGCCGTGTTCCTTGTTGATCTCAAGATAATCCCCCGGCCTGCGCTTCCGGATCTCCAAACATTGTATTATTTTATCATAATCGAACCATTTCGTATATGTTTTTTTCGGAATAATTTGACTTTTATCTGCATTTTCCAATGAAAATGTCCAGATATACGCACCGGTACGGCAGGATCCGGGTACAGCCGGGCGCGCGCTCCCGGATTCGTCCCTTTCCGCGGACCGTCTGCCTATCCAGACGCCTTTGTATTCCCGGACAGCCCTCCTGCCTTTGGGGAGGTCCAAGCTGCTCCCCGTTCCCTGTTCAAAGAGCTTCCAGAGAAGCTCCGTATGCCTGCGCTCCACATCCCGGAGCCCTCCTGTCTCCTTCAGGCAGAGGAGCAGCACCCGTCTGGCAATCACCGGGCGGAAACGGGCGAAAACTTCTTCTAAGAGAAAGCATCCCTCATCCTCCCGCCGGACACAGAGCCGGAAGGCCTCCTCCGTTTTCTCTCCCAGGAAATCTTCTATTTCCCAGAGCTCCCGGGCCGTCTCTGCCATATGCCGCACCGCCCCCGGATTCACCTGCTCCCGGGCACAGGGCAAAACCGTGCGGCGGATCCGGTTTCTGGTATAATCCTCCGATTGGTTGGTGCTGTCCGTGCACCAGGCAATTCCCGGATCTCTTTGCTTTCCAATATCAGAAGGGGACGGATTACCTTTCCCCGGACCGGCCGCATTCCCGAAAGCCCGCGGATACCCGTTCCCCGGAACAGATGAAAGAGCATCGTTTCTGCCTGATCGTCAGCGTGATGGGCCACGGCAATCCGGCTGCACCCCTGTTCCCCGGCTATCTCCCCGAAAGCCTCGTAGCGGCAGATGCGCCCCATCTCCTCCAGGCTTCGGCCTTCCTCTTCTGCCCGCTCCCGCACCCGGCAGCTGCGGCACACCAGAGGCACTCCCTGCGCCCTGCAGAGTTCCCGGACAAAAGCCTCGTCCCGGGCACTTTCTTCCCCCCGCAGATTGTGATTCACATGCACGCAGAAAAGTTCAAAGTCCAGTTCCCGGCGAAGCTCCAGGAGAACAAAAAGCAGGCATACGGAATCAGCGCCTCCCGACAGGCCCGCCAATACCCGATCCTTAGGTTCTATCATCCGGTTTTCCCTGATATAGGCTCTAATCCGTGAAACCATCTCCGTCCCCTCCTTTACCCTCCCTTGACAAGAGAGGGTACTATTCTCCCAGTATACAGGCAGGAGTACGGTTAAGTCAAATCCCTTCTAATACTTCACAATCCCCATAACCAGCACAGTCATATCATCTGCCGGAGAAGGGCCGTGATACTGCTTTACCCGGTTGAGAATGTAAGAAGCCAGATCTCCCGGATTTCCCGTCTGATGCTCCATGATAATATCCTTCATCAGACTATCTTGGTGGGCCAAAGGAAGGGCGTCCATGACGCCGTCCGTCACCATAATCACCATATCCCCGTCATACAGCTTCTTGCTGGTGCAGTCCGGATCCAGCTTGTGAAACACACCTGCCGGAAGGCTGGTAGAAGAAATCTGCTCTACCCAATTCTCCCGCCGTATAAATGTGGTGGATGCTCCCACTTTCAAAAACTCGCACACGCCCGTATACAAATCCAGGGAAGTGATATCAATGGTGGAAAACACCTGGGCCGTATCCGAACGCACCACCAGGGCAGAATTGATCATTCTGGCCGCCGTCTCCTTGGAAAATCCCGCTTCCAGAAACTGTTCCAGCAGATCAATCACGCGCTCGCTCTCCTTATACGCCTCAATCCCCGACCCCATACCATCGGAAAGAGCCGCCACAAACTGCCCGTCCCGGCAGTGATACAGGGAAAAATTATCCCCGGAAATCTGTTCTTCCCCTTTTACCGCCTTTTCAATGCCATAGAGCACTTCAAAATTTGTCCGCTCCACAAAAAGCACGGTTATGCGCTCGCTGCCCACGAAAGCACGGCTGTCCTTCCCCGGCATCATAGATTTCTTCATAAGCTTAGACAGCGCCGCCGCAATATCTTTGACCGCCACGCAGCGTCTCCGCCTGGTGTTCATCGTCAGATAAACCTCCTGCCGCTTTGTCTCCTGCTGATATACCAAAACAGCATGAACCGTCAGGCCCATGGATTTAAGCTTTCTCTTTAAATGTTCCTCCAGCGCTTCGTCCGTGCGGATGTCCCATACGTGTTCCACAGTATCCGTCATAATCTGCGCCATCTCATTGAGCTGTACGGCCACGGCCGCCCGGTTCTCCATTAGCCTGGTATTCCAGATCCGGTTCATTCTGGCCGGCATATCCAGAACGGCTTCCCCGCCTTCCGGAATATCTCCCCCAAAGCTTTCCTTGCCCTCCCCCCCTGGGGACAGACCGGAAAAGCTCTGGGCCAGATTGCGGAAAGCGGCTTCATATTCCTGTACCCGGGATCGCGCCGGATGCACGGGGCCTCCATCGTCGTCTTCCTCCCGGTACACCGGCGTCAACAGCCACTCCATCAAGCTGCTGCAGATCACCGTCAGGGAGCACACCAGCAGCCCCTGGGCAGCTCCCAGGGCTATGGCATACTCCGCATCCGTCTGCAGGAGCCCCACTCCAATCTGCATGGCTGCCACGCACATACCTGCGATCCCCGCATAGAGCCATCCCCAATGCCCGCTTCTTCGTTCCTCTTCCTGTTTCATACCTCTACCCTCCACTTTCTTCTGTGTGTGTCTGTGTAGTTGGGTATTATAGAGGACGCAAATCGATTTTTTTGTCAAATGCAGGAAGGGGTTTTGAAAAGATTTGGACAAATTCAGACATAGAATCCGTTGAGAAAAGCTGTCATCTCCGTGGAAAACTTTTCCTTAAAGATAACAGCCTTTCTTAATTATTTCCCCGCTCGCTATTTGGTTTGGGAGCGTTGAAACTAGTCAAGCAGATCGTTGGACACAATATCGATACTGGAAACCCCCCGTTCCTCTTCCGTTAAACCTCTGTACTCCTCAAGAGGAGGACCTATGATACTGGCAGTAATGGTATATTTTTCATATCTCCACTCTAAATTATAATCTATCCAGTATCTAGACTCTATTTCTTCCACAGAGGAAGGATGTCCCAAGAGTTCAATCAAAATACCAAAACCCTGTTCTCCCCATTTTTCTGCTATCTCCGGTGTCATACAAAAAACCTCTTCTATCCCACTCATCCCATTCAGAGACTTCGTATATAGCGCTCCTGTCTGGTTTTGGATATATTCGTCCCTCAAAAGCCCGTATGACACATCACTGCTTGCCACACCTATCCAAAACTGGTCGAAACCTCCAAGATCGGACCACCATCTGGCATCAAACGATGGATCTTCATTATTATGTACAATCCCATCGCTGTTGCTCAAAATAAGACCGTCCGGAAGAAACAGCTCCTCCCAGGTCAAGGCCACAACTCCTTCCTGTACAAACCCCTCCTTCGTCTTCTCCCGATCATTATAGTATTCCTTTTCCGGGTCCCAATAATATTCCTTATCATACCACCTTGTACACGTAATTATATCAAAGCTCACAATGAATTTCCCATCAAACTTATCCGGGTCAAACTTGCTGGTATCCAGACTCAGGAAAATCTCTTCGTTTGTCGCCTCCTTTGTCAGCTGCTCAAAGGGTACAGCCGTTTTCTGGGAAGCCTCTTTTTCTTCTCTCCCTTCTTCCCCCGGTTCCGCCTCCGCTTCCCAATCTTCCTGCCCGCTGCTTTCTTCCGCCCAGGCCTCCTCTTCCGAAACCGCCTCCTTCTTTAGTTCTCCTACGATTTCAT
>OFFT01000287.1_pt1 | contig 40073 bp, 33 predicted proteins | sample 1521581 | NCBI WGS metagenome assembly OFFT01 (sample SAMEA3504084, study PRJEB24116) | mouse gut metagenome | biome: mouse gut; feature: mouse-associated habitat; material: faeces | place: Denmark | collected 2011
AGCCGCCGAAAGCCTGGGCATCGCCGAAATTTTAGACAAATACCCGTATCAGGTATCCGGCGGCCAGAAGCAGCGCTGTGCCTGTGCCAGAGCGCTGGTCGGCAATCCCCGGCTGCTGCTGGCGGACGAACCTACCGGAGCGCTGGACAGCCATTCTTCCCAGATGCTGCTCTCCACTCTGCTTATGATCAACGAGACGAGACTCGCCACGATCCTGCTGGTAACCCACGACGCCTTTTGTGCCAGCTACGCCGGCCGCATCCTGTTCTTAAAAGACGGTCGCATCTTTACGGAACTGCACAAGGGCAGCGATTCCCGCCGCACTTTTTACGAAAAAATCTTAAATGTACTTACAATGTCAGGAGGTGGACAGACCAATGTATGCTAAATTGATCCTGCGGAATGTAAAGCGTTCCGCCAAAGATTATCTGATCTATATTGTCACGCTCACGATCTGTGCTGCACTTTTTTACGCCTTTTTATCCATTACAAGCCGTTACTATCATCCCCAGACGGGAACGGAATACGATTTCACCGTGCTGGGCGACAGCATGAAACTGGCCATCCTTTCCATCACGCTGCTCATCCTGTTTCTGATCCGCTACGTGAACAACTACATGCTCCGCCGCAGACAAAAGGAGTTCGCCGTGCAGTCCGTACTCGGCATGGAACAGCATACCATCAGCCGGCTCTTCTTCGCGGAGACCTTCCTGCTGGGCGGTGTCTGCACCTGCGCCGGCATCCTGCTTGGCATGTTCGGCTCCCAGCTGATCACGGCCCTGCTGCTGTCCCAGTATGACCTGCCGTTTCGGCTCTCCTTTATGCTGTTCCCAGATACGGCGCTCCTTACCCTGTGCTTCTTTGCCTTGAGCCTGCTCGTCATCGGTCTGTTCAACGTCCGCACCCTGCGCCGGATCAAGATCATCGACATGCTGGCGGCCGACCGGATAAATGACCCGCAGCTTGGGAAAAGCCGCTATATGCCTGTCGTCACCGTCCTGCACAGTGTGTTCCTGCTCATAACGGTACTCTCAGGCATCTCCAATATGCGCTACTACTTCGATCCGCGTTTCCCTCTGCCCGTGTGGGTGATGTTCTACGGGGTTCTTCTCTCACCGGCACTTGCCTTTGTCTGGCCCCTGATCTGGCTCGCCGCAGGAGCCTGTACTGCCCGGCTGCAAAAACGCAGGTGGTCCCTGCAAACGCTGCTTGCCGTAAAACTGCTGTTTGCGCTGCTCAATATCTGCCTTTTTGCCAGCGTACCACGCATCTGCTTCCACTATCAGATTTCCTTCGGCTCCTCGGCTCTCGGCTCCGATACCGGCGCCAACAGATACCTGTTGTTCCTGCTGGCAGACTTAAGCTATCTGATCTGCGGCCTCCACTATCTGGCCGGCAGTGCCCTTAACCTCTGGAAAGAAAAAAGACCCGCATACACTTACAGCGGCCAGAACCTTTTCTTCTTCGGACAGATCATCTCCCGGCTGACGACCACAGCCAAAAGCATGACCCTGATCTGTCTGACGCTGGTGCTCTCCCTCTTTCTCTTCCTGGCCGCTCCGGCGCTCACCGGGTGGGCCGAAGGATATCTTGCACTCCGGGCGCGCTACGACATACAGATCAGTACCTCCTACAACAACGTCTCCGAAGAATCGGACCTGCCTGCAGGAGAGGACTACGAGCTGGTCAGCGCTTTTCTGGAAGCACACCGGATCGAGAAAAAGAGCGACTGCACCTTCCATCTCTACCTGCCCCGCAGGGAAGAATTCCACAATCGCATAAAATGGGATTTTCCGGTAGTGGCGATCTCTCTTTCCGACTATAATGCCCTGCGGGCCATGCAGGACTACGCGCCTGTTTCGCTTGGGGATACGGAGTTCGTGACACAGTGGCAAAGCATCGCCACCGAAGAAGAACGGGAGACTTTTCTAGCAGAACATGCCGCAGTACAGACCGACGCCGGCACGCTGACTATGGCTGTCATATCGGATGATACGCTGCCGGACGGCCAAAAGCCGCTCTATTACACGGAAGCGCTGGGTGAAACACTCTACAACAAGTACACGGATGTGCTCTATGTTTTCCCGGATGCGGTCTGCGAACAGCTGCTTCCTGTCATGCGAAACCGCTTCCTGCAGACGAAGACGCCCATCGCCTACGCCGATGCCCTGCAGCTGCAGGAGACATTCATGGCACAGTACCCGGAAGAACCGGCAGGAGGCGAGGGCGTCAACTACTACCTGCGTACCAGGACAGAACAGGTCAACAGCACGAAGGCGAGCATCTTCATCACCCACGCAGCCATGCTCTACGGCGGGATCGTCCTGATGGTGATCTGCCTGACGATCCTCTCCCTGCAGCAGCTTCTGGACGCCTCAAAATACCGCTGCCGCTTCGGCATACTGCGGAAAATGGGCGTAGAAGAACGCGACATCGAAAAGCTTATCATCAAACAGCTGGGGATCTGGTTCGGACTGCCCGTGACGATCGCCGTGCTCACTGTCATCGTACTTGCCGCATTCTTCTTTACCACCATCCGGCAGCAGATCGACGCCTATATCGGTCTTGGCACGCTGTCCGCACAGGTCGCCCTCACGGTGCTTGTCCTGTTGATCCTGCTGGTGTGCTATTTGATCAGTACCTGGATTCTATTTCGAAATTCCGTGGAGGAATGAGGAATGAGGAACGCGGCACCGACCGCAAAAACCGAATACGATATGGCTACAGCTCCTCGACAAACAGGATATACTCCTGGCTGCGGATCCACTGCACCAGATCCGGCCGGTCCTTACCCCTGTACATCTCGAAGCTGGCGATCACCGACTTGTCGTTCGGATCGATCTTGCCTCTCGCCATCTCCATTCCCTTAAGCACCGCGTTCCGCGAATTCACTTCTTTCATGAATTTGCGGATATCCGCTCCCTCGTCGAACTCCACATAAAGTTCAAAAGATTTCGCATGGCTGTGCAGGTTCTGGTCCAGCTTTACCAGAACCCGCAGCGTGAGCATGATGAACACGAGCGCCACCACTGCGCCCTTCCAGAAACCGATGCCCACCGCCATGCCCTCGCAGGCACATACCCAGAGTCCCGCCGCCGTGGTCAGTCCGCGCACATGATTTCGCCCGGTCACAATGATCGTTCCCGCTCCCAGAAAGCCGATGCCGCTGATGATCTGAGCGCCCATTCTCGCCATGTCTCCAGTGTTATGTAAACTAACCCGCATGTATTCGCTGGTCAGCATCACAAGCGCCGCGCCCATGCTCACCAGCGCATGCGTCTTCACACCCGCACCGCGTCCTCTGCTGCTGCGCTCGACGCCCACCAGCGCCCCGATGAAAGTCGCAAACGCCAGCCGCAGCACAACCGACAATAATGAGAGTTCAGAGGTTATTTCTGCCGCCGTAGTTCCCATGATGATCCCCCCTGCCGCTTTATGTTTTTACTTGTTTCAACTTTTCTAATATAGCTGTCACATTGGGCTGCGTTGGCGTAAATTTTACGCCACGCTTCAGCATACCCAAGACCTTTTTTGATTTCTGTTCAATTTCTTTAACAGTATGTTCACTTGTCAGCATCAAATGATTTCCAGCTATGGTATATTCTCGTTCTATGTACTCATCTGTTATCGGAAACATATCCTGTATCAGAAATGCACTCTGCCTGCTGTCATCTAATTTTACAATATGAATAATATCACAGGGCTTTCCCTCTTTTTCTTTCTTTTCCACAATTCGCTTATATTTATCGATCTGACTGGACAAAGGTATCATCCAGTAAATTCCTGTATCTGCATCTTCAAAACAATAATAATGCGGTCTATTCCCTGCCTTATTGCCTTTAAGGTACGGATCAGCCATATCTTCAAAAAATTGATCCTTTATAACATAAAACCCCGTTTTCTTCATCCGCTTGTCCTCATTATGGAAAAAGTCCCCCACCTCACGGCGAAGGACTATACTTTCAACCCAACCACTTATATACCGCATATTGGTCAGCGGTAAACTTTCAACCCGACCATTTATATACCACATATCGGTCAGTGGTAAACTTTCCTTGTGCTTTTATTCTAACAAGCACATGGAGGAAAGTCAATAAAACTTTCCCTTAAAATTTTATGCAGATAGCTGTCAATGATTCCTGTTACGCAATAAAAATCATTTTTAACAGTATTTCTTTAAAAATATTGTCAGCTTTCCCGATACTTTGTTCATGACGCTTCCCCGATCGTATCCACCACCGTCATCTGCCTGATCTGTCTGGCCGGCCCGGCCACTGCCAGACAGAGGGCGCATCCCATCACTGCCACGATGACCGCAAGCTCCCACACCGGCACTTCCCATGCCTCTCCCCAGCGGGATGTGACGAGTGCCTCAAACAGGATCCGGTTTATCGGCAGGCCGATGAGACAGCCGAAGACTGCGCCGGACACCATATAGGCCAGCGTCTCTCCCACGATCATCCGCACCAGCTGTCGGACGCTCATGCCGATGGCCCGCATAACGCCGTACTCCCGCATTCTCGCCGACACGCTCATGGCAATACAGTTGATGATATTGAAAAAGGCAAGCATCGCTATGATCACCAGAAATCCATAGAGGAAGACAGATAAGGAATAGCTTGCCCCCTTTACCTCCTGGTTGCTCAGCCTTTTGTCCGCAAAAGAGATTCCCGTCCCGCAGGCCTGTTCGATCTTCTTCCGGATCTGCTGCACTTCTGTCTCCTCAATCGCCTGTTCCATCTGCATATCCAGCACGGCATACCCTGTTTCACCGGTCAGATTTCGGAACAGCGCTTCGCTGCAGATGAGCAAAACTTCGCTGCTGCCTGTGTTGGCTGCCGTTCCATGGCTGAAAGGGACATCCCCCAGGATACCGACCACGGAAACCTCTCTGTCTTCTCCGCCCACAGACAGGGTAAGTTTACTGCCCACAGGCACCTGCCCCTCTTCCCGCCATGCCAGCAGCACGCCTTTTCCTTCCTCTGCATCCGCCAGATTCCCCTTGAGCAGACCCCGTCCGGCCCATCGGAACTGCTGTGCATCGTAGGACAGAATCGTAAACAGTGTCTGCTGTCCGTCAAGCTGCGCCGTCACCTGCGCATATCCTCTGCCAAAAGCCCTTTTGACGCCCGGATGCTCCTGCAGCTGCTCTGCCAGTTCTGCCGGAATGATATTCGCATAATCGGCGGCAAAGGCATAGAAATCCGGTGCCTGCGGCCGCAGCGGCATGATCGCATGATGCATGAAATCAATTGCCGTGCCAAAAGCGAGAAAAAGAATGATGCTGAAAGCAAAGGAACCCGTCACCAGAAAGAAATTCCTCCTGCTGCCCGCCGCATGGTGCACTCCCAGCGCCGTGTCCACCTTAAAGACCCTCGTGTCGGCCGCTCTTTTTGCCGCCTGCACCGTACCTGCGTTGCCGGACACTGCCGTCAGGGGCGATACACCCGCCGCCTTTTTTGCCGGCGCTCCGGCCGCCAGAAGCACCGTAACAAGACCGATCAACGTCCCTGCCACCAGACTTAAGACACTGACCCCCAATGCCGGCATACTGTCAAAAAGCCCCGGACTTAACAACCGCAGCATACCGCAGGCCGCCCACACTGTCACCACACCGGCAAGAAGTCCCGCCGGAACCGCCAGTCTGCACCAGCCAAGTGCCTCTCTTTTTACAAAACAGATCACCTGTCTCTTCGTGGCTCCCAGACAACGCATCATTCCGAAGAACTCCGTCCTGCGGGCTATATTGCTGTTCATGCTGGCAGCGATCATAAAGATACCGGCCACCGCCACCAGCACTGCCAGCACCGCCGCCACGAAATAGAACTTCATCAGATAGGAATCCCCGCTCTGAAACATGAGCATCAGCACCTTGGCGTTCTGCCGCACCTGCTCCGGCGCAAGGCCAAACTGTGTCGAGATATCACCGATGGCTTTCTGGATATTGCAAAACTTTTTGAATTGCACGAAATAGACCATCTCCTGTTCGGCGTCCGTCTCTCCTGTATGCAGGGCATCATATCCCTCCGCGGTGAGCAGCATCCCGAAAGCATCATGTTCCGCCGTCAGTATCATATCTTTCGTGATGCCGGTGATCCTGTACTGTCTGCTCTCTCCCCGGGGTACGGTCAGGCTGACCAGATCACCCACCCGCAGACCCAGCCGGCTTTTGACCGCCTCATTCAGCATGGCTTCGTCATCCTGCTGCGGAAACCTTCCTTCCAGAACCGTCACCGCCGGGAACATCTCCGGAAGATCAGCGTCCAGACCGCAGACGCAGGTCTCAACTCCCCCGATCTGATAGCCGTCCTGCAGACCGTAATTCACAGTACCATACCGGGCAATATTCTCCACCTCCGGCCGCTCACCGATCAGCGCTCCCGTCTCCGCGTCCACCACTAAGCCTGCATGCCAGTTCCCGTCACTTTTTACAGCCTGTATCATCTGCGCCCGCATTTCCATATCCGCCATGCCAAAGATCACCGTCACCAGAAATACCGCCAGCACAATGCACAGTCTGGTCATGCGCGTCTGCTTCTTATGCCGTCCGGCCGAGATGGCGATCAGATCCAGATAATGTTTCATCGCCTGTCACCTCCCAACTCACATAGTGTACCGTCGGTCACCTGAAACACCCGGTCCGCCGCCGACGTCAGATTCCTGTTATGGGTGATCATCAAGACGGTCTGCTGATAATGTCTCGACGCCTTACAGAGCAGATCCATCACATCCTCACTGTTCCGGGAATCCAGATTCCCCGTGGGCTCATCCGCCAGGACGAGCGCCGGACGCGTGATCAGTGCCCGTCCGATGGCCACTCTCTGCTGCTGCCCGCCGGAAAGCTGCCCCGGCAGATGCTTACGCCGGTTTGTTAACCCCAGCACTTCCAGTATCTCCTCCACCCGCGTCTGCTCCGGCTTCCGATAGTCCAGCAGCAGCGGAAAAATAATATTCTGCTCCACGTTCAACTCCGGGATCAGATGAAAAGACTGGAAGATGAAACCGATATTCTGTCTGCGGAAGATCGTCCGCTCCTCCTCTCCCATCGCAAACAGATCCCTGTCGCCTATGAATACCTTTCCGGCGTCCGCCCGGTCCAGACCGCCCACACAGTTAAGAAGCGTACTCTTGCCCGAGCCGGACTCGCCCACCACCGCGCCAAACTGCCCTCTCTCCATGGAAAAGGACACATTCTTAAGGGCTGCCACCTGTGCCTCGCCCTTTCCGTATGTCTTACTCAGATTCTCTACCCTTACGATTTCCAATACGTTACCCTGCCTTTCTTCTATACTTTTGTCCATGCCTGCTGCCCCGCAGATATTTCTCTGACGCTTCACAGATACCCGCTGTCAGTGCACGGAACTTTCTCCGCTGCCCCGCAGACATTTCATTTTGTATAGAAAAAAGCATAACATCCCTACCTTACCCCCTGATGAATCCCGTCTTACAAATTTGTAAGCTGCAGGCTGCAGGTTCACTTCCATCCACACACTCAGCCGGACAGTGGAAAAGAGATCCGAAACACGCTGCCTTCTCCCGGCCGGCTCTCCACCGACAGACTGCCGCCCTGCTCCTCCACGATCCTTTTGGCCAGAGAAAGGCCAAGCCCCACGCCCTGTCTGTCGTCCGCCTGCCTGCTCCGGTAGAAGCGTTTGAAAATATGGTGGATGTCCTCCGGCAGGATGCCGCACCCGTCATCCTTCACAGACAGCCGCATAAGCGCAGGGGACCGCTGCCAGACGATCCGTATCGTGCCGCCCGTACTGGTGTGATCCAGCGCATTTTTGACCAGGTTCCCAAGCGCTTCCTTCGTCCAGGCCGGATCGCAGCAGACCTGCTCCTCCGGACTGCCTTCCCGCAAGATCGTTTTTCCTTCCCGGGCCGCCCGCTCCGACAGTTCCATGACTGCCTGCGATACCAGCTCCTGTGCATAACACTGCCGCTTCTCGAAGACAATGTTGCCCGTGTCCAGCCGCGCCATTTTCAAAAGCGACAAAATCAGCTGCTCCATCCGCTCCAGCGACCGCATGGATTTCTCCGTGAATCTGCGCACGGTCTCTTCCCGGTCAGCCTCCTGTGCCATGATCTCCATATACATGGTAAGCGCCGCCAGCGGCGTTTTCAGCTGATGGGAAATATCCGAGATCATGTCCCGCAGAAACTCCCTGGCCCTGCGCTCCGTCTCGCTTTTGGCCTGCAGCGACAACGCCAGCTGTTCCACCTTATTATAAAGCCGGTAAACAGCGCCCGTCTCCCCCATGGGCAAATGCTCTGCAAACCGCTCTTCCGCATACCCGGTCACGATCCGTTCTGCTTCCTCATAGGCCAGCTCTCTTTTCTGTAAAAAGAACCCAGCGCCGAGCAGCAGGACGGCCGCGGACAGAATCCCCCCTGTAAGCAGCGTCAGCAAAAAGGGACCCGACGTCTGCCCCATAAGCTGCAGCAAAAAGCCCTGTCCCTGCTCCGTATGGCCTATTTGTGCCAGCAGCACGCTTCCCGCCTCCGTCACCTCCGTATGATTCCAGGCCGCCGCGACCACTGTCGGCAGAACATCCTGCTCCAGCAGGTATGAAGACGCCGCCAGCTCCCGCTGTATCAGCACGTGCCTGATCTGATCCCCGTGCCATATCCCGCAGATCCCCAAAAAGAAAGTCTGCCAAATGCAGACCATCACCAGAAACCCGTACAGACCACGGGCCTGTCTCTCCTGTAAAAATTTCAGACCATTCCCGCCGCTCAACTTCCCCGCTCCTTCCGCTCACATTTTCCTCTTCACGCCTTACGCTTTTACGCCTGCCACTGGTAGCCCAGTCCCCTGACTGTTTTCAGATATTCCGGTGCGGAGGGATCACGCTCCAGCTTCTCCCGCAGCCTGCGCACATATACGGAAAGCGTGTTGTCATCCACAAAATTACCCGCGCCGTCCCACAGCTTATCCAGGATCACGGAGCGTGTGAGCACTTTCCCGCTGTTTGCAAGAAAAAGGCACAGCAGCCGGTACTCCGCCCCCGTACATTCCACATGCTCTCCCCGCAGCGTCACCCTGCCCTCCGTAAGATACACGGTAAGATCGCCGGATCTTAAGATTCCCTCTTCCGCCTTACGGCCCGTACTGCGCCGCAGCAGCGCCCGGATCCGTGAGCAGAGCTCCCCCAGCTTAAAAGGCTTCGTGATATAATCGTCCCCGCCGCAGTCTAACCCCCTGATCACGCTGGTCTCCTCGTCCGAGGCCGTCAGGAATATGATCGGTGTCTCATTTCCCGCCGCCCGCAGCCGCTCACACAGACGGAAGCCGTTCCCGTCCGGCAGCGTCACATCAAACAGGAGCAGGTCGAACTGCCTGCCCTCTCCCGTCAAAAGCCCGCCGGCCTCCTGCACCGATCGCGCCACCGTTATCTCAAATCCGTTTTTTTCAAGGGAATACGTCAGCCCGTCGATCAGGCTGATATCATCTTCCAACAACAATAGTTTCTGCACGCGGGTCCTCCTTTCCGGTTCTTACCGCAAACTGACAGAGCGCAGCAGCATAAAACTACTATAGCACAAACAGGTTCTCCACCGCAACGCCTTCCAGTTTTAACAGTTCTGCCTTTCTCGGGATGCCTCCCGCATACCCTGTCAGGCTGCCGTTCGTTCCCACCATCCGGTGACAGGGAATGAGAATAGAGATCGGATTATGCGCCACCGCCCCGCCCACAGCCTGTGCCGACATCCGTTCGATCCCCCTCTCCTTCGCGATCTGCGCCGCCAGCTCCCCGTAAGTCATCGTCTGCCCGTAGGGAATCTGCAGCATCATCTCCCAGATCCTGATCCGAAAAGGCGACCCGATCATATGGAGCGGCGGCAGGCACTCCGGCCGCTTCCCGGCAAAGTAAAGCTCCAGCCACATCCGCACCTTCTCAAACACCGGCATCTCCTTTTCCTCATGCTGTGCTGCCAGTCCTGCCGCATAATATCCTGCCCCGTCAAACCACAATCCCGTAAGCCCCGTCTCGTCCGCCGCCAGCAGCACGCTGCCAAGCGGCGTCTCATATTTGGTTGTATACTGCATTCTCTTCTCTCTTTCTCTCAACCTGTACTATCTTCACACATCCTTCTGTTCCACCTGCCGGATCGCCAGAAACACAGACACCATCGCCAGCCCGAACAGACACAGATAGAATGGTACATTGTTCGTCAGTGTAAACTCCCCGATATTCCCCTGGGTGAAGCAGACTATGATAATGGAAGCCACCACGGCAGCCTTGGAAGAACGCATCTTCATACCGATGGGCAGCGCAAGGAAGGATATGCTGACCATAGCCGCCGCACTCAGGAATAATTCTACCCAGAAAGGCCAGTTGCCATACGGAATATCCGACGCCGGGATATGGATCCATGGTCCCGTTGCCAGCACCGCCGCATACATCACCAGCTTACTGATCACCATCGCTGTAAAACTGAAGATCCACACGGCAAAAACCTTTGCCAGCACCAGCTTCTTCCTTTTGACAGGATAGGAAAACAACAGACGGATCGTCCCTTTTTTATAATCATCCACAACGAAACCGGCCAGCAGCACCCCCGTAAAGATCATATAAGACATGTGGGTGTACAGTTCCACCGATGCATGTATAAAACTCTTATCAAACATTCCCATTTCGGCCATGTCTGCTCCGGCCTCACCCGCCGTCAGCAGAACAAAAAGCAGTACCGCCGTCGTCATGATCGCCGCGTTACGGATCATCTTCCCCAGACAATTCTTCTTCCACTCCATCTTAATCAACTTCCACATGATGTTCTCCTCCTTCTGCTGTCATTTTCAGGAAATAGTTTTCCAGATTTTCCGTCTTCCGGCCCAGCGCCGTAATTGCCACATCATTGAGCGCCAGCGTCTTCGACAACTCCTGTACCGTCACCGCTCCGTCATAGATGCGGATCACGCCCTGCTCCAGAATCTTAAAATTGGTCAACCCCAGCTTATCGCTCAGCACATAAGCCGCCCGCTTCGGATCCATGGCCGTCAGCTCGATATAAGCCAGACTCATCTGCTCGATCTCCCGCATCCCGATCTCCTGCACCATCCTGCCATGATGGATCACACCGATGGTATCCGCGATGGACTCGACTTCCGACAGAATATGCGTGGAAATCATGATCGTGATACCGTATTCCGTACAGAGTCTCTTCAAAAGGCTGCGGATCTGTTTCATGCCCGCCGGATCCAGTCCATTGGTGGGTTCATCCAGGATCAGAAGCTCCGGTTTGCACAGGATCGCTCTGGCGATTCCCAGCCGCTCCTTCATCCCCAGCGAATATTTCCCCACCGGCTTGTTTGCCGCCTCCGTAATCTCCAGCATGGCCAGCACATTCTCGATGCTGTCATGCTGATAGTACCCCATATACTCACAGTGCATCTTCAGATTATCATAGCCGCTCATATGCTCATAAAAGATCGGAAACTCTATGATGCTCCCCATCCGTCTCAGCACCTCGCAGGACTGTGGCGTAAGCGTCTCCCCGAACAGTTCCACACTGCCGGCCGTAGGCTTCCAGAGATTGGTCAGCATCTTCATCACCGTTGTCTTGCCCGCACCGTTGGGCCCCAGAAATCCGTAGATCTCTCCTTTCTTCACATGAAGATTCACATCCGTTACAAGTTCCTTTCCACCGATCGTTTTGGAAAGATGGTTGGTCTGTATCATGTATGGCATTTTGTCTGCCTCCCTTCTATCATGCGGCGGGTAACGATTCTTGTTTTCTCTCCGTCGCTTCTGAATACTATTGTAACGGCATCTTGTTGCAAAACTGTTGCACAAATCTTACGAAATTCTTTCTTTTTCAGCCAGCGCCCGGCTACCCTCAGTGAACAAAGGTACACACCTTTGTTCACTGAGGGTATGGACACCTGATGAAACTGACCGTAAACACAGTCTTCACATGAGGCACACTTTTAAGCGTGATCTCGCCTCCCATCTGCCTTGCCAGATCCCTGGCGATGGTCAGTCCCAGCCCGTTGCCCTGTATCTCCCGGTTTCTGGAATCTTCCATAGTAAAAAGGCGCTCAAACACGCTTTCCGCAAAGGACGCCTCGATCCCTTTGCCCCGGTCCGTCACCTCCACACAGGCCGCCTTTTCCTCCACCCGTATGGCCAGCCCCAGATATTTGCCGTCCGCCCCGTAGCGCACCGCATTGGAGAGCAGATTGTTGAGTATGCGCATCACAGATTCCGCATTCCCCTGCACCCACACAGGTTCCTGCGGCAGATCCACCTCCACCTGAAATGCCCGGTTCGTCAGCAGCTCATAGAAATCCAGTATGCCCTTACGGCACAGCTCACAGAGATCGATCCTGGACAGTTCCGGCGCCAGATCCCCCGATTCCAGCTTGGCCAGCGTAAAAAACTGATCGATCAGCTGCATCACTTCTTTCGCCTTCTGTTCCGTTTTCATAAGCATCTCGTCCGACGCCGCGCTGTTTATGCGTAAGATCTCCAGATATCCCAGGATCACCGTCATCGGCGTCTTGATGTCATGGGAAATATTCGAAAGCATCTTCCGGGACGCGATCTCGGACCGACGATAATCGGCCTTCACCTTTAAATGCTTTTCCAGCAGTCCGTTGATCTGCGCCGCCAGCTCCTGCAGCTGCGCTTCCTCTGTAAAGACATAGACCATCTCGTCACTGTCCGATTCCAGAATCTTCCCCAGTCTGTCGTTTACCTCCCGCAGGTTTCTGCGGATTCCCGCCTTCCACCCAAACTGCTGGTGCAAAACGATAAGCAAAAGAAATCCTGCCAATATTGACAGGAAAACGATAATAACCGTACTATTCATAACCCTTCCCCCAGTTTGTAGCCGATTCCCCAGACAGTGACCACGTAACGCGGATTGCGGGAATCGTCCTCGATCTTGTTGCGCAGCCTGCTGATATGTACATTCACCGCGTTCTCATCCCCCAGATAAGCGTCGTTCCACACAAGGGAGTAGAGCTGCTCCTTCGTGTACACCTTCTTCGGGTTTAACATGAGCAGCTTCAAAATCTCGAACTCCTTCGCCGTCAGCTCCACCTTGCTGCCCCTCTTCATCACCGTATACTCGACAGGATTCATCGACAACTCCCCCGCCGTGAGCAGCTCCGGCGCCGCTGCGGCATCAGCGTTTACCCTGTCATACTGGATCGTCCGGCGGATGTTCGCCTTGATCCGCGCCAGCACCTCCACCACGGAAAAGGGCTTCGTAATGTAATCATCCGCCCCCAGCGCCAGACCCAGCGTCTTGTCCGTCTCCGTGTCCTTCGCAGACATAATGATGATCGGCACATAACTGCCCTGACGGATCTGCTGCATGACCTCCATCCCGCTTCTTTTCGGGATCATCAGATCCAGCAGAACAAGGCTGAAACTGTCTTCCGCAAAAAGCCTGCAGGCCTCCTCCCCGTCAAAAGCACAGAGTACCTCATAGTTCTCCGTCTGCAGATAGTTTTGTAACATTTCGCTGATCTCCCTGTCGTCCTCGACCAGCAGGATTTTGTGTTGGTCCATGGTCGTGCCCTTCCCTTCTTCTGAATTCCCTTTTTTACACAGTCTATTTTATCTACTTTGCAGGGCATTTTCAACGGCCTTTTTTTACTAGATGGTACTGCAATCCCCTGATCCATGAACAATACTGACGCAGCAGCAATTTTTAACCACAAAATTATCTTTATTTTGAGATACCGGTATCGTTCAACCATTCTTCCATGGTTGCTTTTGAAGTCCCACCTGCAAATCTCCTGCCTTCAAGCCATTCTGTGGAATCAGAACATAAAGGATGAAGACTATCTGCACTGGAACCAATACCGCTGCTATGGGAAGTACAGAACGAAATAATTGTTTTTCCTGAAAAGTCGTAGCTTTCAAAAAAAGTGCTGACGATCCGGGGAGCCTGCCCATGCCAGACAGGATAACCGAGGAGGATAGTATCATATTCTTCCATGTTTTCCACACCGCCAGAAATCGCAGGGCGTGCGGAAGCATCGTTTTGCTCCTGGTCTGCCCGGCCATTCGTATAATATGCCAGATCTTCCTCCGTATAAGGATCTTCCGGTACTATTTCATAAAGATCGGCGTTTAGAATTTCCGCCGCGTATTCTGCCAATGGCTTTGTTGTTCCAGTAGCAGAAAAATATACTACTAAGGTTTTTGTTTCCATATCTGACTCCTGTTCCGGCTCTGAAACCACTTCTGATGATTCCTGCATTTCTGTTCCGGAACCTTCCTGTTCATAATCCGTAGATTGTTCTGTCTGCCCATCAGTTTGCGGCAGAGTGCTTTCCGCTCCATTCACGGCCCCATTATTTCCACATCCGGTCAGGATAAAAAGCATCAGAAATGAAAGCACAATGCAAATCCTGTTTTTCATCTTATCGCCGCCTTTCTTCCAGAGACAAGCCTTGCAGAATTCCATGATTTTCCCGGAAAGCTGCACCATCTCTGTTTCAATTCCTGCCTGATGCAATTCCTCAAACACTGTATTGATAAGGATTGCTGTATTTCTGTCTTTTCCTGCACTGCCGTTAATCGCTAAAACTTTCATATGCCACCCTCCATGCTTTTCTTCAACCATAACGAGCTTTATTTTGACGCGACCATCCGGGACATGCCCGCCTTTTTACAAAGAAATATCAGGTTTTTTCCAGGGCCGCAGGACTGTTCCTGAACGTACCGGACAAAAACATGGACGACTCCAGCTGCCCGTAACCTTTCCTCCAAAACCATGCTGCCAGCGGTATCCCCAGAAATTCCGCAAGGATAAAACCGGTCCACAACAGTTCCAGATCTCCGAATCTGCTGAATATCCCTGCAAAAACAAGCGGCAGAACTGCCTGTCTCGCCATCGTGAGGATCATGCTGCTCATGCCCATGGATAATCCCTGCAGCCCTGCCGAAATGACCAGCGCCGGAACAGCCACAAGCCATGCCAATGCCAGGATGCGAAGCGCCGGTATCCCGATCGCCAGCATATAGTCCGAGGCCTCAAAAATACGCAGCACCCATGCAGGCGCAAGCTCCAACACCGCAAAAAAGAACAGATAAAACAATACGCCATACAGAAGCGACCACCGCACTGCCCCTGCGACACGCTTCCGGTCGGCGGCTCCATAGTTATAAGCAACAATCGGGATCAGACCATTGGTGATCCCGTGGCTTCCCACTGTTGAAATCCCATTGATGCGTATGCAGATTCCGTAGACGGCCACGGCCGTGGAGGAAAATGTGATCAAAATGGAGTTCATCAAAATACCCACAAAGGAAGTCAGGATCTGCACCAGCGTGGATGGAAATCCGACTCTCAAGATTTCCATAACACTTCTTTTGTCCGGCCGGCACGTAAACCCAAAAGGAATCTCCCTGTTCCATCTGCGGTTAATGACAATCCCGGCAAACATTCCCACCGTCTGTCCGATCACCGTGGCAATGGCCGCGCCCAGTGTTTCCAGCCTCGGCACGCCAAACATGCCGAAAATAAAAATCGGATCAAGAATCAGATTCGTTACAGAAGCTGCCGACAGCGTAAACAGAAACAGACCGGAACGTCCGCTTGCGATGACAAAGCGGTCGAATACCCACTGCCCCATCTGCCCCAGCGAAAACAACATACATACTGCCAGATATTGAACGCCATACGCTGCGATCTCCTCATCCCCGCCTGACTGCCATGCAAAATAGCGCTTCACGAACAGCAGGCACAATACGGTGATCACAACCCATGAACAAAAAGCGATAAAAATTGCCGCATCCGCCGCCCTGCGGACCTCTCCCGCCTCTTTTCTTCCGAGCGCCCTGGATATCACGGCGTTCAACCCCACTGCGTTTCCCAGTCCCAGCGCCGATACCAGAAGCTGAACAGGCGCTGCCAGAGAGAGGGCCGTCAACGCCTTCTCCGATACCTGTGATACAAACATGGAATCCACAAAATTATACAGGGAATTGATAAACAAACTGACCATCAGGGGTATCCCGGTAAACAAGATCAGACGATTCATTTTCTGTGTTCCCATGCTGTTTTCTTTCTGTGATATATCTTCCATACTGTCTCCTTCTTCTCTCCCAATACTTTCCCAATAACAAATACCCCGCAGTAAACAGTTCATTTTTCCTTCATGCCGAAGCGCTTTGCATTCAGGACGCAGGCAGGGCGAATACCGTCATGCACAACAATCGCAGAGTTCGTTTTTGCAAACCTTATTTCCGACGATCACTTCTCCGTGTGCGTTTTCAATATCCATGATCAGTTCACCGACTTCGGGTACACAGATACAGCCGGACAGCGGATTTTTAATGCTGACGATTGGGGCGGTAAGTGTCGCTTCCACCTCGGAGCGCTCAAAACTCAAATCGGTATCCACCATCTCACAAGCAACCAGCTTCAGGTTTTTGCAGTAACAAAGAGGCTGCGTGCCAATGATTTTGCAATTTTCAAAGGTAATGTTTTCGCTGTACCATGCAAGATATTCGCCTTTCACTACACTGTTTCTGACAACAATATTCTTTGCGTGCCAAAATGCATCTTTTGTATCAAACACACAATTTTCAAACACGGAATCGGTGATGTATTAAACGAATATTTGCCTTTCATGTGTACATGACGAAAAGCCATACGCTCTGCGCGCATCATAAAGTATTCGCTGCTGACAATGCAGTCCTCCATTGTGATCCCACGCACCGACCAGCCAAATTCCGAAGAAATAATATCACAGCCGCGCATTTTGATATTGGCGCATTCGCGCAGCGCCTTGATTCCGTGCAGTTTGGTATCATTGATCTCCACATTTTCGGAATACCACAGGGATGCTCTGCACAACCCGGTCATTTCGGAATTTTTCAGTTTCAAACCGTTATCATGCCAGAACGGATAACGGAGGTTAAAAAAGCAATGGTCTACGGTAATATCGCTGCACTCTTTAAAAGCGCTCTCGCCATCGGCAGGACCGTCAAAGGCACAATCCTGAACAAAAAGGTTTTGGACAGCGTATAACGCCCGTTCTTCGTCGAAGGTTTTGTTTTTGATCATTTGCATAAGCGATTCTCCTTTCGATTTACAGGAAACAGTGAAATATTTTTTAATGGTCTTTTTTTAAATTTTGAAATTTGTTTTTTGTTTTTATTATAAGTCCGCTTTCTATATATAACAAATACTTATGTCAAATACCGTTTCATAGTAAACAGGCATATCAATTATTTGAAAGCGAGAACAGGGGCTTAATCAAATTTTTATGGAATCGTGTATGCGCTTGTGATAAGATAATGGCAATGAACAATTTAACAAATCGAGCAGATACAGGGTTGGATGTATTGTCAGCGTTCGGAATAGCGCCAATGATATACGATACTCCAAAAATGACCGGGCAGAGGAGAGGATTTTTATGGAACTGAGAGTATTACAATACTTTCTGGCGGTAGCACGGGAAAACAGCATTTCAGGTGCAGCACAATTCCTGCACCTCTCCCAGCCTACGCTGTCCCGTCAGCTCAAAGAGTTGGAGGAAGAACTCGGAAAGCAACTTTTTATCCGGGGAAACAGACGAATTACCCTTACCGAAGAAGGCATGATCCTCCGCAGACGGGCCGAAGAAGTAATAGAACTGATCCAAAAAGCAGAGGATGAAATTGCTGCGTCCGACGCTGTGCTTGCCGGAGATATTTTGATCGGTGCCGGCGAAACAGATGGAAACCGCTTCCTGATAAAAACCATGAAGGAAATCCAAAAGGACTATCCGCTTGTTCATTTTCACATTGTAAGCGGCGATAAAGCAATGATCACCGAAGCTATTGATCGTGGCTCTATTGATTTTGGTATTGTTTTCGGGAATGTAGATACTGCAAAATATGACTCCATAACGATCCACCACGATGATACATGGGGTGTTTTAATGCGGCGTGATACAGAGCTTGCCGGAAAAGAATTCGTGACAGCAGAGGACTTAATGGACAAGCCTCTTATCATTTCAAGACAGGCATTTCAATATTCAGATTTAAAAAATTTCTTTCACATAGAACAGGAACAGCTGAATATTGTAGCTACTTACAGTCTGCTTTTTAGCGGTTCGTTAATGGTGGATGAAGGATTGGGCTATGCGATATGTTTCGATAAACTTATAAATGTATCAGGAGACAGCAACTTATGTTTCAGACCGCTTAAACCAAAGATCAAAGCCCGCATGAACATCATTTGGAAAAAATATCAGGTCTTTTCAAAACCGGCACAGAAATTCCTGCAGAAATTACAGGAAACTGAATTCCAAAAAGGGGGTAATTCAATCTGATTTTCACCTCACAACTACATCCACCACGTCATTCCCCTTTTTTCACTGCCTTTTCGGGAGCGTCTTTGTGAGTATTAAAGTGTAGGCAACAGTTAGTACAATCAGAACAAGAACATGAAGGATATGCTTTTCCACCGTTAATCCCACTTTATTTGCAAAAGTACTGAAAGTGTTAACCGCAGAATGCGTAATAATACAGGGGATCAGACTTCCACCACGATAAAATATAATTACAAACAAAAAACCTACCGCAATCGCAAAACAAATTTGGCACAAATTACTTACTAAGTCCATACCGCTTCCGTTGAATAAATTTATCAAATGCCCCACGCCAAAGGTTACGCTTGAGATCATAATTGCGGATTTCAGATTGTCTTTTGCTATTGCTTTGAACAGGAAACCTCTGAAGATCACTTCCTCGATAAATCCCACGCAAAGCATACAGACAATACGACAAACAGTTCCCGACAGCGAATAGTTGACCGCAATACCGTTCCAAAGATTTTCTGTGGCTAAGATAAAAAGCGGCACATAATAAAGAAATCGTCGGGCAGATACGGAAGTTTTGCAAAGCCCATACCGTTTCAGTAAATTGTTTTTCCGCATAAAAACAAAAAGGACCGTGGCCTGTACGATACAAAAAACAGCACTTACAGAATATTCAATCCCTGTTTTTTCATTTAGTGGATTGGCTAAGGACTGCAAAACGCAGTAAATCACAATCCAAATAATCGCAAACGTCTGCTCGCTCTTCTCATATAACTTTTTCATTTTGTTTCCTCCTGTACGGCTAATACCGCACCTCTGTAAGCTCGTTCCAAATGTGACTTTATGAGTTCTTCATCATAAAACAATGAATTGTTGGCTATGATACTTGCATATCCATGCGCAAACAGGAAAACCGTCAAAAAAATTTCTTTCACCTGCTCGATACTTCCTCCGGTCGCTCCCTGCATTGCCAGAATAACAGGCATAAGCTCCTCGGCGTCTATCATTTCAAGCAGCGTAGTTCCAGTGAAAAAATTTGACTGAAAAAGAAAGCGGAACAAATGCGGTTCCTCAATCGCAAAGCGGATATAATTCAATCCAATTCCAAGCACAGCACCCTTCTGTGGGTCTTTAATATTCATCAGGTATTCCGAGTGACAGCAGTCTGCTTTTGCATAGACCGCCCTTTTTAATTCCTCAATCGTTGCAAAGTGGTACATAACGGGTTGTGTAGAACAGTTTAGCTTTTCTGATACTGTCCTTGCATTGATATTTTCCATGCCCTCTTTACGGGCAATCTCAAAGGCAGCGTCCACAATCATCTCTTTTGAAACCTTCGCTTTTGCAGGCATATCCGTACCTCCCGTTTTATAACTTGCATTATATATAATTCGAATTATATATCAGAGTAACGAATTTGTCAATCTCTTTGGATGAATGTTATACTTTAGGCAAGAAGCGATATGTGTATGGAAAAACCATATTTTTTGTCCTATTCTTTAAAATTACGAAAAGCCAATAACCCAAAAGTTATTGACTTCTCTACAGCCCCTTAATCATATCTTTTAATATCCTTCAATTCCTGATACAGCACCCTGTAATTCTCATACCGCACCCGGCTGATCCTGCCGTCCTCCACGGCTTCCTTCACCCCGCAGGACGGCTCGCTCATATGCGCGCATCCGCTGAAACGGCAATACGGTTCGTACTGCACGAACTCCGGATAATACTGTCCCAGCTCTTCTTTCGTGATCTCTGCGATGCTGAGTGAGGTGAAGCCCGGCGTATCCATGATATAGGACGCCTCCCCCAGCGCGATGATCTCCGAATGGCGCGTGGTATGTCTGCCCCGCTCGATCTTCCTGCTGATCGCTCCCGTCTCCATTCCGGCCTGCGGTGAAAGCCTGTTGATCAGCGACGACTTGCCCACGCCGCTTGGCCCCGCCACGGTGGTGGTCTTCCCCTGCAGAAGCGCCCGGATCTCCTCCACGCCCTCATTCTCCAGCGCACTGAAAAATAAAACCCGGCAGCCGCAGGTCTCATAGGCCTGCCGCAGCGCTTCCTTCTCCCCGGCGGACGCGATATCCTGCTTGTTAAAACAGATGATGGTCGGCAGACCCTGCCGCTCCATCCGGATCAGAAATCTGTCCAGCAGGTTAAAATTCGGCTGCGGCTTGACAATGGCGAAGATGACCAGCGCCTGATCCACATTGGCCACTGCCGGCCGCAGCAGAGCATTCCGTCTCGGCAGTATCTCCCGGATATTGCCTGTCATCTGCGCATCGTCCAGCACATCCACAAGCACGTCATCCCCCACCAGCGGCTTTACGCCGTCTTTTCTGAAAATTCCCTTCGCCCTGCACTCGTAGGTTCCCTGTCCTTCCACATGGACATAATAGAACCCGGCGATTCCTTTGATGATCTTGCCCTGCATGCCCTATCCCTATTCCTGTGTAAAATTGACATCCCGCCGCACGGTCCTCTCCTCCGAAACAGGCGGAGTCGTCACCGTCTCTCCCGTATTGGGATCCGTCGCGGTCACTGCTTCCTTCTCCACCTGAAAAGTGAATGTGATCGTCCCGGTGGCCGATCTGATCCCTGTATAATTGGCCGCCACCGGAAAAGTGGTGGACTGTGTACTCAAAAGCTGCGTACCGTCCGCCGCCGTGAGCGTGACATTTACCGACATACCGTTGTGATAATCCGGATCTTCCGTGGGCGCGGCGATCCCTTCCGTATATTTATAGGTAGCCGCTTCCGGTCCCGTACTGATCGACAGATCTATGGCCGTCCCTTTATCCACATAAGAACCTACAGAATAACTTTGATAACAGACTTTGCCTGTCAAAGACGCATCATCATTGCTGACCGATGTCACATTGCCGACCGGAAGACCAAGCTCCGTCAGGCTCACCGTGGCATCCATCTCATCCATACCGACAAGGTTCGGCACCCGCACCTTGTTCTCGTCCGTGCCCTGGCTGACACGGATCGTAACAGAAGAACCCTGGGGCGCAGTCGTCCCCGGTTCCGGCGACTGCGAGATGACGTAGCCGTTTTGCACCGACGCATCATACCCTTCCGTCACATTGACCACGAACCCTTCTTTCTCCAGAATGGTCGTCGCCTCTTCCTGTGATTTGCCGGTGGCAGACGGCACCTTAACGCCCTCTGCACTCTCGGCCACGGTCATGGAAATCACGGTGCCTTTGTCTATCATAAGACCGTCCTGTACGCTGGCCCGCAGAACGGTGCCCGCATCGTAGGCGTTCGTTGCCTCATATTTGATCTCCGGTGTCAGACCCAGATCCAGCAGAGAACGTTTGGCTTCTTCCACGTTCATGCCCACGACTCTGATCATCTCCACCTGTTCTTTCTCTTCTTCCGTGTCAGCCTGCTGGCTGTCCTCCGTCTCCGCGCCGATCTGGAACACGCCGAAAGCCCTGCCGGCTACGAAGATGATGATACCGCCCACCAGCAGCGCCGCCACCACCGCCAGGATCGTGGTGATCCGCTCCATCTTGGGATCGTAATCGTCGTCCTCGTCATCCCAGTCGTCTTCATCCTCGTCTTCTTCGTCCTCGTCATCCTCGTCTTCATAATCACGCATGGCGTTCTTTTTCAGGCGCATGGCCTCTTCCATGGAATCCCGTCTGTCGGACTGCCGCTTGATCTGTGCCATATCCCTGTCCGTGATCATTCTCGTGGATGCCTCCTCGTCAGGATCCACCAGCTTCACGAAATCTTCGTCAGGATTGATCAGGGACTGCTTGAGATCAACGATCAGTTCCTGCATGGACTGGTAGCGTCTGTCCGGACTCTTCTGGCAGCATTTACACACGATCTGTTCCACGCTGATCGGAATCTCCGGCACATAGTCTCTCGGCGAAGGCATCTCCTCCTGAATATGCTTGATGGCGATCGCCACCGTGGTCTCTCCGTTAAAAGGCACCCTGCCCGTCAGCATCTCGAACATGGTGATACCGAGCGAATAGATATCGCTCTTCTCATCGCTGTAACCGCCTCTGGCCTGCTCCGGCGAAGTGTAATGCACCGATCCCATCACATTGGAAGTGATCGTGTTGCTGGTGGCCGCCTTGGCGATGCCGAAATCCGTCACCTTCACCTTGCCTTCCTTCGAAATGATGATATTCTGCGGCTTGATATCCCGATGAATGATATGGTTGTTGTGGGCCGCTTCCAGCCCCATGGATACCTGAATGGCGATGCTCACCGCCTCCTTGACGGACAGTCTCGCCTTCTTCTCGATATATTTCTTCAACGTGATACCTTCTACCAGCTCCATCACAATATAGTAGATACCACCCTCTTCGCCCACATCATATACATTGACGATATTCGGATGCATAAGTCCGGCTGCCGCCTGCGCCTCGACCCTGAACTTGGACACGAAGTTGGCGTTTTCGCTGAATTCCTGCTTCAGCACCTTGACCGCCACAAAACGGTTCAGCTTATAATCCTTGGCCTTATACACATCTGACATTCCGCCGGTACCGATCCGCTCCAGAATCTCATACCGCTCGCCTATCATCATACCTATCTTAATCATGTTCCACCTCGTCTGCTAACGGCTCGATAACGATCACTGAAATATTGTCCTTACCGCCGTTTTGATTGGCAACCCTTACCAATTCCTCTACTCTGTCCTCAAGACTGCCACCGCATTTCAAGATGCGGAAGATCGTCTCATCGTCCACCATATTTGTCAACCCATCAGAACAAAGTAAAACCATATCTCCCGTATGCAGCTCCAGATTAAAAAAATCCGCCTCCACATAATCCCTTGCGCCGATCGCGCGGGTAATAATATTTTTATCCGGATGGTTCCTGGCCGAAGCCCTGTCGATCCCACCCATACGTACCATCTCTTCCACCAGGGAATGATCCTGTGTGATCTGCCTGATCCTGTCGCTGATGACATAAAGCCTGCTGTCACCCACATTGGCCACTTCCAGATACCGGCCGATGAAGGTTGCTATGACCATGGTCGTTCCCATACCGCTGTAAGAGATATCCTCCCTGGCCCGCTGCCTGATCATCCGGTTTGCCCGGTCGATGGCTCTGCCCAGGATCTTGACCGGATTCTTCTCAAAAGAGATCTCAATCTCCTCCACCAGAGTCTCCACCGCATACCTTGAGGCATAATCTCCCGCATTGTGGCCGCCCATGCCGTCCGCCACGATAAATACATTGGGCAGATTGCCGACCGGAACCTCCGATAAATAAATAAAATCCTGATTCAGCTGTCTTTTCCGTCCGATATCCGTCGTCGCATAGGATCTGAGCACTGTCTGTTCCCCCTGTTTTGCCGTTGTGACCTGTCATACCGCAGGGCAGATAGCGCCCGCCGGCATGATACTTTGAATATTCTACCATAATAGGAAAAAAAGGACAAGTGCCGTGACCAAACGCTACAGATATCTGCGGCGCAGCTGTCCGCATGCCCCGTCGATATCCCGTCCCATTTCTCTTCTGACCGTCACCTGGATCCCGCTTTTTTCCAGCCGGCTCCGGAAAGCTTCCACCGCCCGGCGCTCAGACTGCACATACTCCCGTTCTTTGACCGGATTGACCGGAATCAGATTGACGTGACAGTTAAGCCCCCTGATCAGCGCGGTCAACTGCGCTGCATCCTCACTTGTATCATTGACACCTTTTACCAAACTATACTCAAAAGTAATCCGCCTGCCGGTCTGCTCAAAATAGTAGGCGCAGGTATCCAGCAACTCCCGCAGGCAATAGCGCTCGGCCACAGGCATCAGCTTCCTCCGCTTCTCGTCCGTCGCCGCATGGAGGGAGAGAGCCAGTGTGATCTGCAGCTTCCGCTCCGCCAGCCGCCGCATCTCCGGTACCAGGCCGCAGGTGGACACCGTAATGTTCCGCTGGCTGATGTGCAGGCCGTTTTCGTCTGTCAGAAGGGTGATGAACTGCAGCAGATTGTCGAAATTGTCCATCGGCTCCCCGGTCCCCATCACCACCACATTGCTCACCCGCTCCCCGGTATGCCTCGTAATGGCATAGATCTGTTCGAGCATCTCCGATGGCAGCAAATTCCGCTCCAGCCCGTCCAGCGTGGACGCACAGAACCGGCACCCCATCCGGCATCCCACCTGGGAGGAAATACACACGCTGTTGCCGTGCCGGTAGCGCATCCACACACTTTCCACCGTATTGCCGTCCGGCAGTCTGAACAGATATTTCCGCGTCCCGTCGATCTTCGACTCCTGCACCGTGACCATCTCCAGCACCGTATACCTGTAGCGCTCCGCACATTTCTGCGCCAGCCCGCGGGGAATATTCGTCATCTCCTCATATCCTTCCGCCAGCTTTTCATGCATCCACGCATACAGCTGTCCGGCCCGGAAAGGCTTCTCCCCCAGGCTCTCCATCTCTTCCTGCAGCTGCATAAGCGTAAGCGACTTGATGTCTTTTACACGTCTGCGCAGCTTCGCAAAGAAAAACCCGTCCGTCGGATGCACCCCCGGAAGCAGCTGCACACAGCCCGTCTCGCCGGCCGCCTTTAACGCCGCCGGCAATTCCTCTGCCATGCTCACCGTCTCCATGGAAAACGTCCGGCAGATCCATCGCACCATCTCTTCGTTCTCTGCCGGATTCATCGTGCAGGTGCTGTACATCATCGTGCCGTCCGCTTTCAGATACTGTACCACGTTGCTGACGATCTCCTTCTGCAGCGTGACGATCTCGGACAGGGACTGTGCATTCACCCGGTATTTGATGTCCTGCTTCCGGCCGATCACGCCCAGCCCGGAACAGGGCACGTCCACGATCAGCACATCCGCACTGCCCCGCAGCGCCTCGTCCATCATCCGCGCATCCTGCAGTCTCACCGACAGATTATCGGCCCGCATCCGCTCTCTGTTCTCTTCTATCCTGTCTGTCTTATACTCCGTCAGATCGCAGGCGATCACCTGACCTGTGCCTGCCAGCTTCGCCGCCGCATGAAGCGCCTTGCCGCCGGGTGCGGCGCACACGTCAAGCACCGTGTCTCCCGCCCGGATCCCGGCCGCCTCCACCACCAGCATGGAACTCACATCCTGCACCGCGAAGGCCCCCTCCCGGTAGCCTTCCAGATTCTGGATGCCCTCCGACTTCTCCACCGTAGCGGCATAGGGCAGATAGGGATGTTTCTTCACCGTCACACCGTCCTGCCGCCACATTTCCACAAGCCGCTCCCGCTCCTGCACGGGCAGTGTTTCCTGCAGCCGGATACAGACCGGTTTTCTTGTCAGAAAAGATTCCAGGATGCGCTCGCAGTACTCCGCCCCGTACACGCTGCGAAGATGTGCCGCCAGCCACATCGGCACGGAATAGCAGACCGACCAGAACGCATCCGGCTCCTTCTGCCGGTCCGGATAGGCGATATCGTCCTTCCCTCTTGCCACCGCCCGCAGCACACCGTTCACATAGCCCTGCAGCGACTGGAATTTCCGTTTCTTCGCCAGCTTCACCGCCTCGTTGCAGACCGCCGCGTCAGGTATATGCTCCATAAAAAGGATCTGGTAGACACTCATCCGCAGCAGTGCCCGGATAAGCGGCTTCATCTTCTGCGTCTTCACCTTCGAGAACAGATCCAGCACATGATCGATCTGGATCCTGCGCTCCACGGTCCCCTCACTGACCCTCTTGATAAAAGCCTTTTCCCGCCCGTCAAGATAGTCGTACTTCTTAAGCACATCCGCCAGCAGGATATTCACATATTCCTGCTCTCTCTCCAGTTCCAGCAGGATGTCCAGAACAATTTCTCTTGTGTCCATTCCCGTACCCCTGCTTCTTTCAGCCATCTCTTCTCCTGTCACTGCCACCGAACAGCAGCACCAGCCGCAGCAGCTGCAAAATCGAGGCCGCCGCTCCCGCCACATACGTAAGCGCCGCCGCCCGAAGCACTTTCCTGCAATGCCCCGTTTCCTCCCCTCCGGTAATGCCATAATCCTGCAACATGGCTAAAGCTCTGGAAGAAGCATTGAATTCCACAGGCAGCGTAACGATCTGAAACAGAACCGACAGGGAAAAAACCCATATCCCTACCTGTACCAGCGTGTCGCTAAGCCCCAGCAATATGCCCAGCAAAATCAGAGGTATCCCTATCCTGGAACCGATATTGGCCGCCGGTACCAAAGCGCTTCTGATCTTCAGGGGGGCATATCCCTTCTGATGCTGTACGGCATGTCCGCACTCGTGTGCCGCTACGCCGATCGCCGCTATCGAACTGGACTGATATGTGCTGTCGGAAAGACGCAGCACCTTGTTTTTCGGATCGTAATGATCCGTCAGCCTCCCGTCGGTATGCTCGATTCTTACATCATGAATCCCCGAATAACTTAAGATTCTGGCCGCCGCTTCCGCTCCTGTTATTCCGCTCATACTGCGCACCTTCGCATATTTTCCGTATGTGCTGTTCAGGCTGCTGCTGGCCGCCATACACAAAATTGCTCCCAATAATACGAGAAAATATGTGGGGTCAAAATAATAACCATAATATCCATACATAGCAATACCATTCCCTTTCTATTCTCCAAGCGCAAGCCCTTCTTCCAAAGGATATCCCAGGAGAAAATCCTTTACCGGCATTCTCCTTTTTCCTTCCAGCTGCACCTGCGTCACTTTCAAAAGCCCGTCGCCCGTTCTTACATAAAAAGCGTCCTTCCCCACTCTTTCCACGCATCCTGCCTCCCACTTTTCTTCGCAGGAATGATCCTTTACGGGTTCGCTTTCCCAGATTTTCAAATTTTTCTTATGATAATAAGTATACGCACTGGGCCAGGAATTTAGTCCCCGCACCAGCCTGTCGATCGAACACGCATCCCCTGTCCAGTCGATTCTGCCCAGAGATTTTTTTAACGTTCCTACGTAACTGGCCTCTTCCTCCTTTTGTTTCTCCGGCACCAGTTCCCCTCTTTCGATCTTCGGCAAAGCTTCCACGATCAGTTCCGCTCCCGCCTGGCACAGTTTATCGTGCAAAGATTCCCCTGTTTCCTTTTCTTCAATAGGAACTACTCTTTTCAACAACATGTCCCCGGTATCCAGTCCCCGATCCATCTGCATGATCGTAATTCCCGTCTCCTTCTCCCCGTTCAGAATCACCCACTGAATCGGCGCAGCCCCTCTGTATTTCGGCAGCAGGGAAGCATGGATGTTCACGCATCCGAACCTGGGAAGCCGTAATATCTCCTCCGGCAGTATCTGCCCGAAAGCAGCCACCACGAAAATATCCGCCCCGAACTGTGCCAATTTCTCTATCTCCTCCGGTTCTCTCACCTTTTTAGGCTGAAGCACCGGAATTCCATGCTTCAGCGCGCACGCTTTTACCGGCGTCATCTGCATTTCTTTTCCTCTTCCCTTCGGCTTATCCGGCTGTGTTACCACGGCCGCCACCTCATGCCCGGCTGCCACGATAGCCTCCAGCGCTCCCACCGCAAAATCCGGCGTTCCCATAAATATCAATTTCATATCAACAACCTTGCCTTTCTACACTAACTTTCCATTTCGTCATCATCCTCTAAATCTTCCAGGTTCATCAGCGGGCCTTCCACTTTATCTACGTAAAGATTTCCTTCCAGATGATCCAGTTCATGGCAGATCGCCCTTGCCAGCAATTCGGTTCCCTCTATTTCATACAACTCCATATTTTCGTTATAAGCCACCGCTTTTACATAATTGGGTCTGGTAACAATTCCTGATTTCCCCGGCACGCTCAGGCAGCCTTCATGGCCGGTCTGTTCCCCGCTCATTTCCAGTATTCTTGGATTGATCATCACATACGGATCCTCTCCCGTCACGTCGATCACCACGATCCGTTTTAAAATGCCCACCTGGGGCGCCGCCAGCCCGACGCCGCACGCTTCATACATGGTTTCGAGCATATCCTCGATCAACTCCTTCACCCTGGGCGTAATTTCCTTTACTTCCTTGCATTTCTTATTTAATACCGCATCGCCAATTTCTCTTATGTTTCTGATTGCCATTTCGATTCTGTCCTTTCTTAACCTTTTACTTATTAATAGGAGCGAAGGGGATCGAAGTCAAACTGAACGGTCTCTTTTCCCGTTTTTCCCTTCTCCTGCCGCTCCTCCAAAAATGCCTCTATGGCATTTTTTGCCTCTATCAGCTTTCTTTTATCCATATGTTTTATATAAACCATAAAGCGGTAGACATCCTGTATCTTCCCTATAGAAGCCGCCGCCGGCCCAATCACCCGAAGAGGATCTCCGTGGATATCTTCCCCGCTTTCTTTTAACAGTTTCCCAATCTTTGCCGCCAGCTCCATTCCCTCTTTCTCTACGGGCGAAGATACAAGAATCGCAAGCATGTGCGCCGCCGGTGGGTATAAAAGCATCTCCCGGTACATCATTTCCTCTTCATAAAATCCCTGATAATCCTGATTGGCCGCATGCACAATGCTATAATGCCCCGGATCATAAGTCTGTATCACTACTTCTCCGGGTCTTTTTCCCCTGCCGGCCCTTCCCGCCGCCTGGGTCAGAAGCTGGAACGTCCGCTCGCCTGCCCGGTAATCGTTCACATGGAGGGAGAGATCCGCAGCCAATATGCCGACTAACGTAACGTCCGGAAAATCATGACCCTTTACGATCATCTGGGTACCAAGAAGAATATCCGCCTCCCTGTTGGCAAAACCGTTCAATATCTCTTCATAGCTGTCTTTTGTCCGTGTGCTGTCCGCATCCATCCGAAGAACCCTTGCCCCCGGGAACTCTCTGTGAACCGCCTCTTCGATCTGCTGCGTTCCCGCACGGAAACCAAGAATATATTTGGAACCGCATTCCGGGCAGCTTCCGGCTCCCGGCCTGGTGTAACCGCAGTAATGGCATACCAGCTTCCCGCCCGCATGTTCCGAAAGAGACACATCACAATGGGGGCATTTCATCACATATCCGCACGAACGGCAGGAAACAAATCCGGCATATCCCCTCCGGTTCAAAAACAGGATGCTCTGTTCCCCCTTTGCCAGCCTTTCCTCCAACAGTTCCCGCAGCTTTCTGCTGAAAATCGAACGGTTTCCCTGTCTCAGCTCTTCCCTCAAATCTACCGTCCGAACCGACGGCAACTCCTTTCCAGGCTGCCTTTGCTTTAGTTCATAAAGCCTGTATTTGCCTGTTTTTGCCCTGTAATATGCTTCCAAAGAAGGGGTCGCGGAACCGAGTACCACCACCGCGCCCTGCATGGACGCTATTTTTTCCGCCGTCTCCCTGGCATGGTATTTCGGCATGGATTCGCTTTTATATGTACTCTCATGCTCTTCATCGATAATAATCGCGCCAAGCCTGGAAAACGGGGTAAACAGCGCGGATCTTGGGCCGATCATAACATCTATTTCCCCTTTTTTCGCCCTTTCGCACTGATCGTATTTTTCTCCCTGGGACAGCGTGGAGTTCATCACCGACACCCTGTCGCCAAAGCGTACATAAAAGCGCAGCAACGTTTGATAAGTCAGGGCAATTTCAGGAATCAGCACGATTGCCTGTTTTCCTCTTTTTATCATTCCCTCAATAATCTCCAGATATACTTCCGTCTTTCCGCTTCCTGTAATTCCGTGGATCAGCGAAGTATCTTTCCTGCCCGCGTCAAAATCCGCCAGAATTCCGTCCGCTGCCGCCCTCTGTTCTTCGTTCAGGCATTTTTTCTTCCTATACGCTTCCATCCGGGCGTCCGAAGCATTATTTTCTATTTTTACGGGATTCCGGTAGCTGCTTTCTGAAAGAATCTCCACCGCCGCCTGTCTCTCCAGGCTTTTTATTGTCTGGGAGGATATATGGAGCTTGCCGGTAATCCATGGCATAGGCAGCTCCCCCGCCTGTATCAGCTCCTTTAACAATCTTGCCTTCGCCGTCTGCTTTTTCTTTTCACAGCTTTGCAGCAGCTGTTTCGCCTCTTCGGCATCCAGCAGAAGCTTACAGCTCTTTCTTTCCAGCTTTCTTACTTTCTGTTTGATGGGAAGAACCGTTTTCAAAGCAGCGATCAGTGTGGAACCGTATTGTTCTTTCATCCATGCCGCCAGCGCGATATAACGCTCCTCGGCTCCTATGGAATTTTTTTCCACATCCGCTATTTCTTTCAGCCTTCCCGGCTCATAGGATGCCTGTTCGCCGATAGACGCCACATATCCTTTTCTGAGCCGGTTCCCCTTTCCAAAAGGCACGGAGACGCAGCTTCCGATCCCCACCGCTTCCCATAACCGTTCCGGAATCACATACTGGAATGTCTTATCCAGTTTTTCATGGGAAATATCTATAATAATGTCCGCATATTTTCTTTCCATCCCCGCTCCTTTAAGATATCCCGGATCAGGTCTCTTTCATCCATCGGGTATTTGACTCCTTTGATCTCCTGATAATCTTCATGGCCCTTCCCGGCGAGAACTATAATATCCCCCGGCTCTCCGTGATCGATCGCATAGGCAATCGCTTCTTTGCGGTCGCAGATCTCCACATATTTTCCCCCTGTCTTTCCGATGCCGGTCTTAATATCTTCGATAATCGCCTGTGGCTCTTCAAATCTGGGGTTATCCGAAGTAATGATCGTCAGGTCGGCCAGCTTCCCGCTGACTTCCCCCATCTCATATCTCCGCAGCCTGGAACGGTTTCCCCCGCAGCCAAAAAGGCAGACCAGGCGGTGCGGCTCGTATTCTTTCAGCGTACCCAGCAGGCTTTCCAGGCTCATCGCATTATGGGCATAATCGATCATCAGCGTAAAATCATCGGATACCTTTACCATTTCGATCCGGCCTTTGACCTTTGCTTCCGAAAAGGCTTTTTTTATCTGTTCCGTCTCCACCCCGAAATGACGGCATATCGCAATAGCTGTCAGGGCATTATACACGCTGAACCTTCCGGGCGTAGTGACCTCCACCGAAAAATCCATCAGCCCCTTTACATCAAAAACCACGCCCAGTTCTCCCGGCTTTTTGACAAGCTGCAGATTTTCCGCTCTCAGGTCGGCCCCTTCACTGAATCCGTAAGTTTCTATCCCGCAAGTATGCCCTTCAATCACTTTCTCAAAATGCGCGTCGTCCCGATTCACGATACCGGTTCTGCACTGCCGGAACAACAGCCCCTTGCATTTCAAATATTCATCAAAATCCGCATGCTCGTTCGGCCCGATATGATCCGGTTCAATATTGGTAAAAATACCGATATCAAACAAAAATCCCTGTGTCCTGTGAAGTTTCAGCCCTTGGGAAGAAACCTCCATTACTACTGCATCGCAGCCTTCCTGCGCCATCTGGTAAAGATACTCCTGCAAAAGATAAGATTCCGGGGTGGTATTCACCGCATGAATCCGTTTTTCCCCGATAATCACCTCTATCGTCCCGATCAGCCCTACCTTATGCCCCGAATTTTCCAAAATGGATTTGACCAGATAAGTAGTGGTCGTCTTTCCCTTCGTTCCCGTTATCCCGATCACTTTCATTTTTTTCGCCGGATTTTCAAACCAGGCCGCCGCGATATACGCCATGGCATAGCGCGTATCCTTCACACGGATTACCGTCACATCCTCCGCGCCTTCCATCGGGATATCTTTTTCCGTTACAAGGACTCTCGCCCCCTTTTCCACCGCATCCAAGGCAAAATCATGGCCGTCCGCATTGGCTCCGGCGATACAGAGGAACAAACATCCCTTTGTTATCTTTCTCGAATCATATACTACCGCATCCACGCAGACATCCATGGAACCTGCAATGCATTGGTATTCTATTTTTTCTATAAGTTGTTTTAGTTTTTTCATCATTTTTTTAACTCCATTTCTGCGGGGATTGGGGGGGATCGTTGGATGAGGGTTGCGGGGGGAGGTAAGTTGTGAGAATATTCTGATCAGATCTTCCGTAAAATCTAACTGTGCCAGACATTCCACCAAGCCCATAACATCATAGCGGCTCCCCCGCCATGATGTTACGGTCTTGGTTCCATGGCACAAAAAAGATTTTTACGGAAGATCTGATCAGAATATTCGGCAAATTTATCCTTCCCGCAATGATCTAATCTTTAATCCTGCTATAGCAATTCAAATCTCTCTTTACAATGCCGCCTCCATTCATAGGGAAAACGCTGGTCAGTGTGAGATTTAGTACTTCTTAGCGAAACGCCCTTTGGCGTGAGCTTTTAGAAGTACTTCTCACACCTCTCACACTTCATACTAAGATTTTAGAAAAGAATAGCATGTAAGCTTATATTTTTCAACTTAATCCTGTCATTTCCGTATTGATCGTGAAAAGCTTTAAAAGTATTTTATAAAGTTTATTTTTTTTATATATTTCAAACACACTTTGAACACATTTATATTTTATAGTATAGACAAGATAGTTGAAAAAGTTGCTACAAGGCCTACGGCTAAGCAACAAAAAACACTCACTATCTCCCCCCTCATAAGATAAACAACATGAAAAGTCCGGTTTTCCGGGCTTTTCTGTTTTTATGGCATCTATTGCCAGGATTGCGGTTAAAAAGTCCCTGTCCACAGGGGCGTCCTGGCCCGGCCAAGGGGAGCGGAAGGCTTGCGGGGCGCAGGGGCGAAAAGGTTTTGTAAGCACGGCTTAATGCACGACGGAAAGGAGACTTCCCCAGAAGGCTCCTTGGAGTGTTTCGTGCATCAGAGTGCGCACAAAACCTTTTTCGCCCCCTGCGCCCCGCAAGTCTTCCGCTCCCTTTGGCCGGGCCAGGACGCCCCTGTGGACAGGGACTTTTTAACCGCAATCCGTCCTCCCCAGAGCCTTTACCGCCTCTCTATCTCCACTCTCTCCAACAGGTCCTCCGCCAGTTCCAGCGTAATGTCCCCGCTTTCCAGTGTAGCCGTATTTGCTGCCGATATGGCCGCCGCTCTTTTTAATGCCGTGTAATTGTCCTCTCCTTTTAACAGCGACATTGCATAGGAAGCTACCACGCTGTCCCCGCAGCCTACCGTATTGACTGCCTTTACCGCAGGCGGTTTGGCCCAGAGCGTCTCTCCCTCCGTCACCGACAGCAGTCCTTTTTTTCCAAGGGAAACAAGAACATGCTCTATGCCTGTTCCGCGCAGTTTTTCCGCCGCCCTGCCGATTTCTCCTATATCTTTTAGCTTATGCCCGACCAGATATTCCAGTTCCTTCTGATTCGGCTTGATCATAAACGGCGCGGCTTTGATTCCATGGAGAAGAGCCTCTCCGCTCGTATCCAGAATGCATCTCCGGCCGGCTTTTTTCCCGGTCTCCACCAATTTCCGGTAAATGTCCGCCGGTATTCCCTTGGCCACGCTTCCCGACATAATCACCAGGTCGCAGTTTTCCACCTCTTTCTCATAATCGGCGGTAAAACATTCCAATTCCTGCGCCGATATTACCGGCCCCGGTTCCAGTATTTCCGTTACATAACCGTCCTCCGCAATCACGTTGATGCTGCTCCTCGTCTCCCCTGCAACCTTGGTAAAGCGGCACAGGGCATGAATCTCCTGCATACAGTTTTCGATAAACTGCCCCGTATAGCCGCCGAGAAATCCTGCCGTTGCCACCTCGTATCCATACTGGCGCAGGATCTTTGCCACATTAATGCCTTTTCCCCCCGCAATATTATTTACCGTGCGCATACGGTTCACCTGGCCGAGCATCAAGGCTCCCGTCGTATATGTCTTATCCACCGCCGGATTCAACGTTATCGTTAATATCATATCTTCCCTCATTTCCGCTGCTCCGCAGCTGACAAAATTTTTTCTATTGGTATCCGCGCATAACGATCTGAACGCTTTCCCTTCCTCCGTATCTGTTGATATCCGGATAGTAAATAATGCTGACCGGGATGTCTACCCTTTCTCCCTGATACAGCCGGTTTACCATATATTCCCCCGCCTTTTCCACGAGAAAATCATGGAAGGCCTCCAGATCCCCAAAATATACCATGTCATAAAATCCCCCATTTCCATCCGTTATTCCATACTTCCCTACATTTCTGTTTTTCCCCACAATCCTTCCGTTTATGATATGTATATCTTTCTGGGCAAAAACAGGCTTGACATTGCCGGCACCGAAAGGTTCCAACAGCCCCAGCTGTTCAATCAGCCCTTTGGAAATATAAGCCAGGGGCATTGCCACATCGATATGGATTTTTTCCTCCAGATCTTTCTCCGTCAGCCGGCACTTTTCGTTGATCTTTTTTCGGAAAGCATCCACATCCCCTTCCCGCATCGACAATCCGGCCGCCATTTTATGACCGCCGTATTTCGTAAAAAACTCTTTACATCCGGTTAATTCGTCATACATATGGTAGCTTTCGACAGAGCGCCCGGAGCCCTTGACCCCTTCTTCCCCCCTGGTCAGCACAAACGCCGGCTTTCCATACTTTTCGCGTATCCTTCCCGCAATGATTCCTGCCAGGCTTTCATGCACTTCGGGCAGATAAACCACAAGAACTCTGTCCTTCCGCAGCCCTTCCTTTTCTATGACAGCCACCGCTTCTTCCGTTCCTTTTACCGTCATTTCCTTTCGAATATCGTTCAAGTTCTTAAGTTCTGCGGCAATCCTTACCGCTTCCTCCCTTTCCCGGCTCTGTAAAAGCTCCAGCGCCCGCTTCGCCGTATCCAGCCTCCCCGTAGCATTCATGCATGGGCCAAGGATAAAACCTATGTGGTAGGCTGATATTTGCCGCCTTTCCACGCCGCATACTTCCATCAGAGCCCGCAGCCCCGGGTTTCTCGTATTCCTCATGTTCTCCAGTCCCTGCTTCACAATAATGCGGTTTTCATCCCTAAGCTCCATCAGATCGCATACAGTCGCGAAAGCAGCCACCTCCAGCAGTTCCTCCGAAAGTTCCTCTCTCTCCCTTTCCGAAACCACATCACAAAACTCATGCAAAAGCTGTTGTACCAGTTTAAAAGCCACTACTGCGCCGCATATATTTTTGCAAGGATAAAGGCAGTCCGGCCTTTTCGGATCTACCACGGCAGCAGCTTCCGGCAGCAGATATTTCCTCTCTCCATCCTCCATCTCTTCATAAGGAATCTCATGATGATCCGTCACCACTACTGTCATGCCAAGCCTTTTCCCATAATCGATCTGGGCCGCCGCCGCGATCCCGTTATCACAGGTAACGATCGTATCGACCCCTTCCGCCAAAGCCTCTTCCATCAGAACTTCGTTCAATCCATAACCGTCCCTGATCCGGTGGGGAATCACCGTATCCACCAGCGCTCCGCAGACCGTCAGCCCTTTGAGCAGAATATAAGAAGCGCAAATACCGTCCGCGTCATAATCCCCGATCACCCGTATCTTTGCTCCTGCTGCAATTTTATCCTTCAATATGGAGGCCGCCTTGTCCATATCCTTTAACAGCGAAGGATCGTAAAGATCCTTTTTCCCCCCAGTCAGATACTTGCGGATATCCTCCTCTTCTATGATATCCCGGTTACGGATCAAACGGGCGATCACAGGGTCTATCCCATATTTTTCGGCTATACCCTGAAAATCCGCTCTTTTCGCCGCAATCAGCCATTGTGCCATAACTCATCCCCTCTTTTCAACCAAAGCCCCGCCGAAAGCAATTTTAATATTGCCGCCGGCGGGGAAATTTATCTTATCTTATGCTTTCTTTTCAAACTTTGTCCTGAACACATACCACAGCGCTCCCGTAATGCATACCGAAGAATACGTTCCGCATACAATACCTACCATAAGGGGCAGCGCAAACTCGCGGATACTCGTAACTCCGAAAATATAAAGGGAAGCTACCATAAAGAACGTCGTCAGGGAAGTAAAAATGCTCCTCGACAAAGTCTTGCTGACGCTGTCGTTTACCACATCTTCCAGGCTGTCCTTTTTGCCCATCAGAGCCATATTCTCCCTGATCCTGTCGAAGATAACGATCGTCGCATTAATGGAATATCCTACGATTGTCAGCATACACGCGATAAACGTACTGCTTACGGACACTTTTGCCGCCGCATAGAATGCCAGTACCACGAGAACATCATGCACGAGAGCCAGCACCGCGCTCGCTCCGAAACGGATATCCTTAAAGCGGAACCAAATGTAAAGAAGCATGCACGCTGTCGCTACCAGAATAGCCACTACCGCATCGGACTGCATTTCGCTGCTGATCGTCGAACTGATGGTCTCCGCCGTAATTTTTTCCGCATCCGCAGAGAAATTATTTACCATCGTATCTTTAAACTGCTCTCTTTCCGCTACCGTCAAAGTCCTCGTCTTAAAGATCACTTCATTGGTTCCTGCCACCTTCTGCGTCTGTACGTTTCCGTCGCCGGTAATCGCCTCAATCGAAGGCACGATATCCTGATCGATCTTTTCAATCGTCATATCCTCATTAAAGGTTACGTTCGTGGAAGTACCGCCCACAAATTCCAGACTGTAGTTCAAAGCGCTTCCGCCGGACGACTTATTCACGCCCATCACAATGAATCCTGCTGCGATAATAGCCAGGGAAACGGCGAAAAATACTTTTCTCCTGGATAAGAAAGCGATCGCTTTGCTTTCCTTTCCGATGCCATAAAGGGATACTTTTTTCAATCCTGCCGCATACATGGCTTTCATAATCGATTTCGTAATGACCAATGCGGTAAACATGGATACCACGATACCAAGCCCCAGAGTCTGTGCAAATCCTTTGATCGTTCCGGACCCTATAAATCCAAGTACAAGAGCCGCGATCAACGTAGTCACATTTCCGTCCAGGATAGCGGAAAACGCCTTCTCAAAACCGATTTTCACTGCCGACTGCACGGTTTTTCCTGTCGCCAGCTCTTCCCTGATCCTGGCAAAAATAATGACATTCGCATCCACCGCCATACCGATTGAAAGGATGATGCCGGCAATACCCGGCAAGGTCAAGGTGATTTCAAATAAATTCAGGAGTACGACGATCATCGCCGTATAAATTGCCAGCGCAAGGCCTGCCGCCACACCCATAAGCCAGTAGACCGCGATCATAAAGATCACCACAAGGCCGAAGCCCACAGCCGCCGCCTTAAGGCTCGTACTGATCGCCGCGCTTCCCAGCTGGGCGCCTACCACGTTAGAACGCAGTTCTTCCAGCTCCAGCTTCAATCCGCCGATACGTATCGTGGACGCAAGCATGTCCGCCTCTTCAAAAGTAAAACTTCCCGTAATCTGGGCATTTCCGTCAGTGATCGCCGCATTTACCATAGGCGCGCTGATGATTTCGTTATCGTAATAGATTGCGATGCTTTCTCCCTTTTCATATGCCTTTCTGGTAGCATCCGCAAACTTCTTTGTCCCCTCCTGGGTCATCGTCAGGTCTACCCCGAACTGGCTGCCCTGCATATTGTCATTGATGCTGCCGGCACGGGCATCCTTCACATCCGTTCCCGCCAGCACCGTAGAACCGTCGGCCTGGAGTTCCGAAATATCTCTCAGCATAATATAGACCAATTCCCCGTTTTCATCCATAGTCGCCGTATAATTCAGGCCGCCTTCCGGATCTGTTTCCGAAAGAAAGAACAAGGAACCAGGTTTGCCCAACTCCTCCAGAATCGCATTGGCATCGGATACACCTGGTATTTCGATGCTGATTCTGTCATTCCCTTCCTGATACACCTGAGCTTCCGTGCTGTATTTTTCCACACGTTTCTGAAGTTTGTAAATCGTATCCGCCATATCTTCTTTGGAAGGATTTTCTTCCCCCACCACCTGATAAGTGATGCTGACACCGCCGGCCAGATCAAGCCCCAGCTTGATGCCCGACGCCGCTCCCGCTTTCTCGGTTCCGATTCCCTCTACCGCGGTATAGGATAAACCGCCTAAAAGCAGAACCATCACAAGCAGGACAATAATCGCCTTATTTTTTTTCATCTTCGTTTCTCCTCTTTTTTATTGAATATGCGCCTTATTCTGCCAAAGCCGCTTTTATCATAATCGCGCATTCAATGCGCTTTCTCTGCAATTCACAGCCAAGATCATACGCATCGTTAATATTTTTATGGAAATTATAGGAATTTGCCGCACAGCCTCCGCTGCAATAAAATTTGGCGAAACAATCCCGGCATTTTTCCTTGGCATATACATTGCATGTCTTAAATTCATCCCTGATATCGGTACGCGTAATGCCTCCCTCCACATTGCCCATCAAAAATTCTTCTTTTCCCACAAATTGATGGCATGGGTACAAATCGCCCCAAGGCGTTACCGCCAAATATTCCGTACCCGATCCGCAGCCGGAAAGCCTCTTAGCCACACAGGGACCCCCTTCCAGATCGATCATAAAATGGAAGAAATTCACCGGTTTTCCCGCCTTCCTTCTTTCCAGCAGTTCCACGGCCAGCCGGTCATATTCCGCCAGAAGGGTTTCCAGGTCTTCCTCCCTCAAGGCATAGTCATCGGAAGGCTCCGCCACCACTGGCTCCACCGAAATCTGTTCAAATCCCAGATCGGCCAGGTGTTCCACATCCTTCGAAAAATCCAGGTTATTCCTCGTAAAAGTCCCTCTCACATAATAATTCATCTGCTTTCTGCTCTCAGCCAGCTTCTGAAACTTCGGAACGATCTCCTCATAGCTGCCCTGTCCTCCCCTGTGGGGACGCATCCTGTCGTTGACTTCTTTTCTCCCGTCGATGCTGAGAACTACATTGCTCATTTCTTTATTGACAAATTCCATAACTTCTTCGTTCAGAAGAACGCCGTTGGTCGTCAGCGTAAAGCGGAATTTTTTATGAAAAGTCTCCTCCAGGCTCCTTCCGTATGCCACCAGATCCTTTACCACCTGCCAGTTCATCAGCGGCTCCCCGCCGAAAAAATCCACTTCCAGGTTGACCCGGTTCCCCGAATTCGCCACAAGGAAATCCAGCGCCTTTCTCCCCGTTTCATAGCTCATCAAAGCCCGTCTTCCATGATATTCTCCTTCTTCTGCAAAACAATATCTGCAAGCCAGGTTACAGTCATGGGCCACATGCAGACAAAGCGCCTTGACTACCGTTTCCCTTTTTTTAAAATCACCGATATAGCCTTCATAAATATCCGGCGCATAAAGCTGCCCCGCTTCCTTTAATGCAAGGATCTCTCCCAGCGCCTCCCGGATCTCCTCCTCCGCATAAGGCAGATGCAGCCCTTCTATCTTTTCCATCCATGCCCCGCTGCATAGCTGCGAACCGCATGACTGCTCACTGCAATGCTGTGAACTGCAATGCTGCGCGCTGCATTCCTCACCGAGCAATTCTTCCACCACACGAATCAAATCGTAAACAACATCATCCACCACATGCACGGAACCGCTGTTTACGTCCAATACGATATTGTATCCATTGTTTTTATACTGATGTACCACTTCACCAATCCCTTTCCGGTCAAAGCTTCGCAGCATGCTCCCTCGGCTGCACAAAGAAGTTTTCCCTTCGCGTGCCGTACATCCCCTGCGGCATATTCTCCCTGCATGGGCCTGTGCATACAATAAGCAGCGATGTCAATCCAATCGCTGCTTACGAAGTCTTTATTCTCAGCCTGTCCAAATGTCAAACTGCGACGTTATTTCACCTTTTCGCAGCTCTGATTGCCTACGGTACAAGATGTCTTGCAAGCTGACTGGCAAGAAGTCTGGCACTCGCCGCATCCGCCCTTTTTCATAGATTCTTTATAGTCTCTTGTGCTTAATGTCTTTATATGTTTCATCACAAAGCCTCCTAATATTTTATGAACTTTCTACACATTTACTGTAGTATAGCATAGATTCTCCGCAAGGAAAAGGATTTTTTTGATAAAATCACGGAAATCCATTTTGAAGGTCCAGGGCATGGCAGGGAGGGTGCAGACAGCAGG
>OFFT01000307.1_pt1 | contig 38559 bp, 45 predicted proteins | sample 1521581 | NCBI WGS metagenome assembly OFFT01 (sample SAMEA3504084, study PRJEB24116) | mouse gut metagenome | biome: mouse gut; feature: mouse-associated habitat; material: faeces | place: Denmark | collected 2011
CGGACTACCGTACCTGCATGTCCGGAACGGTTGTGGAGCAGGAACTGACCCAGGAAGAGGTTTCGTCCCTTTTTTATGCGCAGGAGATACCGGAGGAGGTATTTGCCCGGATGGATGGTGTTTCCTATGTGGAAAATGAGGATATCGCCTTAGAAGATCTGCGTTACCTGCGGCTTTTGTATGTGGGCTTTGATGAGCAGACTCACGTAGGGGAGCTGATCGTTCATGTATCCATTGCGGATACGATTCTGGATATTTTTCAGACTCTCTATGAAAACGGCTACCAGATTGAAAAGATGCGCCTGATTGATGATTATGACGGAGATGATCACGCCTCCCTTCTGGACAATAATACATCGGCCTTTAATTATCGGGTAGTGGAGGGGAGTAAGAAGCTTTCCCGTCATGCATACGGCCTTGCCATTGATATTAATCCTTTTTACAATCCTTATGTGACTTATCCCGGCGGTGTGGAGCATATTTCTCCCGAAGGAAGCGAGCCTTACGCGGATCGGGAGGCGGATTTTCCTCACAAGATTGGAAAGGACGGGGATCTGTGCTGGCAGCTCTTTTCCGAGCGTGGCTTTACCTGGGGAGGAGATTGGAAGAGCTTGAAGGATTATCAGCATTTTCAGATTTCGGAGTAAAGAGATGGAAAACAGTGTGTAAGGGTTTTTGAGGAAGGAGGGGCCGGTGAAGAAAAAAATTGTTTTTGTATCCGTGCTTTTGGGGTTGCTGCTGATATTGCTGGCAGCATTTGATACAAGACTTAAGGTCAGAAGTTATACCGTTTGTTCGGATAAAATAAGCGCTTCGATTCGTATAGTTCTGATAACGGATCTGCATTCCTGCAAATACGGGGAGGAGCAAAGAACGCTTATTGAAGCCATTGACAGGCAGAAGCCGGATGTCATTTTGCTGGGCGGCGATATCTGTGATGATAAGATTCCGAATGATAATACGGAAGCTCTTTTAAAAGGAATTGCAGATCATTATCCCTGCTATTATGTGACAGGAAATCATGAGTATTGGAGCAATCGGATTGAGGATATTCTGGATTTGTTTCGTGCCTATGGAGTGACTGTTTTGAGCGGGACGAGTGATATCATAGAGCTTCGTGGCCAGCACATAAATATCTGCGGGATTTCCGATCCGGATGTTACAAGATATACGGATTCGGGTGTGGGAGCGGAGGAGCAGCTTCAAGCTTTGGAGCATGTGGCCGGCAGCGGGCTTTATACAATTTTGCTGGCTCATCGGCCGGAATGGATAGACGTTTATGGAGATTATGATTTTGATCTGGTTCTGTCCGGCCATGCGCACGGAGGACAGTGGCGGCTTCCGGGGCTTATCAACGGTGTGTTTGCTCCGGATCAGGGCGTCTTTCCAAAGTATGCCGGAGGAAGCTATACGGCTGAGAATTTGACTATGATTGTAAGCCGCGGACTGGCAAGGGAGAGTACGTCTGTTCCGAGGATTTTCAACCGGCCGGAGCTGGTTGTGGTGGATTTGGAGCCGATAGCGTGAGATGTCGTAAAATAGCGGATATGTGCGGATAAAAGCTGCTGAAATTTTGAAAAATTGCTTGCAGGGCTGCCCTAACGTATGATAGGATAAACCTATCCGTTAGGGCAGTTCGCCGTTTTCCCATTTTACCAATTAAGTGTTGTGGAAAAGAGTATAATATTTATTCATTCAATTCAGGGTTAGGAATTAAGTGAAGAATCATGTGAGGAAGGAGAAAGGATATATGGCAACAGAGGAAAGGAAGGTATTCTGCAATATCAGTGAGATTCAGATGGGTATGTTGGTCAATCAAAAGCAGTTAAGAAATATTTATGGGTATCATATCGTTTTAACGGGCGTAAAAATAACTCAAAATATAATCACAGGCATTGTTTCGTTTATAGGTAAGGAATTGAATGTGGAATCAAACAGATTGGAAAAACCTGTCTTTGATTTTTATCAGGATCTTACGGAAATGGAGGAAGGTGTGCACTATGACGAATAGCTATATAAAAAGTGTTTTGGAGAAGGGAACATTTAATGTATCATCAAGTTTTCGGCTTTTTGGCGAAATGAAAACCTGTGAGTTTAAAATTGATACCGGATGCAGCAAGACTTGTGTTCCTATAAAAAGATTAGGTGTGGACAATAACATGGCATTGGAATTAAAGCAGCAGGCATTGCGAAATGGCGTAAGGTATGTGAGAAGTTATGGAATAAGTGATACATCAGAAACAAGAGAAAAGGACAGTTGGTTAATAAAGAATGACAAAGCTATAGATTGTAAAGCACTGAAATTTTATCATTTAGTCGAGGACTGGGAATTAAGCCAATTTCATATCGGAAATGCTATAATTGGGATAAACTATGATCGAACAAGCAATATTTTACTGGGGATGGATATTTTGAAGGATTGGGACATCCATATTGGAAAATCAGCTGTTACAGGTGTAATAACCTTTCTTGGCTGCCCGAAAAATGAAATAAATCCGGGATACATTCAGGCGTTGGAGGAAGAATTTTTGCTTTATACGAAAAAAGCGTGTTAATCTTAGTTTTTGTATAATTACACATACATATGATAGGATAATCCTGTCTGTCAGGGCAGTTCGCCGTTTTCCCATTTTTACTTGACAGAAGAAGAAAAATATAATAGTATAGTAACCAGAAAACGAACAAACATTCGGAAAATGTATGTTTGGTGCAGGAATCAATAATATTCTTCACAATGCACAGATCGATTTACAGGCATACGATTCTGCGACTGGAAATTGATTTAGTCAAAGTGCATTGGGAGGGATAATACGGAACTGGAATAGGAGATTAAGATGGTAAAAGAAGAAAAATTAAAAGCATTGGATGCGGCATTGGGACAGATTGAGAAGCAGTTTGGCAAAGGCTCCGTGATGAAGCTGGGAGACAAGGGAGCACATATGCAGATAGAGACAACCCCCACAGGCTGTCTGAGCCTTGATATGGCTCTGGGACTTGGCGGTGTTCCCAAAGGAAGAATTATCGAGGTCTACGGACCGGAATCCAGCGGTAAGACCACAGTTGCCCTGCATATGGTAGCAGAGGTCCAGAAGCGTGGCGGAATCGCAGGCTTTATTGATGCGGAGCACGCTCTGGACCCTGTCTACGCCAAGAATATCGGAGTGGACATAGACAATCTGTACATATCCCAGCCGGACAACGGAGAGCAGGCCCTTGAGATAACGGAGACTATGGTGCGTTCCGGGGCCGTAGATATCATCATTGTGGACTCCGTGGCAGCGCTGGTGCCAAAAGCGGAGATAGAGGGAGATATGGGAGATTCCCATGTGGGCCTGCAGGCGCGTCTGATGTCCCAGGCATTGAGAAAGCTGACAGCCGTAACCAGCAAGTCTAATTGTACCGTGATCTTTATCAACCAGCTTCGTGAGAAGATAGGCGTGATGTTCGGCAATCCGGAGACGACTACGGGAGGCCGGGCACTGAAATTTTACTCCTCTATCCGTCTGGACGTGCGCCGTGTGGAAACCTTAAAGCAAGGCGGAGAGATGGTAGGCAACCGTACCAAGATCAAAGTGGTAAAGAATAAGATTGCACCGCCGTTTAAGGAAGCGGAGTTTGATATTATGTTCGGCGAGGGTATTTCCCGGGAAGGTGATATTCTGGATTTGGCCGTGAATACGGGCGTGGTCAATAAGAGCGGCGCCTGGTATGCCTACAACGGCGACAAGATTGGTCAGGGGCGTGAGAATGCCAAGACCTATCTTCGGCAGAATGCGGCTGTTTGTCAGGAGATCGAAGAGCGGGTACGGGAAGGCTTTGGCCTGGAATCCGCTGTGATTGCCGAGGAAAAGCCGACAGCGGAATCCAAAGAAAAGAAATCCAAGGTGGCTGCTGAAAAATAATGGATGAGTTAAAGCGTGCAAAGCATCGGGCACTTTATCTTCTGGAACGGTGCGATCGGACAGAACAGGAGCTGCGTACCAAATTGAGCCGTAATTACGAACCGGAGATTGTGGAGGAGGCCATTCGCTACGTGAAGCAGTACGGCTACATTGACGATAAGCGGTATGCCGTCAACTATCTGAAAAGCCGCTGCCAGATAAAGAGCCGCCGGCAGGTGGAGCAGGAGCTTCTTTACAAAAAAGGAATTTCCAGAGACATATTAGAGGAGGCAGGCGAGGAGACAGAAACCCCGGATGAAAGTCTTCTGATTCGCAGATGGATGGAGAAAAAGCATTATTCCGCTGAAACCGCCACCAGGGAGGAGCAGCGCAGATTCTATCAGTTTTTGATGCGCAGAGGCTTTCAAAGTGAGGATATACTGCGGGAACTCAAGGGATGAAGTGAATTGTTAGTAAAGTGGGTTTTGCCAAAAACAAGTGGAAGAAAAGCTGGTGTGCAGGTGGTTCTTATAAAATGAATATGGTAAAATTTTATAAGAAACGAGGTAAGGCTATATGGAAAAGAAAATTTATATCACAGAGGAAGAACGGACAAAGTGTCAAAAGGTGGCAGATGCGTTTGCAGAGCTGTATGAGATGGAGAATATCGTAGTGCTTGATGTAGGCAGGTATGGCTTTGTAATGCTAAAATATTATAATCTGCCACATGGTTTTGAAGATGCCATAACTTTTACAGACAGTGTGGAACTATTTGAAGATTTGTGGGAAGAATGGCTGAATACAAAACTGTATTTACTGGCAAAAGGCACACCGTTGCTGGAGAAGGGCTATAAAGGTGTGTTTGAGGGTTTGCCGGAAGAAAAACAGTCGGAACTTATCATGAGGAAAGCTACTTTTGCAAAAGCGGCAGAGATATATCTATAATGTTGTTTTTGTGAGGAAAATGGAACGGTAGTTGGCGAATAATCAAAGGTTAGAAAGGCTCTGTGAGATGCAGAGCTTTTCTTATTTGTGTTTTATGAAAAAATGGAATGAATGAGTGGGATTTCGCCGTAATCGGCATTGTGGAAATGTCGTATAACTGGCTATCTTATGGAGTTGTGGGTAACTCTGTTTGCAGGATGTGGGAAAGCTGCACTTTGCTTTTCCATGTCCTGTGAATAGAGTTATCCATGACGGAATAGTCAGTTATGCACATTTCCATGATGCAGTTTTTATGGAAAGTCTGTTCATTTTACAAAAATTTGACATAAGTTATGTTTTTGATTTTACAAGCAGTATTTATGATAAAAAGCGTAGAAGAAAATATCACAAAGAAAAAAGGAGAAAATTATTATGAAAAAAATTGTTACTTTTGTTGCCACTTTATCACTTGCACTCGTAGCTATGACCGGATGCGGGAAGGCGGACAGCAAAACAGTATCTACGGATGGCTCAACCTCTATGGAAAAAGTAATCGGTGCTTTGGGCGAAGCTTTTGAGGAAAACAATTCCGGTGTAACCTTTACATATAACCCTACCGGTTCCGGCTCCGGAATTACGGCTGTGGCAGAAGGACGCTGCGATATTGGTCTTTCCAGCCGTAACTTAAAGGAAGAAGAAAAAGCGCAGGGATTGACTGAAACGGTGCTTGCGCTTGACGGGATTGCTGTCATTGTAAATCCGGATAATCCGGTAAATGACCTTGACCTTGAAACGATTAGCAGGATTTATAGAGGGGAAATAACAAACTGGCAGGATATAGGCGGCAATGATCTGGAAATTGTCCTGATTGGACGTGAAGCCGGGAGTGGTACAAGAGATGGCTTTGAATCCATTACGGACACGGAGGATGCCTGCAAATACCGTCAGGAGCTTACATCTACCGGGGATGTGATTACAACGGTGGCAGGCAATCCGGCGGCAATCGGATATGCTTCCCTTGCATCTGTAAAGGATACGGTAAAAACCCTTTCTGTCGGCGGTATTGTACCTGCGGAGGAAACGGTAAAAGATGGTAGCTATGTGGTGCAGCGTCCGTTTGTGTTAGTGACAAAGAGCGGCGCAGAGCTTTCGGCAACTGCACAGAAATTCTTTGATTATATTACTTCATCTGAAGCAGGTGAGATTATCTCATCTGCGGGTGCAGTACCAGTAAATAAATAATCCGGCGGATTATGAAAGGTTTTGGAAGGTGAAGTCAAATGAACAAAAAACAGTTCATGGAGAATGCCATACATGGCATATTCCTGATACTTGGTCTGATTACAGTTGGCTGTGTACTCCTGATTACTGTTTACCTTGTCATATCAGGGATTCCGGCTATCCGAAAAATAGGAGTTTTGAATTTCCTTTTCGGGAAGAAATGGGCTTCTACAGCAGCACAGCCGCAATATGGGATTTTTCCGTTTATCCTTACCAGTATTTATGGTACGGCTGGCGCAATCGTACTTGGAGTGCCAATTGGCTTTATGACAGCAGTTTATCTTGCTAAGATTGCGCCGTTAAAAATAAAAACCGTTATTGAAACAGCGGTAAGTTTATTGGCTGGCATTCCGTCGGTAGTTTATGGGCTTGTGGGAATGATGGTGCTTGTGCCAGGGATACGGATTGTTTTCCATATCCCCGATGGAGCCAGCCTGTTTGCTGCTATCATTGTACTTGCAATTATGATATTACCCTCAATCATTAAAGTGTCGCTTACGGCATTAGAAGCTGTTCCAAAGGAATATGAGGATGCTTCCCTTGCGCTTGGTTCGACACCGATTGAAACATACTTCCGTGTATCCGTTCCGGCGGCAAAAAGCGGCATTGCGGCGGCTGTTGTGTTAGGCGTTGGCAGGGCTATCGGCGAGGCTATGGCTATTATGATGGTGGCGGGGAACGCCCCAAATATGCCGAAAATTTTTCAGAGCGTCCGTTTCCTTACAACCGCTGTGGCAAGTGAAATGTCTTATGCGGCTGACGGAAGTTTACAGAAACAGGCATTATTTTCGATTGCGTTGGTTTTATTCCTCTTTATCATGCTGATAAATGCCGTATTAAATTTCTTTTTGAAACAAAGCAAGGAGTAAATATAGATGGAAAAACAATCAATTTCCCTTAGAAGGAAAACATATATTACAGCCATGCGTGTGTTGATGGGGATTTCCGTATGCATTACTTGTGCATTGGTATTATTTTTGATTGGTTATGTATTGTGGAAAGGGCTGCCGAATGTATCTTGGGAGCTGCTTACTACGAAACCGAGTTATCTGTCTGACCGGATCGGGATACTGCCGGATATTCTTAACACAGTCTATATTGTAGCGGCAACTTTGGTATTTGTTCTCCCGCTTGGAGTTGGTGCGGCGATTTATCTTACAGAATATGCCAAAAATAAGAAACTGGTAGAAATGATTGAGTATGCAGCCGAAACCTTATCAGGGATTCCGTCTATTATTTATGGACTTGTAGGTATGCTGTTTTTCTGTCAGTTTTTTGGTATGAAAACTTCCCTCTTAGCGGGGGCATTTACTTTGGTAATCATGAATCTGCCTACGATTATGCGCACAACGCAGGAAAGCCTGAAAACAGTACCGCAAAGTTACCGTGAAGGTGCTTTTGGGCTGGGAGCTGGAAAGTGGCGTGTGATTTATACCGTTGTGCTTCCAGGTTGTATTGATGGAGTCATAACAGGCTGTATATTGTCAGTGGGGCGAATTTTGGGAGAATCAGCGGCACTTCTTTTTACGGCTGGTTTTGCCCATGCCCTGAACGGGATTCTTGAAGGGCTTGGCAGTGCAGGGGCAACATTGACGGTCGCATTATATGTCTATGCAAAAGAAAACGGGGAATTTGGTATAGCCTTTGCAATTGCCGCTATCCTGATGATTTTGACCATGTTCATCAATCTGTCGGCTACACTGGCGAGCAGATATTTCCAAAAAAGGAGAAATGTATGAATAATATAATGAATCATGACAAAAATCCTGCCATGGTGGTAAAAGACCTGTGCCTGTGGTATAGCAGTACACAGGCTTTGAAAGATGTAAATATTGAGATTGAAGGACAGAGCATTACGGCACTGATTGGCCCCTCCGGGTGTGGGAAGTCTACTTTCCTTAAATCGTTAAACCGAATGAATGACCTTATCGCTGGTGTACGGATTACAGGAGAAGTGTATTATAGGGGCGATAATATTTTTGATGCAGATGTCGATGTCAATGAGCTTCGCCGCAGTATTGGCATGGTTTTTCAAAAGCCGAATCCTTTTCCTATGAGCATCTACGACAATATTGCTTACGGGCCGAGGACACACGGAGTGAAAAATAAGGCAAAATTGGACGATATAATAGAACGCTCTCTGCGTGGGGCGGCAATCTGGGATGAAGTAAAGGACAGGCTGAAAAAATCGGCATTAGGACTGTCAGGCGGTCAGCAGCAGCGGCTCTGCATTGCCCGTGCATTAGCGGTAGAGCCGGATGTGCTTCTGATGGATGAGCCTACAAGCGCACTTGACCCTATTTCCACATCTAAAATAGAGGAACTTGCAATGGAACTTAAAGAAAAGTATACTATTATCATCGTAACGCACAATATGCAACAGGCTGTGCGGATTTCCGATAATACGGCTTTCTTTCTCCTTGGCAATTTAATTGAGTATGGAAATACGGAAAAGATGTTTGAGCAACCAAAGGACAAGCGGACGGAGGATTATATTACGGGGAGGTTTGGATAATGAGAAGTCGTTTTGATGAACAGCTTGTTATGCTGAATAAAGAGCTTACCCAAATGGGGGCAATGTGTGAGGAAGCGATTGCCGCTGCTTCAAAAGCATTAACTATGGGCGACATAAAGCTGGCAGACAAGGTTTTATCCCTTGATGGAGAGATTAACCGGATGGAGCGCACAATCGAAACACTGTGTTTGAAACTGCTGTTACAGCAACAGCCGGTAGCAAGGGATTTACGGCAAATATCTGCAGCCCTTAAAATGATTACTGATATGGAGCGTATTGGAACACAGGCGGCGGATATTGCGGAAATTATCACGTTTCTTGACGGAAGGACTGGAGGGGAATGTGAACAGATCCGGTTTATGGCAGATGCGGCGAGCCAGATGGTTACAGAAAGCATTGACGCTTTTGTAAAACAGGATGTAGTATTGGCTGGTGCGGCGATTGACCGTGATGATGTGGTTGACGATTTGTTTTTACAGGTCAAGTCATCTCTGATTAAGCTGATAGCAGAAAAACCGACAGACGGAGGATATGCGCTGGATTTACTGATGATTGCCAAATATTTTGAGCGTATCGGGGATCATGCGGTAAATATTGCAGAGTGGGTGGCTTTTTCCGTGACAGGAGAACATAAAGGAGCATGATTATGAAAGTATGGTGTGTGGAAGATGATGACAGTATCCGGGATATTGAGGTATATACGCTTAATTCCACTGATTTTGAAGCAAAAGGATTTTTGGATGCAATAGCCTTTCGTGACGCTTTATCTATGGAAAAGCCGGATTTGATAATTCTTGATATTATGCTGCCCGGAGAGGATGGCGTGGAACTGCTGAAATTTTTAAAAGACAGCCCTGACACTTGCAGGATTCCCGTCATCATGGCAACTGCAAAAGGCATGGAGTATGATAAAATCCAGAGCCTTGATTTAGGTGCGGATGATTATCTTGTAAAGCCTTTTGGGATGATGGAGATGGTTTCCCGTGTGAAAGCGGTACTCCGCCGGTGCAATCCTACAGAGGTAGAACATCTTTTGAAAGCCGGGGGGCTTGTTGTCAATCTGGACGAACATACAGTTTCCATTGATAATGAAAGAATACAGCTTACCTTAAAAGAATTTGAACTTCTCCGGCTGTTCCTTTCCCGTCCGGGCATCGCATTTTCCCGTGACCAGCTTTTTAATGACATATGGGGAGCTGATTATGTCAGTGAAACGAGAACGGTTGATATGCATATCCGTACTCTGCGTGTAAAACTGGGGGATTATGGGAAAATGATTGAAACAGTGCGTGGTGTTGGTTATAGGTTGGAGGTGCAGGCATGACAAAGAAAATTTTTAAATCAATTATGGTTGTAGCGGGGGCTGTCCTGATTGCAAGCCTTGTTATCATCATGGGATGTCTTTACAGTTATTTCAGTAATGTTCAGGGAAAACAGTTGGAGGATGAACTGTCTTTAGCTGCCATAGCCGTTGAAAAGGATGGACGGAACTATCTGGAGGAATTACAGTCAAGGGAGTACCGTCTGACATGGGTTGCTGAAAATGGAGATGTTATATATGATACACAGTCTGACGGGGAAAGTATGGAAAACCATGCGGACAGGGAAGAAATTCAAGAAGCCCTGCGGAATAAAGAGGGAAAAAGCTCACGTTATTCCACGACTCTTTTAGAAAAAACACTTTACTGTGCAAGGCGGCTTAATGATGGTTCAGTATTAAGGATTTCTGTCAGCAGCGTTACGATATGGGTGCTTGTTTTGGGGATGATACAGCCGATTTTAATTGTAGTTGTTGTAACACTCATTTTATCAGGAGTATTAGCAAGCCGTATTTCTAAACATATCATGGAGCCGTTAAACAGACTTGATTTAGAAAAACCGCTGGAAAACGATACTTATGAGGAGCTGGCTCCCCTATTAAACCGTATCAATAAACAGCATAAGCAGATTGATATGCAGTTGTCGGAACTCCAAAGGAAAAATGATGAATTTGCACAGATTACATATGGCATGACGGAAGGGCTTGTCCTTTTGAATGAGAAAAATATAATTCTGAACATTAATCCTGCCGCGCTGAAGCTGTTTCATACGAAACGTTCCAGCATAGGTAAAGATTTTCTGACAGTAGAGAGAAGCCATAATGTGAGCCACGCCATACAGGACGCATTTTCAAGTGGACACAGCGAAATCCGCATAGAACGTGAGGGAAAAGAGTATCAGATCCATGTCAACCGCATTGAATCTAACGGTATTGTAATTGGGGCGGTTGTTCTTGCCTTTGATATAACAGAAGCAGCTTTCGCAGAAAGGAACAGACGGGAGTTTACTGCCAACGTATCACATGAATTGAAAACTCCGCTGCAATCCATAATGGGGAGTGCGGAGTTAATGGAGAACGGTCTTGTAAAATCGGAGGATATGACACGTTTTGTAGGGCATATCCGCACAGAGGCAGGGCGGCTTGTAACATTAATTGATGATATTATCCGTTTATCCCAATTAGACGAGGGATGCGATATGCCGTTTGAAAATGTTGATTTATGTGAGATCGCATCTGAGGTGATGGCAGGACTGGCAGATATAGCAGCGGCAAAAGATATTGAAGTGGCTTTAACAGGAAAAAAGGTTTATATTAAAAGTGTCCGGCGGCTCTTAACAGAAATTATTTTTAACCTCTGTGATAATGCTATCAAGTATAATAAGAACGGCGGTACGGTAGAAGTAGCTATAAGCAGTCAGGAAAATAGTGCCTCGATTACGGTGAAGGATTCGGGAATTGGCATACCGCCGGAACATCAGGCAAGAATCTTTGAACGATTTTACCGTGTAGACAAGAGCCGCTCTAAGGAATCAGGTGGAACGGGATTAGGACTATCTATTGTAAAACATGCTGTACAATACTTGAATGGCAAGATTGAACTGCAAAGCAGCCTGGGGCAAGGAACGGTTATACAGATTATTTTTCAGCAAGATAAAAGTGATGTGGTGCAGTTTTCCTAAAAAACCTGTATTTTACATAAATTATACAAAACATAACTTTTATATTTTACAAAGCATTCATAAAATTATCTTTATAAATATTCAAAGCAAACGCTGACGGTAATTTTATGAAAAATATATAGCGCATGAGCTTAAGAATGGCGGTTTTATTTGAATGTAAAACTGCCATTCTTTTTTATAGACTATCAGTAAGGGAAAAGATATGATTAGAAAAAAGCAAAAACTGTATACACACCAAAGACAAAAAATAAAGAATAATTGCACACATAAAGGTGTACCGCAAGGAAGAAATAAACTTCACTGCGGTACACCTTTTTTAATGGTGCGAAATTTGTCTGATTTTGGCTTTTATTACAGTTTATCTGTTGCGTATTTGTGTGCAAAATCTGGCTGGAACAATTTTGATTCTGGAGGGGGATTCCATTTGGGCTTACTGCTTCATGGTGGGCTGCTTTGAGAGCATGGATTTTTGTGTATCCCACACCTGTTTCATCAGCTTTTTCACTTCCTCCACATCGGCTTTATAGACGTTGCCTGTGGCGTTCATTCGCTTGGCGATCTGGTTTAAGTTGCCGCTGATTTTTCCAAGCGTGTAGTTGTATTCCCGCAGGTCTGAATAGTCAATGTCATAGACAAAGCCGTACAAAATCAGGCGGCGGAGGAAAGTGGACTTGCTTTTCATGCCAGAGATTTTTACTTTCTGCTCCAGTATGTATTGCTCCTTGTCACTTAGATATATTTTCAGCTCATTTTTGCGCTCACGGTTTGCCATTTATTATCTCCTTTCCGTGTTGGATTTTTGAAAGGATTTTACACAATCTTCAATCCTGCTATGGGGGTTGTTCGTGCAAAAAAACAGTGAAAAAAATCAGAAATCTTGGCAGGAGATTTTATGATTTTTGAGCGCAGAGGGGGCTAGGGGGATGCTTCCCCCTACAAGCAGATTTTCCAGATTCCCGATCCGGGGGGATTTGGGAAAATCAGAGCCTGTGAGGGAACACAGGCAGTGCTTGCTATTACTTCAAAGAGAAAGTTTCTGGTTTTAGCTGACTGTAAGAAAAGGCAGAAAATTTTTTGAGGAACGTACCCATATACGGGAACTTCCTTTATCTACAATTAACATCACAAACAGCGGAGAAAGGGGGTGAAAAAATGTTAGACCACGCATTCCAGCGGCGGCGGGAAATCGAGCGTATGCTGCTGTCGGGGAAAAGGCTGACCGTGCCAAAGCTCATGGCTATGTACAGTGTCGGGAAGAACGCCATACGCAGGGATTTTGAAGTTATTGGTGAGGAACTTCCCGTGATTGCAAAGCAGGGATATAACGGCGGCTACTCTCTCATGGACGGTGCAGGGAAATACCAAAACTCCCTATCCCGTGAACAACTGGAATGCCTGGAAAAACTCGCTGTGGGATGTACGGGGAAAGACAGGGAAACCGTCCTGTCAATCATACATGAATTCGGGCCGTACTGTGAAAGGAATACATAAAAAATCCGGCAGTTTTCAAGCCGGGAAGTGAGGGGAGGCGCAGCATGGACACGGCACACCGGAGAATGGAAATCATCAGCATTTTATCAGTCAAAGGGCATATAACGTCAAGGGAGCTTGCGTGGGAATTAGGCGTTACGATACGCACGATACACCATGATATTTTCGCATTGACTTTTGATTACCCGATTTATACAAAGCCGGGCTGTGGCGGCGGGGTTTTTATCACGGATAACTACAAGCCCTATACCAATACCCTCACAGAAACAGAGCTTGAAACACTGTGCAGGCTATACGGGAAAGCGGAGGGGAAAGAGAAGGAAATCCTGTTCCGGATTATCCATAAATACGGGGCGGACAAGCTGGAAATTTAACCGGGCAGACGGGCATATCTTATTTGCGGTGCGGGGAGAAAACCGCAAGGCATACTGACAACTGAATATGGGCAATCCTGCAAGACGTATGAAACAGCCGAGCTATGCGGAAACACGCCATAATCGCCTATATCAGAACAGGCGGGAGCGACAAATGTTTTACTGTAAACAAGGTGTGGGAACCTTGCGCCATGACACTGTTTCCTGATAATGATACTTCCGTAAAACGGTCATAGAGATGATGGTGCGATTCCAATGTGGGCTTCCCTCCCAGAAGCTACTTGCAGGGTATAAAATTTTGTAAAAACGGGGATTTTTATTGGAAGATGATACAAGAGGAAATGTTTCCCATACAGAGGGGGAAATCTATTATTTTGAACGGGCAGAGGATAAAGGCGTATGACATCAGGACAATCACCCTTGAGCAGTTCCGTATGCTGATTGCCTGCGGGAATGACAGGCACAACAACCAGATAAGGGTGACAAAAAGCGGCATGGTCTATCTGTCGGAAGATATCGTCGGCTCGGAGCAGCTGGATGATGTTGCGCTCTGTTTTGAAACATTCAGCGCACATAACGGGTATGTCGGCGTGAAGGCAGCGGAGGACAACAGTCACGTTATCCCATTATACTACGCACTGATCGGGAACTGGCGGAAAGGGTGCAGCCATACTTATATAGACAGTTTTTAGATTTTTGGTTAAGTGAGAATGATTGTGGGCATTGTCCACTGATAATTGATTTACACAGCGTTAAGGCAGTTATGAACCTATTTGACAGGTTTGTAGCTGCCTTTTTTGCGTGCATGGAGGTTTCAATGAATGTATTTGAAGCGGTGAGGGAGAACGGCATTACCGCAAGGCAGGCGGCGGAGCATTGCGGGATAAAAATAAACCGCAGCGGCATGGCGGTCTGCCCGTTCCACAAGGACAAAAATCCGAGCATGAAGATTGATAACCGCTATTACTGTTTCGGATGCGGGGAAAAGGGAGATGCCATTGATTTTGTGGCAAAGTTTTACGGGCTTGGGAAGAAGGAAGCGGCGTTGCGGATTGCGTCGGATTTCGGTATCAGTTTTGAGGATAACAGGGGCAGGAAGCCGCCGCCAAAACGTAAGCGGAGATTATCACCGGAGCAGAGGTTTGAGAGGGCGGAAAAGAGGTGCTTCCGTGTGATTTCCGATTACCTGTGCTGTTTAAGGCAGTGGAAAGAACAGTATGCGCCGCAGGAGCCGGATGGGGAATGGAACCCGTTATTCTGTGAAGCGTTGGAAAAGAAAGACTATATTGAGTATCTGCTTGATGTGTTATTGTACGCTCCGCTATCGGAGCGTGTGCAGTTAGTAGCGGATTATGGAGAGGAAGTGTTGAAAATTGAAAGAAGACTGGAACAGTGTGCCGCCGGAGCAGAGGGCGGCGCTGGAAAAGACAATGGAGAAAATGGAGCAGGCGTCACAGCCGGAAACATGGTTTGACGGGAGCAAAGTCAATGACGTGCTTTTCTGTGAGGATTTCCTCGCAGGGCACCCTATGAAGTGCATACACGGCATTTTTTTTGACGTAAACGGGGCAATCGGTGATGCGGAGCAGATTAAAGCGGAGATATACTACAAGATTGCGCCTTATGTCACATCAGGCATCGCAAAAAAGGCGACAACGCTCCTGGATGCGCTGCGGATCAGGTGCTACTCCCCGCCGATACCCTACCAGACAGACCGTATCCATGTGGCGAACGGAACCTATTTCCTGTCGGGGGATTTTTCCGCACAGAAAAAGTTCTGCATGAACAGGCTCCCGGTGCGGTATGTGCCGGATGCGCCTGAGCCGTCACAGTGGCTTTCCTTTGTAGGGCAGTTATTGGAGCCGGAGGACATCATCACTTTGCAGGAATTTATGGGATATGTGCTGCAGCCCACGACAAAGGGGCAGAAAATGATGATTGTCATAGGCAAAGGCGGGGAGGGCAAGTCACGCATCGGCAGGGTGCTTCGTGCTTTGCTCGGTGACAGCATGAACACGGGCAGCATACAGAAGGTGGAGGTTGACCGCTTCGCACGGGCAGACCTTGAATGGAAACTGCTGATGCTTGATGATGACATGAAGCTGGAGGCATTGCCGCAGACGAACAACATCAAATCCATAGTGACACTGGAAGATAAAACGGATTTGGAGCGCAAGGGGAAACAGAGCGAGCAGGGGTATCTATGCGTGAGGTTCATCTGCTTCGGGAATGGCAACCTCGGTTCGCTGTATGACCGTTCCTACGGCTTTTTCCGGCGGCAGATTGTCCTTACAGTCAAGGAGCGCAGGCCGGACAGGGAAGATGACCCGTTCCTCGGCGAAAAGCTGATTGCTGAAGCAGAGGGGATATTCCTATGGTGTCTTGAGGGGCTGCACCGCCTGATTGACAACGGATACCGTTTCACCATAAGCCAGAGGGCGGAGGACAACCTGACAAAAGCCATGCAGGACGGGAACAACATCATCGTATTCATGCAGTCGGAGGGCTATATCCGGCTTGAGAAAGGCACACACGCCACATCAAAGCAGCTTTACAGCGCCTACAGCCAGTGGTGCGAGGACAACCTTGAGAAGCCTTTAGGGGAGCGCAGTTTCTCCAACTTTTTACGGCAGAATGAGGATAAATACAAACTGGCTTATACCAATAATATCGCACTCGGAAACGGAAAGACCGCAAGGGGGTTCAAGGGTATCCATGTAAAAGTGCGGACAGGGGAAAGGCATTAAGACGCAACGGACGCTTAGACGTGTAAATCGCCAAATTCTTTTTATATATATACATACGGCTATGGGGGATTCCCTGTTATATATATAAATACTTTTAAATTTAAAATAGAAAAAGAAGTGTCTTAGCGTATAAAGCTGGGAAATACAAGGGTTCGGGCGCATTTTGGAAGCGTCTATATTACGTCCTTTCAAAGCGTCTGTTATCCGGCAGAGTAATTTTATACCTTGCCGGGCTTTTATTTTTCAGGGCAGGGCACGGAAAACGTCTGATATTAGAGTGAAATTTGGAGGGAATATATTTGAACAAAACAAAACTTATCGTGACAAGGGTATTTGACAGCAGGAGAACGCCGCAGGATGCGTTTGTGAGGGCGATATTAAATTCAGAAAATGCGGATAAAGCGGAAAAATGCTTGCAGGAGATCGGCTGTGAAGGTATAATAAAAAATGAAAAACCACTTTGCAGTTCACCAGCTTCTTCCGGAAAAGGAGAAGCGAATGGGTAGGACTACATACAAAACAGCACCAAAAGGCGGGTTATATACCCGGTTGTCCGTTGATGACGGCATCACGGACAGGGAAAGCAATTCCATAACGAGCCAGAAGCAGATGCTCATGCAGTACGCACAGTACCACGGGATAGAGGTCGTGGAAACCTACGTCGATGACGGATGGAGCGGTACGAATTTTGAAAGACCGGATTTTAAGCGCATGATTGAGGATATTGAAAGCGGGAAAATCAACACGGTCATTACAAAAGACCTCTCACGTCTTGGGCGTGACTACTTGCAGACGGGATATTATACCGAAGTATATTTCCCGGGCAAGAAGGTACGCTATATCGCAATCAGCGATGGGATTGACACCGCTATGGGGTACAATGAGATGGCTCCGTTCAAGAACCTGTTTAACGATTTTTACGCACGGGATATTTCAAAGAAAATCCGCAGCACCATGACCACGAAGGCAAGGGCGGGCATCTACCACAGCACCGTGCCGCCGTTCGGCTACCGGAAATCGCTGGAGGACAGCCACAAGCTGATACCGGATGCGGAAACCGCACCGATTGTACGGCGTATGTATGAGCTTGCCGTGCAGGGCAAAGGCTACAAAGCAATCGGCAACGTGCTGAAAAGGGAGCGCATACCGATACCGGCATACTGGCACCACATCAGAGGCGAACGGACGTGGGCGGGTTTTCAAGGCGAGGGGCATATCTCCAACTATATGTGGAACGAAACCACAATAAAATGGATACTCTCGCACGAGGTCTACATCGGGAGCCTTGTGGCGCAGAAACAGTCAAAGCTGTTCAAGGTCGGCAAAAACTATGTGAAGCCCAAAGACGAGTGGGTGGTGGTAAAGGACATTTTTGAGCCGATTGTGGACTTGGAACTGTGGGAGCGTGTGCAGGAAGTCAATGGGAAGCGCAGGCGGATGTGCAAGGCAAAAAGGGAGCCGAGTATCTTTTCCGGCATTGCCTACTGCCCGGACTGCGGCAGGCGCATTTCATTCTTCCCTGAAAAGACAAGCAAAAACAATCCTGAAAAGACTTATTTTGGCTCATGCCAGAACTACAAGGCGAACGGGCCGGACGGATGCACGCCGCACCGCATCAAGGAGCAGGACTTGTACGATATTGTCCTCAAAGACATAAGGGAATGGGCAGCAATGGCACTGTCGGACAAGCAGGCAGTCCTTGGCAGGGTTATGGAACAGCAACAGATTAACAGTACCGTGGATTATGGTTTGGTTGAGGGAAAAAGGCGAACCATTGAGAAAAGGCTTGGGGAAATCGAGAAAGTCATAAGCAAGCTGTATGAGGATTACGCACTCGGCAGACTTGCGGGGGCAAGCATAGACAACCTTATGCCGAAGTACCAGAGGGAGCAGGAAGAACTCAAAAAACAGCTTTCCGCATTGCAGGAGCAGTCGGCAGAGCATGACGCTACAGAGCAGAATGCGGGGAAGTGGATAAGCCTGATCCGGCAGTACAGTGACCTGAAGGAATTAAATTCTTGTATCATCAATGAACTTATCACAAAGATTTTAGTGGGCGACAAACGCCGGGTAAATGGTGAGAAAGTTCAGTCTATCGAAATCCATTACCGTTTCATCGGAAATCTGACCGACAGCGGGAATGGGGAAACAATTCAATAAAAAATCCAGTTAAAAACAATTTAGCTGTAAAAACCGTCTTTAACGGTAATTTACAGATGAGAACTTTATTGGATGGTTGCGGTTTAATTTGTTTTGGGATAATATACCCTTTCTGAATATGCTGTATTTTGTGGAAGATTACAGAGGAAAAGGATTTGGAAGTCAGCTGGTGAACTTTTGGGAAAAAGAAATGCTGAAAAACAAATGTAAAATGGTTTTAACTTCCACACAATCCAGTGAGCAGGCGCAATTCTTTTACAGAAAGATCGGATACATGGATTGTGGGTCTTTATTACTGCCGGATGAGCCTTTAGAAATTATCTTGTTAAAATATATAGCATAACAATAAATTTCAACTTTTCGGAAATATGGAAGTAAATAATCAGATTTTTATGGAGGAAATAATTATGTTAGAGTTTAAGTATGATACACAATTACTGATTGAGGGCAGGAACCTTGACGAGGATACAATAAGTGAATATTTCATGAGCAATTTTAAGGGGGATTGTCTGCTGGCAGTCGGAGATGAGGATTTAATAAAAATTCATTTTCATACAAATGAGCCGTGGAAAGTTCTTGAGTATTGTGTCTCTTTGGGTGAAATCTATGACATAGTTATTGAAGATATGGACAGGCAGTCACGGGGATTAAAAGGGTAAAATTTCAGCAGCATGAATGAAACGAACCGGAGGGGATGGTTCCCGTTGGTAGAATAGAGACACTTGATAAGGAGGTTTGTCTGAGGCAAGAAGAACAGCAGAAGTTAGTCCAGGTGATAGTTTTGTGATTCCTCTTTTTTGCCATCCAATCAAATGGATTATAGACTTGATTATCGCAAATATAAATTTCACGCAGATGATATTTATGCTTTTGGAAGATTGATTGAAATACAGGCAGGGAGAATGTTTGCACCGGAACATATCGGACACCCTTTTATTAAGAACGGCCGCTGGAGCGTTATATTCAGCAACCTCCAATACGATATGTGGAAGGATTCCGATTACCAAAACATTTCTTTTCTGTCTCCTGTAGGGCATATGTGGAAAGGAAAAGAAGAAAAAAATTGAATTGAAAGAAGCCGGAGTACCCGAGTGGATTTTTCATTCCCGTATAGATCTGGATGTCAGGGCAGGGGACATATACGTTAAGTTTGGATGCTGGTTTGTTTGGCTGTAAAATCAAAATTTATATAGGAGGTTGTTATGCTTGATTTCATACCAAGTGCAGAAGAGATGAGGCGTTTAGTCGGAGAATCACGCTACGATATTTGGCATAAATTAGATGCTCTAATTGTAGAAAAGTATGACATGGATTGTTTATGGAATAAAGGCGGTAAAGCATGGAAATATGAATATAAATATCGCCGGGGCGGCAAAACGTTATGCGCATTATATGCACGAGAAAACTGCGTGGGATTTATGATTATTTTAGGAAAGGACGAACGGTTAAAATTTGAGGCAGATAGGGAAGATTACTCAAAAGAAGTTCAAGAAATATATGACAAAGCGCAAACGTATCATGATGGAAAATGGATTATGTTTGAGCCGGCAGATACTGCGTTGTTTGATGATTTCATGAGACTGCTGAGAATTAAAAGAAAGCCAAACAGAAGTGGTTTTGTGTGATTTTTTTGAAATGTAAAGTGAAAGAAGGGTTATTGTGAAGTATTTGATCGATTTTATAGTTTTGGTTTTCTTATATACTGCCGTTTTTTTCAGGAAGTGGAAAAGTCACGGCAAAGATAGATTGCTAGTCAATACGCTCATGTATATATACCTTTCTTTTGTGCTCTATTTTACCCTGATGCCCATTATCACATCCATCCCATTTGTCCTAAATCACCCCTATACTCCGATGAATTTAGTTCCATTTGTAGATGTTTTAGAGGGGAGAGGGGATTTTTTTAGGCAGTTGGTATTGAATATTATTATGACCATACCGTTTGGTTTTTTGTTTCCCCTGACTCAAAATAGATCGGCTGGATTTAGCAGAACGATAGTTTTCTGTTTTTTGATGAGCCTGGGTATTGAACTATTGCAGCCGTTGATAGACGGTTTTAGATCTTCGGATATTACGGATTTAATTACGAATGTAATTGGCGGAATGCTCGGATATGGCTTTTACGTGATTTTTAGACCGGTTTCATTTTGGATTTTGGATCATTTAAAGAAGGAGAGTTAGACGTTTAAGGGATACACATTAGTTGCTTAGTTTAGATGGAACCGCAAAATTTTTGTACAAGTCTATGGATTAGAAGGAATGGGCCGGAAAGCAAAACCAGAATGGAGGTGTTATTACGGAGGAACTGCTGGTTTATGCGATTTTACTTTATGAGGGATTCGCAACCGAAAATGAGTACAATAAGCGGCTCGATGAATTATTTCTCAGTACTCCCGAAGACGATGATCTGCTCTATTTAGAATGGGAAACAGACATTGAAAAAGCCATTATTTATGTAAGGACACATGTAGATTACAATACTCTTGACCTTGAACAGTTCGGCAGGATTTTGATGAGCAAATTACAGGCAGTTTATGCAAATTGTTCGGATATTAAATATTTTGCAGGCAGAATGTATAACTTGTGGGAAAGCCTTCCCGGCAATATTCAGAGCAAAGAGCCATTTTGGACTCTATGTTATGCGGATGATCCTTTGTCATGGGGAGATGAAGAACAGACCAGGAGCATTTATGAGTATATGCTGAGCTACTACGAAAAATTGTAAAAGTAAAAAACCAGAATTGGCGGGAGAGGCGGAAATGGAAAAAGAATTGTCAGAAATGACACTGGAAGAATTGTGGGAGCTGTTTCCTATAACCCTTGTTGCGCATAGTGATAAGTGGAAGCTATATTATGAGGAAATGGAAATTTTCCTGAAAGAGATTTTGTCTGAGTGCCCGGTCAAGCGGGTCAGCCATATTGGGAGTACGGCCGTATCCGGCATATGGGCCAAGGATATTGTTGATATACTGATTGAAGTACCGGAAGGCTCTGACCTGGAGCGTACTGCCGGGGAGCTTGAAAAGAACGGATTTATGCGGATGCGGACAGAGACAGGCAGAATATCGCTGAACCGCGGATATACGAAAGCAGGATTTGCGGACAACGTGTTTCACGTACACCTTCGTTATGCCGGAGATAATGATGAATTGTATTTTAGAGATTATTTGAATGAGCATCCGCAGACAGCCGGAGAATACGAAAGGATGAAACTGCAGCTTTGGAAGCAGTTTGCGCATAACAGAGATGGGTATACCGGCGCAAAGACGGAGTTTATCAGAAAGTGGACGGCGGAGGCAAAAAAGGCCTACATGGGGAGGTATATGGATTCCTGATTGTCATAGAGGGGAAAATTCGTTATACTGAAGATGAGGAGAGATTATCCGGGAAGGGCGGGAGAGCACATAATCATGAAGCTTCATTTGGAAAAAGCATCGGAATCCTACCTGGTAGGCGTTCTGCTGGCCATTGCCGGCGGATACCTGGATGTGTATACCTATATCTGCCGGGGCGGCGTCTTTGCCAATGCCCAGACGGGCAATATCGTTCTGCTGGGAATCAATCTGGCGGATCACAACTGGTCGAAACTTTTGTTTTACATGTATCCCATCCTGGCGTTTATGGCCGGGATTTTAGTGACGGAGTTTGTGAGGCGGAGATTCCGCTATAATCCGGGGCTTCACTGGAGGCAGATTGTAATCGTCCTGGAGTTTCTTGTTCTCTGGATCATCGCTTTCACGCCATCGGGGATTTATGATGATGTGGTGAACTCTGCAGTGTCCTTTGTCTGTTCCATGCAGGTAGAGAGTTTCCGCAGGTTTAACGGCAGTGCTTATGCCACCACCATGTGTACCGGAAACTTAAGGAGCGCCACCGAGCAGCTTTTCTACTATAATATCAACAGAGATCGGGAAGCCCGGAAGAAGAGTCTGCAGTATTATGGCATTATTCTCTTCTTTATTCTGGGCGCTGTCATAGGGACGGCTCTGACCAGGGCTTTTCTGGAGAGATCCGTACTGATTGTCTGCCTCCTGCTTTTGATGGTGTTTGTAATTATGTTTATACCTCCGGCAGAGCCGGAGAAGGCAGATTAAATTCTGCGGAAAGGAAACACAAACCCCGCCGGCAGAGGAGGATGTGCCTTCCGTACCTGCGGAAGATGCGGACGTGCCAAAGGAGCCTGACGGGACCGGAGCTTCCGGGGAAGAGGAGCCCGGCGGGGATTGGGAAGAGGGAGAGACGGCAGTTTTGTATATCGGCACCCGGGCGGGGGGATTCACGAAATACCCCTTTACATACTTCAGTTATTTCGATACAGGAAACGGCCTTCCGGAGCAGAGCCGGAGCGGTTCTGCTATGGCTTCGTGCTGGGGCTGATGGTGGAGCTTGGGGACCGTTATGTGCTGACCTCCAACCGGGAAAGCCCGTGATTCTGGAGTTTAAGGTGCAGGACGAGGAGGAAAAGGACATAGAAAGAGAGCGGATTAGAAAGTACGGTTTTGCGTTTTGCGGAAGAAGGTGCTGATTGGGCGGCAGAAATAGAAGAAAATATTATTAAAAAAAATAAAAAAATTTCTGGATATTTGCAACCACCCGGTTTCCTTAGTCGTTTCATAGGTGTAAACAAACAAAACAACTTTTGAAAAGGGGAAAAACTTATGAAAGCAATGATGAAAAGTATTGCAGTAAAAATGTTAACCGGAGTAGCCGCGACTGCCCTTACAGTGACAGGCATTACGGTGCCAAGGACCATCGGTTCCGCTCAAAATGGGGCCGGCGTTTCTGTAATTGCTGACAAAGACATTCTGGGAGCAGAAACCATTGCCGAGGCAGGGACCCATGAAACTGACCTGCGTAAAGCAGCTGTTGAGACGGAACATGCGGATGCAGCCGCAGAAAATGCCGAAAATAAACTTGCTCAGGCTGCTGTCGGCGATGCAGCTTCTGCAAGTGTACCTGCTGCCGGCACCGTTGGCGGATCTGCCAATGATAGCGGCGCCGCCGGCGGCCGGATGGAAAAGTCTTCTGTGGATCCGAGTGAAGAAAGAGGAAGAAACGCAGCAGAGAAGAAAGCCGCAGCGGAGCAGGCTGAGAGCGTAGCAGCTGAAAAAGCAGCGGCTGAAAAGGCTGAAGCTGAAAGGCTTGCAGCCGAGAAAGCGGCAGCTGAACAGGCAGAGGCTGAAAGGCTTGCGGCCGAGAGAGCAGCAGCTGAAAAGGCAGAGACGGAAAGGCTTGCAGCTGAGAGAGCAGCAGCTGAGAAGGCAGAGGCCGAGAGAGTAGCAGCTGAACAGGCAGAGGCAGAGAGACTTGCTGCAGAGCAGGCGCAGGCAGCAGAAAGAGAGAAGTATAGTATCACAGTTTATGGTGAAGAGGCTACGCTTGTATTTGGTGATGTTGGTGATGAGCAGCAGAAAGTGGCGCATTATCACTGCAACTGTGGTTATTCTTCTACCGACTATGAAGAATTCACACGTGTTCATATGCGTCAGCATGTGCTCAACGGTGACAGAAACAGCTATTGCACGACCTACGAATAAGAAATGACACAGAAATTGAGGGTGCTGCAGCCTAAATAGTAAAGGGGCCGTCTATTTTTTCCGACGGCCCCTGTTTTTTAAATTCTGCAATTTGCAATGGGGTAAAAAAGCAATTTATTTTCGCAGAGTAGAATCCTCTACGTAAATCATAGATAAGTTTTCTCCAAGTTCTTTTGTTATTATACCTACATTCTTTTATATTTTCAATAATAATCTTTGTATCCCCGTTCTTTTTTTGAGGAAAAGTAATATTTTTCTTATTTTTTATAAATTATCCTTTCATACGAAATAAAATAGAAGATTTCTCCGGTTTTGGATTTCCAAATAATTACAATAATTATCTGCCGTTTTCAATTATTTTCGTAGAGGATTCTACTCTACGAAAATTTTTGCTTTTTGGAAAGCAAACTTTGGAAAGGAGCGATCCTTATCTGGTACGTCATGTATTGTCCCGGTCACCGGGAAGAGGATATGATGCGTTCCTGCAGGCAGCATGTAAGCGGGAAAGCGCTGAAGGATATATTTTTTCTGACCTATGACAGAATGCGCCGGTATCAGGGAGCCTGGCATCTGGAACAGCAGCCCATGTTTCCCCATTACCTATTTCTGGAGAGTGAAAATGGGGAACAGCTTCTGGAAGAACTGGCAGAATATGAGGATTTTGTAACAGTTTTCCGTGAAAAAGATTACCTGATTCCGGTACACCGGGAAGAGGAGCAGTTCCTTCGTGGAATATGCGGCAATTCCCATCATCTTAGCATGTCAAGAGGCTATATCAGGAATGGACAAACCTGTGTGACGGAAGGGCCTTTGCGGGGAAGGGAAGGACTGATCCGGAAAATAGATCGGCATAAGCGCCTGGCACGCTTGTCTATGCCCGGCGGCAGCGGATTGAAAGAAGAGCTTCGGGAAATGTATGCGGGGCTGGAGATTGTGGCGAAAAGCTGAAACGGGGATTCCTATGGAAAAATTGAAAGAAAAAGTCTGGCTTTCTTCTCCCACGATGCACGGAGAAGAACAAAAATTTGTACAGGAAGCCTTTGATACAAACTGGGTGGCGCCCCTGGGAAAAAATGTGGATGAGCTGGAAAAAGAAGTGGCCGCCTATACGGGAGCAGGCTACGGAGCCGCATTGACAAGCGGAACGGCTGCGCTGCATCTGGCATTAAAATTAGCGGGAATAAAGTCGGGAGACGTGGTTTTGTGTTCGGATCTGACTTTTGCGGCCACGGTGAATCCGGTTTCTTATGAGAACGGCATTCCGGTTTTTGTCGATTCGGAAGGGGAGACTTGGAACATGGATCCCCGGGTCCTAAAAAGGGCCCTGCAAAAGTACGGGAAAAGGGTAAAAGCGGTTATCGCTGTCAATCTGTACGGAACGCCTGGAAAACTGGATAAAATACAAGGCTTGTGTCAGGAATATGGCGTGACGCTTATCGAGGATGCGGCAGAAAGCTTGTCGGCAACGTATAAGGGGAAACAGACGGGAACCTTTGGAAAATATAACTGTATTTCCTTTAACGGAAATAAAATTATCACCACATCCGGGGGCGGGATGCTGCTGTCCCAGGATAGGGAGGCAGTTGAGAAAGCCCGTTTTTGGGCTACCCAGGCCAGGGATAAAGCTCCCTGGTACCAGCATTCGGAGATCGGCTATAACTACCGCATGAGCAACATTGTGGCCGGCATCGGCCGGGGCCAGATGCTGCACCTGGAGGAACACCGCAGAAGAAAAACAGAAATCTATATGAGATATAAAAGAGGATTGGAAGGGTTTCCGGTTCAAATGAACCCCTACCTCACATGTTCCGAGCCGAATTTCTGGCTGAGCTGTATCACCCTGGAGCCGGCGGTTATGGAGAGCGGGAAGGTAACGCCGGAAAAGATAAGAAAGGCTTTGGAGGAAAAGAATGTGGAATCCAGGCCGATCTGGAAGCCTATGCACCTTCAGCCGGTCTATGCGGAGCGGGATTTTATCAGCCTGGAGGGAAAAGACGTGGGCAAAGACATTTTTCAAAGGGGTTTATGCCTGCCCAGCGACATTAAGATGGAAACGGCCGTGCAGGATGCGGTCATGGAGATTATAAAAGGGTGCTTTTAGAAAGGGCGTATGGGATGAAAAGCCTGCACAGGGCCGGGATATATGAGAAATATGTGAAACGGTTATTGGATCTTGTGGGTTCCGCAGTCTTTTTATTGCTTTTCGGATGGTTGTATGCGGTAGTAGCTGTTTTGGTCCGGATAAAATTGGGAAAGCCAGTGCTGTTCCGGCAGCCAAGGCCGGGGAAGGATGAGAAAATTTTTGATTTATATAAATTCCGCACCATGACGGATGCCAGGGATGCCTGCGGAAATTATCTGCCGGATGAAAAGAGACTGCCGCCTTTTGGAAATCTTCTCCGGAGCTTAAGCATGGATGAACTTCCGGAGATATGGCTGATATTCCTTGGAAAAATGTCTTTTGTGGGCCCCAGGCCCCTACTGCCCCGGTATTTGGACCGATATAACGCTCACCAGCACAGAAGGCATGAAGTAAAACCGGGCTTGACCGGGTATGCCCAGGTTCACGGGCGCAATGCTTTGTCCTGGGAAGAAAAATTTGATATGGATGTGTGGTATGTGGATCACCTTTCCTTTTGGGTTGATATGAAGATCCTGATGGACACGGTGAAAGTTGTGGCAAGGCGGGAGGGGATTTCCTCGGATACCTCCGTGACTATGGAAGAGTTTATGGGAACATCCCCGGAGGAACAGGTGAATGGATAGAAGGGTGATCATTATCGGGGCAAGCGGACATGGAAAGGTAATTGCCGATATTGTTCGGAAATCCGGAGATCAGGTGCTTGGCTTCCTGGATGATAACAGGGCGCTTCCCAAGATCTTTTTCGGATTTCCGGTTATAGGCACGGTCGCGGAATATAAGGAGCATTTGGAAGCTGACTTTATTGTTGCCATAGGAGACGCCCGGATTCGGGAAAAAATTGTGAAAGAATTAGAAGGCGTTTCCTGGTATACGGCAGTACACCCTTCAGCCGTCATTTCGGATATTCAGATCCGCATCGGGGCAGGTACGGCGGTGATGGCGAATGCGGTAATCAATTCCTGTGCAGGCATCGGGGAGCATTGTATTATCAACTCTTCCGCTGTTGTGGAGCATGACAATCAGATTGAGGATTTTGTCCACATATCCGTGGGAGCGAAGCTGGCCGGAAATGTGACGATTGGAAAGGGAACATGGATAGGCATTGGGGCGAGTGTCAGCAACAATCTTGAAATATGCGGAGGATGTATGATTGGCGCAGGCGCGGCAGTAGTCCAAAATATTAGGGAGGCCGGAGTTTATGTGGGGACGCCGGCGAAAAAGAAAAAATGAAGATACTGATACTTGCCAACAGCGACATTGGCCTTTTTAAATTCCGGCGGGAACTGCTGGAGGAACTGGTCAAACAACATCAGGTTTTTGTTTCCGTGCCTGCAGGTGAGTTTACCAAAGAGATACAGGCAGCTGGATGTGAAATTTTGGAAAACATTAGGCTAAAGCGAAGAGGCACCAATCCGTTGCAGGATTTAAAGCTCCTGCGGCATTACTGCAAGCTGATAAGGGGGATAAAGCCGGGGCTCGTTTTAACTTATACCATTAAGCCCAACGTATATGGAGGAATCGCATGCGGGTGGTACCGGGTGCCTTACATTGCCAATGTAACCGGCCTGGGAACTGCAGTGGAAAGCGGGGGAATTCTTGGAAGAGTAACACTTTTCCTGTATGGAATGGGTTTAAAAAAGGCCCGCAAAGTGTTTTTCCAGAATGTGGAGAACCGGGATTTTTTCCTGAATCATAACATTGTGAAAGGGAATTATGAGGTGCTTCCGGGTTCGGGAGTAAACACAACACAGCATTGCTATGAGGCCTATCCGGCAGACACAAAAGAACTGGTATTTGCAACCATTGGCCGCCTGATGAGAGATAAGGGGATCGATGAGATCCTGTCGGCGGCCCGGATTATAAAGAGCAAATACCCAAAAGTCCGCTTTCTGCTGGCAGGCAGCTTTGAGGAGAACTACGAGAAGAAGGTGACGGAGGCCCAGGAGGCAGGCTTTGTGGAGTATGTGGGGCAGAAGAAAGATATACACCCGCTTATCAAGGAAAGCCATGCGGTGCTTCATGCCTCCTACCATGAAGGAATGTCAAATGTACTTCTGGAGGCGGCGTCCACGGGACGGCCGGTGATTGCCACGGATATTCCGGGATGCAGGGAAATTTTCGAAGAGAGCGTATCGGGGATTGGATTCCGGGCAAAAAGCACAGAGGACCTTGTCTTAGCATTAAAGAAGTTTATAGACTTGCCCTATGAAAAGAAGAAAGCGATGGGGGAAGCAGGGAGAGAGAAAATCAAAAGAGAATTTGACCGCAGCATCGTGGTGGAAACATATCTGCGGGAAATAGAAGAGATTTCGGAGAAGAAACCGGTGCATGTATTGGCAGTTGTGAGCCAGATGAAACCGGGCGGTCTGGAAAACAGGCTGATGGATATTATGCGGGCGATTGACTCCCGGCGCGTCAGGATTGACGTATTTTCCTATCGATTGGATGAGGGAAATTATGATAAGGAAATAGGCGCCCTTGGAGGGAAAGTCTACTATAATCCGCCTCTTACCGTGAAAAATATGTTTTGGTATGTGGGCTATTTTAAGAGATTTCTTCAGGAGCATCCGGAGTACCAGATTGTTCATGCGCACCAGAACGCCTGGTGCAGCGTCTTTTGCAAAGGTGCTTTTCTGGCAGGCATTCCCGTAAGAATCGCCCATTCCAGGACGGCCGTCCGTGAAATGACATTGGAACATAGTATAAAAAATATAATCAAGATACCCACAAGAAAATATGCAAATTACTATTTTGCGGTATCGGAGAAAGCGGGCCGGTGGCTGTACGGAAATAAGATTTATGACAGCGGGCGGGTGCGCATATGGCCCAATTCCATTCAGGCTTCGGCCTTTTACTACAAGGAAACCCTTAGGTTTCAGGTACGGAAACAATATGGGTGGGAGGGAAAGTATGTAATCATGCACGTGGGAAATTTTACTCCGCCCAAGAATCATCCGTTTCTATTGGAGGTTTTTAAAAAGGCAGCGGAGTTTGATAGGGATGCCGTGCTTGTGTTAGTGGGAGGAGGAAATCAGGAAAAAACGCATACCTATATTCAGCAGAATTGTCTGGAACACCGAGTATTTTTACTGGGGAGCCGCAGTGATGTAAACGAGCTTTTGCAGGGAGCGGATGTTTTTTTGTTTCCTTCCTTTTTTGAAGGGCTTCCGGGGGCGGTTGTTGAGGCCCAGGCGGCAGGACTGCCCTGTGTGATTTCGGATACGATTGCAAAAGAAGTGTGCATCACACCCGGTGTGGAATGCCTTTCCCTAAAGAAGGGGGCAGAATTTTGGGCCAAGAGGGTGCTGAAGCAGAAAGGCCGGACAAGAGAGGACACAAGAAACTATATAGAAAAAGCCGGTTTTGATATTGATTCCCTGGTTAGGCAGCTAACGGAATTTTATGAAAACACATGAGAGGAACGAAAAAGAATATGCCGGATTTGTATGAAAGAATCATAAACCAAGAAGAAAAAATATCATTGATTGGGCTGGGCTATGTGGGGCTTCCCATAGCTGTGGCCTTCGCAAAAAGGGCACAGGTGATTGGATTTGACGTGAACCGGGAAAAGATCGGGCTGTACCGATCAGGTGTGGATATTACAAAGGAAGTGGGGGACAAAGGGATAAAAAACACATCCGTACAGTTTACTGCGGAGGAGACGGAACTTCGAAAAGCGAAATTTCATATTGTGGCGGTTCCCACTCCGGTTCACGGAGACCATACGCCGGATCTGTCTCCGGTAGAGGGAGCCAGCCGGGTTCTGGGCCGGAATCTTTCAAGAGGTTCCATTGTTGTCTATGAGTCAACGGTTTATCCGGGTGTGACAGAGGAGATCTGTGTTCCCATTTTGGAGAGAGAGTCCGGGTTGAAATGCGGAGCGGATTTTAAAGTGGGTTACTCACCGGAACGCATCAATCCGGGGGACAAGGTACACCGCCTGGAGTCCATTACAAAGATTGTGTCGGGTATGGACAAGGAAACCCTGGACATTGTTGCAAAAGTATATGAACTGGTGGTGGAGGCAGGTGTACACCGGGCGGAGAGCATCCGGGTAGCCGAGGCGGCCAAAGTCATTGAAAATAGCCAGCGGGATATCAACATTGCCTTTATGAATGAGCTTTCCATTATTTTTAATAAAATGGGAATCGACACGAAGGCGGTGCTTGCGGCAGCCGGAACCAAGTGGAATTTCTTGAAATTTGCCCCGGGATTGGTGGGCGGTCATTGTATCGGTGTAGATCCCTACTATCTCACCTATAAGGCGGAGGAGCTGGGTTATCACAGCCAGATTATCCTGGCGGGACGGCGGATCAACGACGATATGGGAAAATATGTGGCGGAAAATCTTATTAAAAATTTAATTAAGGCAGATGTACCAGTCAAAAATGCCCGAGTTGGGATTCTGGGCTTTACTTTTAAGGAAAATTGTCCGGATACCAGGAATACCAGGGTCATTGATATCGTAAGGGAATTGCAGGAGTACGGAATTGCGCCTCTGGTTTTCGACCCGGCTGCGGACCGGAGGGAAGCGGAGCGGGAATACGGGCTTCTTTTGTCGGAGCGAGAGGAGATCCGGGAGATGGATGCCGTGATTCTGGCCGTTGCCCACGAGGAGTTTGCCCACATGACCCTTGAGGAAGCGGGAACTTTTTACAGGGAGAATGCCGGAAGGCGGAGAATCCTTTTGGATTTGAAAGGGCTTCTGGAGAAAACTGCCTTTGAGCAGGCGGGCTATCTCTATTGGAGACTGTGAGAGGAAAGAGGAAAAGAGGTATGGCATACAGGCATTTGGAATTTGAAAAAGACGCGGTTTTTCTGGTAACAGGGGGAGCAGGGTTTATTGGCTCCAATCTATGCCAGGCGCTTTTGGAGATGGGATACCGGGTGCGGTGCCTGGACAACCTATCCACCGGAAAACAGGAAAATATAGACCTTTTTATCGGGCACCCTTCTTATACCTTTATCAAAGGGGATATTACCAGTCTCGATACCTGTCTGAAAGCCTGCGAGGGGGCGGACTATGTGCTTCATCAGGCGGCATGGGGAAGCGTTCCCCGCAGTATTGAGATGCCCCTCTATTATGAGGAAGTGAACATCCGGGGGACCTTAAATATGATGGAGGCAGCCAGGCAGAAGGGCGTAAAAAAGTTTGTGTACGCATCCAGTTCCTCCGTCTACGGGGATCATCCTGTGCTGCCCAAGAAGGAGGGGCAGGAGGGAAATCTGCTCTCTCCTTATGCGCTGACCAAGCGTGTCTGCGAAGAGTACGGGAAGCTGTATTACAAGCTGTATGGCCTTCCTACCTATGGGCTCCGGTATTTTAATGTTTTTGGCAGAAGGCAGGACCCGGAAGGGGCCTATGCGGCGGTGATCCCCAAGTTTATACGGCAGCTTCTTCACGGCGAACGTCCGGTGATTCACGGAGACGGAAAGCAGAGCCGGGATTTTACCTACATCGAAAATGTAATTGAGGCCAATTTGAAAGCCTGCAAGGCACCTCATGAGGCGGCAGGGCAGGCCTTTAACATTGCCTATGGCGGCAGGGAGTACCTGATAGACATTTACCACATGCTGGCCAAAAGCCTGGGAAAAGAGACGGAACCGGAGTTCGGTCCGGAGCGGACAGGAGATATCAGGCACAGCAATGCGGATATCTCCAAAGCAAAGGAATTGTTGGGATATGAGGCCCAGTGGAGCTTTGAGAGAGGGATTGCGGAGGCGGTGGAGTGGTACCGGGAAAATCTGCAGGGAGAGACGGATGAATCTTGTGGGTAAAGCATTTAGGAAGATGGCGGGATATGTGGAGCAAAAGCTGCATCCGGTTGCCTATGCCAGGAAATTAGGGGTGACGGTGGGAGAAAACTGTATTTTGGGTTCCTTTCGCTTTGGCTCGGAGCCCTGGCTGATTACTCTTGGAAATCATGTGGAGATTACCGGGAATGTGACGTTTATCACTCATGACGGAGCCACCTGGGTTTTGCGCCAGGACGAGAGATACCGCCGGGTACTGCGGTACGGAAAGATTACAATCGGCGATAACGTGTTTATTGGTTACGGAAGCATTCTGCTTCCCGGGGTGACCATCGGGGAGAATGTGATCGTGGGTGCCGGAAGCGTAGTTACGAAGGATATTCCACCCAATACGGTAGCTGCGGGCAATCCGGCCAGGAAGATTTCCGGTTTTAAGGAATACGCTGAAAAATGCCTGGGGGAGACGCCGGATTATGAGGAAGAGAACTACCGGAGGAATAAGAGGGAAGAGGTGCTGCGGGTTTGGGGCGGAAAGTGATTTTTCGCATGGATGATATCTGTCCGGACATGAATTATGAAAAGTTTGCCCGGGCGAGGGACATGTTCATCCGCTATCATGTGAGGCCGCTCCTGGGAGTGATTCCGGATAATAAGGATTTGAAACTAAAAGAGGAACGGCAAAAAGGCGGATTTGTCCAGGACGAAAAAATTTGGCAGGAGATACGCAGGCTGAAAAGGGAGCAGAGCTGGAGTATTGCCCTGCATGGATTTGAACACAGGTATCTCACGGAGGAATCCGGTATTTTAAATATCAACAAAAAGTCGGAGTTTGCGGGAGTTCCCAAAGAACTCCAGAAAGAAAAAATCCTGCGGGGGAAAAAGCGGCTTTCGGATCTGGGCTTGGAGCCGGTTGCTTTTATGGCGCCTTCCCATTCCTTTGACAGGAATACACTGGAGGCTTTAAGAGAATGCGGAATCAAAGCTGTTACAGACGGAAGAGGAATATATCCTTATGTTCATGAAGGCGTCGTATTTATGCCCGTACCATACTCCCTGTTTTGGCATTTCCCGGCAGGCATGTATACCATATGCCTTCACACTAACACCATGAGCGAAAAAGATTTTGTGAAATTAAGTGGATTTTTGGAAAAACATAGTCCGGATTGTATGGCTTTTGAAGAAGCCTTTTTGATCGTCCGGGGACAGAAGCAAAGACCCTGGGCCTCAGCTGCCAATGGTTGTGCAGACGCATATATGAAAGCTGTGTTAAAGGCTGCCTCTATAGTTTCGGTATGCAAAAGGAGACGCTAAAGAAATGAAACATCTTATGATACTTGTGCCAAACTTAAGAGGTGGGGGCCAGGAAAGGGTTGCGGCGCTGACCTCCGTGGTTTTGGAAAAGGATTATAAAATTTTTTTTGTGGTATTCAACGGTTCCCAGCAAAAATATAGCATTTCAGACAAAGCAGAAATGTTTGATATTGCTGTGCCGGAACAGTCCGGTCTTTTTCACAAAAGCAGAAATGTTTTGCTGCGGGCAAAAAAGGTGCGCAGTTTAAAGAAAAAGTATGGGATAGATTTCACCCTTTCTTTTGGCCGCACTGCAAATCTGGTAAACTGCCTGTCGAAAGCAGATGATAAGGTGATTTGTTCTGTGCGCAATTCCAGTAACTTGGAGACAGGGGAAAGAAACTGGATAAATACTTTTATATATAGAGCATCGGATCAGATTACATGTATTTCTTGTGGACAAATGAATAAAATTTTGAAAGTTTATCCAAGTGTAAAGCAGAAAATATGTGTTATATACAATCCCTGCGATATAGAAGCGATAGAGAAAAAAAGTAAGGAGGAATTGGGGTGTATTTTTCCAGAGAATACTATTGTTAGTTGCGGAAGGCTGGAAGATGTGAAATGTTACAAAAATTTGTTTCATGCGGTAAAGAGAGTGAAAAGCGAGATAGAAGATTTTCATTTGATAGTGATTGGGGAGGGGAGGAGGGAAAAAGATTTAAAGGAGTATTTGCAGATAAACGGGATGGAGGATTTTGTTACCTTGACGGGATTTATGGAGAATCCCTTCCGGATTATGCGTCATTGTAAAGCGTTTGTCTTTTCTTCCAGTTCTGAAGGGTATGGGAATGTGATTGTGGAAGCACTTGCCTGCGGTGTTCCGGTTATTTCCACGGACTGCTGTTACGGCCCCAGGGAGATGCTTTCGGAAAATATGGATTATGGATTGAAGGATCAGTATTCCGTGGAAGAGTATGGAATTTTGACTCCCCCTTTCCGGGAAGGAGAGGATGCGCAGGAGAGAGAGGAAGAAATTTTTGCGTCTGCCATCCGGGAGGTGCTGACAAATACGGAATTGAGAGAGGCGCTGCAGGCTAAGGGATATGCGCACAGCAGGAAGTTTTCTAAGGATGCTTACCGGGAGCGGATAAGGGCTATGCTGGAGGATAATGTGGGATGACAATCGTAGGGAAAATTTGTAGGGATATGAATCATTACGGTATCAAAAGGACCGTAAAAGGCTACGGAAAGAAATGCCGTAATTTATGGCTGAGAAAGAAATACCGCTTTGACCACTGGCATCTTCAGCCTATGGAGCTGAGAGATTACGCATGGGAACTGGCGGAAGCAGTAAATAATTTGCCGGAAAGCCGTCAGGGAGGCGTGTGCGCGGAGATTGGCTGCGGTCTAGGAGATATTATAGGTACTCTGAATTGGAAGGGGAAAAAGAAAGGATATGACATATCCCAGAATGTACTTTTAGCAGCCCGGAAGATATATCCCCGTGTGGAGTTTTGTAAGGGAAGCTTTTATGACTTAACCGGGACGGTTAAAATGGTTGTTATGGTTAACTTTATCCATACGATCCCGGAAGGGGAATTAAAGAGAGCGGTTCAATATTTGATTACAAATTGTCAGGTGGAAGTGTTTGTAATAGACGTTTTAGAAAATATTGGAAACTCCAGTTACAGGTATTCGCATCGTAGTGAATATATGTTTGGCGGGAAAAATTATTTTTTACTTAACAGAAAAGGTCCCTATCCGGCGGAGGGCGGGGCACTGAGGTATGTTGAATTTTGGAAATTAATATTAAAACCTTAATAAAAAACAGCGGAATTTTAGTAGTATCCAATGCCTCTTTAAAAGTAATCAGTTTTTTACTGCTGCCTCTTTATACCAGCGCACTGGCTCCAGAGGTTTATGGGGTTACGGATACGGTTCTCAACCTTTCCGCCCTGATGGCGGCAGTTTTTTCCTTGAGCCTGGATTGGGGAATCAATACCTACTTTTATGAGGAAAACAGTGACAGCTATTATAAAAAAATTACCAGCAGCGGACTGTTCTTTTTCTTCATCAGTGCTTTGGCCTGCGCATCCCTGGCCTTCTTTTCCAGGCAATTTTCTCTTTTGCTGTTTAAAAAAGCGGATTTTCATTTTGCAGTAGTACTGGGGCTTTTGGTGTCTTCCATGCGTTTACTCTACTTTCCTCAGCGGATCAATATCCGTATGCGGGGAAAATTGTCAAAGGTGGGCCTCTTTGGCGTTATAGAGCTATCTACCATATTAACCTGCAATATTTTGTTTATTTTAGTATTAGATCTGGGCTATTTTTCGATTATATTAAGTAATCTTACCGGGCAGGCGGTTTCCATGATTTTATATACTGTCGAGGCCCGGGGATATCTGTCGGTAAAAAGTGTGGATAGGAGGCTGCTAAAAAAGATGCTTTTGTATTCTGCGCCGATTACCCCGTCGCTGGTGTTTAACTGGATCAATACTTTTTTGGATCGGTATTTTGTGGGACAGTATTTTTCTCAGAGAGAAGTAGGACTTTATGGCATTGGGACCAGAATGGTGGGGGTTTTGATGGTATTGACAGAGGCCTTTTTGGCTGCTTATCCATCTTTTGCCTATTCTAATGCGAAAAAGAAGGAAAACAGGGCGCGTTATGATCTGGTGCTGGATTTGATGGTCATGGGACTGACAGGGATAGCAGCTTTTTTCACCCTGTTTTCCAAAGAGATCGTGCAGATCATGACCACGGAGGCATATTATTCTTCTTATATTGTAATAGGTCTTCTTCTGTTTGCACACGTTTTGCACGTGCTGGGGTCTATTGTGGGGTATGGAGTCAATATACAGAAGAAGGGCTTTTTATATTTGTGCATTACGGGAAGCGGGGCGTTTCTGAATATTGCGGCAAATTTCTGGCTGGTTCCCAGGTACTCTTTTGTGGGAGCGGCTGCGGCAACCTTGGTGACGGAATTCTGTGTATTTCTTGTAAGTTATTATCTCTCAAAGAGGTTGTTTGACTGCGGATATCATATCAAAAGGCTTCTTCTCTGCGTAGGCGTTTCTTTGATTACTGTGTATGGTTTTTTAAATGCGGCTATTTATAGGAAGGCGTTTGTGCTTGTGGGAATCGGATTGTTTATTTCCCTATTATACAGAAACAGGGTAGGTTTGTTCATACGTATTTTAAAGGAGAAAGTCAGTTAAAATGTGAGGAATGATGGGAAAAGATAGAGAAAATACGGTTTGGATAATCAGCACTTTGGCTCTCACAATGATTGCATTTGTTTTCTTTGCGGCGGCCACTGTTTATATCGATCCCTTATTTCATTATCATGGGCCGTTAGAACAATATGAATATCCCCTGAATGATCCCAGATATCAGAATGATGGGATAACACGGAATTTTGATTATGACAGTATCATTACAGGGACATCCATGACGGAAAACTTTAGGGTATCGGAAGCCAATCAGCTCTTTGGGGCTGATTTTATTAAGGTGCCTTTTTCAGGGGGAAATTATAAAGAAATCAATGACAATCTCGCCAGGGGATATGATGCGGGAAAGAAGATACGGTATGTGATCCGGTGCCTGGATTACAGCCGTTTGGTTCAGGATAAGGATATTGTCAGGGAAGACATTGTGTATCCGGTTTATCTGTATAATTCTAATTTGTTTGATGATGTGAATTATGTATTAAATAAGTCTGTATTGCTGAACCGTACCTGGGATGTAATCCGGTACACTGCGTCAGGAAATAAAACCACGGATTTTGACACTTATACAAATTGGAATGCAGGATATGTATTTGGCGAAAAGGAAGTACTGGATAGTTACGTACTGGGAGAAAAAGCGCAGGAAATGCAAGTGCTGACGGAGCGGGAAAGGCAGATGGTAGTTGAAAATATCCGGCAGAATGTAACAGATTTGGCGTATGCACATCCCGAGACGACCTTTTATTTGTTTTTTCCGCCTTACAGTATTTGCTACTGGGATGTTTTAAAAAATGATGGCCAGATTGACTGGCGCATTGATGCGGAGGAAGCCGCAATCAGAGAGATGGTGCAATGCCCCAATATAAAATTGTATTCGTTTTGCAATAATTTTGAGCTGATATGCAATTTAGACAATTATAAGGATCAGGCACATTACGGGGAGTGGGTGAACTCCCGGATGCTGGAATGGATGTATGAAGGGGAATACCTTTTGACGGAAGAAAATTATAAGGAATATCTAGATGAGATCAGGGAGTTTTATCATTCTTATAATCCACCTTTCTGCGAAAGGCACCGATGGGGTTATGAAACCCACTTCGGGCTTTCGCTATCTTAAATTTCCTGATATAGTTTCTTTGTAAGACTGACACACTACAGAACACGCGGAGGTGAGTGGCGGGGCTGTATAGCGGCGACCTCGCATTTTTATATGTTGTCGGTCATCCGTTGAGGCATCAATGATTGGCGCATTTCCGTAGCCCGTAAACTTATCTCTTCCAAAGTCGACTCGATTTTGCCGGATGACCAGTCACTGTCAGTCCTATCACTATAAACTATCAGGAGGTTGTTTTTTGTCGTTTAAAATTCTCAAACATAATTGCTGTGGCCTTGATGTCCATAAAACCTGGATCTTTGCCTGTGTTGCCATTACAGATTCCCTTAACCGTACAGAATATAAGCAGGCCCGCTTTTCTTCCTTCACAAAAGGTTTGCAGGAGCTGTGTGACTGGCTTGCCAAATATAACTGTATCGATGTTTGTATGGAATCCACCGGCAAGTATTGGATCCCTGTTTTCAATATCCTGGAGAAAAATAACCTTTGGGTTACCCTTTCCCACCCCAAATATACCAAGCCACAAAAAGGCAACAAGACGGACCGCAAGGATGCCAAATGGATCTGTGATTTATATATGTGCGGCATGGTCAAGCCTTCCTTCATCCCTCCGGCTGATATCCGTGAATTAAGGGATCTGGTAAGATACCGGTTCAAACTCGGCTGTATGATTACCAGTGAGAAGAACCGCGCCCATAACTGCCTTACCGTTTCAAACTTAAAGCTGGACGATGTCTTTTCTGATATATTTGGTAAATCTTCCCGTTCCATCACAGAACAGATTTTACAACACCCTGGGGAAACCTTTGACGTGACGCCCTTTGTCGACAGCAGATGTAAAACTCCCGTGGAAGAAATACAGGCTGCTGTTGACGGCGCTATTTCTGCGGAACAGGCGGTAAAGCTTAGACAATGCCTGAGCCATATCGATGAATTAGAAAAACACAAGGCAGAAATAGAACGGGAAATCTTTCGTCTCAGTGATAAATACGGAGATGCCCTTACTCTTATACGAACCGTACCAGGATTCGATAAGAACCCCTTGACCGCAATTCAGGTACTCTCTGAAATCGGAGGTGATATGTCTGTCTTCCCCACAGCTAAAAACCTCGTTTCAT
>OFFT01000308.1_pt1 | contig 38482 bp, 24 predicted proteins | sample 1521581 | NCBI WGS metagenome assembly OFFT01 (sample SAMEA3504084, study PRJEB24116) | mouse gut metagenome | biome: mouse gut; feature: mouse-associated habitat; material: faeces | place: Denmark | collected 2011
TGTCATTGTAGACAGCAGACATCCACAGATCCAGCAGGATATCCATTTCAGAGCAGCGGCCGGCGCTGACCAGTTCTGTTGCAACCACAGTGGGCATAAAGAAAAATCCTGTATCCTTTTGACAGGGGCAGTTATAGTCCAGCACAGTATTATGTTTTTTCCAGTCACGGATCTTATATTTGACCACTTTCCCACGGTCAAGAAAAAGATAGGAGATAAGGTGGCGTTTCTGCAGTTCGTCCAGAATGGAGACTGCTTGGCACTGAAAACGGGTACGGAACCATGCGGACAGTTCTTTCACGGTACAGATCCACTCACCGGGATATACGGTATAGCCGATGCCGTCTATGCGGAGATAGGAGGTACGGAAATTTGCATAGTTGCAAAGTACCGTATAATAAAAAAGACCGGAGCCCCCGCTTGTGCGAATGCTTCGGTCTGCCATTAAGTTCTGGATAAACTGCCGGTAGATCCGGCAGCGTGGATAGTCCACAATCTGTTTGATTTCTAATTGATACTCTGACATAGAACCCTCCATGTATCAGCAAATCCTGTTCAGGAAAAATAAGTCCGCTTTTGTTGTCGGCCGGTGTGGTCTTATGGTAAAATGACATTATCTGATGTCAGATGTACACAGCAACAACAAAATATAGACTTCAATTTAAAGTGATCTACTTGGATTAACTTAAAAATCAGATGATGATTCTGCTAATTTTTTGCTAATCGACGTTCCCCAAAACAGCTTTTGCTAATTTTCTGCTAATCTGATGAAAGTGAATAGTAGTAGATAAAATTGTGCAATATGCAATAAAAATGCACAATAAACTGGGTTCTACGAGGACACTTTAGACATGAAAGAGCATGAAAAGAGGTGTAAGGTAACCGCAGGGCAAGGTATAAGTTTTCCTCCTAAGCCCCAGTTGTGAGTTCGATTCTCGCAGGGAACGTTGAGAAAGGTTGTAGATTCAAGAATGGTTGGATTTACAGCCTTTTTTATATTCTACTATATCTTTCTAATTATATTAAAAAAATAATTCCATCAACTATACCTGATAAAAATAGCTTATCTATATTGAAAACAGATTATACTTGTGTTAGTATTGATGCAGAAAGGAGGCGGACATATATGATCAAACGGGAAACTTATATGAGCCGTATCCGTCCTTTTATCGGAAATGAATTGATTAAGGTCCTGACCGGTATTCGACGCAGCGGCAAGTCTGTGATGCTTAGTCTGATTCAGGATGAGCTTGTTGAGAACGGCGTGAACCGCGGGCAGTTCATTACTCTTAATTTTGAAAATATGAGCAATGCACACCTTTGTACTTCCACAGCCTTACATGACGAGATCATCCGACGGGCAAATGAAATTGACGGGAAAGTATATCTGTTTTTTGATGAAATTCAGGAAGTTACATCGTGGGAGAAATGTATCAATTCTTTTCGGGTGGAACTGGACTGTGATATTTATATTACAGGTTCCAATGCCGGACTGCTTTCGGGAGAGTTGGCTACTTATCTGGCCGGCCGGTATGTGGAATTTGTGATATATCCTTTTTCTTTCGGAGAATTTATTGTACTGTACCGCACTGTATATCCGGATGCGGATCTAAGGCAATGTTTTACCGCATATTTGACTTTAGGCGGTATGCCTTATCTGAGTAATCTTCGTTATGATGAGAGTGCCAGTCGGCAGTACTTGCGGGATCTGTTTAATTCTGTGGAATTGAAGGATGTCGTCAAGAAAAATAATATCCGGGATGTGGATATGCTGGAACGGATCATTTGCTATGTCACTGCTAATATCGGCACTATTTTTTCGGCTACTGCAATCTCCAAATATCTGAAAAGTGAGGGATGTTCCATATCAGCGGAAACGGTTCTCAGCTATATCAAGGCGTGCACGGATGCATTTCTGTTCTATCAGGTAAAGCGTCAGAATCTTCAAGGCAAAAAAATCCTGACGGTTAACGAAAAATACTATGTGGCGGATCATGGCATCCGGGAAGCGGTGTTTGGCGGAAACAGCAGGGATATCAATCTGGTCCTGGAAAATATTGTTTATATTGAACTGCTGCGTCGGGGCTATGTGGTAACGGTGGGAAAAGTTTCCGATAAGGAGATTGACTTTGTCTGTGAAGACCAGAGTAATAAGTTATATGTTCAGGTCGCTTATCTGCTGGCCTCGGAGGATACTATTGAGCGAGAGTTCGGCGTTTTTGCCGGCGTTCGCGATAACTTTCCCAAGTACGTCGTCACATTGGATGAGTTTGATATGAGCCGCGACGGGATCAAACACCGCAACATCCGCGATTTCCTGTTGGCAGAAGAATGGAATTGAATGAGGACATAAAGGTGGTATGAAAGAATTTAGATTAAACAGTATATTTGTACGATTTTTTTTATATATTATGGCACTTGTTCTTTTATCAATAGGGCTTGTGTCTTTTTTCTCGTACCGGAAATCTTCCGGTATGATGATCAGTGAAGTGCAGAACAGCAATATGCTTGTATTAAAGCAGGCGCAGAAAGGAATCGATCAGGAGATAAAGTCTTTACAGTCGAATATTATGCAGGCTGCCATCAACCGCAGTTTAAATGAAGTAGTATATCTGGCAGAGCAGAAAAATTACGATGATTTTGCATTGATCAGAGATTCCATAGCGTATCTGAGCACATTGAAGTCCAACAGCAGTCATATAACAGATATATGGCTGTATATAAAGAAGGCCGACATAATTTTAGGAACAGAGGGAAAATATCAGCGTCCGCTTTTCTTTTCTGAAGTCTGTAAGTACACAGAGGAGATCGGCTGGGATAAAATTTTTACCGAGGGCGGTTTTAACTATATCGGGAGCCAGTCCATAGAGCGCGGCACCCATCGTATCCCGGTAATCGTTTTTACGGAATCTATGCCTTTGATTGATGAATCACCCAAAGGCATGCTTGTGGTTAATATAAATAAATCTCTGTTTGAAAAGGAAATGTCAAATTATAGTCAGGAAAAAATAGTTTTCAATTATGTTTTGGACGGAAAGGGAAATATTGTTTATACAAATGAATCCTACTATACAGATTTTGAGGACTATGATCTGATACAGCCTGTAGTTCAGGGGCATTTAGAAGAAATGAGAGAAGATCAGGATACGATAGAGCTTACAGAGGAAGGCAGACCTTTTACCGTTCAGTATGTACAGTCAAAAACACTGGACTGGAAATATATATCTGTCATCCCTACAGGTTATATCAAGAAAAGTGTAGACCAGATCAGAGATGTTACCGTTTTAGTCGCCATATTGAGCCTGTTTTTATCAATTATCCTGACTTTATATATCATAAACAGTCTGTATAAACCGGTAAATAAAATCTTGAGCTACATTAATCTGATCAGGGATAAGAAAACAGTATTAAGACAAAGAGAAAATGGCAATGAGTTTACTCTAATCAACAGTATCATTGACTATGTCTATAAAGAAAATCAGACACTGCAGGATAATTTCGAAAAGAACAGACCGATGCTGCAGGATAAATTTATCCATGATATCCTTAACGGTCAGGTAAGTAATGACTGGGAGAATATTGGATTTGATATAGGGGTTGAATTTCCGTTTCCATATTTTCAGGTCATTGTCTATAAGATTGATGAAGAAATTCCCAGCAGTCTGAAGAAATATAAAAAGTCAAATAAGCAGTATATCAATCTAATGCAGGAAATAGCCGACAGGACCCTGGAAGGACAATGCAAATACTATTTTCTGGATAAAGATGAACAGACCATAGTATCTTTATTAAATACACCGGATTCCTTTTATGAATTTGGAGGAATCAATGATTATCTGGAAAAGGTGCAGAATCTTTTTGGGAATGAATGCAATCTGATGTATGTCATAGGAATCGGACAAAGCTATCAGGATATACACAACAGCTATCAGTCTTTTATTGATGCATTGGAAACAGCGAAATATCAGATCGTAAAAGGGCAGAATGCTGTCATCTATTTTGACGAGGTCAAAAACGGCAAGAGTGAAAATATTACCTATTCGCTGGAGAGTGAAACGCAGCTTATCATGATCACTAAATCGGGAAACCGTGGGGATGTAGCAAAAATACTGGAAAATGTTTTCAGCAGAAATTTTTCCGAGAAGAAGCTGTCTCCGGAGATGGTTGACAATCTGTTTCATGCGTTGGCCGGTACTGCTGTCAGAGTCATATTTGAGATGAGACTCACGAGTGAACAGATTTTTCCGGACAGACAGGATCTCTATAAGGAACTGGACCGGAAAAAGAACATTGAAGAGAAAAAGGAATATGTATCTGAAACATTTGATAAAATTGCGCGGTACGCTGCGGAGAATAAACAGGGACAGCAGAGCCATATTCTGGCAAAGATCAATGACTATCTGGAAGAAAACTATAAGAATGAGGTGTCGCTTGATACGGTCGCTGAGGTGGTCAATCTGTCCAAATCTTACCTGAGTTTTATTTTCAAGGAAAATTCGGGTTTAAATTTTGTAGATTACGTCAATCAGTTCCGGCTGGAAAAGGCAAAGGAACTCTTAAGATCAAGTTCCCGTAATATTTCGGAGATTGCGGAGCTGGTCGGTTACAGCAGTGCCAACAGTTTCAGCAAAGTATTCAAGAAATATAACGGTATATCTCCGGGCCAGTATCGCAAGCTGTAATTTATTTATTACTTGCAATACTTTTGTATTTTTCGTAATATTGCATATTCTCATTGCTATCAGACATAATTATGCTATAATTGTGTTAAAGAAAGGAGTGAAGCATTATGCCACTTATTATGCCTATTAAGGATTTACGCAATACAACCGAGATTTCTAATATCGCACACAAGGAACAGGAGCCTATTTTTATTACCAAAAACGGATATAGCGATTTGGTTGTGATGAGTAGTGAATTATATGATAAATTTGCAAGAATGAATCGCATCGACCAGGCAATCTTCGAATCCGAGCAGGAAATTGCTAACGGAGCAGAAGCAGTTGACGCAGAAATAGTTTTTGCAGAATTGGAGAAAAAACATTTTGGATAAATACAAGGTAAAAGTCAACCCTGCAGCAATCCGTGAATTAGACCACATTTACGAATATATTGCAAATGAGAAATTGGCTCCTGAAAATGCCAAAGGACAGGTAGACAGAATTAAGAAGTCTATTTTAAGCCTGGACACATTTCCACAGTCCCATCAAGAGCGTAACGAGGGCAGATATGCCGGAAAAGGCTACCGTCAGTTACTGATTGATAATTATATCGCCATTTTCCGCATTGATGAACCATGCAGAACAGTCTATGTAGTAACAATACAATATCAAGGACGAAATCTATAAAACAAGCACCAAATGACACTATAAATCATTTGGTGCTTGTTTTGACTTAAGAATTATCAGCTTTTTACCGGCTGGTTCTTTTTTCATAAAGCATGAGATGCACAAAATCATAAAAATTTCCATATCCAATCTATAAAATTTCCACAAATACAAAAAAACGGAAGATTTACACTATCTGGTTCCAATGCTACGCTGAATTTACAAAATGCAAGACACTAAAAGCGCATGGACAATGAAAGAAAGAGGTATGAAAAATGAAGAACCTGCGACGCAATGTGAAAAAGAATCTGCCGCTCTATGTGATGTTTATTCCGGTCCTGATCTATTTCGTCATTTTCCGATATATTCCGCTGTTTTTGTCTCTTATCATATCGGTGGAAAAGTATCAGCCGGCAAAAGGTATTTTGGAAAGTAAATGGGTCGGTCTGCAATATTATGGGCAGTTTATAAATTCCATATTTTTCTGGAGACTGATCAGGAATACGCTGGCAATCAATTTCCTGCAGCTGACGATCGGATTTGTAGCCCCCATTATTCTGGCGCTCCTGTTGAATGAGGTCGGAAGATTAAAATATAAAAAACTGGTTCAGACAGTTACCTACCTTCCCAACTTCATATCGAGTGTCGTGGTTGTGGGTATGGTAGTAACATTTTTATCGCCAAGTACCGGACTGATCAATAATATTTTAGCCGGCCTTGGGTTTTCAAGAATCAATTTTCTGACGGAGCCCTCTTATTTCTGGATCATCTATACTGTTATGACGATATGGCAGACTGCCGGTTACAGCGCGATCATCTATCTGGCAGCATTAACAGGGATCGGTTCAGAATTATATGAGGCCGCAAGGATAGACGGAGCAGGAAGGTGGGCACAGTTGTTCCATATAACATTACCGGGGCTGACACCGACTATTGTTCTTCTGTTTTTGATGAAGATTGGCAGAGTCCTTGATGTTGGTTATGAGACGATCGTTCTGATGTACAATCCGAGTATTTATTCCACATCGGATGTTATAGGTACTTATGTATATAGAAGAGGAATATTAAACGGTGAATACAGCTTTGCGTCTGCGGTAGGCTTTTTCCAGTCGATCATTGGTCTGCTTCTGGTCCTGCTGGCAAACAGGATTGCCAGGAAAACATCGGAGACAAGTTTGTGGTAAGAGAGAAAAGTGTGAAAGAAAGGTTGAAAGAGAGGCATGAATATAAAAATGAAATCAAGTAAAGGTCGTATTGTCTTTCAATGTATTAACTATACCGTGCTGTTTCTGCTGATGGCTGCTGCCCTGTATCCGGTATTGTATGTTCTGGCAGCTTCTTTGAGCAGTTTTGAATTTCTGGCACAGGGAAAAGTGGGAATCATACCAATGGGATTTACACTGGATGCCTACAAAAGAATTTTATCCTATCCCATGATCGGGAGAGCGTATCTGAATACTGTTTTTTATACGGTTGCGGGAACAATGCTCAGTCTGCTGTTATCCTGTCTGGCAGCCTATCCCTTATCCCGACGTCCGTTTCCCGGTCAGAAACTTATGTCGGGTGTGGTGGTAGTCGCCATGCTCTTCAACGCAGGAATGATACCGGTATTTTTGATCGTTACGAAATTGAATATGTATAATACGATCTGGTCTATTTTGATACCGACATCGGTTTCATCCTTTAATGTGATTCTTCTGAAAAACTTTTTTCAGCAGATTCCCTATGAACTGGAGGAATCGGCAGCACTGGATGGATGCAGTCAGCTGAAAATACTGTTCAGGATCATTCTGCCGCTTTCACTGCCCGGCTTGGTGACAGTAGGATTATTCTATGCGGTTACACAATGGAACAGTTATTTTCCGGCCATGTTGTATTTGCGTGACAGAGAGCTTGTTCCGATGCAGATCATTCTTCGCGACATTGTAATACAAAATCAGACCAATGAATTGTCCATTGATCTGGTAAACGGTTCTGACCAGATAAGCGAATCTGTAAAATATGCCACTATTATGGTAGCCACGATCCCGATCATGATGGTTTACCCTTTTATACAAAAATATTTCGTGAAAGGAATAATGGTGGGATCTGTAAAAGGATAGAAGATCTTTTTGCGGAAATAAAAGAAAGGAGGACATACTAAGGTTAATATAAGCAGTATCAGTACAGCATAGAACCAACAACAGTAAACTCAAAGGAGGAAATTATGGTAAAGAAAAAAGTAACCGCATTATTATTGATGATCGTGGTATCGGTATCTGCACTGTGGGGATGTGGAAATTCCGCATCGGATCAGGCGGGACCTTCAAAGTCGCCGGAAACGGAGACTGCTTCTGAACAGACGGATGCAACAGAGGAAACAAGTACGGACAATATTGTGGTAAGTATGTTTCTGCAGGATTCTGCGGATCAGGCCATCAGCACGGATCTGCCGATCATTCAGGAAATAACAAAACGCAAGGGGATAGATTTTGAATTTGTGGCGGCCCCCAACACTGAGGATCAGTTTAGAGAGAAATTTAATGTTACTGTTGCTTCCGGCAGCATACCTGATATTATGGTAAGCACTTACCGCGATGATATGATGAAGGTGGCCGAGCAGGGAACTTTTGCACCACTGGATGATTATATTGATGAGTATGCTCCTAACCTGAAAAAAATACTGGAGGAAAATCCGGAATATATCCGTGATATGAGAGCCAGTGACGGGAATATCTATTTTATGCCGTTTATCGGTGCGGTAAGAACGTTCAAAGTGTGGATGCTGCGCGGAGACTGGCTGGAAAAGCTGGAGCTGGATGTTCCGGTGACTCTGGATGACTGGTATAATGTACTTAAGGCATTTAAGGAACAGGATCCTAATGGAAACGGAGAGGCTGATGAAATTCCGTATACCACGAGAAATACACAGGCCGGTGTGCTGGCATTTATGGAAGCGTTTGGTATCAGCGGCTTTGAGGCAAACGAACAGTTCTTTATTGAGGATGGTCAGGTTAAATATGCCTATACGGATCCCAGATGTAAGGAAGCCCTGGAATTCATCAATAAGCTGTATAACGAAGGTTTGATCGATCCGGAATATGCCACAAACGATACAAATGTATGGTTATCAAGATTGACGAATGAAATTTCCGGTGCCTGCCAGGATACCACAGCCAGAGCTTATTCATTAGGAACACAGGTACGTTCTGCAAATGAAGATTCCGAAGCATGGTTTGTTGTAGTGGCGCCTCCTCAGGGTCCCGACGGAACCCAGATGACTACCAGCCAGATGCAGCCGATAAGAGGATATACGGCGATCAGCGCAGATTCTCCTTATATAAAAGAGATCGTTGAGCTGTTTGATTATTTTTACAGTGAAGAAGGAAGCCTGCTGATGAATTTTGGACTGGAAGGCGAGACTTATACGATGGAAAACGGTAAGCCGAAGTATACGGATGTGATCGCAAATGATGAACAGGGAAGATCTATTTTATCCATGTTGAACGTTTATGGACACAGAGAATGGGCTTATCAGCAGGACATCGGTTATGAAGATGCTCTTCTCGATGAGGAGTATGTAGCTTATCGAAATGAAATGGAACAGTACATTCGTCCCACGATACCTGCACTTTCATTTACCGAAGAAGAGCGGGAAGTAATCAACAGTATTTATACGGAGATTCAAACCTATAAAGATGAGATGATAAATAAATTCATTATGGGAAAAGAACCTCTGGACAATTTCGATAATTTCGTAGAGACACTTAACAGCATGGGTATCGAAGAAGTTCTTGCCGTGGAACAGGCTGCCTATGACCGTTATATGAGATAAGGAACAGAGACTTCTAATCAGAAGCAGGAGGAAAGATATGGACTTAAAAAAATTGAGCAATCCTATATGGAAGCGTTCCGATAATCTGCGGGATCCATCCGTATGGAAAAGTGCCGACGGATATCATCTGTTTTACTCCCGGTATTCCAATAATGACTGGACGAAGCCGGAAAACTGGTCTATTGCGCATGTGATCACGAAGGATTTTGTAACCTTTGAAGAAGATCGTGATATATCGGCAAAGGGCTTTGCCTCTCCGGGCGATGTGATCAGATGGAAGGGAAAATATATTTTACCTTATCAGTCATATCCCGAGGTACCGACGATGCTCTGTTACAGCACATCCGACGATCTGGAAAACTGGTCCAAACCTGTTTTCTTTCTGGAGGAAGCAGTGCATCTTCCCTGGAATCAGGCAAACCGTGTCATCGATCCTACTTTTGTGACAGAGGGCGAACGGCTGCACTGCTTTTTCGTGGGGACAGACAGAGTACACTATGCGAGCGTTACGAATCTGGTAGGCCATGCCTATACGGATGATCCGGAACTGAAAGAATGGACGATCACCACTGTTGACAGTCCTCTGATCGGAACCTGTGAGGACGGCCCGGACGGTGCGGAAAATGTTACTGTTTTTCGAAACAACAACGAGTGGGTTATGATCTACAGCGAAGGACTGAAAAGTCAACATCTGGCTTATATCACTTCCAAAGATTTGATTCATTGGGGTAACAAAGGAAAGATAACCATTCCGGAGCAGAGCTGGATGTCTACAAGATATGGTGCACCTTATGTCTGGAAGGAAGATGAATACTGGGTCATGATATTAATGGGAGAAGATGGGAACAGTCATACCACATTCGGATTGCTGACGTCAAAGGATGGTATTATCTGGGAGGCGCTGTCTGAGTAAGAAAGCACACTTTAAAAATATACGAGTGGAGGAATGCTATGAAAATATACGTATCTAAGAATTCCAGGGGAGGAGACGGCAGCAGAGAATATCCCTTTCACTCGGTTGCGCAGGCGGCAAAGCTTGCGCAGCCGGGGGATGAGATCATTGTCGCTCCGGGTGTATACAGAGAAGCTGTAGACCCTGTTCATGCCGGAACACCGGAACAAAGGATCATATACCGCTCCGAAGTAAAAAATAAAGCGATCATAACAGGTGCGGAGGAAGTAAAAAACTGGAAGAGGTATCGGGATAATGTATGGAAGGTAAACATACCTAATGGCCTTTTCGGAAACTATAATCCTTATACCGTTGAGATTTTTGGAGACTGGTACGATGCCGTAAGGAAAATACATACCGGCGAAGTTTATATGAACGATAAGGAGCTGTATGAGACCGATACTTTAGAGGAAGTGTTAAACCCTGCCGTTTACAGGAGTTCATGGGATCAGGAAGGTTCTTTGTATAAATGGTATACGGAACAGGAAGGAAATGAGACTGTTATTTATGCTTATTTCGGAGAATTTGATCCAAATAATGAAACTGTGGAGATCAATGTCAGAAGAAATTGCTTCTATCCTTCCGAGGAAGGAATCGGTTACATCACGGTGTCCGGTTTTGTATTTACGAAAGCGGCTACGCAGTGGGCGCCGCCAACCGCTTATCAGGAAGGTATGGTAGGACCTCACTGGTCAAAAGGATGGGTGATCGAAGATTGTGAGATTTCGCATTCGAGATGCAGCGGTATCTCGCTCGGTAAATATCTGCAGCCCGAAAATGATAACAAATGGACCGTCAAGCGGACCAAAACCGGAACCCAGACGGAGAGGGATGCCATCTGTCAGGCACAGAGAGAAGGATGGACAAAAGAGAAGATCGGTTCACATATAGTCAGGCGCTGTAATATTCACGACTGCGGACAGACTGGAATTGTGGGACATCTGGGAGGCGTATTCTCCATTATTGAGGATAATGAGATTCATCATATCAACAATAAACAGGAGCTTGCCGGAGCGGAAATCGGCGGGATCAAAATGCATGCCGCTATTGATGTGATCATCAGAAGGAACCGCTTTCATCATTGCAGCAGGGGATTATGGCTTGACTGGCAGGCACAGGGAACCCGTGTGACGCAGAATTTATTCTACCGTAACATGCCGCCGGAAGGGACGGAATTTAATGAGCATATTTCTGTGGCAGAGGATATCTTTGTTGAAGTGTCTCACGGACCGACCCTGATGGATAATAATATTTTTCTGTCCGAGGTTGCGGGGCGCTTTTGCACCCAGGGTACGGCAATGGTCCATAATCTGATCGCAGGTTCTTTTGTCTATGTGGGAAACGGTACGGATAATGGAAGTAAGGTCTTCCCGTCTCCGCGTTATACGCCGTATCATGTTCCACACAGGACGGAGATTGCCGGATTTATGACAATCCTCCATGGAGATGCGAGGTTCTATAACAATATTTTCGTTCAGCAGCCGATCAGTCAGCTTCTGACAGATTATGCAAAAGCAAGAAAAGAAGAAAGTCTGGACAGGATGAATTATATTGTGGGCACGAAGCCTTATGACGGATACCCGGATGCCGACGAATACTTTGCAAAATTCTATGCGGATCACTATGAGATCCGTGAGCAGAGAGATAAATTCTATGAACATCTGCCGGTATACTCCGGTGGTAATATATATTTTAATGGCGCTCAGCCCTATGACGGAGAGAAAAATTACAAAATAGATACTGAGAACCATATTACACTGCATCTCGTGGAAGAAGACGGGAAAACCGTACTTCACACTAACTTGTATCAATACCTGCAAAAATCCGAGAATGAAATGATCTCCACAAAAGTACTGGGAGAGGCGTTTGAGCCGGAAGAATTGTTTGAGAATCCGGACGGTTCACCGATTACTTTTGACGAAGATTATCACGGAACCCATCGCTCGATCTGTCCTGTCAGCGGTCCCTTTGAGATTTACGGGGAAGAGACGGCGATCGTACTGTAATTGCAAAAATCCTTGTATTGCCTGAGAATATTGGCGTTACAAGGATTTTTTATTTAGATGATTTTTAGTGCACCAGGTTGTAGATTCAGGGATGGTTGGATTTACAGCCTTTTTTTATTTGAGATCTTTTTTCGTTCTGTTAACAGGACACTGTCTTAGGAATTACAATAGGTGTTAGAAAGGATTTCCAGAATGTCATCCTTTGTTCTTGAGAGTCCGAGTTGTTTTGTATTTATATCTTCTTGCTGCATTGTATGCAGGAATATCTGAATATCCTTATATATTCCAGAAGTTACATTAATTCTTGAGTTTTGACCAAGCAAAACTGATAGACGAAAAATATCATTTTTATGTTTTCGAATATTTTTACTGTCTATATTTACGCCGGAAGATTTTCTGTCTGTCAGATCGAGCCATGCTTTTGCCTTAAAAGGAATCAAATGTCCGGCATCTAAAATTGTAACACCATCAATCTGTGTTCTTCCATGAAGAAGAAATTCGTAATATTCATTATTCAACAGGATTGCGGATAGACTGGAAGTATCATCATCTATAGGTAAAGGTGTTAAAGCAGCACTTTCCGGTAATATGAGAGTATCTAAGCGCCGTGTAAATAGTTCTATCATAAAAGGATATTCAGGATTCCGAGGATGAGAAAATCGGTAAAATTGTGGAAGGCCGGTGTTTTTGTTCTGATGTTCATATTCTGCTTGGATAATATATTCCCAAAAACGCTTTCCGAATTCAGGTGTAACTGCTTCAATGATAAGAACCAGATCGATATCTTTTGTAGCGCGGAAATCCAAACCCTCATCGGACATCAAAAGATCACATGCTGTACCACCAATGATTGTATATTGTTGTTCATAACCTTTAAACCACTCCTGAAAACTTTTAAAACCTGTAACCATTATGAAACCTCCAAAATTTTATTTATTAGTATTTCGACTGCTTCCTCAATACGCTCATCAGGATCATCCTTTAGAGAAATGGCAAGGGAAAGTGGGTCTACAACATCATTTTCAGACAGGATATCCGGATTATATTTCCATAATTCAACTTTAACTTGTGCAGAAGCATCCATCAGGATATCCGTACCAGTAAATTCCTCTTTCTTTCCATTTACTGCATAACAGAGAATATCAGGTGGATTTATCATGCTCATTTGAGACAAAGCCGACATGCCAGCTATTCGCATTGGTGTTAGATGGGTTTGTTTATCTATATATACTGTTTTCCGGACAGGAGAGATAAGATAAGGTCGCATTTTATCATACAGTTCTCGTGCTGGATATTTTCCAATCAGTTTTTTTTGAACACCATCTTTTTCTGTAGTGAAGAAAGTGGTTTGTTCTAATTGGCGGACTGCCCGTGTGACAGTCATTGCGGAAAATCCGAGTTTTTTACCGGCATCGCTCATATATATCTGTTGTTTTTTCTGATATAGATAGTACAAAAATAAAACCTGGGAAGATGGCTGTAAATGTTCTGTCCTGATACTTTCGGCATCAAATTTATTTTGCAGTGCAACTCCTAAAAAGGGGAGATAAATCTGTTTTTCTGGAACAATGAATGGTATATGGGCCAATAGCATATATTGTAGTCGGTTCCGACTTATATTATTTAAAATAATTACAACCGGGAGTGGTTCAAGTTTTTGAATTTTTGCAATCTGCTTTTTTACAGAAGCCAGTTGGTCAAGTTCCGCTTTAGGATATAAGAAAAGTGTTTTAACTGAATCAAGTGTAGCCTGCTGAAAATCATAACGATCCAACAGATAATAAGGAAGCTCGTCAGTATGATTCCATGGCTGATAGTGAACTTTGATTCCAAGTGTATTTTCAATATAGTTCATAACATTCTCCTTTATGGCATTTTAACTTATCAAATGTTAAAAGTCAATTTTTATGTTATAAAAGATGACTTATAATTGTGACAGTGTATATACAAGATATATATGTCCAAATATATTTAAAAAATGATGTATCAGCTATACCTGATAAAACCGATCTATCTATATTGAAAACCAGTTATTGTTATCAGCTTGCCAGTGAAAGTCTGGTCAAGGTAATCGCCAGTGAGCCTTGTAGTGAACCTCCAATACTTTTAGGTGACCGATTGTGTTAAAGCGAGGTATGCTGTCCGAAGTATATCAATTTGTGAGATTTAAAGGACAGTAGATGGGAAAATCGCTCCATCACTTGATCCTACCAGAATACGCTCAGTCCACAAGGAAGAGTATAGTTGAACAGCAAGGGTGTTCACCGTGAGGTGGAATCCGAAGAGCGGATTAGGCAAAACTCTGGCTTACTGCATCTGAGGCTAAATAATTACAAAAATCCTTGTATTGCCTGAAAATACCGGCTTTACAAGGATTTTTTATTATTTTTTATTTAGATGATTTTTAGTGCATCAGAAACCATTTTTAACATTGTATCATGTCTACCTGAATGCTATAATTATGTCAAATTTCTCTTTGTAAGACGCTAAAGCAATTTGAAAAGATACGACAGATTTCTCTTTTTCTAAGAAAGGTAAGTTCATTTTAAACAAACATTATGTCAAAATGGAGGGTAGAAATGCTTACGATACTTATTGTAGATGATGAAAGAGAAGAACTTGAGGGCATATCATTTTTAATTGACAAATTGGGGTTTCAGTTAAACAAGGTTTTTGCAAATAATGGTAATCAGGCGCTGGAATATCTGGTCAGGAATAAGGTCGATATATTGTTTACGGATATTCGGATGCCTATGATGGACGGGCTTGAGCTGATAAAACTGGCAAAGAAGGAAAAGCCGGATCTGAAAATAATCATTTACAGCGGTTATGCCGATTTTGCATATGCGCAGTCTGCGATCAATCTGGAGGTATTGGAATATATATTAAAGCCCATCCGGGTGGAGGAATTTGAAAAAGCTCTTAAGCGGGTGATGGAGAAAGTAAGGCATGACGAATCTGAGCACGAATTATATTCCAAGACGGCGAGATACGCACAAAATCATCTTTTATATAAGGCATTAAATTATTCGGACAGCCTTTCGGAAGTCGATACGAAATTGTTGGAGAATTTTGATATATGCTATACAAAACTTTTCCTGCTTGAGTTTGATCAGAGTTTTTTTGATATCATATCTTTTCATTTTGAGGACTGGATTGCTGAGGTGATACCATGTTCATTTGATTATCTCAATCTGAATGTGAGCCAGTGTCTACTCCTGTTTAAATGCAGTGAACAGGATATACAGAAATCTTTCTATGAGATAGCGGTAGATTTGCACAATAAGATCGAAGGAGCATTGGGATACACATGCTATATTGCCTTGAGCAGCGAAGGCAATGAGAGCAGCAGTTTAGCGGAAAAATTTGCGCAGTTGGAAAGGCTGATGGAATATCGCTTTTTCGCATCTTATACCAGGATTTTCGAAGAGGAAGATCTGTTGGAGGAAATGAATACGCCGTCTTCGAGCGATACGTTGATACTGGAAAAAATAAAAAAGGAAGTCAGTGTCAAGGATTTTAACAAAATAAATATGTATATAGATCTGCTTTTTCAAAAGTATCAAAATAAGACCAACTACTCGCAATTATACGTCAAATTTGTTTTCTCCACATTATACCATACTATCATTACAGAATTTGATGAGTGCTCCGAGAGTGAGATTAATTCATACATAGACAAGCTGTACCGCTGCACGGACCTTCTGGAGCTGAAAAGTATCCTGCAGAATACGCTGCAGGAATTTGAGAAGAGAGAAGAAAGTAACGATGACGTCTGGCATGATATAGATCTGGTCAAAAAGTATGTTGAGAAACATTTTCAGGAGGATCTTAACTTGTACAGTCTTGCGGAGAAGGTATATCTGTCACCCAGTTATTTGTGCGCGCGTTTTAAAAGGATCACCGGATTTGGCATCAACAAATATATCAAAAATGTCCGCATGGAAAGAGCAGAACAGCTTGTCGTCAACACCAATATGAAAATCATTGATATATGCGAACAGGTGGGCTATCACAATTTATCATATTTTTGTCAAAGCTATAAAGAGCATTTCGGAAAGACGCCTGAAAAATACCGTCAGCATAATGTGAAAGAAAACCGGATTGCTGAAAAAATAAAGGGGGGGGTAAATTCAGTGGATAAACTCAGCAGATTTTTTAACGACATGAGTTTTAGAAATAAGATCCTCACTGCTTTTATCTTCATTGCATTGATACCCTTAAGTGTACTTGGAGTATTCAGTTATAAAACGATCAGATCCATGCTGATCAACAAAGAGATGACGTATCTTGAATCTACTTTTGCCCAGACATCGCAGGTTCTGCACAGCAGGATCAGTACCTATGATAATGTTATTCGATCTTTGTGTTTTAACAGGCAGCTGATTTCTCTGAATCAGATGATTTATGAGAGTGATTATGACAGATATGAGAGTTTGAATTTTATTGACGATCTGTTTGTTACGACCAAAAACCTGGTGCCGGGGGTAGAATACATTACATTATTCACAAATTCCAATATGGGGATCCATGGGAATACGGTTCGCCCGATTGATGAGATCAAGAGCTTTGAATGGTATACTGCGGTATCGGATACCGCTACGAGCTGGCTTTATGACGGAAGTTATATTTTCTGTGTGCATCCGATGTTGGATTCCGCAATATCGGATCGGAACAGAAGCTATATTGTAATGCAGATCAAGGTCGAGGCCATAGAGGAAATATTAAGGAGCGTAGACGCACAGAACATTTCCGTAGTTATCTGGAGTGAGGAAAATGGTATCGTAAGCAATAACGGCAATACACAGAACGTGCATGAGGTGATAGATCAGATACCATCTTTAAATGAATTATATATTGACAATAATAAGTTTATCTCCATTAAAGACCATATTAAAGGAACCAGTTGGGTGATGGTCATGAGTGCCTCCTATAAAGAGATCATCATGTCCACCTATCTTTTCTCTGTAACGGTGATCATTATTATATTATCGTGTTTTCTAGTGGTATTTGTTGTCAGCATCTGGTTTTCGAGGAAGATGCTGGTTCGCATCTATCAGCTGAAAAGAAATATGGCGGAGGTGGAAGAGGGCGCTTTTGTAGTAAATGTGGAAAGCAGTTCGAAAGACGAGATCGGCGAATTGATACGGGGCTTCTCTGCAATGATCGTAAAAATCAATGATCTGATCGAAAAGAATTATAAAGCGACCGTTGAGAAAAAGGATTATGAACTTAAGGCGCTGCAGGCACAGATCAACCCGCATTTTCTATACAATTCTCTGTCGCTGATCAACTGGAGGGCGTTGAGGATTGATGCTCCGGAGATCAGTGAACTGGCGCGGCTTCTGTCCGACTTTTACAGAACGACATTGAACAAAGGGAACAGTGTAACGATCGTGATGCAGGAGATTTTGAATATAAAATCATATCTCCAGATTCAGCAGATCATGCACAATGACAGTTTCAGTGTGGAATACCAGATTGAAGACATCATAGGAAACTGCCTGATACCAAATCTTACCTTGCAGCCTCTGGTCGAAAATGCCATTGTCCATGGCTTTGAAAAAATGGAAAGACCGGGAAAACTGACCATTACGGCTATGCGGAATAACGATGATATTCATATTGTTATCAAGGATAATGGAGTCGGAATTCCCGCCGAATCACTTAATACTATATTGCAGACAGAATCGCAGGAAGGGTATGGACTTAAAAATGTCAATCAGAGAATCAAGCTCATTTTCGGAGAGGAATACGGGATGTCCATTGAAAGTGTTGTGGATGAGGGGACTGTGGTAACTGTAAAAATTCCCGCGCAATACGGAAAAAATTATAATGAAGCTGAGTAAACATCAGGAGCCGGGCCGGTTAATTTATGGCCGTGGCTCCTTGTTTTTTTGTGTGGAAAAAATTTTGTGCAGGATGATAAAAATTTAGTGTGAAACGTAATTTATTATTCTTTTCTTAAGAATAAGCTGTTGTTAAAATAAACTTAAGCTGTTTCGAGCAGTCAATGAAATGCTAAAACACATCTTTACCGCCGCGGAAAATATTTTCATGAAAAAATCATAATAAACGATATAACAATTTTATTGGCTGTCTGAAATATTATGTTTGATGAAGGAGAAGATTATTATGAAAATCAAAAAAGTGCTGGCCATGTGTCTGATGAGCGCAATGGTTTTAGGGTCTCTTGCAGGGTGTGGCAAGGAAGAGAGCGGAACTACAGCGAGTGTAGACGTGGAGGATCCTGCATGGCAGGAAGCCATGACGACGCCTTACGGTAAATATCCGGAAACCGTAGTCTACACATTAGGAAAGACGGCGACAAATTTTGATGTGTTGGACGGAACGGAATACGAGGGCGATGATGACGTAAACAATGCATGGACCCGATATTTGAAAGAAAAACTGAATATTCAAAATACGAACCTGTTCGAAGCAAATGACGGTGACGACTATGAGCAGAAGGTGTCTATGGCCATCGTCAGCGGAGAAATACCGGATATTATGGTGGTGGGAGATTATGCTACCTTAAAGCAGCTTTATGAAAACGATCTGATCGCAGATCTTACAGAGGTATATGAAAACTGCGCCAGCGACAAGATCAAAGAAATCTATGATTCCTATGACGGAGTATGTCTGGAGACGGCAACTTTTGACGGAAAACTGATGGGATTACCGACAACGGAAATCTCACACGGACCGGGGATCTTATGGTTGAGAAAAGACTGGATGGACAAGTGCAATCTTGAAGAACCGAAAACAATGGAAGACATTTACAATATTCTGCAGCAGTTTTTGGTACAGGATCCCGGCGGAAACGGTGAAGGGCAGACGGCCGGTCTGGTGATCGATCCGGAGATAGCCGGTAATTCCGGCGGAAGTTACATGCCGAACAATATCTTCACTCTTTATGGTGCATACCCGAAGCAGTGGATCGATGACGGAAGCGGCAATGCCGTTTATGGATCCGTACAGCCTGAAATGAAAGAAGCGCTGGAACAGCTGTCCAAAATGTACAGTGAGGGATTGATTGATAAACAGTTTGTTACCAGAACCGGTGACGACAGAAAAGGTCTTCTCAACAGCGGGAAGAGCGGAGCCTTTTTCGGTAACTGGTGGGGTGCATGGGAAGTGGCTGACAGCATGTCCTTAAATAAAGAGGCGGAGTGGGTACCTTACATCTGCCCGGTTGGTTCCGACGGGAAAGTTACGATGTTCTCAGGCAATCCCAACAGCAGTTATGTTGTAGTGAGAAAGGAATTCGAACATCCGGAACTGGTAATGAAAATAGCAAGTATGCAGTTTGATTATTCACGTTATCAGGAGAAAGATGAGGAAGCTTATAAGGAACTGACCGATTATGGTGAGCTGAATGCGGGCGGATCGATCCTTGCGACGAATATTGATTATTATGACGGATTCCCGAGAAGCAGTAAGCTGGTTGTCGATGCATTAGAGAGCGGAGATATCAGTCAGTTGAACCGGAATGACCTGACTACCTATTTGAACAGTAAGAAATATCTGGAAAGTCTTGAAAACGGAGAAGAATCTACATCCTCCGGATGGGCTTCTTATAATTCCATGTTATGTGCAAGCCTTGTCGCTGAGACGGAAGTAAACAGAGTAATGCCTGTTTTCTTCGGCAGTACACAGTCCATGGCATTGAAGTGGCCTACCCTGGAGAAGATGGAACAGGAGATGCTGTTGAAAATCATAACAGGTGAGAAACCGGTAGATTATTTTGACGAATTTGTGGAAACGTGGAATAAGACAGGTGGTGAACAGATCACCGAAGAAGTAAATCAGGCTATCAAAAAATAAGAAGGAGCAAAGATTGAAAATTAAAATTTTCAATCTCGAGATTTGTGTCTGCGCGTTGCTTGCCACAAACTCGTTTATGCGCAAAAAGCAGCGCAGAAATGGAGGGAAACATGAAGCGTAAGAAAGACCAGATGGCTTTGCATCTTATGATGCTCCCGGGTATGATCTTACTCATAATATTCTCGTTTATACCAATGTTTGGAATTGTCATGGCATTTCAGAATTATATGCCGGCCAGGGGGATTTTAAAATCCCCCTGGGTGGGCATGGATAACTTTAAATTCATGTTCCAGATGCCGGACAGCAAGCAGATTTTTATTAACACGATCACGATCGCGGTCAGTAAGATCATTCTGAGCACTTTTGTGACGATCATATTCGCGCTGCTGCTGAATGAGATCAAAAATAAATTCATGAAGAGAAGCATTCAGACGATCGTATACCTGCCAAACTTTCTTTCCTGGGTTATTTTAGCAACGGTTGTTGTTAATATTTTTGCATACGACGGGCCGATCAATGCGGTGCTTGGGGCGTTTGGGATCGAACCGATTTTATTTATGGCGAGTAATAAATGGTTCCGTTCTGTTTTGGTCGTAACAGATGTGTGGAAAGGATTCGGATACGGAGCGATCATTTATCTGGCTGCTTTATCGGGAATCGACCCGGGATTATATGAAGCGGCTGCGATCGACGGTGCAAACCGGTTTAAACGGATATGGCATATCACTTTGCCCGGAATTTTGCCGACCATCATGCTTGTGACCATTATGAATCTTCCGAATGTGCTGAATGCCGGATTTGACCAGATATTCAACTTGTATAATCCTCTGGTAATGGAGACCTCAGACATTATCGACACATGGGTGTACCGTGTCGGCCTGGTCGAAAGACAGTACAGCCTTGGTACGGCGGTAGGGTTACTGCGTTCGATCGTGGGAATCATTTTGATGTTATCAGCTAATAAGATTGCGAAGAAACTGACAGATTACAGGATCTTTTAGGAGGGGTTGAAATGATTGAGAAGAGAGGTCCAGGTGGTATCATTGCTGATATTATCATATGGATTATAGTAGGATTGCTGGCATTATCCTGTTTGATGCCTTTGATGAATATAGTTGCCATATCGCTCAGTGACAATGCCGCGGTATCGGCCAACCTGGTGAAAATCCTGCCGATAGGCTTTAATTTAAGTTCCTATCAGGAGATATTAGGAGATATGCAGTTCTGGCGCTCCTTTATGATTTCCGTACTGCGGGTGGTGCTGGGATTGGCCATCAATATCTCGTTGCTTGTTTTGACGGCTTATCCGCTGTCCAAGAGTCCCAGCTTTTTTAACAAACAGAAGGTATATATGTCTTTCGTTTTGTTTGCCATGCTGTTTTCGGGCGGATTGATCCCTACCTTTATGGTCGTGAATTCCCTGAATCTGACAAATACGATCTGGGCGCTGATCCTGCCGGGAGCGGTACCGCTGGGGAATGTTATTCTGCTGATGAATGCTTTTCGTGGCGTGCCGAAATCATTGGAAGAGGCGGCTATGATCGACGGAGCATCCCAGTGGGTGATCATGTTGAAAGTGTTTTTACCGGTGGTAAAGCCTACCCTGGCAGCTGTTACGCTGTTCACGATCGTAGGGCACTGGAATGACTATTTTTCGGCTTTGGTGTACATTACCGATACGGCAAATTATCCCTTACAGACCTACATTCAACAGTTAAATGTTGATATTACCGAAGTGACCGATCCCAACAAACTCGAGCAGCTTGCGCGGATTTCCAACAGAACGCTTAACTCGGCAAAGATTGTGGTGTCTACCATTCCGCTGTTGCTGATCTATCCGTTTATGCAGAAGTATTTCGTGTCAGGTATCGTGGTCGGATCTGTTAAAGAGTAAGGAATCAGAGGTGTTTTCATGAAATTTGTGTTTGGAAAAAGTGATTTTAAGACAATGCAGAGAGGGCAGGAGTCCTGCTATCTGCTGGCCAACGGAAAAGGCGGATTTTCGTCCATGACGATCATCGGTTCCAATGCGAGAAATGATCACGCATTATTTATGCCGTGTTTGAAAGCTCCGAATAACAGATACCATATGATAACAAAACTCGATGAGACGCTGCAGATCGGTACGGAAAGAATCGATCTGTCAAGTCAGGAGTACGTTACCTGTACAAAGAATCAAAATGGATTTAAACATCTGAGTGAATTCCGGTTTGACATGCTGCCTGTATGGACGTATCAAGTTGGCGGTGTGGAGATCATAAAGACGGTCGTTATGCAGTACGGTCGCAATGCAGTCGGCATTCAATATGAGATCAAGAACCGCACGAACAGACAGATTACGGTAAATGCGAGACCATACTTACAATTCGTAAGAAAAGGCGAAAAACTGTCAGAGCAGCAGGAATTCAAAGCGACCGAAACGTTTGTGGAAAGTAAGGGGCTTATCTTATATTATAAGACGAATGGTAAAACTGCATTTTACAAGACGGCATACATAGACGATCTGTATTTTGCAGACGATGCAAAGGACGACAGAAGAAGTGTTGGCGTCGTTGCGCATAATCATCAGCATTCGTTTGTTGTTGAAGCAAAGCATGAAGACGTATATTATATCATTTACAGTATGGAGAACAGATTTGACGATATTGATGATATGATAAGCCATGAAAAAGAGCGGCTCATGCGTCTTATAGACAACTCGGGTATTCAAGATGAAATCGGTAAAGAACTGGTAAAGAGTGCTGACCAGTATATTTCTGACAGAGAGTCTACAGGCGGAAAGACGATCCTCGCGGGATATCCCTTTTTCGAGGATTGGGGAAGAGATACCATGATCGCTTTGGGAGGCTGTTGTATCTCTACGAGAAGATTTGAAGATGCCAAAAATATCTTCCGCACCTTTATGAAGTACTGCAAAAACGGAATCATGCCCAATATATTTCCGGAGGGAGATATCCAGCCGTATTATAATACGGTAGATGCTTCACTGCTTTTTATTTCTTCTGTGTATGAATATTATCATGCATCTGATGATCTGGCGTTTGTCAGGGAAGCATTTCCGGTGATGAAGGATATTGTGAAATGGTATATGCAGGGTACGGATTTCCACATCAGGATGGAGGAAGACGGGTTGATCTCGGCCGGTTCTGGATTCGAACAGGTGACATGGATGGATGTGAGGATCGGGGATGTTCTTCCGACACCCAGACACGGGAAACCGGTTGAAATCAATGCATACTGGTACAATGATCTGTGTATCATGGAACGGTTTTCCAAATTATTAAATGAAGAAGTGTACGACTATGGAAAACTGGCGGAAAAGGTCAGACAGTCTTTTCTCCGGCAGTTTTGGAATGATAAGGAAGAGTGCTTAAAAGATGTAATTTCAGGAACTAAAGCGGATAATCAGGTGAGATGTAATCAGATATGGGCAGTATCGGTTCCCTTCGGTATGTTGAGTGCGGAACAGGAGTTAAAAGTTGTAGATAAGGTATTCGAAAAACTTTACACGCCTTACGGCCTGCGTTCTTTAAGCCCGTCAGATGAAGAATATCATCCATTTTACGGCGGAACATTATGGGCGAGAGATACGGCCTATCATCAGGGAACCGTCTGGGGCTTCCCACTGGGCGGATACTATCTGGCGTATTTGAAAGTGCACGGATTCAGCGAAGATGCAAAAAATACCGTAAGAAGACAGCTCGGATTGATCGAAGCCGCCCTGCGCGAAGGCTGTGTCGGCCATATTGCAGAAATATATGACGGGGACGATCAGGGTGTTTCCAAAGGCTGTTTTGCACAGGCATGGAGTGTTGGCGAATTGTTGAGAGTATTTGCCGCGATCGAGCAGAAACATATGTAAGTTCAGTCATTTAAGTATAAGGGTACAGGTTACTTTTATACTGACAAGGTATATTATCGCTATAACTTTATCAATCACACAGTACAATCATAAAAATATCGTGTGGCGAAAGCCTGCACATTCATGGATCGTGCAGGGACAGGCGGCAGGATCCATATGGAGGAGCAATGAAAAAGACTAAAAAGCAGTGGAAAGAGTATTACGCAAGTGCAGAATTTAAAAAGAAATATGAGTATGCGGGAAATGATCTGGGTGCTGTATGGACAGAAGAAAAGACGGTTTTCAAACTCTGGAGTCCTGCGGCGAAGGAAGTCAGTTTGCATTTATATCAGGATGGATATGATGTGCCGTCTTATGAGGTTCATCCAATGGCTGAGAGTGATCCGGGCGTCTGGTTCTGCCAGGTTCCGGGAGATCTGCACGGTGTCTATTATGATTTTTCAATACAGATTGAAGAGGAAACATGTCTCACATATGATCCCTATGCCAGGGCATGCGGCGTTAACGGAAAGCGCAGCATGGTGATCGACCTGAAAAAAACGGATCCCGTGGGTTGGGAAAACGATACGGCTCCGGCCGCCGGGAACGAAGAATTCATCTATGAACTGCATGTGAAAGAATTCTCATGGGATAAGGCGGGAGGATTTCCCGAGGAATGCAGGGGCAGGTACAGTGCATTTCAATGTCCGGCGACCACATTACATAATGACGGCGAACATGCCACCGGGATTGGATGGCTGAAAAGACTGGGCGTTACACATGTTCAGCTGATGCCGGTTTACGATTTCGGTTCGGTGGATGAAAGGGAGCCGGGCGATCAATTTAACTGGGGATATGATCCTGTAAATTACAACATACCGGAGGGTTCCTATTCATCCGATCCATATCATGGGGAAATCAGGATCAAAGAGTTTAAAGAACTTGTGCAGTCGCTTCACAGAGAGGGATTTCGCGTCATTATGGATGTGGTCTATAATCATACCTTTTCTTTGGAGAACTGTTTTCAGAAAACTGCCCCTTGGTATTATTACCGGGTCCATGATGATGGCACGGTCTCTAATGGATCCGCGTGCGGCAATGATGTCGCCAGTGAGCGTCCCATGTGTTCAAAATATATTTTGGAGTCCATCCTGTATTGGGTGGATGAATATCATATAGACGGTTTCCGATTTGATCTGATGGGATTATTGGACGTTGACCTGATGAATGAAATAAGACATGAGTTGGACGCTCGCTATGGAAAAGGGGAGAAGTTAATATACGGGGAGCCATGGACGGCAGCAGAGACAGCCATGGAAGATAAGCGTGTTCAGGCGTTAAGCAAAAATATCGGTCTGCTGGATGAAAATATCGGCATGTTCAGCGATCATATAAGAGATTCGATAAGAGGCTGCGTGTTCATAAAAAATAAGCCGGGATTTGTCAATGGAGGAAAAGGGCTGGAGGATGCTGTTTTAAGCAGTATAAGAGCATGGGGGAGCAAAAAGAAAAAAATCGTGAAGGCACCCTCTCAGATCATAAACTATCTATCGTGTCATGATAATCAGACCCTGTGGGATAAATTACAGGAGACGACCAGGGATGAAAAGTTAAGAAGACGGCAGTATCGTCTGGCAGTGGGGATCTATATGACCTGTCTTGGCAGGATTTTTTTCCTGTCGGGTGAAGAATTTCTGCGCACCAAAAACGGGTTGGATAATTCATATAACGCGGATATCTCGATCAACCGGCTGGATTGGGCAAGAGCCTGGGAAGAGCAGGAGATGGCAGATTACTACAGGGGCCTGATCCTGCTCAGGGATCGGCTGCCGGGTCTTTTTGATAAGACATGCAATGCACCGGACAGGATTAAAACATATATAAAAGGCAGGGGTGTTGTGGGAGTCACTGTTGATAACGTCGGTGAAGGATATCCGTGCCGGTGGGAAACTTTATGTGTTGTTTATAACAGTACTCATCATGCGCAGGAGATAAAACTTCCGGCCGGGGAATGGGAGATGTTGGCCAGCGAAAGCGACAGCTTTTTGTGGCAGGATCCGGTCAGGACGGAAGATACGGCTGTCGTGGAACCTGTCGGTATGCTGCTGTTGGGGAAAAAAGAATAAGACTAAAGTCCAACGGAGAATGAAAGGAGAAAGTGATGGAATTTACAAGTGTATATCATAAAACATCAGAACAGATGAGTTACCCTTTAAACGAGGAGGAATTGATCGTAAACTTAAAAACAGGATATGATGTGAAGCGTGTTTTTATATATTACGGCGATCCGTTTGAATGGGGTATTCTCGGCGGAAAAGAACAGTGGAAAGGAAAAAAAGAAGAAGTTTTCTATAAGAAGCGTCTGCACCACCATCTGTGGTGGACAACGACATTGAAGCCGAAGTTCAAGCGGTGCAAATATTATTTTGAGCTTCATACAGAGGAGGAAACCTGGTATTATTTCGAAAATGGATTCCTGACCGAGCAGCAGATCGGTATGACGGGCAGGATGCTGCAGTGTTTTGTCGTGCCGTGGATGAATCCTGCCGATGTAAATAAGACACCGGACTGGGTCAATGATACAGTCTGGTATCAAATTTTTCCGGACCGGTTTTGCAACGGAACGCCTGAGAAAAACGGTGCCGATATCGAAAAATGGAGGACGGGACCTGTTTCCAACAAAGAGAGATTCGGGGGAAATCTGGAAGGGATCCGGCAGAAACTTCCCTATCTGCATGATCTTGGAATTTCGGGTATTTATTTAAACCCTGTCATGGAGGCGGAATCCACTCACAAATACGACACAAGGGATTACACAAAAATCGATCCGCACTTTGGGACCAATGAGGAATTTACCCAACTGGTAAAGGAAGCACATGCACTGGGGATCCGTATTATGGTAGATGCCGTTTTTAATCACTGCGGCATAAATTTCGGTCCATGGAAGGACGTGGTGGAGAAGAGGAGTAAGTCCCGATACGCCGACTGGTTTATGATACAGGATTGGGATACCGTTGAGAAGCACGGCGATACGAGGGACGGGAGATTTTATTCTTTTGCTTTTACGGACCGAATGCCCAAGCTGAATACAAACAATCCGGAGGTGATCCGGTATCTTTGTCAGGTCTGTGAGAAATGGGTCCGGGAATTTGATATTGACGGAATCCGGTTTGATGTGGGAAATGAGATATCCCATTGTTTCTTAAAGGAGCTCAGAAGACATTTGCGGAGTATCAAACCGGACCTTTATCTGTTGGGCGAGATCTGGCATGATGCCAGTCAGTGGCTGCAGGGAGATGAATATGACTCGGTCATGAATTATCCGCTGACGAGTGGGATTCAGGATTTCTTTCTGGACAGGACAATGGAGAAAGATGAATTTGAGTATATGGTAAATCGGTGTTATACTATGTACATGCAGCAAAACAATAATGTGATTTTCAATTTGCTGGATTCTCACGATACGGAACGACTGATGAACAAGTGCCGCGATCTGGATATTTTTTACCAGCAGCTTGCAGTCTTATTCACAATGCCGGGCAGTCCGTGTATTTATTATGGAACGGAGATCGCCCTGGAGGGAGCTCACGATCCGGATTGCCGCAGATGTATGCCGTGGGACGAGATCGATTCTGATGAGAATCAGGAGAGGATCGCATTGGTGAGATCGCTGATTCGTCTGCGTATGCAGGAAGATGCCTGCAGAAGCCTGTACTTTGACTTTCCGCGCAGGTATTCTCAGAAACGGTGTGTAGAATACATTAAACTGGATCAGACAGGCAAACAGATAGAAGTTTTGCTGAACTGTGGTGAGGAACCAATCGAAATACAGGGTGAAGGAGAAATTCTTTTTTTCAGAAGATGCGCGGGGAACATCCTCGATGTGCGGGGGACGCTGATCCGGCGAAAAGGATAGGAAATTATAATTGAGCATTAACAGGCAGGCCGGTGGATTCCGGCCTGTTTTTCGGCTCATCCCTGTTTCATTACACATTCCCGTTTCCGGCAATAAAAATGATTGAACATTCCAATTTACGCAGGTATAATAGATAAGGGATAAAAATTGAATAAATTCAATGGAGAAAAGGATGAAAAGAAAGGAAACAGAGGAATAAAATGCAGAGTCGATCAATAGAACCATATTTAAACTGCAGTTTTTCATGCAGCTGCGGGCGGACGCATAAATCACTGTTCGCACACTATCTGTTTGAACCGGGCGCCATTGCAAAGCTGCCGGCTCTTCTGGGGCAGCTGGGATATGCAAGACCATATCTGATCTCCGACACGCATACACATGAGATTGCCGGGAAACAGACGGAAGAAGTGCTGCAAAAAGCCGGTATCCGTTACGCTTCCCACGTGCTCAGGAGTCCTGAGAACGGGGATCTGGCAGCCGACGAACATGCCCTTGGCAGTATCGCCATGGCCAATGACAGGGAAGCCGACCTTATCATTTCCATCGGAACCGGTACGATCAATGATCTCGGCCGCTATTTCAGTTACATTACCGGACGGCCTTTCATGCTGGTGGCGACGGCGCCTTCGATGGATGGTCTGGTGAGCGGAGTAGCGCCCCTGATCTTTCACAATATGAAGATCACGTTTCCGGCACAGGAGCCTCTGGCGCTCATCTGTGATCCGGAGATCATGACGAACGCACCGCTAAAGATGCTGGCAGCAGGTGCGGCGGATATTCTTGGTAAATATAACTGTCTGCTTGACTGGAAGCTTTCCCATTATGTAAATGATGAATATTATTGCGACACCATTGCAGATATCATGCGGACGGCGGTGGATCAGACGATGGAGAGCACGAAGGGGCTTGCGGCTCACGACGGCAAAGCCGTATCGGTGCTTACGGAGGCCCTCGTGCTTTCCGGCATTGCCATGGACTTTTCGGAAAATTCCCGTCCGGCTTCCGGTGCGGAGCATCATCAGTCGCATTATTGGGAGATGCAGTTCCTTTTCGACGGTATTCCGGCGGTACTGCACGGCACGAAGGTGGGAATCGGCACGGTATTGATGCTGGAATTGTATAACAGGCTGGCGGAGATGGAGCGTCCGGATTTCGCCGCGATCCGCGAGAATATTTCCGGTCGTCCTTCCGTGGAAGACTGGGAGAAGGAAATGCGCCGCTGCTACCGGGACGGTGCGGAAGGGATCATTGAGCTGGAGAAGAAATCCGGGAAAAATGATCCGGCGGGATTACGGAAGCGTCTTACTGCCATCGAGGAGAAATGGGATCAGATCCAGGCGCTTGCCGGGACGGCTCCGAAGGCATCCGCAATATATCAGGTGCTGGCGGATATGGGTGCGGCGAAGATACCCGCTGACGTTGGCATTCCACGGGAATATGTCCATGACAGTATCCGTTACGGCAAAGAGCTGCGCGACCGTTATACGGTCCTGCAGTTGATGTGGGATATTGGTATATTGGACGAGGAAGCAGACAGACTCGTGGAAAAGTATTGTCCGCAGGCGAAATCGTAAACGGCATAACAAATTTTCAAATGCAGAAATGGAGAGTATTGTGGAGACGATCTGCAAAACGGAGCAAACTAAATACGTGATCGGATTGGATTACGGCACTCTTTCGGCGAGAGCGGTACTGGTCTGCGTGCACAGCGGTGAGGTAATTGCCGAGAGTATCTATCCATATCCGCACGGGATTCTGACTACGCTGCCGGTTTCTTTCGGAACGGCCGGCGAAAGCGGCAGAGCCGGCCCGGGCTGCGCGGAGGAAAAGCTGCCTGCGGATTACGCCCTGCAGGAGATTGACGATTATGTTGAGGCCATGTATCACACGATCCGTGAGGTGGTGGAGAAAGCGGGCTGCCGGCCGGATGATGTGATCGGCATCGGTATTGACGCCACTTCTTCCACTTTTCTGCCGCTTATGCAGGATGGTCGGCCGCTTGGCAGGACAGAGCAGTTTGCAGAGAATCCTCATGCGCAGTTGAAGCTGTGGAAGCATCACGGCGCGCAGGCAGAGGCGGACCGTATCACGGCGCTGGCCAAAGAGCGCGGGGAGAAATTCCTGATGCGCTGCGGCGGTAAGGTGAATGCGGAGTGGATGCTGCCCAAACTTATGGAGATTGCCGGGAAAGCGCCGGAAGTATATGAAGCCACGGACAATTTCATGGAGGTCAGCGATTATCTTGTCTATCTGCTGACCGGAGAAGTGACACGCTGTATGTGTCATGCAGGATACAAACTTTTGTGGAACGAGGAAGACGGCTATCCTGCGAAAGAATTTCTGGGAATGCTGCATCCGCTTCTTTTTTCCCTGGAGGAAAAACTCAAAGGGAGAGAGGTGCAGGTCGGCGAGTGTGCGGGCAGGCTGACAGAGGAGGCCGCCGGCAGACTGGGGCTGAAAGCGGGAACAGCAGTGGCTGCCTCCCTGATCGACGCCCATGTGGCAGTGCCTTCCGCCGGGATCGACGGGCCGGATCAGGCGCTGATGATATTGGGGACGTCCTGCTGTATGCTGTTGTGTTCCGAGAAGTTATCCTATATAAAGGGTATTTCCGGCTGTGTCAGGAATGCCGTGCTTCCTGGGCTGTATGCCTACGAGGCGGGGCAGAGCGCCGTCGGGGATCTGTTTGAGTGGTTTGTGAACAACTGCGTGCCGGGCAGTTACGAGAGGGAGGCGGCCGGGCGGGGTATCTCACTACATACGCTGCTCAGCGAGAAGGCGTCACGGCTTATGCCGGGAGAAAGCGGACTGGTCGCGCTGGACTGGTGGAACGGCAATCGTTCCTGTCTGGCGGATGCGAACCTCTCCGGTATGATACTTGGTTTGAAGCTGCGGACGAAGCCGGAAGAAATCTACCGGGCGCTTCTGGAGGCGACGGCTTTCGGTATGCGGGCCATCTTCGAAGAATTTGCAAAAGGAGGCGTCACAGCGAAGGAGCTATATGCCTGCGGCGGTATCGTGGGTAAGAATCCTTTTATGATGCAGATCTATGCGGATGTGCTGGGCAAGACGATCCTTACCGGTTCTACGGATCAGGGTTCGGCTTTTGGCGCGGCTGTCTATGCGGCGGTGGCAGCAGGCATTCAGACAGGCGGTCATGGGACGGTCAATGAGGCGGCGCGCACGATGGGCAGGACCGGGGAGATAAAATTTGAACCGATTCCGGAACATGTGGAGGCATATGACAGGCTTTATAAGGAGTATAAGATCTTACATGATTATTTTGGTGCAGGAGGCAATGAAGTGATGCACCGACTTTAAAATAGAATAAAGAGTAAGGGGTTTTTTGAAGGAGATTGAAGTGATGAGACAGAAAAAGAAAGTTGCTTACAGAATAACATCATGTATCATGGCACTTCAGATTGTTATATTCGCAGTGCTGTATATTTTCATGAGTAAAACGATCACCGGCAATATCCGCAGCAATACGATCGACAGTATGAAGACGATCGTAGACGACAGGTCGCAGATCATAGAAAGTTATGTGCGGGAGGCGGAGAGTCATTTGACCGCATACAGCAGGGCAGGCGAGATTACAGATCTTCTTTTACATCCGACGGATTCGTCGGCAGCTGCCGCGGCGCAGAAATACACCGAGAAGTTCAGCGGTGATATTGACCGGCTGGAAGGCATCTATGCCAGTGAGTGGGATACGCATGTGCTTGCCCATACGAACAAAGATGTGGTCGGTATCACGACGAGAGAGGGCGATCCCTTAAAGCAGCTGCAGGATGCCATGCTGGAGGCGGACGGGGTCTATAACGCCGGGTTTATCTTTTCACCGGCAAGCGGGAAACAGATCGTATCCATGTATCGTGCCTGTCTGGATGAAACAGGCAAACCCATCGGTCTGGTGGGTGCGGGAATCTTTATTTCCGGACTGCGGGAAGAGCTGAACAATCTGCCGACAGCCGGACTTGACAATGCACGTTACTATCTGATCAATACAGAGACCGGGGAATATATTTTCCATGAGGATGATGCGAAGCTCGGTGCGAAGGCGGATGAGGAGTATGTCCTCGATATCATCAGTCAGGTAAAACAGGGCAGCAGCCAGGCAACGGAATATGTGGAATATACGAATGCCGGGGAAGACAGCATTGCGGCGTATCATTATTTTGCCGACAGAGGCTGGATTTTCCTGTTGACGGACAGCGCGGATGAGATTTTTGCCACGGCCAATGTGGCAAGATTTGAGCTTTTGACGCTTTGTATCGGCGGGCTTGCTTTTCTGATGATATTGTCTTACCTTGTAATTTCGCGCTTTATGAAGCCGTTGTCGCCGATCACAAGTTCGCTGCTCCAGATTGCAAACTGTGATATCAGAGACAGGGGAGAAGTGCACAAGTATGCGGACAGAAACGATGACCTGGGCGAGATGGCTACGGCTTCCGACAAGGTGATCAAGTCGCTGAATCATATTTTGGGTACGCTTCGGGTGTGCTGTACGAAGCTGAATGAGAAAGCGATCTCCCTGCGGGGAACGTCCACGGAACTGGTGGAGTGCGTGACCAACAATATGTGTACGACACAGCAGCTTTCCGCCAGCCTCGATCATGTTAATAATGCGATCGAGAGTATCAACGGCGAGATCATCAATATGCGCAGCAGTATCGGCGATGTGGCGGACAGCCTGCGCAGCAGTTCCAAATTCAGTGACGATATCATGGAAGATGCGAAGCAGATGCGGGAGAGTGCGAATGCATCTTTGCAGAATACGAGTAAACAGCTTGTGACGACGAAGGATTCCGTGCGGGCTGCGCTGGAGAATTTGAACAGCCTGTCTCAGATCAACGGCATGGCATCGGCTATTCTGGATATTGCCAACCAGACGAACCTTTTGTCCATCAATGCGGCCATAGAGGCGGCAAGATCCGGTGAGATGGGCAGAGGCTTTGCCGTAGTGGCGGGTGAGATCAGCAAGCTGGCGGAGACTTCCAAGGAAACCGCGGAACATATTCAGAAAGTGTGTGAAGCATCCAATGACAGCATCGGCGAAGTGAACCAGTGTATGTCAACGATCTTAAAGTATATGGAAGGAGAGGTATTGGAAAGTTTCGGAGATTTCGCCGAGAAATCCAATGATTACAGCTCCTCAGTGGAAGCGATCAAGAACGATATCGAGAAGCTGAGCGACTTTGTCAGAGGACTCCAGACATCCATATCGCAGATCTTCGACAACGTCATGGATGTGAAAAACCTGTCCGGCCAGAACAACATGGCGATCAATGAAATTGTCAGGAAGAGCGAAAGGACAGAAGAAATAGCAGTTGAGATCCAGAACCAGGCAGAAGAGAACAGGGAAATGGCCGACAGCCTGGAAGATGTTGTGGCCGGGTTTACACTGGATTGATCATAGCAGAGGGATTTATTTATGCACCAGACTGCAGTTTTGTGGTCTGGTGCTGTTTTAATGGATGAAAGAAGTTTGCAAACTTCAGATACAGGTGTTAATATAAGATATAAGGGTTTCAAGGAAATTACGAAAGGAACAGAAAGATATGGAAAAGATTCTGATCATTGACGACAGCCCATTGCAGGCGGCACAGTTAAGTGATATTTTGAGCGACGAATATGAGATTGATACTGAGCAGACGGCGGAGGCCGGGTTCGAGCTTGCGCGGGCGGGGAATTACTCTCTGATCCTGCTGGATGTTGTTATGCCGGGAATGGACGGTTTTACATTATTGAAGATCCTGCAGGAAGAGAATAACACGAAGACGGTGCCGGTCATCATGATCACTGCGCTTTCGGATATCGAGCATGAACAGCGCGGACTTACACTGGGCGCGGTCGATTATATCAGCAAACCTTTCAGCCCGTTGATCGTTAAGGCGAGGGTGGATACCCATATCAAGCTGTACAACTACCGCAGGCAGGTCGAACGGCAGTCGAAGACGGACCAGATGACGGGGATCGCCAACAGACGCAGGCATGACGAGTACAGTGTGGAGAAGTGGAAAGAATCGGTTCGCCTGCGCACACCGTTTTCCATCTGTATGTTTGATATCGATCATTTTAAATCTTTCAATGATACTTTCGGGCACCCGGCAGGCGATAAGGTGATTGCCTCGGTTGCGAAGACGATCGCTTCCTATCTGCACCGCAGCACGGACTTTTTTGCACGCTATGGGGGAGAGGAATTCGTGGCGATCCTTCTTGGCGACGATTCGGACAGAGTATTTGAGTACATCAAGACAATCCGTCAGGCGGTGGAAGATCTTCATATACCGCACAATCCGGCGGTCTCTGAGTGGGTCACGGTCAGTATCGGCGGCATTACCATCATCCCTGATGCGGAAAAGTCCTATGATTTTTATCTGAAGATAGCGGATGCCATGCTGTATGATGCCAAGAAGTTTGGCCGTAACAGGGTTGTATGGGCGGATGAGCGGATCAAGCAGTTATACGAGAAATAAATTTAAAAAGCAGCAAAGACTGCGGAGCATATCGGCGCGGGGCCACGGTTGCTGGTCTGGCGCCGTTTTCGAATGGATAGTTTTATTGAAAATAAAGGGGGCGTATGCTACAATGGAACGAACAGCAATTATGAAAAAAAGACGAGTGGAAGGAACGAACGACATATGAAGAATATAAGAAGAATTGTGACACCTCTGTGCATGGCGGCAGCCGTGACAGCGTCTGTGACAGGCTGCGGCAGTAAGGGGCCGCTGGATCCGGGCGATCCGGTTTCGCTGACGATCTGGCATTATTACAATGGATCCCAGCAGGCGGCATTTGATGTGCTGGTGGAAGAGTTTAATGAAACGGTCGGCCGGGAGAAAGGGATTTACGTGCAGAGCTACAGTCAGGGATCGGTTTCTGATCTGGAGACGGCAGTGCGTGATTCCATCAACGGTACGGTGGGAGCAGATGAGATGCCGGATATTTTCTCCTCTTATGCGGATACGGCTTATGAAGTAGAGCAGGCAGGTGCCCTTGCAAATCTGTCGGAGTATCTGGACCAGGACGAACTGGAGGAGTATGTGGAATCATACATAGAAGAAGGACGTATTGCTGCAGACGGCACACTTCGTATTTTTCCTACGGCAAAGTCTACGGAAATTATGATGATTAACATGACCGACTGGGAACCCTTCGCCGAAGCTACGGGGGCAGCGCTGGAAGATTTGAAGACCATTGAAGGTGTGGTGGAGGTTGCCCGGGCATATTATGAGTGGACGGACGGACAGACGCCGGATATACCGGGAGACGGCAAGGCGTTTTACGGCAGGGATGCCTTGGCAAATTATTTTATTATCGGCATGCAGCAGCTGGGAGTGGAGATTTTCCAGGTGGAGAACGGAGAAGTGGAACTGAATGTGCCCAGAGAGGAGCTGCGCCGTCTCTGGGAGAATTACTACATACCTATGGTAAAAGGATATTTTGCCGCATATGGCTCCTTCCGTTCCGACGACGTGAAGACAGGGGATTTGCTGGCATATACAGGATCCACCACTTCGGCCATGTATTTTCCGGAGCAGGTGGAGCAGGAAGATAACAGCTATGCCATTGACTATGCCGTAATGCCGGCACCTGTGTTCCAGGGCGGGAAGAATTATGCCGTGCAGCAGGGGGCAGGTATGGTGGTGAGCAAATCGGACGAAAAGCACGAGTATGCCGCGGTGGAGTTTCTGAAGTGGTTTACGGAGGCGGAGAACAATCTGCAGTTTGGCTGTGTGGCAGGATATCTGCCTGTGCAAAAGGATGCCGGCAGTGCGGAAAAACTCGATCAGATTATCGAAGAGCAGCAGTTGGAGGTTGCGCCCAAGACATACGATTGCCTGATAACGATTTTTCGGGAAATGGACGGTATGATGCTGTATACCAATAAAAGCTTTAAAAACGGTTCCGCCGCAAGAAAAGTGCTGGAATACAATCTTGCGGATAAGGCTGCGGAGGACAGGGCCGGCGTTGTGGCGGCTTTGGAAGCAGCACTGGCGCAGGGTCTGAGCCTGGTGGAAGCGTCTGCACCCTATGTGACGGAGGAAGCTTTTAAGGAGTGGTACAGTTCTTTTTGTGACGCACTAAAATCTGCGGTAAGCAAGTAAGGATGCATGGATGAAATGGAAGAAAAGCAATAACAGGAAAAAAGCTACCATAATTAAAATTTTCCTGTTCCCGCTGATTGCCATTATGCTGGTACAGAGCGCGGTTACCATCGGCACTCTGGTGGTGAGGCGGATTGGCGGGATGCTGGAGGCATATTCCAGCGGTATGATGGGGCGTCTGGTGGAGAACCGGGGAGTTATCCTGCAGAATGATATGAACCAGAGGTGGGTGTCCATTCGGGATGATGAGGAAACCATCACGGGAATCCTGGAGGAATTTTTGGGAAGCGAGGGAACGACACCGGATATGTTCATGGAATCGGAGGAGCTGAAAGGAAAGTTTTTGGAAGCGGCTTTTCCGAAGTGTCTTGAGCGGCTGCAAAATATACCCACCACCGGTATCTTTCTGATTGTGACAGGGACAGACATTCAGAATGCGGCGGATTTCTGCGGTTTTTTTATCAGGGATTCCGATCCCCATACCAATCCTGTCAATTACAGGGACTTGCTGCTGGAGCGGGGAAGCAAGACGCTTTCCAGGGAATGGAATATCCCCCTTGACACTGCATGGACGACCCGATTTCACATGGAGGGGCAGGGAAAGAATGCGGCGGACGACTACTTTTATGAACCCTGGAGAGCCGGGACGCAATTTACGGATGCGGATACGGCTGACCTGGGCTATTGGTCGCTGCCCTTTTCTCTGGACAAGGCAAATGATGCTTCCTATGAGATGATTACCTATTCCATTCCGCTCAGATATGAGGGGGAGGTATACGGCGTACTGGGAGTGGAGGTTTCGGTCAGGGAGCTGTACGACTATTTTCCGGTGGAGGAACTGAACAAGTCCAAACAGGCGGGGTATATGCTGGCAATTCTGCAGGAAGACGGCAGTTATGCATCATTGACAGGTAAGGGGATCCTTCACAATCTGGTGAGTTCTGCGAAACAACCGATTTATCTGAAAGATACGTTATATGAAGGACTGTGCCAGGTACGGGACGTCCGGCTGGAGAAGCAGGACGTCTATGCGGTGTCCTTTCCGATGAAGCTGTACGGCAATAATGTGCCTTATGAAAATACGGAATGGGTGCTTTTGGGGCTGAATACGGAAGAAGAGCTTTTCGGAATGAGCCGTCGGCTTTATATCTGGATGCTGGCATCTGTACTGGCAGGCCTGATTTTTGGCGTATTCGGTATTTATTTCATGGTAAGACATCTGACCAGACCGGTGCAGCATCTGATGCGGTGTATCAGCGGCGGCAGCGAAGGGCTTGCGGCATTTAAGCCTTCCAATATATTGGAGGTGGATGCACTGTACGATGTAGTGAAGGCACTTACGGACAGGCAGAAGGAAGCGGAAAATATTCTTCTGGAGGAAAAGGAGCGGTACAGAGTAGCGCTGGAGTCTTCAAAGGATGTATTTTTCTCCTATGATTTTGAAAATCACGTCCTGGATATCGTTAATAATAAAACGATGAATGGAAAATGGCAGTGCGAAGAGTTTGAGAGCGGCTTTATTAATCCCAGGTATATCCATGATACGGACAGGGAGAAGGCTGTGGAGGCGCTGGGCAGCGGTGAAGATAAACTGTCGGTGGAATTTCGGATGAAGTGGCCTGAGGATGCGGAGTATGCGTGGGTGCTGCTTTCCGGCAACACGGTTTATGACATTGACGGCAGGCGGCGGAAGCTGGTGGGCAGCATCCGAAATATTCAGGAGCAGAAGGAGAAGGAGGAGGAACAGTTCCGAAGAAATACTACGGACAGCATTACAGGACTCTACGTATTCAGCGAGGGAATGAAGAGGCTGGAGGAGCGATGGGAGCGTATGGCGGATAAGGCTGCGGGTCCGGAAACCTGCGGGGCAGCCAGCATCCCAACCGCGGAGACAGTCGATTCCGGTGCGGGAGTTATGGTGAACCTGTATCTGAACCGGCTCAAGGAGAGCAATGAAAAAAACGGCATTGTGTTCGGCGATATGATTCTGGAAGAAATCGGCTGTCTGGTCCGCGGCAGCTGTAAGGAATTGAAGGAACGGCGAAAGGGAAAGCCGGTGGCCTTCCGGTTGGACGGGGATGACTTTGTTCTCTGGCTGGAAGGGCTGTCCAGGGAAGAGGCTGCGGAGTTTACGGAAGCTTTGCTGGGAAAAATTGCGGCAAGCTTTGACAGTGAATTGTTCAGTGTGGAAATACAGGCAGGCCTGGTCTGCGAGAAAAGGGGGATGAGTGCGGGAAAGCTGATCTGCATGGCCAGATTGGCGCGCAGCTTTGTCAACTCAGGTGCTGGGAAAGCATATGTATTCTATGAGGATATCCCCGACATACAGGACAAAGCGCTGCCCGCCTTACAGGGACGGGAGATTAACAGCCTTGATTATGGTGAAGATGTCAATCTGGCTTCCATAGCGCTGAATCTGTTTGGCAAAGGGGCTGACTTCTCGGCACAGATGGCGCTGATGGTACGCAAGATCGGCAGGTTTTACGGAGCGGATGCTGTACTGGTATCTGTGCTGAAGGCAGATTTCAATTCCAATTACCTGGAATATCAGTGGCACCGGGAGGGTGAAGCCATAGGAGAATGCGCCAGGAAATACAGGGAAGAAGAGCGGGAGGAATTTTTCGGTTGGCTGGGGCAGGATAAGGTAAAATATGTTTCACCGGAAGACAGCGGCCGCAGGATGATACA
>OFFT01000310.1_pt1 | contig 38394 bp, 40 predicted proteins | sample 1521581 | NCBI WGS metagenome assembly OFFT01 (sample SAMEA3504084, study PRJEB24116) | mouse gut metagenome | biome: mouse gut; feature: mouse-associated habitat; material: faeces | place: Denmark | collected 2011
TCAGCATCTGTCATGCCGCTTTGGCGGCATTCATTGATAAGCCTGATCTGTTCCGCCATCGGAACACGGACTTTGCGTGTAGCTGCCATAACCTATCCTCCGTAATTGTAGTGAAATAGTTTAACTATATTTCATTTACAATTATAGAGGGATTCAGGAGATTAGAAAATCCGCAGGAATATTTGGCGCTTACGAGATATTACTGGCTAAAGCTGAAAGCAGACTGGTTTTCAGACAAGCGCATCAAGAAATTACGATCCATAGCGGGCGGTGACACACATACGATTATCTACCTGAAAATGATGCTGTTATCACTAAAGGACGAGGGGAAACTTTACTTTGAGGGAGTGGAGGACAACTTCGCTTCGGAGATTGCGCTTGCGCTTGACGAGGACGCAGAGAACGTAAAGCTGACACTTGCATTTTTACGGCGGCATGGTCTGATAGAAATCTGTGATGATGACGAGTATCAGCTTACGGAAGTCCCGTCAATTATCGGAACGGAAACAGCTTCAGCGATGCGTGTGAGGGCACATAGGGAACGGAAAAAACAGTATGTCACAGAGGGCAGGCTGTTACAATGTAACACAGCTGAAATGGATTGTAATAATTTGAAACAGATTTGTAGCGTAGAGATAGAGATAGATAAAGAATTAGAAAAAGAGGGAGAGAAAGGAACACCCACCCACACTGCTTATGGGAAATTCTGTAATGTTTTTCTCTCTGATGCGGAGCTTGAGGGTCTGAAATCAGAACTGCCTGACAAATGGGAATATTACATCGACCACTTATCCGCATATATCGCTTCAAGTGGACGGAAATACCATAACCATGCCGCCACGATTTACAAATGGGCGCAGGAGGATATTGGAAAGGCAGCGCCAAAGAAAGGGATACCTGATTATTCATATAGTGAGGAGGACAGTTTATGAGCAATGTTTTAGATAACGTGGTTCTGGATATGATGGACACAACAAAGAAACCGGAGGATTATAAGGGGGAGGACGGGTTGCTGTACTGTGGGAAATGCCATAAACCCAAAGAAGCTTATTTTCCCCAGGGCAAAGCTTTATTCGGGCGTGACCGCCACCCGTCTGAATGTGACTGTCGCCGGGCAGAACGTGAAAGGTTGGAAAAAAAGGAATTAGAGAAAAAACACAGTGACGAGGTTGAACGCCTGAAACGGGACGGCTTCACTGATCCGGCTATGCGGCATTGGACTTTTGGGAATGACAACGGTAATTGCCCACAGATAGAGAAAGCGCATTTTTATGTGGAGCATTGGGAAACAATGAAGTCTGAAAATATCGGCTACTTGTTATGGGGAAATGTTGGTACCGGAAAAAGCTATTTTGCAGGCTGTATCGCTAATGCCCTTATGGAGCAGGAAATACCCGTCTGCGTGACAAATTTTGCTATGATACTGAATAACCTCTTTACCAGTGCAGAAGGCAGGAATGAATACATAACAAGGCTGTGCGCCTATCCTCTGCTTATCCTTGACGATTTTGGAATGGAAAGGGGTACGGAATACGGTCTTGAGCAGGTCTATAACGTGATAGATAGCCGATACCGCAGTAATAAGCCACTGATTACGACAACAAACCTCACGCTGGAGCAGATGCAGCACCCGCAGGACACAGCCCACGCACGCATTTATGACAGGATGCTTGAAATGTGCGTACCTGTCTGCTTTACAGGCGGGAACTTCCGCAGAGTGACCGCACAGCAGAAAATGCATCGGTTAAAGAAACTCATGGAGGGAGGCGAAAGCCAATGAAAGAAGTTCCTATTTGGGAAAAGAGTAACCTAAGTCTGGAAGAAGCGGCAGCTTATTCTGGAATTGGCATTAATAAACTGCGCGAGCTTACAAATGAGAAGAACTGTCGGTTTGTCCTGTGGGTTGGCAATAAGCGGTTAATCAAACGCCGCTTGTTCGATCAGTATATCGAGCAGGAATATTCTATCTGACAATAGCAGTTATCTCATTTCTTGCGGTTTTTATGAAACTTGTGGTGTAAAATCAGCTTTGATATGGTACAATGAATGAGTCATATCAAGGCTCTTTCCATCACGGAAAGGAGTTTGAAAATGTCCGAGAAGAGAAAAGACAATAAAGGGAGAATCCTGCGGACAGGAGAGAGCCAAAGAAAAGACCTGATTTATCAATATCGTTATACCGATATCCGTGGCAAGCGCCAGACCATTTATTCCTCTGATTTGAAAGAGCTGCGGGAAAAAGAAAAGACGATTCAAAAGCAGCTTGACGACGGAATTGATTATGCTGCCGGAAAGATTACCGTAATAGACCTTTTAGAGCGATATATCAGTTTGAAACAGGGAGTTCGCTACAACACGAAAGTCGGTTACAATTTTGTGCTGAATTTAGTCAAGAAAGAAGATTTCGGTTATCGTCAGATAAGGGATATCAAAGTGTCAGATGCCCAAAAGTGGATTATGAAGCTTCACGACGAGGGGAAAGGATACAGCACCATTACAAGCGTCCGGGGCGTTGTCAAGCCAGCCTTTCAAATGGCATACAATGAGGATATTATCCGCAGAAATCCTTTTGATTTCAAATTGGTTGATGTTGTTCCTAACGATTCACAGAAGCGGATTGCCATGACGGAGGAACAGCAGGAGCTATGGATGGGCTTTATCCGGAGGGATAAAACTTATGCGAAGTATTACGATGAATTTGTTGTGTTGCTGGGAACCGGTATGCGTGTCAGCGAGTTTTGCGGTTTGACAAAGAGAGATTTGGATTTTGAAAATCGGAGAATCCGGGTGGATCACCAGCTTGTTCGGGAGAGGGGCGGAAAGTATTATGTCGAAAAAACCAAGACCGAATCCGGGTGCCGTTACATTCCCATGACAGCAGAAGTATATCAAAGCCTGAACAATATCCTTGCCCATCGCAAAAAAGTGAAAACAGAAATCATTGTAGATGGGTACAGCAGTTTCCTTTTGCTGGATAAAGACGATAAGCCTAAAGTGGCGCTGCATATCGAAAATGAAATGCGCTGGGCTATGAAGAAATACAAGAAGCTGCATCCGGATAAGCCGCTGCCCCATATCACTCCACATGTGTTCCGTCATACGTTCTGTACAAACATGGCAAATGCCGGTATGGATATCAAAAACCTGCAATATGTAATGGGGCATTCTGATGTAGGTGTTACATTGAATGTATACACTCATGCAAGCTTCGACCGGGCGGCAGAACAAATGTCAAAAATCATTGACTTTAAAGAAACTGATATGCAAGGAAAGAAGAGAAAATCAGGTTGAAAATACACCAATCTACTACACCACTTACTACACCATTTGCCCGTGAATTTGCGGAGAATTATAAAGAATTGCGTAGGTTTCGGGCAAAATACAAAATTGAAGAAAAGTGCTAAAAAGCCTGAAATATCAAGGTTTGTAGGCTTATGAAAGGATATAGTCAAGATGATAAAAATACTCTTTATTTGCCACGGCAACATCTGCCGCAGCACCATGTGCGAGAGCGTCATGACGCACCTCGTCTGCCAAAAAAACTTAAATAATGAAATCCAGATCGCATCCGCCGCCACGCACAACGACGAAATCGGCAATCCGCCGCATTATGGAACGGCTAGAAAATTAAAACAGGCCGGTATTCCGCTGGTTCCCCACCGTGCCGTTCGCATGACAAAAGAGGATTATGCTAGATATGACTATCTGATCGGGATGGATTCCGCTAATATCCGGAATATGACAAGAATCACAAACGGCGATCCGCAGGGGAAAATCTGCAAGCTTCTTACATTTGCAAATTCTTCCCGCGATATCGCGGATCCTTGGTACACCGGAAATTTCGATGAAACGTATGCGGACGTTATGGAAGGCTGTACGGCGCTGTTAAGACACATAGAAAGAGCCATGAGTCGTTGATTTTGAGGAATTGTCATGTTATATCTTATTACCGCAATGTACGCCGAAGCCCAGCCGCTGATACGGCAGTATCAACTGAAAAAAGAAAATGCGCAGATGCATTTTCAGGTGTTTTCCAACGAATCGCAATGCGTGCGTCTGATCATTACCGGAACTGGAATGATTGCAGCGGCGGCGGCAGTTGGTTTTCTCTGTACGGCATATCCGCCCGGGGAGTATGATTTTCTGGTGAATATCGGAATTTGCGCGGGAGCTCCTATGCGGGACGGACTTTTTTTGTGCAGCAAAATTACAGAAATGACAACCGGAAAAACATTTTATCCGGATCTTTTGTATCGCCATTCTCTTTTAGAAGCTTCGATTTTTACAAGTGCAGAACCGTTGCGTCAGGAGGATCTCACAGAGTCACACAAAACGATGCTCTATGACATGGAAGCATCTGCCGTTTATCAAGCCGGCAGTTACTGGTTCGGACCGCATCAGATGTGTTTTTTAAAAACCATATCCGATTCGGGCGAGAGCAGAGATATCATGCCGATGCAGGTACAAATTCGGATGCAGGACCAAATGGATGCCATTGTACTGTTTCTCGATCGGTTACATGCAGCCGGGGCAGAGATGCAGACGAAGAATCACCGTCTCTTAAAATCTGCCGATGAAATCGCAGAGCGGCTCTGCAGAGACCTTTGCTGCTCTTGTGTGATGGCAGCGTCCGTTCGCCAGTATATTCGTTACGGAATGCTTTCCGGCACATATGATCCGAATGTTATACAAAGCATGTATGAAGAACAAAAGCTTCCGTGCCGAAACAAAAGAGAGGGGAAACATTGTTTTGAAGAACTTAAAAAAAGACTGTTATAATTCTTTTTGCTCTCATATCTATGTTGAAACAAAAGCATTTGCATATCCCAGAACAAAGCAGATCTTATCGCATTTTCCGCATGCTGAAATCATTGAAATTCATCACTATAAAGATGTATTCTGCCGCAGGAAGCAGAATTTTGAATTGCAGCATGCGGCGCAGAATATAATACTTGCGGTAAAATCCGGTACGCTTATCTATCCCGGCGCGCCGGTCTGCCAGAATTTCGGCAATGACAATTTCTATTATACTTCCTGTATCATGAACTGTATTTACAATTGTGAATACTGTTATTTAAAAGGGATGTATCCGTCCGGGATGCTTGTGGTATTTGTCAATTTAGAGGATATTTTGGATGAAACCAGAGCGTTGCTGCGCAGGCATCCCGTGTATCTTTGCGTATCCTATGATACGGATTTGGCGGCGCTTGATTCTGTGACCGGATATATAAAGGAATGGATTTGTTTTGTGCATGAGAGGAACGATTTAACGATAGAAATCCGCACAAAATGTGCAAATCTTCCGTTTGAGAGCTGGGAGCCTTTGAAACGGGCGGTTTTTGCGTTTACCCTGTCTCCGCAGGCAGTAATCGATGCCTGTGAGCATGGAACCGCATCTTTGCCGCAGCGGATTTCCTGTGCAGCCAAAGCCATTGAACTGGGATTTAGCGTTCGTTTGTGTTTTGATCCAATGCTGTACTGCAGGAATTGGAAGATGCAGTACGATGAAATGCTGCAGTCCGTATTTTCAGAAATCGATGCGCATAAGATCCTGGATATCAGCGTAGGGACATTTCGGGTATCTCAGGATTATTTGAAAAAAATGCGGAAACAGCAGCCGTATTCCGCAGTCGTGCAGTTTCCGTATGAAAATATGGGCGGTGTATATCGGTATCCGGGAGGATTGGCGGAGGAAATGGAGCGGTTTCTGACAGATCGGTTACACGCCTATGTACCCGCGGAGCGCATATTTTTATGGAAAGAAAAAGAAGAGGTGGAGCATGTCTAAATCGGCAATCATAACGGGAGCGTCCGCAGGAATCGGATCCGAAATCAGCAAGGCGCTTTGCGGTCTCGGATTTGAAGTGTTTGGAATCGGCAGAGAGTTTAAGGAACCGGCAGAGGGGCAGATGTTTCACCCCATTGTCTGCGATCTTCTGGATACGCAGCGGCTGCTACAGAACATAAAAGAAATTGCGGCGCGGGGAGATGTTTCCGTTTTGGTCAACAATGCCGGAGTCGCCTATTATGGACTGCATGAAGAGCTGAATCCAAAAAAAATACAGCAGATGGTTCGGATCAATCTGGAAGTTCCTATGATTTTGACGCAGCAGCTGTTGCGGCATCTAAAGGCGAACCGGGGGTTTGTGATCAATATTTCATCGGTTACGGCGCAGTCGTCCAGTCCCCACGGCTGTGCCTATGGAGCGACAAAGGCAGGTCTTGCCGGATTTTCCCGCAGTCTGTTTGACGAGGCGAGAAAATATGGGGTAAAGGTGGTAACGATTTATCCGGATATGACAAAGACAGATCTTTACCGGAACGCGGATTTTACGGTGGGAGAGGAAGAGGCTTCTTATCTTCTGCCAAAAGAAATCGCAGACGCGGTTTCTTTTATTTTAAAACAGAGAGAGGGGGCAGTTGTTTCGGAGATTACCGTAAAACCGCAGATTCACCGCATCAAAAGAAAATAAGAAAGAAAAAATCCGGTTTCTGGCAGCGCGCCTGGGAACCGGATTCTTTGACCGGCACTGTGAACGCAGTGCCGGATATTGTTTTTTAGTGTACTGCCGATCGGCTTAATTTTTGCAGAGTTCCTCTGCCATAGCGTCGATCATCGCCATGCTTTCATCGTTTACCGCAGACATAATCTTTACGGTGGTTTCCGTAAAGGTAAGATTTTTGCAGCCTTCTAACATTTTCTGCATAGTTTTTGCCGCTGTAGGCGCCCAGGAACCGTTTTCGATCAGTCCGATCGTACGCTTCTGATAATTGCGTTCTGCAAGGTCGTGGATAAATTCGCGCATAAACGGGAATACGTCGCCGTTATACGTCGGGGAAGCCAGAACCAGTTTGCCGTAGCGGAATGCGTCTTCTACGGCTTCCGCCATATCACAGCGTGCAAGGTCGTTTACGGCTACTTTTGGGCAGCCCTTTTCCTTCAGTTTTTCTGCCAAAAGCTCGGCAGCTTTTTTTGTGTTTCCATAGGCGGAGGTATAGGCGATCGTTACGCCTTCTGTTTCCACGGAATATGAAGACCAGGTCTGATAAAGACCGATATAATAGGCTAAGTTTTCTGTTAAAATCGGACCGTGCAGCGGGCAGATCGTCTGAATATCCAGGGCAGCAGCTTTTTTCAGCAGATTTTGTACCTGTACGCCGTATTTTCCTACAATTCCGAAATAGTAGCGCCGTGCTTCGCATGCCCAGTCTTCGTCGGCGTCCAGCGCACCGAATTTACCGAATCCGTCTGCGGAAAACAGAACCTTATCCCGGTCATCATACGTAACGATAACCTCCGGCCAGTGTACCATCGGAGCCGCAACAAAGGTCAGCGTATGGGTTCCCAGAGAAAGGGTGTCGCCGTCTTTGACGACTGTCTGCCGGTCTGCAAAATCCGTACCGAAAAACTGCTTCATCATGACAAATGCTTTGGCGCTGGAAACGATTTTCGTTTCCGGATATTGTTCCATAAATTTTGCAATATTTGCGGAATGATCCGGTTCCATATGTTGTATGATCAGATAATCCGGCTGCCGTAAACCGGATACTGCTTTTATATTTGCAAGCCATTCTTCTCCGAAACGGGCGTCTACCGTGTCAAATACGGCTGTTTTTTCATCCATCATCATATAGGAATTGTACGCCATGCCGTTTTCGACCATGTATTGTCCTTCAAAAAGATCGATGTCGTGATCGTTTACCCCTACATACTTAATATCGTTGGTAATGTCCATTGTATCCTCTCCTTTGCTAAATAACTACCAGATTTTGCCTGTCTAATAACAGCGGAATCATTATAGCATAGATTAAGTTATACTTGCAACGGATAATTGGGTGCTTTGTTCAGGCATAAAAAGAAAATGGCAGAACAATCTTAAATGTGCAGGCAGGGGTTAAAATACCAGTATAATAGAAAGTGTTCGGTTATGATACCGGGCGGTAATGCTGCCGTGCATCTGTTCAGTCAGCGTTTTGGCTATGGAAAGCCCAAGCCCGGTAGATTTTTTTCCGGATTCAATCGTATAAAAACGGTCAAACAGATTTTGCACCTGTATTTCATTTAGGTGCGGCGCATGATTGGAAAAGCAGATTTCACCGGATTCCGATAAATGGATCCTCAGATCGCCGCCGCTGTATTTGATGGCATTTCCCAGGATATTTTCAAAGATGCGCAGCAGTGCTTTTTTGTCCAGCCGGCGGACGATATTTTGTTCGGGCATGGAAATGTCCGGCGTAATTCCGCATCCTTTTAAAACGGCGTAATGCGATAGGATGCTTTCTTCTAACGCGGTGTTTAAGACGACTTCTTCTAACGCGCCGGACTGGTCAGCGGAAGCGGCGACGGAATAGCGGAATAATTCTTCGGTCAATTCTTTTAACCGTTCGGTCCGCTCCCGGATCACAGATACAAAACGAACGGCGTCTTCTGGCAGGTTCTCTTGTTCAAGCAAATCCAGATAGCCGCAGATTGCAGTCAGCGGCGTCCGGATGTCGTGTGAAAGATTGGTAATGCTTTCCTTAACCGTGAAATCCCCCTGGATAAACTTATTCCGCTGGCTCCGGAGTTTTTTAAGCTGTCCGTTGATATCGTCGGCGAGCGCGCGCATAGAGCGGCTGCGGCTGGAAATACCGATCAGGGTATTGGTATCGGTTTGTAAACGTTTGGCGAATGCCTGCCGGATTTCTCTGGCAGACTTTTGCATCAGATACAGATGCAGTGCAAGTACGGCTATAATGATAATGAGAATGCCGATCAGGATAGAAAGATAAAATTGCATAAGCAGTCTCCTTTGTACTTTTGTACGATTATATCATATGGAGCGAAAATAAGTAATAAAAAAACAAACCGGAAATTGTTCTTTCGGTACAGAAATTTCATAAGGAAAAATACAAAGGAAAAGAGACAAAAATACAAAGGAAAAAACGCAGAAAGATTGACAAAAAAGGAAAAATGTGCTAGTCTAAAGAGCGTGAGAAAACACAAAAGTAATAATATTTTAGGAGGAAGTATTATGCAGAAAGGTACTGTAAAATGGTTTAACGCAAAGAAGGGTTATGGATTTCTTTCAGATGCAGAAGGAAATGAAGTTTTTGTTCATTATTCTGCATTACAGATGGACGGATTCAAGGAGCTCAAGGATGGAGAAGAGGTTGAATTCGAAGTGGTAGACGGAACAAAGGGACCGCAGGCGTCCAACGTTGTTCGTTTATCCTAATTTGGATCAGTTCCAAATTACATAAAGCAACAGATTATAGGAAAGAATAACCAAAAGAGGGTGTTTATACACCCTCTTTTATAAATAAAAAAATTATCCCGGGCGGGCGTTGGCCGCAGGGTATTAGTATGGAGGAAACAAATTTTGAAACAGGAAGTATTGCAGTTATACGAGATCGTACAGGAAAAAAACTTAAGCGATATCCATTCGAGGGGGATTCTGCTGCGTCATAAAAAAAGCGGCGCAAGGATTTCAGCCGTATGCAATGAGGATGAGAATAAAGTATTTTATATCGGATTCCGTACGCCGCCGGCAGACAGCACGGGAGTTGCGCATATCGTAGAGCATACGGTACTCTGCGGTTCGGACAGGTTTCCGGCAAAAGATCCTTTTGTGGAATTGGTGAAAGGTTCTTTAAATACGTTTTTAAATGCCATGACGTATCCGGACAAGACCGTATATCCGGTGGCAAGCTGCAACGACAAAGATTTTCAGAATCTGATGGACGTCTATATGGACGCTGTGCTGCATCCGAACATCTACAAAAAAGAAGAGATTTTTAAACAGGAAGGCTGGCACTATGAACTGGAGGATCAGGATGCGCCGATTACGTTAAACGGCGTGGTTTATAATGAAATGAAAGGCGCGTTTTCTTCTCCGGAGGGAGTGCTGGAGCGTGAAATTTTAAATTCTCTGTTTCCGGATACGGCTTACGGGAATGAGTCCGGCGGCGATCCCAACCATATCCCCGAGCTGACCTATGAGGCATTTTTGGATTTTCACCGAAGGTACTATCATCCGTGTAATTCCTATATCTATCTCTATGGAAATATGGATATCGAAGAAAAACTGCTTTGGCTGGATCAGAACTATCTGTCCCATTACGAAGAAATTTCCATAGACTCAGAAATCCGGAAGCAGAACGCATTTTCTTCTGTCCGCAGGATAAATAAAACATATCCGGTGGCAAGCAATGAGCCGCTTGAGGATCATACCTATCTTTCCTATAATATGGCAATCGGGACCGTATTAGATAAAACGCTGTACCAGGCGTTTGAGATCCTGGATTATGCGCTGTTAAACGCTCCGGGCGCGCCGCTGAAAAAGGCGTTAATCGATGCTGGTATTGGAAAAGACATTATGGGGTCTTATGACAACGGCACATACCAGCCGGCATTTTCTATTGTGGCGAAGAATGCCAATCGTATGGATGAGGACCGTTTTGCAGAGACGATCCGCAGAGTATTACAGGAACAGGCGGACGGGGCGCTGGATAAAAAAGCGCTTTTAGCGGGAATCAACAGTTCGGAATTTAAATATCGGGAGGCCGATTTCGGTTCGTATCCGAAAGGCCTTATATACGGTTTACAGATGTTAGACAGCTGGCTGTATGACGATACGCAGCCGTTTCTGCATTTAGAATCGCTGGAAGTTTACCGGTTTTTGCGGGAGATGACAAACGAAGATTATTTTGAACGCCTGATTCGGGATTATATGCTTGAGAATACCCATGTGTCTATGGTTACCATTGAGCCGGTACGGGGATTGAATGCAAAGCAGGACAAAGCGCTTGCCCAAATGCTTGCCGCATATAAAGAGAGTCTGAGCGAATCGGAACTTCAGGCTCTGATCGAAGATACCGGACATTTAAAACAGTATCAGGAAGAACCGTCGTCCAAAGAAGACCTGGAAAAGATTCCGATGTTAAAACGGGAAGATATGAAACGGGAGGCGCTGCCATTTACGCTGTCGGAAATGGAGTGCGGCGGGGTAAAAACGTTGTTTTCCAATCTTTATTCCAACGGTATCTTATATTTGAATCTGATGTTTGACATACGATTTGTAACGGAAGAAGAACTGCCTTACCTTGGTATTTTAAAATCGGTTCTGGGCTATATTGATACCGATGCGTATGCATACGGCGATCTGGCGAATGAGATCAATCTGGAAACGGGCGGCATGGCGTCGGTGATTTCGACCTATGACCATGCCAAAGATTCCTCTTACGAGGCAAAATTTGAAATCCGGACCAAAGTATTATATGATAAACTGCCCAAGGCGGTAAAACTGATCGAAGAAATTCTGCTTGGGTCGAAACTGGACGATGAAAAACGATTAAAAGAGATTCTTTCCGAGATCAAGTCAAAACTGCAGATGATGCTTTCTTCTGCCGGAAATTATGTGTCTGCGTCTCGCGCGATGTCTTATTTTTCGGAAACGGCACGCTGCAGCGATCTGACGCTTGGAATCGATTTTTACCGTGTCGTTGCGGAATATGAAGAACATTTTGAAGAAAAGAAGCATCTGCTGATCGACCGGTTAAAACGGCTGCTGCGCCTTGTTTTTACAAAAGAAAACATGATGGCGGCAGTAACCTGTGACGAAGAGGGAATCAAACGGTTGCCCGATGCATTGGCGGGACTGAAAGAAAAGCTTCCGTCCCAGGAAAAGAGCCGTCCGGCTGCAAAATTATCCTGTATCCGAAAAAACGAAGGATTTATGGATGCTTCAAAAGTACAGTATGTTTCAAGAGCCGGGAATTTTAAATCTGCCGGATTTTCTTATACGGGAGCGATGAAGATTCTTAGAGTTATTTTAAGCTATGACTACCTCTGGCTGAATGTACGTGTAAAAGGCGGTGCATACGGCTGCGGCGGAGTATTTATGCGGAATGGAAACGTATATTTTTCTTCTTACAGAGATCCCAATTTAGAGCAGACCAATGCAGTGTATGAGCATATACCGGAGTATCTTCGGAACTTTTCTGCAGACGAGCGGGATATGACGAAATATATCATCGGTTCGATCAGTGAACTGGATACGCCGCTGAATCCGTCTGCAAAGGGACTGCGTTCTGTTTCAGCGTACTTTGCGGGGATTACCTATGAAGAGATCCAAAGGGAACGAGACGAGGTGATCGGCGCAATGCCGCAGGATATCCGGGCTCTGGCGGATGCGGTAGAAAGCGTATTATCACAGAAAAATTTCTGCGTCGTCGGCAATGAAGAGAAGATCAGAGAACAGAAAGAACTGTTTCTATCGATAGAACAGTTGTTATAACAAAAGAAAGGGATAGTTATGGAAGAGAAATTCAAATCGGGTTTTGCAGCGATCATCGGACGTCCGAACGTAGGGAAATCTACACTGATGAATTGCCTGATCGGACAGAAGATTGCAATTACGTCAAAAAAGCCGCAGACGACAAGAAATCGTATTCAGACAGTGTATACGGACCCGGACCGGGGGCAGATTGTATTTTTGGATACGCCCGGCATGCATCAGGCAAAAAACAAACTGGGTGAGTATATGGTGACTGCTGCCGTAAATACGCTGCATGACGCCGATGTGATCCTCTGGCTGGTGGAACCGGGCAGCTATATCGGCGCGGGTGAGAAAAAGATCCTGCAGATGCTGGAGGGTGTCAGCCGCCCTGTCATACTTATCATCAATAAAATAGATACGGTAGAAAAGCTCAAAATACTCGAATACATCGACGTATACCGCAAAGCGTACGACTTTGACGAGATTATTCCGGTTTCTGCGCTTCGGAACTTAAATATGCAGGATGTGCTGGATACCGTATTTCAATATCTGCCGTACGGTCCGATGTTTTATGACGAAGAGACGGTAACAGACCAGCCGATGCGGCAGATTGTAGCGGAAATCATACGGGAAAAAGCGCTGCATGCGCTGGATGAGGAAGTTCCGCATGGAATTGCGGTTACGGTAGAAATCATGAAACAGCGGCAGGGAAAGAAAAATTTAACGGATATTGAGGCGACCATTGTATGCGAGCGGGAATCTCATAAAGGGATTATCATAGGAAAAGGCGGCGCCATGCTGAAAAAGATCGGAAGCAACGCCCGTTTTGAGATCGAACGGTTGATCGGGGGAAGGGCAAATTTAAAGCTCTGGGTAAAAATACGAAAGGACTGGCGGGATTCCGATATTCAGATGAAAAATTTTGGCTATCGAAAAGACCGGCTTTAACCGTACGCATTTCGGAGCTGCAATACTGCCAATTTTTATCTGGTATGATTCCGTCAAAGAAGGAAAACCTAACTATGTAATACCGCAGAGGGTATTTTTTATGCGTAACGATTACGCGTAAATCATGAAATTACGTACTTAGGAGATGACGGGCAGATGGTGCAGGATGCATGGAAGAATTTTGAAGCGAGCGGAAAAATTTCGGATTATCTGACTTACCGGCAGAGCGCGAAAGCAGAGGACGGTGGAAGGGGCGCCGCAAAAAGCGTAGACGAGACGCCGGGAAACAGGAAAAGAGGATGGGACGGTTATGAGACAGAACATTGTTCTGACGGGAATGGTATTGCAGGTCATGCCGATGGGAGAATACGATAAGCGGATTACCGTATTGACAAAAGAAAGAGGGAAGATTACAGCCTTTGCGAGAGGGGCAAGACGCCCCGTCAGTCAGCTTTTGGCTGCAACCAGCCCTTTTTCCTTTGGAGAATTTGAGTTTTTTGAAGGGCGCAGTACATATAATCTGGCAAAGGCATCTGTAGCCAACTATTTCCGCGAATTGTCCGAAGATCCCGTAAAAGCCTGTTACGGATTTTATTTTCTGGAAGTGGCGGATTTTTATGCGCAGGAAAACAGCGAGGAAAAAGAGCTATTAAAATTACTGTACCAGACGCTTCGGGCTCTGGGGAAAGGTACGCTTGACGCCCGGCTGGTGCGCAGGGTATATGAGCTTCGGGTTCTTTTGGCAGAAGGAGAGTATCCGAACTTTTTTTCCTGCCAGAACTGCGGAGAAACAGACGGCCTTGCCTGTTTTTCTGTCCGGCGGCACGGAATGCTCTGCGGTCATTGTACAAAAGAAACAGACGGCATACCGTTAGACGGCTCCACGCTGTATACGCTGCAGTATATATTTTCGGCAGAGCTGACAAAGCTCTATACTTTTACGGTATCCGATCATGTGCTGGATCTTATGGAGCGGATCACAGACCGTATCTATGCCGATCAGGTTTCCCATAGCTTCCGGTCTCTGGAAATATTAAAGACAATCGCAGGTTGAAATCTGAAAAGGAACATAGTATAATAGCATGGATTACAGCAACAGAGCAGATACGGAGGTTAAAGAAGAGATGAGAAAGATACTATTTGCAGTTATTTTTATTCTCTGTGCAGGAATGTTGTCGGGGTGTTCTTCAAAAGCAGATGTGGATACCAGCACTGTTTTTATTGAAAAGAAGGGAAATATTATAAGCGTAGACGTAGAACATCTGGACAAAGATTATTATGACACAGAAGAGTTGGAGGAGTATATCACAAAGCATCTGGAAGAGTATACGCAAACAAACGGCGATACGGTAGAACAGGCGTCTTTTGACATTAAAGACGGCATTGCAAAACTGAAAATGGAATATGATTCCTGTGAAGATTATACCGGTTTCAACGGCATCGAATTGTATACCGGAAATATCGTAGAGGCGCAGGCGGCAGGATATGATTTCGATACGGACTTTTACAGTGTTTCGGATTCGGATGAAAAGAAGAAAGTGTCCGGTGACGAGGTGTTAAAAGACGATGAATGCAAGGTGGCAATCATTAAAGCAAACGTAGATGTGCAGGTTCCGGGAACCGTGTTATACATATCCGGAGAGGATACCGAAATGGTCGGAAACGATACGGTTTCGATCGTAAGCGCAGACGCCAACGAAGAGGCGCACCTTACATATATTATATACAGATAGCAGCGGGGAGGAATGGAAAATGGAAAAGTCAATGGACAAGATTGTTGCACTAGCAAAGGCAAGAGGATTCGTATATCCCGGCTCGGAAATATACGGAGGACTTGCAAATACATGGGATTACGGAAATCTTGGCGTGGAGTTGAAAAATAATGTCAAGCGGGCATGGTGGGAGAAATTCATACAGGAAAATCCCTACAATGTCGGCGTGGACTGCGCGATTTTAATGAATCCGCAGACATGGGTGGCTTCCGGACATCTGGGAGGATTTTCAGATCCTCTGATGGACTGTAAAGAATGCCATGAACGGTTCCGGGCAGACCAGCTGATCGAAAATTATTCCGCAGAACATAACGTGGCCTTAAACGGCTCCATAGACGGATGGTCACAGGAAGAAATGGCTTCTTTTATCGAAGAGCACAAGATTGCCTGTCCCACCTGCGGCAAACATAATTTTACCGATATCCGACAGTTTAATCTGATGTTTAAAACGTTCCAGGGCGTGACGGAGGATGCCAGAAATACGGTATATTTAAGACCGGAGACGGCGCAGGGGATTTTTGTGAATTTTAAAAATGTGCAGAGGACTTCCCGTAAAAAAGTACCGTTCGGCATCGGACAGATCGGAAAATCGTTCCGAAATGAGATTACGCCGGGCAATTTTACGTTCCGTACCAGAGAGTTTGAACAGATGGAACTGGAGTTTTTCTGCGAGCCGGGTACGGATCTGGACTGGTTTGCTTACTGGAGAGGCTTCTGCCGTGACTGGCTTTTGGCGCTTGGCATCAAAGAAGACGAAATGCGCTTGAGGGATCATTCCAAAGAAGAACTGTGCTTTTATTCCAAAGGCACGACGGATATCGAATTTTTATTCCCGTTTGGATGGGGCGAATTGTGGGGAATCGCAGACCGTACAGATTATGACCTGACGCAGCATCAGAATACATCCGGTCAGGATATGTCCTATTTTGACGATGAGAAAAAAGAAAAATATATTCCATATGTCATTGAGCCTTCGCTGGGAGCGGACCGCGTAACGCTTGCATTTTTATGCGCCGCATACGACGAGGAAAATATCGGAACGGAAGAGAAACCGGATATGCGGACCGTCCTTCATTTCCATCCGGCGCTCGCTCCGGTAAAAATCGGCGTGCTGCCGTTATCTAAGAAACTGAATGAAGGTGCGGAGAAAGTATTTGCGCAGCTTTCCAAAAAGTATAACTGTGAATTTGACGACAGGGGCAATATCGGAAAGCGTTACAGAAGGCAGGATGAAATCGGTACGCCGTTCTGCGTAACATATGACTTTGATTCCGAAGAAGACTTATCCGTCACCGTGCGTGACCGCGACACCATGGAACAAGAGAGGATTAAGATCGAAGAGCTGGACGCATATTTTGCAGATAAATTTACATTTGAAGTTATTGACAAATCTTAACAGCATAGGTATAATAGTTCAGGTATGAGCAGGAGACAAGAGTGAAAATAGATATTACCGACTTAAAGTCCATAGAAAATCAGATAGAAGAGCATGAAGTAACGGCAGGATTTTCTTCATTTCGATCCCGAATGGGGGAATTTCCCATCACGAAAAAAGAACCGTTTCTTCTGCATCTGGAACACAAAGAGAACCAAAGCCTTGCAGTCTGCGGGAAAACAAAGATTACGATTTTGGTTCCCTGCGACAGGTGCCTGAAAGAAACAGCGGTGCAGATTCCGGTTGCAATCCGTCGGGAATTTCTTCTGAAAGAATCGGAATCCGAGGAAGCAGACGGGGATATGGAATATCTGGAAGGGACGGAATTGGATGTCGATGCGCTCATTTATGATGAAATCCTGACAGGTTTTCCGATGAAAGTTTTATGTAGAGAAGACTGTAAGGGCATCTGCAGAACATGCGGTATAAATTTAAACGATAAGACCTGTTCGTGCGGCAGGACGGATCTGGATCCGAGGATGGCGGCGATACAGGATATCTTTCATCAATTTAAGGAGGTGTAACTGATGTCAATTTGTCCCAAGAACAAATCTTCCAAAGGAAGAAGAGATAAAAGAAGAGCAAATTGGAAAATGACTGTTCCAACATTGGTAAAGTGCAGCAAATGCGGCGAATTAATGATGCCTCACAGAGTTTGCAAAAATTGCGGTTCTTACAACAAGAAAGAAATCATTCCGCAGGACTAATGAATGTATGGAAAGAAGCCAGGTATTTGACGGTGTCAGGTATCTGGTTTTTTGTTTGCTGTCTTTACGTTAAAAATAGAAAAAAATAGGTGAATGCAGAAGGATCTGTTTTTTCAATATTCAAAATATTCAGATAAATTTCAAAAAATTACTGACAACACCGGGGGAAATATGATAAAATAAAAGTGTTTCAGAGCACTGATCAAAGGTGTTTGAGGGACAAATACCCGGCAAAAAGGAGGTAGTGGATGTTTGAAATAGGAGAATACATTGTATATGGAAATACCGGAGTATGCAAAGTTGCCGAGAAGACCAAGATGGCGGCACCCGGTGCAAAGACGGACAAGCTGTATTATACGTTAGAACCGGTATACGATAAAGGCTGCCGTTTATTTACCCCCGTAGACAACCAGAAAGTAAAAATGCGTCCCGTTTTGACAAAAAAAGAAGCGGACGAATTGATCGGTAAGATCAAAGAGATTGATATTTTATGGGTCAATGACGAAAAGAACAGAGAGCAGATTTATAAAGAGGCGATCGGTACCTGCGATTGCGAAGAATGGGTTCGAATGATCAAAACGCTTTATATCCGGAAACAGTCAAGGCTTGCCGCGGGCAAAAAAGTGACAAGCAGTGATGAAAAATATCTGCATTTGGCGGAAGAGAGCCTGTATGGGGAACTGTCCGTTGTGATGGGAATTCCCAAAGATGAAATGGAAGAATATATCGCCGGCCGGGTAAAAGAGACGTAGATCTGCAAAAGAGCGAAGAAGAGAACATGAAGAAGAAATCAGGATATGCTGACACCGATTTTAGGGATTTTCGGAGGGATCGACTTCTCTAACTTATATCTTACGTTAGGAAGCGGCGAAGGAGTGCCGATTCTGGCATACGGTAATTTTATTACGGCAGTGATTAATTTTTTGATTACGGCATTTGTGATTTTTATGCTGATCAAATGCATCAATGTTTTAAACGACCGTTTTTCCAGGAAAGAAGACGAGCCTCCGAATCTCCCGAGACAAAGCCGTGTCCGTATTGCTTCAGTGAAATACCAATCGGCGCGCTGCGGGCATTGTACTTCTATGCTGGCGGAGCTGCCGAAGATGGAAGAGGAAACGATGAAAAAGTAACATTTTAGGATTGCAGAATTTGGACGGGTGTGATACAATACTCTTTGTCGAAAAATAAAGCAGAGTAGGATCTGATGCGTTAAGTGTCATGTGAACGGGGAGTTGTCACGTGGACGAAAAGCAAGTCTTGCGGTATCAGGTTCGCATCCCGCTGCTGTATTCAAAGGGATGCTTCTATTGGGTGCAAGAAATACCATAGAGGCATTTTTTCCTTCTGTCAGTAGCATTTATGATCGACAAATAAGATCCGTGCTACGGAAGAAAGGAGGAAAACCATGCATGCGAAGATAAGTGCAAAATCCGTTTCCATGATCGGAATTATGGTTGCCATGGAAGTGATACTGGCGCGTTTTTCCATACATACATGGAATCTAAAGATCGGATTTACATTTCTGCCGATTGCAGTGGCAGCGATCTTATATGGACCGGTAGCGGGCGGATTTGTCGGAGCTATCGGCGATGTGGTCAGCGCAGTGCTGTTTCCGGTCGGAGCGTATTTTCCGGGATTTACGCTGACTGCGTATTTAACCGGGGCGGTATTCGGATTTTTCTTGAAAAAGAAAGCTACTATACCGAATATTATTCTCTCCGTCCTGGTCGTACAGGTTTTGATCAGTCAGCTGCTGAATACGTACTGGATTTCGTTTTTATACGGAAGTCCGTACTGGGCATTGTTTGCGACGAGGATCTATCAGACGGCTGCAATGACCGTTGTACAGATTGTCAGCCTGATTCTTGTCGTGAAAAAACTGGTTCCCGTATTGAAACGATATGAGGGGCTGTAATTAAAAAAGAATCGGATTCAGGCGGTATGCCCGAAATGATTGTTCCATCCGTTGTATTCGGATGGCAGGTAAAATCATTTCGGGCATTTTTAATCCGGCGGCAGAACACTGCCAGGATGTTATTTTTCCTTCACCGGTTGAAATAAAACAGAAAAAGCGCTAGAATAGACGCAGAATGAAATCAATGGAGGATAATATGGTAGAATTGTTAAAGGCGGTTTTTTTTGGAATCGTGGAGGGGATTACAGAGTGGCTTCCGATCAGCAGTACGGGGCATTTGATCCTGCTGAATGAATTTATCAGTCTGGATGTATCGGAGAGTTTTTTCAGCATGTTTGAGGTGGTCATTCAGCTTGGGGCAATTTTAGCGGTTGTTCTGTTGTTCTGGAAAGAAATCTGGCCGTTTTCTGTGAAAGAGAAATACTGCGTCAAACAGGATACGTTTGTCATGTGGTTTAAGATTGTAGTTGCCTGTATTCCGGCGGCAGTTGTGGAGATTGCCTTCGGGGACAAGATCGAAGATTTATTTTACAATTATTTTGTAATAGCTCTGGCGCTGATTATTTTTGGCGTGGCATTCATTTTGATTGAAAACGGAAACCGGCGGAAACGGCCGAAAATGGAGGCGATTGCAGAAATCGGTTGGGATACGGCGTTTTGGATCGGGATGTTTCAGCTGATTGCGGCGGTGTTTCCGGGCACGAGCCGGTCAGGGGCGACGATTTTAGGCGGGATTTTACTTGGAGTATCCAGAAGCATAGCGGCGGAATTTACGTTCTTTCTGGCGATCCCGGTGATGTTCGGCGCAAGCTTGATGAAGGTTTTGGATTTTGGATTTGTCTTTACGACATCTGAGTTGGTGATCCTTTTGATCGGAATGGCGACTGCGTTTCTGGTATCCGTTGTTGTGATCCGGTTTTTAATGGGATATATCAAAAAGCATGATTTTAAAGTCTTTGGCTGGTATCGAATCGTGCTTGGGGTACTGGTGCTTTTCTATTTTACCATGTTAAGATAAGGAGGCGAAGATTCGTTATGAAACCGATACTGCAGGAGTCAAAATTCCATCTGATCCCTTTGGGGGAGATCTGCGGATATAAAGTCCGTCCCGGTATGTATGAAATCAACGGAGCGACGGCAATCCCCGGCGGCGTGAATTTTACGATTCATTCCAATCAGGCAACGTATTGTGAGCTGCTTTTATTTCGGCGGAAAGAAGAAGAACCGTATGCGGTGATTCCGTTTCCGGAAAATTACAGGATCGGCAATGTGTTTTCCATGATCGTGTTCGGTCTGCAGATTGAAGAATTTGAATATGCATACCGGATGGACGGTCCTTACGATCCAAAGAAAGGCCTGCTGTTTGATAGAAAGCATGTTCTGCTGGATCCGTATGCAAAAGCAGTGACCGGACAGAGCATCTGGGGCAAGAAGCCGCAGGGAGCGGAAAATCCCTATCATGCAAGGGTGGTAAAGGATGATTTTGACTGGGAAGATGCAAAGCCTTTGTTAACGCCTCTTGAGGATACGGTAATTTATGAGATGCATGTCAGGGGATTTACGCAGGATCCTTCTTCCGGCGTGAAATCGCCGGGGACGTTTGCCGGGCTTTCGGAAAAGATCCCGTATTTAAAAGAACTCGGCGTTACTGCGGTGGAGCTGATGCCCATTTTTGAATTTGACGAGATGAAAGACCAGAGGGAGTATCAGGGGAATCTTCTTCTGAACTACTGGGGTTACAATACGATCAGTTTTTTTGCGCCGAATACGAGTTATGCAGCCGGAGTAGAGTATAACCAGGAAGGAAACGAATTAAAGAACCTGATCAAACGGCTGCATGAGAACGGAATGGAAGTGTATCTGGACGTCGTATTTAATCATACGGCGGAGGGAAATGAACAGGGTCCCGTGATCTCCTTTAAAGGATTGGATAACCAGATTTATTATATTTTAACGCCGGACGGATATTATTATAATTTCAGCGGCTGCGGCAATACCTTAAACTGCAACCATCCGATTGTACAGCAGATGATTCTGGAATGTCTGCGTTACTGGGTGATTACTTACCGGATAGACGGATTTCGTTTCGACCTTGCAAGTATTCTGGGACGAAATGAGGACGGTTCGCCCATGCGCAAGCCCCCGCTTCTGCAGTCACTTGCCTTTGATCCGATTCTTGGAAATGTGAAGCTGATTGCAGAGGCATGGGATGCCGGCGGATTGTATCAGGTGGGCAACTTCCCTTCCTGGAACCGCTGGGTGGAATGGAACGGCAAATACAGAGACGATATGCGTTCCTTTTTAAAGGGGGATAACGGAAAGGCACATACGGCGGTGACCCGGATATTCGGCTCGGAAGATTTATATGAAGAGCGTTTGGGCTGCAACGCTTCGGTGAATTTTATTACCTGCCATGACGGATTTACACTCTATGATCTGTATGCGTATAATCAGAAACACAATGAAGCAAACGGATGGGACAATTCCGACGGCTCGAATGACAATGCAAGCTGGAACTGCGGAGCGGAGGGGGAGACGGAGAATCCGGAGGTCATGCGCCTTCGGATCCGCATGATGAAAAATGCGGCTGCTATTCTGCTCTTAAGCAGAGGCGTGCCGATGTTTCTGGCAGGCGATGAATTTGGCAATACACAGTTTGGAAACAATAATCCCTATTGCCAGGATAATCCGATTTCCTGGCTGGATTGGAGACTGCTGGAAAAAAACAGAGAACTGTTTGAGTTTTTTAAATATATGATTGCGTTCCGTAAGCGGCACGATCCGATCCGTAAACATACGCCGTCCTGCAGTTACGGTTTTCCGGAAATGAGCGCGCATGACGTTACTCCTTGGGAGAACGCTTTTCATGCGGATTCTCATTATATCGGAATCATGTTTGCCGGACGGACAAAAAGGGTGGACGACTGCGTGTATATCGCAGTCAATACCTACTGGGAAGCGCTTTCGATTGAGCTTCCGAAATTGCCGCTCGGACATTACTGGTATCAGATCGTGGATACTTATGAGGAAAAGAGCATCAGTAATCCTCCGGTAAAAGCAGAATATCATACCGTGGTCAGAGAACGGTCCGTTGTAGTGTTTCAGGCAGGGGCGGCATATGAATAAAACGTATCAGACGCACGAGTTTTTGCCGGTATATGATCAGGAATCCAGGGTATTAATTCTAGGAAGTTTTCCTTCCGTAAAGTCCAGGGAGACCGGATTTTATTACGGACATCCGAAAAACCGATTTTGGAAACTTCTGGCTTTCCTCTATGATACGAAAGAGCCGGTTTCCATAGAGGGAAAAAAAGAATTTTTAAAAGAGCGGAAGATTGCTCTTTGGGATGTGATTGAAAGCTGTGAAATTGCAGGTTCGAGCGACAGCAGCATTCAAAATGCCAGGGTAAACGATATGAACATAATTTTTAACGCTGCCGATATTAAAGCGGTGTATGCCAACGGTAAAAAGGCGGAACAGCTGTATCGGAAGTATCTGGAACCTGTGACGAACCGCAGCATTGTGGGGCTGCCTTCGACAAGTCCGGCAAATGCGGCATTTTCCATTGACCGGCTGGCGGACTGCTGGAAGAGGATCACGGAGGTATGATAAGATGTATGACGAATTGACGAAGCAGGATATCCAAAAGATGGAAGAAGAGATTGAGCACAGGAAGCTGGTCGTGCGCAGACAGGCGCTTGAGGCAGTAAAAGAAGCGAGAGCGCACGGAGATCTGAGTGAAAATTTTGAATATCATGCTGCGAAAAAAGATAAAAACCAGAACGAAAGCCGGATTCGGTATCTGGAGCGGATGATTAAGACGGCGAAAGTAGTCTCTGATGTATCAAAAGACGATGAAGTCGGAATTAACAATACGGTAGAAGTTTATTTTGAAGACGAGGACGAGACGGAAGTATTTACGATCGTCACAACAATCCGGGGAAATTCTCTAAAGGGGCTGATCAGCACGGAATCTCCGATCGGAAAAGCAGTGTTCGGACATAAAGCGGGCGATCGGGTTGAGGTTAAGGTGAACGACGGATACAGTTATTTTGTGCAGATCAGATCGATCGGGAAACAGGTGGATGATGAAGAAATCGGAATCCGAAAATTCTAAACGCAGCAGAATGCTCTTTGCAGCAGGACTGTTTCTGGTGATACTTGCGGTGTTTGAGCTTGCGGGTATTCAAACGGAGAAACTGCAAGAAGAGACTGCCTACGAAAAGATGATGCAGGCCGCCGCAGAAGATCAGACAAAAACGCATGCAAAGACACGCGGCAAAGACAAAACTTCTTCTGACAAGACGTTTGATTATAGGGAATGGAAGATCGATTTTGAGGCGCTGCAAAGCATCAATGAAGATATCATCGGCTGGATTCGTTTTGATTACAACGGCATCAATTATCCGATCCTGAAAGGAAACGATAACGAGGAATATTTAGATACGCTGCCGGACGGGACAAAAAATTTGGCCGGGAGTATTTTTATGGACAGTTTATGCGCTTCGGATTTTACGGATTTCCATACGATTCTCTATGGTCACAATATGAAGAATTTAAGCATGTTCGGCAAATTAAAATTATATCGGATGAAGCAGGGATACTATGAGCAGAATAAGTATTTTACGATTTATCTGCCGGATGCAGTCTGCCGGTATGAAATTTTTGCGTGGTATGAAGTGCAGAACGAAGACAGTGTGTATCAGGTAGGCTTTCAGGATCGGGAGGCGTTCGATACGTTTGTGGAGCAAATGATACAAAGGCGGTACCGGGATACCTCCGTTGCGGCAGACGGTGAGGATACGATTGTAACGCTTTCGACCTGTTCTGTCAAAGGGAAGCGGTTTGTGGTTCATGGGAAGCTGGTGGGCTGACCGTCTGCGATTTTTCGTCTGGTCCATGTATCGATGTGCCGGCTTAACGCTTTCAGGTATTCGGAAAACTGTACTTGTTCTTTACCGTAAACGAGCTGCAGGTCGTATTCCAGCGGCAGCCAGGTAGAGAGGTCGGATTCGTTGTGGGAAATCACCGCCTCCAGTTTATCCAGCGCTTTATATGTTTTCGCTTCTTTTGTCTGTAAATTTGCCATTTCGCGTAAGAGACAGATCCATTCGTCTTTCTGCGCATCGGGAAATGAATCGACCCAGTCCAGGAAATAAGCGTCTTCCCGGATCTCGTCGGATGTGGTTTTTTCAAAGCTGGGAATATCTCCGGTAAATGCTTCGCCAAGATCGTGGATCAGGCACATGCGGATGACTTTATTCATATCTGTCTGCGCAAATTCCGGTTCCCGGGATAAAAGCATAGCCATCAAAGCCATGCGCCAGCTGTGATCGGCAACGCTTTCTTTCCGGTTTTCTTCGGTGTAACAGTGGCGGGTTGTGGTCTTTAACATGCCCGCTTTGGAGAGTATTTCTAAAAAATCGTTTGGCGACATCGCAGTTATTTCCTTTCTCATTCTTTTCATTTTTTGTCTGCCGGCAAGGGATCAGACAGATGCATTCACTCTAACACAGTGCGGATGAAAAGACAAGAAGGTGTTTTTGTACAGTGTGGCGGTTTGCCTGTTGTTTCTGTGCAGAAAGGAGAAAAAGTATGTGGGCGTTGATTTTCGGAGGCCTGATTTTCGGGAGTATATTGGGCGTTTTGTATATAAGCAGCAGATTTGCCAAGTTTTCGTTTGTTCGGAAAGCGGCGGGAGGGAGACGATGGGCCTGTTTTTTGATCGGTCTTTTCCTGACTGTTCTGATTGGACTGGCGGTAAAAGAGTGCTTGGGAACGATCAATGCGGAAATTGCGGTTTTACATTTGGTCATTGTCTGGCTTTTGTGCGACGGAATCGCGGCGCTTGTCAATCGGAAACGCAAAAAGAAGTTTGAACGGTATTACGCCGGTATGTTCGCGCTTGGCGTTACGGCAGTCTATTTAACCTGCGGCTGGTATCTTTCAAACCATGTATGGCGGACGGCGTATGTGCTCAAGACAGATAAGAATGTGGGAAACCTCCGTATTGTGCAGTTTGCGGATTCGCATGTGGGCAATACATTTGACGGAGAGGAATTTTTGGACCATGTAAAAGCGATGCAGGAGGAAAATCCTGATCTTGTTGTGGTGACGGGCGATTACGTGGATGACGATACGTCAAAAGAAGATATGGCTGCCGCATGCAGGGCGCTTGGAACATTGCGCACGACGTACGGCGTTTACTATGTGTTCGGCAACCACGACAAGGGGTACTATGGTCCCGAATACCGCGGTTATGACGGCGGGGATCTGATTGCGGAACTGGAAAAAAATAATGTGACGGTGCTTGAGGATGAAACGGTTTTGATTGGTCAGCAGTTTTATCTGATCGGACGGCAGGACCGTTCGGAAGAACAGAGAGGAAACCGGCGGGCGTCCATGCAGGAGATGATGAAAGATTTGGATGCGGATAAGTACAGCATTGTGCTTGACCATCAGCCGTACGACTATGACGCGCAGTCGGCAGCGGGCGTAGACCTGGTGTTATCCGGGCATACGCACGGCGGACATTTTTTCCCGATCAATTCTATGGGAGAATGGCTGGGTATCGATGCGAAAACCTATGGATTGGAGCAGAGAGAGGATACAAATTTTATCGTAACATCGGGGATTTCCGAGTGGGCGATTCAGTTTCGGACGGGCTGTAAATCGGAGTATGTGGTAGTGGATATACAGGGAAATACCCCTGTGCAAACGCCTTGAAACGTGGTATAGTAAAAACACCGAAAAAGAGGAGGCATGTCATGAAAACAGGAGAATTGACACAAAAACTTGCCGAGATGCAGAAAGCAACGGAAGCAGGCAGACTGCAATGGCGTGTAGACATACAGACGACGGAGGGAAACGAAGAAAAATATACCCTAGAAGAAGACGGCAGGGTATGGACGGTAGACGAGTGCTATGTGTCTTACCGCTGTCAGTTCCGGGGAGCGGATTTTGGCATGATTACGTATGAAATGATCAAAGTTTCAGGAGAAGAAGTACGGACCGTAAATTATGTATTTTTACCGCCGTCGGGGATCGGACTGTTTTCCCTGCATACGTTGATGGAGCACAGCATTGAGGCCGATGCGGGACTGATTTCACAGATTCATGTGCTGTGGACGCTTTTGATGGATCCGGCAAGGAGAGGAAGCGGACAGACGTCTCTGCGTATCACGGAAGCGAGCGTAAATATCGAGGAAGATATGTAAGGACAAAAGCGCTGCATAACGCATAGGTTCTGCAGGGCAGGACCGTAAAGACGTGTGGACGCCGGATTTTGACAGGTCAGCAGGGGGGAGTGTCTATGAATCTATATCCGGAATATCAAAATCAAATGGAACGGGAAGCGGTTTACCGGATCAGGGAGTTATTTGCAAACGGCAGGGAAGCGTCTCTTACGGCAATGGAAACGTCGGAAGAAGCGTATCTCTGCGAGTTGGCAGAGGCTGCGCTGTATCCGGAGAAACCGCTTTTGTCATTTCATACAGGGGAAGAAGAAAACGGGAAAAATCAAACCGGCGAACTTGTGGAGCTCTTCCGCCTGGCTCACAAATTGCGGGGAAAACGTCCCCTGCATCGTCTGATTGCCTGCGGCGGCGTTGACGACGGGAAATCTACGTTAATCGGCAGGATTCTTTTTGACGCGAAAAGCCGCAGAGAACAGGAGGAGATACGGCAGAACCCGGTGTATCTGCGAAAAGACGGGAGCGTGGATTTTGCTCTTTTGGCAGGAGAGACGCAGGAAGAGACAAACCAGGGAATTACCGTACAGGTTTCCTACAGCATATTTGAGTGGGAAGGGAACAGCTTTTTGATGGCAGACGTGCCGGGGCATGAGGAGTATACGCACAATATGGCGTTGGCTGCGCTGCGGGCGGATACGGCAGTCATTATGACTGCTGCCAATAAAGGGATTGTGCCGCAGACGAGACGGCATACCAGGATTTGTCACTTTATGGGAATCCGCACGATGGTATTCGCCGTCAATAAGATGGATATGGCAGCATACGACCCGGCGGTGTTTCGGCAGCTGTCCGATGAAATACGGGAAATGATGGAAGAATATCCGGATTGCCGCTTTTGGATTGTTCCTGTGGCTGCAAAAAGCGGCGTCAATATCATGGCACAAGCCAAAGAAACGGACTGGTATCCATGCGGTACGCTGCTTGCTGTTTTACAGCAGGCGCTTGCGGAGGAAACGGAAGAAGAAAAAACGGCATACCTGCCGGTGCAGAGAACCTGTAAATCCAGCCAGATGAAAGGCGCAGAAGTGAAACGGCGGGTTATTCAGGGAGAGCTGGCAGGCGGAAGCCTTGCCGTAGGCGACCGGCTGCTGATATATCCTACAGGAAGAGAGGCGAGCGTCTCGGGGATTTACTGCTTAAATCGGCCGGCGGACCGTGCAAAGCCGCAAAGTGCCGTCGGTATTGAACTGGACAGAGAGCTGGATGCGGCGAGAGGGTATGTCCTTGCAAAAGAAGATATGCTGACGGTGACGGATCGGGTGGAAGCGGATCTTTTATGGATTTCGGATAACCGCCTGACACAGGGGAGGCGTTATCTGGCAGCCATTGCGGCGGCGGAATTTACGGCGTCGGTTACGAAAATCTGCTACCAGACGGACGTCAATACCGGGGAACACAGATATGCAAAACACCTGACCAAAAACGGGCTGGCGCGCTGTGAACTGTTCTTTTCCAGGCAGACGGCGATTACCTGTGCCAAAGAGAGCCGCATCTTAGGTACGATCCGGCTGTTTGAGAGAGAGACGGGAGTATTGGCGGCCTGCGGAAATATTGTACATACGATTTCAGAAGAAGCATGGAAAAAAGACGGCAGAGAGGTGACGGGGGAGGAGCGCGAATCGGCGCTTGGCCAGAAATCGGGAATGATCTTGTTTGCCGCAAAGGAGCAGACAAAAGAACAAATGAATTATACGGAACGCTATCTTCTGCGCATGGGATTTCATACGATCCAGGCGCCGGACGGCGCACTGGATGAAAGAAAGCTGCAGCAGATCCAGAGTTTTCTGGATGCGGGGTTGATCGTGCTTTTGTTTCTTCTGCCGTCGGAGAAGGACATGCTCTGCTTACTTCGGGACGAACAAATGCGCCTGTTTGACTGTACAGTGTTCGATGACCTCACAGAACAGATGGGAAACGTCTTAAAACAGATCAAGGAGTGGGCGTCAGAGCTGATCTGATGTCCGCAGTTGTCCGCCGAATTTGAATTTTTATGTAAAAAGCTGTATAATAAGACAGAAAAAAGAAAGGATGGAGGAGAATAAGATGAGTTTACAAATGGAACAAGCCATACCGGACGGATTTGTGCTGGAAAAGACGCAGAATATCATGCGGGGAACGTATCGTGGGATCAGCCTTTTTGTTGTTCCGCTGGAAGTGGAACACCAGTACCAGATACAGCTTTATACCGATATGGAAAAAAGCCGGGACAAAAACGGTTTTATGGAGCGGCTTTCGGCAATGCCGCAAGAGCATGCGGGGATCCGCCACGCAGGATATAACGGATCCAATATGGTTTCCGTTTTAGTGGAATCAGACGGTGTGCAGGATAAAAAAAATCTGACGGACGTCATCCATGCTCTTGTGTCACAATGCGAAGAATTTGGCGTACATAACTGCTGTGCACACTGCAAGGGCGATCAGGAGGTACATGCGGCTGCCGTAGACCATACGCCGCTTCTGCTCTGCAGCGGATGTCTTGCACAGGCGGCGGGACGGGCGAATGGGGGAACGTTTCGTAAAGAAAATCTGTTTCTGGGCTTTCTGGGCGCAGTTGTCGGCGTCCTGCTCGGCTCCGTGTTATGGATCGTGATCGGACAGATCGGATTTATTGCCGGGATCGCAGGCTTTGCAATTGTGTTCTGCGGAATGAAAGGATATGAAATTTTAGGAGGAAGATTAACGAAAAAAGGAATCGTACTCTGCGTACTGCTTTCTTTTCTGGCAATTTTTGGAGCGGAAATCGTCTCGATCGGCATTGTCGTTTACCAGGAATTCGGTAAAGAGTATGGGATTACAATGGGAGATTGTTTCCGCGTGATTCCGGAACTTCTGCACGAACCTGAGATGATCGGCGGCGTGGCAAAAGATTTGATGGTCGGATATGCGCTGGCAATCTGGGCGAGCTTTGCAAATATAAAAAATGCATGGCGTCAGGTAGGAGAGGGACCGGCGCAGCATACCGTGGTACGGTTTTAAAGAAAAAGAGTACCCTCCGTATAGCATGGGAGACACCCGGTATACGGAGGGCAGTTTGTATCCTGTGCGGCACAGGATGCGGTACACGCAAAAAAAGAATGCAGCCTCTGGCTGCATTCTTAAGGGGAGAGTTTATGAAAAAGTTTTATTTGCTATCAAATGAAGTAATGAGTGGGGGAACTTCATTTGATGAATTTAGTATATCCAGAAATTGTGTTCATTTAGTGTCCGAAAAATAAAAGGTTTATGAAGAAATCCTAACATTTCGTTAATAATTTTCTGTAGAATCTTTTGCATATAACAGCTTAAGCAAAATGGGGGTAGAAACGCTGGAGACGATGATCAGCAGGATCACTGCGGTAAAATATTCCGGTGTCAGAAGACCTACCGATAATCCTTTCTGTGCGACGATTAGGGCGACTTCTCCGCGGGTCATCATGCCCACACCGATCTTTAGGCTGTCGGGAAAGGAGAACCTGCAGGCTTTCGCCATGAGTCCGCAGCCGATGATCTTTGTGATCAGCGCGATCAGGACGAAAGCAGCGGAAAATGCCAGAATGCCTCCGCTGAAATGATCGATGCTTGTTTTAAATCCAATGCTGGCAAAAAAGACGGGACCAAAAATCATATAGGAGCTGATTTCCATTTTCTGGTCTATGTAGGAGGAATCCCGGATCGAACAGAGCACGACGCCCGCTGCATATGCACCCGTAATATCAGCGATTCCAAAGTAATGTTCTGCGGCATAGGCAAAAAAGAAACAGAGCGCAAGGCTTAGAATGGGAATCCTCTGTGTATGCGGATAGCGTTCGTCTAGCTTTTTAAATATCCGGTAGACGATCGTTCCCACGGCAAATGCCAGCAGGAAGAATAATAGTGTGGAAAGAACAACGCCTGTGGGGTTAGATTGGGGATTTTTGAATCCAATGACAAATGTAAGCACGAGGATTCCGATGACATCGTCAATAATTGCGGCGCTTAATATGGTAGTTCCGACTTTTCCTTTGAGTTTGCCCATTTCCTTTAAGGACTGCACGGTGATGCTGACGCTTGTGGCAGTCATGATCACTCCCATAAATACAGCCATAAAGAATTTTTCAGAGCCCCATGGCGCCATTCCGTAAAATCCCATATACAGCAGGGCACCGCCGATCAGCGGAACGAATACGCCTGCGCATGCGATTAAAAGGGCAATGGGACCTGTCTTCATCAATTCTTTTAAATCTGTTTCAAGACCTGCCGAAAACATCAGAAGCACTACGCCTACTTCCGCCATCTGAACGAGAAAATCAGATTGCTGTACCAGTCCGAGTATGCTGGGGCCGATGATGAGTCCGGCAATGATTTCTCCCACTACCTGCGGAGCTTTGCATTTTCTTGCCAGAATGCCGAATAGTTTTGCAAAGATAATAATGATTCCCAGGTCTTTGAATACATTGTATGCTTCCATAATGATTCCTCGCTTTTTGTTTTTATTTTGGTTGATTTTATTTCCAAGGATAGATTATAACATAAAAATTTGATTGGTAAAGAGGTATTTTCAGATAGGGCATTTCGTAGTATAATACATAGTATTAACTTTGATTTGTGTAAACACCTGAAAAATACGTTTGAAAATGCCGGCGGAATCGCTGCCGGCCGGTACGGAGGTATGATAATGAAACAACGGATACGAAACAAGCAATTTACAGGGATCGCTGTTTTCCTGACGCTGCTCCTTGTCTGTCTGGCAGCCGGGATGACTCCGGCGCACGCGGCGGCGGCGCGGGTCTTTTGGTATGACGGAGAACAGGAAACTTCTATGTCCGTAGAATCGGGTTCTAAATTTTATATCGGCGATTTTGCCAGAATATTTTCCGGGAACATGATGTCTACCGCGTCAATGGGGACGGCATCCTACAGAACGAAGGATGCAAAAGTAGCTGCAGTGAACGGGAAAGGGTATCTGAAAGCGAAAAAGGCCGGCGTTACGGATGTAACGGTTACCTGTCAGGGAAAGACGCTGACCTGCCATCTTACCGTTGAGAAGAAAGGAACGTTTGAACAAAGCGCAGCGGTAAAGGAACTTCGAGCGGCGGCAAAGTCGATTGCGAAAGGAATACCCAAGAAGCTGACGGCTGCAAAGGCATATACGTTAAAAAAGAAGAGGGACGCCTATCTGGTATCTTATGGAAGTAATTCTGCGCACAAGCTGTCATATGAGGGATTTTTATATGAAAACGAGCGGCCCGTTCCAGATACGGTCAGCGATGCAAGAAGCGAGCGGCTTGCCGTACCGGAAGCCGGACGGTATCTGACGGTGCAGGCGCTGCTGCGGCAGTTTATGCTGGCAAATGACCCGACTTCTGTTCGCTCCAAAAAAACGATGCGGATTTCATCTGCGTCCGGAAGCGTCAAGTCCGGAAAATTTACCGTGAAACTGGCGGGAAAATTGAGCGCTGAGCAGATTTTTGCAGCTCAGCTTGCATTTCCGGAACAAAACGGCGCTTCGGCAGGCAAAACGAAAGCGGGTATCCTTATGACAATTTATGATCAGACGGCTAATAAATACTATAAAGGGCAGGCAGAATTAAAAAAGGGCAGCAGGCAGTTAAGCGTTCAGACGGTAAGCCGGGCAAACGGCGGGTATCAAAAAGCAGAATTGGTCAAAGATCATGTATATCTGCTGGGATCAAAGTTAAATTGGGCAAACGGATATAAAGTTACAATCAAATAAAAGGAGCGGTAAAAGTATGATAAATCCTGCAAAATTTTTCCGGATGAAGGCGCTGTGGGACAGGTTTGCAGTGAACCATCCCAAATTTCCGCGATTTCTGCAGGCAGCGGCGCAGTCTTCGATCGGAGAAGGAACGGTTATCGAAGTCAAAATTACGAAACCAAACGGCGATACGATCGCCTCGAATTTAAAGCTTTCGGCGGAGGATATGGAATTGTTTCAGGAACTTCGGAATTTTTCGGAAACGGAATAAGGAGCATTACAATGTCTTATTTTCCGATGTTTATCGAATTAAACGGCAGGCGCTGCCTGGTTGTGGGCGGCGGCGGGATCGCACTGCATAAAATCCGGGTACTGAAAGAGTTTGGGGCAGACGTCCTTGTCGTATCCCCGACCGTTCTTCCGGAGATATTGGAACTAAAAGGAGTGTCTTACCGCAGAAAATCGTTTGATCGATCCGATTTGGCGGGGCAGGAGCTTGTCGTCGCCGCAACGGATGATGCAGAGCAAAACCGCCGGATCAGCGAACTGTGCAGAGAGAAACACATACCGGTCAACGCGGTGGATCAGATCAAAGACTGCAGTTTTATTTTTCCGGCGTATCTCAAAGAAGGCGAAGTGGTCGCGGCCTTTTCCAGCGGCGGGCAAAGCCCGGCTGTTTCGCAGTACTTAAAGGAACGGACGCGCCCGGTTTTAACGGAACTGGTGGGCAGGCTGGCTTCGCAGCTTGGCGGCCTTCGGGAAGAGGTAAAGAGGATTGTCCCGAAACGGGAACAAAAGGCGTTTTACCGGGCGCTTCTGCGTCTGGGTTTAGAAAAAGAAAGCGTATTAACAGAGGAAGAAATCAGCCAAATCATAGGAGGGAAAGCAGAATGGAAAGAATGAGAAGGCTCCGGGTAAGCCCTGCTGTGCGCAGTATGGTGAGAGAGCATCACGTGCGCACGGAAGAACTGGTTTATCCTGTTTTTGTCATCGAAGGGCAAAATATCTGCCGTCCGGTGGAATCAATGCCCGGCATATGCCAGTATTCCCTGGATCGCCTGCCGGAAGAATTAAACCGCGTGACGGGCGCCCGCATTCCGGCCGTGCTGCTCTTTGGGATTCCGGCGCATAAGGACGAAACAGGCAGCGGCGCGTACGATGCGGATGGGATTATCCCCAAAGCAATCCGGCTGATAAAATCAGAGGAGCGTTATCAAAATCTGGTTGTGATAGCAGACGTCTGCCTGTGTGAATACACTTCACACGGCCACTGCGGCCTGGTCAAAGACGGGGTTATTTTAAATGATGAAACGCTGCCCCTGCTGGCTCAGGCGGCGGTAAGCTACGCTGCGGCGGGCGCGGATATGGTGGCGCCGAGCGATATGATGGACGGGCGCGTGGGAGCCATCCGCAGCGCGCTTGATGGAAACGGGTTTTCCCATATTCCAATTATGGCGTACAGCGCCAAGTTTGCGTCTGCGTTTTACGGCCCGTTCCGCGACGCCGCGCATTCCGCTCCCGGTTTTGGCGACCGTAAAACGTATCAGATGGATCCGGCAAACGGGCGGGAAGCAATGCGTGAAATCAGGGCGGATCTATTGGAAGGAGCGGATATTATCATTGCCAAGCCGGCCATGGCATATGCGGATATTATCCGGGAGGCCAGCGCCCGTTTTGGCGTTCCGGTCGCAGCTTATAACGTGAGCGGGGAATACGCCATGGTAAAGGCGGCCGCGGCGAACGGCTGGCTGGACGAGAAAAAAACCGTTATGGAGATTTTAACCGGTTTGAAACGCGCCGGGGCAAGCATGATTATCACTTACCACGCTTTGGACGCGGCAAAGTGGATTTGGGAGGAAGAGAGGAAAAACCTGTGACAGATATAAAATCAAAAGAATTATTTGAGGCGGCAAAACGGCGTATTCCGGGCGGAGTCAACAGCCCGGTCCGCGCCTTTGGGGCCGTGGGAAAGACGCCGCGGTTTATTGTGTCCGCGCATGGCAGCCGCATAACGGATGCAGACGGCAACGAAATGATCGATTACGTCGGTTCGTATGGCCCTGCAATTTTGGGGCATGCACATCCGCGTGTGATTGAAAAAGTAACGCAGGCATGCGAAGACGGCCTGTCCTTTGGCGCGCCCACCGAACGGGAGGTGCGCCTGGCGGAACTGATTGCGGAACAAATGCCTTCTATGGAGTCCAGCCGTATGGTAAATTCCGGAACGGAAGCCGTTATGAGCGCCGTGCGCCTGGCGCGCGCGTTTACAGGGCGGGAAAAAATTGTCAAGTTTAAAGGCTGCTACCATGGGCATTCCGACGGGCTTCTTGTAAAAGCAGGTTCCGGCGCAATGACGGCGTCCATACCGGATTCGGCTGGAGTACCGCTTGATTTTACAAAACATACGCTGCTTGCCCGGTACAATGACACGGACTCGGTAAAGGAGTTGTTTGCGGGACATCATGAGAGCATAGCCGCAGTAATTGTGGAGCCTGTGGCGGCAAATATGGGAGTTGTGCCGCCAATGCCCGGCTTTCTTGCATTTTTACGGGAGATTACGAAGAAATACGGGGCGCTTTTGATTTTTGACGAAGTCATTACCGGGTTTCGGCTCGCGCCGGGCGGCGCGCAGGAATATTTTGATATTACGCCGGATCTTACGACGCTTGGGAAAATTGCAGGCGGCGGAATGCCGGTCGGCGTATACGGCGGACGGCGGGATATTATGGAATTGGCGGCCCCGCTTGGCCCGGTATACCAGGCGGGTACGCTGTCCGGGAATCCGGCCGCTATGGCGGCGGGGATTGAAACGCTTTTGATTTTAAAGGAGGATCCGGGAATATACGGACGGATAGAAAAAAAGGCAAGGCAGATTGCGGATGCGGTGCGTAAGGCGGCAAAGGGAAGCGTGTGCGTCAACCAGGTAGGTTCATTGCTCAGCGTGTTTTTTACGGACGCTGCGGTAAGGGATTATGAGAGCGCTGTTTTATCCGATACCAGGCGGTTTGCGGACTATTTTGGGTATCTTCTGGAACGGGGTATTTATACTGCGCCTTCCCAGTTTGAGGCGATGTTCGTATCGGATGCGCATACAGACGGGGAGATTGCGTATACCTGCCGGGTTATGCGGGAGATGAAGTGGTGAGCATGCGGGGAGCCGCTTTCTCCCCGCATGCCAAAATCCGATTTCCATGAAATAAATGGTCGAATGAAATCCGGCAAAATCACAGGCGGATTTTTCGTGTGAAAAAATTGTTGACGGAAGTGGCGATAAGTGCTAAGATATTTCGTAAGAAAAGGCGCTGCCGTGAAGCAACGGTTCGCCTCAGTTAAATGTTTAAATGTTGTTTAAAAAAGCAACCTAACTTTGGTCGGTGCGGTTGCTTTTTTGCTGTCCTTTATTTCTTCTGGTCTGCCGGATACTGATCACCGTGACGATGATGCTGACAACCGTTACTGCAATACCGACAAGTTCCAAAATCATTCCAAACACCAATAGTGCTTACCTTTCGCTTTATTTTCCATATGTATCCCCTCCTCCGGTACTGGAAGCTCTCAAAATGTACTCATTTTGGCAAAAGGCGAACCGCTACCCGTTTTGGTAACGCCCATGTATATTTTATCATAGTGACAGTGTTTTGCAAGATGTGACAGCAAATATTTTTATCAGAATAAAACTTATCTGCCCTTTTTTTCTTTTCTCTTGATTTGTAGACATTAAACTGGTTCTTACACTTCTGGTTGCAAAACTCATTCCCTTTCCTGCTTGCGACAAAGGCTTTGTCACAGTGTTTGCACATACGCATATCACTGTCCTTGTCTGTGAGCATGAATGAAAAGCACATCTGCATCATGATCAGTAGCGAATGGAAATCCCATATGATAACGGGCGAATACCTTTTCAAGCGCGATTCGGTAGGTTGGGGCTATGCCCTCACGGTCAGCCACAGACCATCCCGATTCCATGCCGTTCTTTCTGAAATCCGGCTTGCCAAAAGGATAGAAATAGGCAAGACAGTCCTCTGTAGGAAGGGATAAGAAGGCTTCCGGTTACATGATCGAGTGCGCAGCGGACAAGAAGTTTAAAAAGAACAAAGCCCGTGCGGAGATAAAGAAAAACAAGACGGTAAGCGTGCCTGTGAAGAAATTAAAGCCCGGAAAGAAATATTACGTGCGTGCCTGCGCCTATGTGAAATCCGGAAGCGCGAAGGTGCAGGGGGACTGGAGCAAGGTAAAGACAGTGCAGGTGAAAAAATAAGATTGCAGGAATAGAAGCGAATCGGATGCAGTATCCGATTTGCCCTCAGAAAAGGATAAAATATAAGAATGGCATCCTAAACCTTGGACGGTTAGAGGATGCTATTTCTTTTTGTGATTATCTATGCAAAAATTTTTAAACGCCTCCGGAAGAAGGAATCGTATTTACTCTGCCTGCGACAAGTGCTATGATAGAACCATAAAATTCCAAATCCAAAGGAGGTACAGCACAACATGAAACTGTTAATACTCGGAGGAGTCGCTGCAGGCACAAAAATTGCGGCGAAATTTATGCGTGAGGATCGAAGCGCCGAAGTCGTTTTATTAAACAAAGGAACCGACATTTCCTACGCCGGATGCGGCCTTCCCTATTACATAGGAAACATTATCCCGCAAAAAGAGCAGCTGATCGTAAACACTCCCGCCCAATATGCCAGACTGACCGGCGTAACCGTCCACACCCAGACCGAAGCGGTACAAATCGATCCGCAGGCCAAACAGGTCATTGCCGTCAATACGGTCACAGGGGAGCGGACCTGCCACGGGTACGACAAGCTTGCCGTCTGCGTGGGCGCAAGCCCCGTCAAGCCGCCGATTACAGGCTGTGATCTGGAAAACGTATTTTTTATCCGCACGCCGGATGATGCGATTCGCCTGCGTACAGCCATAGATGCCGGGAACATCCGGACGGCGGCGGTTGTCGGCGCGGGCTATATCGGGCTTGAAATTGCCGAAAACCTTCTGGCACGGGGCATTGAGACTACAGTGCTTGATCTGGCGCCGCATGCCCTGCCCGGTTTTGATGCGGAGATGGCGGCGTATGCCGAACGAAAGCTGAAAGAAGCCGGGCTTTCGGTTCTGACCGGCGTAGCCGTAACGGCGATCGAAGGCGACGGCAGGGCACAGAAAGTCACTGCCGAAACAGGCTCATACCCGGCCGATCTGGTTGTCATCAGCGCAGGTATCCGGCCGAACACCGCGTTTCTTGAGGGCAGCGGGATTGAAATGGTAAAGGGCGCAATCCTGACCGACGCACAGGGCAGGACGAACCTTCCGGATATCTATGCGGCGGGCGACTGCGCAATGGTGCGCCATGCGTTGACCCAAAAGCCGGTATGGTCGCCGATGGGTTCTATCGCCAATATTGCCGGACGGCTGATTGCCCGAAATATGGCAGGCGCAGACATCTCCTACCGCGGCCCGCTTGGGACGGCCGTCTGCAAGCTGCCCGGCTTTCATGCAGGCAGAACCGGGCTTACGGAACAGCAGGCTAAGGCGGAAGGCTTTGAGCCGGTCAGCGTGGTTGCGGTAGTGGATGACAAAGCGCACTATTATCCGGGCGCAGGATCGTTTATTATAAAAATGATTGCGGACAGGCCGACGTTAAAGCTGCTTGGCATACAGGTATTTGGCGCCGGGGCAGTCGATAAAATCGTTGATATCGCGGTCACAGGCATAATGCTAAACGGCACGCTCACCGGCCTGGCCGATCTGGATCTTGCCTACGCGCCGCCGTTTTCCACCGCAATCCATCCGTTTACGCATACGTTAAATATCCTGCGAAACAAAATATCCGGCTCCCTTGAAACCATTACCCCGGCAGAATTTGCCGCAGGAGGGGCGGGCGGCTACCGGATTGTGGACGCCTGCGTAAAGCCGTCGATTGCGGGCGCGCCTTACCTGGAATTAACGGAAGTGGAAGGCGTTGTGGACGGGCTTGATCCGAATGAAAAAATCCTTCTGGTCTGCAACAAAGGCAAACGGGCGTACCTGCTGCAGAACCGCCTGAAATATTTCGGCTACCGCAATACCAGAGTGCTGGAAGGCGGCATCACCTTTAACCGGGTGGAAGCGTAGGCCATGCAGTTTGCATGTATCGGGATTCGTTACACAGAAGCAAAGCTTTCGGTGCGCGACAAAATTTCTTTTACCGACGCGATGAAGCTTGCGTTTTTCGGCAGGGCGGAAGCCGCAGGCGTCGATCAGTGCATGGTGCTTTCTACCTGCAACCGCAGCGAAGCGTATTATTTTTATACGGACGAAGGGCAGAAAGCGCAGATGCGCCGGATTTATATGGAAATGTTTCCGGAAGCGGACACCGGCAGATATCTGAACGAAACGGACGGCGAAAAAGCCATAGCGTATCTGTTTGCGGTTGCGGCTGGTTTG
>OFFT01000311.1_pt1 | contig 38377 bp, 45 predicted proteins | sample 1521581 | NCBI WGS metagenome assembly OFFT01 (sample SAMEA3504084, study PRJEB24116) | mouse gut metagenome | biome: mouse gut; feature: mouse-associated habitat; material: faeces | place: Denmark | collected 2011
TGGAAATGTAAATGAAGAAAATACCTAATTAAAAAATGTATTAAAAAAAAGAAAAAACCAAAAAAAAACAAGACTAATGAAGAAGCAAAGGAAAAATATAATGCGTCTTATGGAATGCTGGTTGGCATGGAACCGGAAGCTTATATGAGATATGCGAAAGTAGATTCCTCAAAGATGGACGGTTTCGCAGACAGCGAGCAGGATAAAGACGACAATGCGGCAGAGAATGCATTGGATGGAGATGAGAATACTATCTGGCATACGAGATGGACTGGGGAAGGCGTCTATGCGAATCCGGCAGAGGAGGAAAATAATACTTATACAATTCTTCTGGACGAAAATATGGACATTGGAAAACTGGAATATGTGCCCAGGACAGGGGGATCTGATAATGGAAGAATTTTATCGTATCGTATTTTTTACAGTATTACGGAAAATAGGGATGATTTTCAGGAAGTCTCGTTGGAAAATTGTACATGGGCAAACAATAAGGATGTAAAGAGTGTAGAATTTGATGCGCCGGGTGCAAGAAGAATCCGTATAGCGGCGCTGTCCACGGCAGGAGATGCAGAAGATCAAAAAAATAAATTTATTTCTGCGGCAGAGTTTCGTTTGTATGAAAAATATAAGATATCTGTTAAGAATACGTATTTAACAGATATGTATATGGATACGTCGGATCAGTCTGTCCAAAGGAATTTGAATGGAAACGGGCAAGTGATCTCTCTTTCTGTAAATGAAAGAAAAAAGACCTTTGCAAAAGGAGTCGGGATGGCAGCCGGAAGTACGGTATCCTGGGATTTGGAAGGTAAGGGATTTGATACAGTGACAGCCTGGGCGGGCGTGGATGCCGGTCAGACAGGAGAAGTGCAGGCTGTAGTAGAAATCTATGGAGACGGAAACCTTCTGTATCGCTCTGAAACGCTCGAGGGAGGGGGCTTGGCAGAGCCTGTCCGGCTGGATATTGCAGGGGTTAAGAAACTGGAAATTAAGACAATACAGGTTAAAGGAAAAGCATATGTATCCCTGGCAGATGCAAAGCTGATCAATAATGGAGACAAGCAGGAAATCACGTTGACGGTCGGGGAGTCAGCAACTGTATCGGACAATAAAGCTTTGATGCCTCAGGATAAAGGCAAAGTTATGTGGAGTTCTTCAGATAGTTCTGTGGCGTTGGTAAGTGAAGATGGGATTATTACGGCAGCGGGCAAAGGGGATGCTGTGATTACGGCAAAATATCCGCAGCAAACCTTTACCTGTACGGTGCATGTGCAGGAATTGTCAGAAGAAGCGAAGCAGGCGCTGGTACAGAGAAAGACAGATGCAGAAACGGCTTTGGAAACATATAAAAATGCCGAAGATTACCGAGAAGCGCAGAAACTGGAGCTGGCACAGGCGATAGCAGACGGAAAAGCAGCCATAGAGAAAGCGGCGGATGCCGGGGATGTGAATGCCGCGCTGGCAGCAGCAAAAGCAGTTCTTGATAAGATTAAAACAGATGCGCAGCTTACACAAGAAGAAAATCAGGGGGGGACGGTGACGCCTCCTGATAAGGATCCGGGGGAAGATGTGGCTCCTCCAGACAAAAAACCGGGAGAGAATGTAACTCCGCCAGTGAAAAATCCTGAACCTGTTCTGCCGAAAGTGGGAAGTACAGTGGAATACGGAAAGTTTATGTATAAGATTTTAACATCCGGGAGTTCTGGAGGAACGGCAGCTGTTGTAAAACCAAAGAAAAATACAGATAAACAAATAGTGGTTCCGGATACAATCGAAGTGAAAGGGTATGTGTACCGTGTAACGGAGATAAGTGCAAAGGCTTTTGGTAAATGTAAAAAGCTTGTACAGGCAACGGTTGGGAAAAACGTTACCAAGATTGGGAAACAGGCGTTTGCCGGATGTAAAAAACTAAAAAAAATTATAATAAAGTCAACGAAAATAAAGAGTATCGGAAAGAAAGCATTTTCAAAGATAAACAAAAGGGCAAAAATCCGTGTTCCAAAGAAAAAGCTGAAGAATTATAAGAAACTACTGAAAAAGTCAAAAATTGTAAAAAGTGTAAAAGTCACAAAATAAAAGATAAAAGTACGCGATAAGAGCTGCCTCAGGAGATTTCCTATGGCGGCTCTTTTTTGTACAGCGTCATAGAAAACAGGGATGCGGCATATCTTTAAGCAGAATGGCAGGAGGTGGCGGCGTATGATGAATTATTTGTGGGGAGGAATGATACTGGCGGGAATCATCTATGGGGCATTTACCGGAACTATGCAGGAGGTAACAGATGCTGCGATTTCATCTTCAAAGGAAGCGGTGATGCTCTGTGTCACAATGGTTGGAATTATGTCTCTCTGGACAGGAGTTATGGAAATTGGCAGTGAAGCGGGAATGATACAGGCAATTTCCAGAAAAATACGGCCGCTTATCCGGTTTTTGTTTCCGGATATACCAGATGGCCATGAAGCAAATAAACATATTACAACGAACTTTATAGCTAATTTCTTAGGGCTTGGGTGGGCGGCTACACCAGCGGGGCTTTGAGTTATTATAATGACAGGTTGAAAAATCCATTGAGAAATCAAGGGTTTCCGCCGAATTTAGTCCTAATGAAAAAATGTAGTTTTGCATCAAAGCATTTCTGATTTTTCATTTGGACGGCGCCGATTCAAAAGAAAATAGGAAGAAATGTCAGTAATGTAACTCAAAGTGCCTGAAAGCAATGAGTTATTGGTTTTAGTATAGCATAAGGAGGGTAGAAGGTAAACAATTTGATATTGATGATTTAGATTAGGACTAAATTAGTGAATGGCAGAAATGCTGTTAAAACTAGCTTAGTCCTATTTCTTTTTACAAATTCAAAATAATAGGAGGAATGAATTTATGAAGAACAATACAGCGTTAAGTGCAGAGAAAGCGATTATTTTTATCAGCGATACACATGAAAAATTCTACTATGAGAAATTGAAAGAGGTCAGGTATCAGGACGTGTACCACAAAACGCTTGTATATTGTCTTGGTATCAGTGATGACACAAGAAGGAACATTTACAGTATCTATGATTTTAAGACAGGCTGTGTAAAAACGGAGTGCCTGCATGAAGGATGTGTTTGCACGTCAGCGTGGAGTACATATTTTATATTATAATACCTGCCGTCTCTCCGATAATATACAATGCACCAGTTTTCTCAGTTTAGCCAAATTACCGTTCCCACAGATATTATTTTGCACCATTTTTCATGCGGAATGCGACGGTAACATGAATTGAGTAAAATATAGTATTTGCCACAGAAATATGGTATACTATAAAAAAGCGAATTCTAGCGCATCGACAAATGAGAGGAGGATTTATATGACAACTTTGGAAAATACAATCTCTATGATGAAGTCGCTGCCAGAAACGGATTTATTGGAAATCCAGAAATTCACAGTCAAGTTACTCCAACGCAAAAACGGGATGACGGATGCGGAAGCGGACGGGGCTGTGGGGAGATTTTTGAAACCGATGGCAGAGGATGATTTTCTGCGGGATATAGCAATCGCGGAGAAGCAGTTCAGTAATGGAGAATACCAGGAGATGGGGGAGGCGATTGATGAAATCTGCCAGGAACTCAGAATATAAGGTTATTATTACGTATGGCGCCAAAGCGCAGCTAGCCCAGATACTGCGTTACCTCCGGCAGGATTTAAAGAGCGAACAGGCGGCGCGCAGCGTAAAGGCAGACATGGAGGATACGAAAATCCGGCTGTCCCATATCGCTGGCAGCCTTAAATTGTGTGATAATCCCAGGTTGCGCGCTTTGGGATACCGGACAATCCACCTCAAACGCCATCAATATTTTATGTTGTACAAAATCATAGATGATGATGTGGTGCGCGTGGATGGTATCTACCACGACTTGCAGGACTATGAGAACAGCCTGAAGTAGCTGTCTGCATACTGTACATAGATAACAGGAATGTCTCTGCGAAAAAATGCGCCGCATCCACCCGGAAAAATCCTGGGTTTCTGCAGCGCTGACTCATATGCTGGCTGGCGGTAGATGCCAGTCTTTGTGTCTGTTAAAGTGCTACTTGGATTTTCTTCCCATCTGTGAGCAGGAAGTCTAATTTCCGCTCCGGCAAGACGGTGACGTTTTCGACAAGTTCCCGCCATTTCGCTTCGCTAAATTTTGTATCTGCATTGCCGGATTGGCGGAGGGCCTCTGCAAAAGCAGTCTTAATTTCATGCTCCCGCAAAGTCGGGGTGCTGCATTTATCCCCTCCCTTATAACGCTCATTGCAGTACCAGATGTCATACCGTTCGGTGCCTGCGCGGTTATGCCAGACCTTGTGCCCATAAAACGCGCCGCATTCCCCGCAAATGATCTTATTGCACAGGGGGCTGCTGTTACGGATTTTCTGGCGGTAGGGGCTTCGCTCTGCCAGTTTCTGCTGTACCCTGTTAAAAACCTCCGGGTCAATGATTGGGTCATGGGAGCGCTCTACGAGGTACTGCCGCATTTCTCCATTATTTTTGCGTTTTTCTTTCGTGAGGTAGTCGACAGTGTAGGTTTTTTGGAGCAGCGCGTCACCTTTGTACTTCTCATTTTTAAGGATGCTGCCCACTGTGCTGATGTGCCATTTCTTTTTGCCCGTTGGCGACGGTATGCCGTTTTCTGTCAGATGCCGCGCAATCCCGCCGATGGTTTCGCCTTCCAGGAAAAGGCGGTAGATTAGGCGCACGGTTTCCGCCTCTTCCTCCACAATTTCCGGACGCCCGTCCGCCCCCTTACGGTAGCCGAGGAAGTTTTTGTAGGGTATGGACACTTTGCCGTCCCTCATGCTTTTCTGCTGCCCCCAGCGGACGTTCTCGCTGATGGAACGGCTTTCCTCCTGGGCAAGGGAGCTCATGATGGTGAGCATGACCTCGCATTTGGGGTCCATAGTATGGAGGTTTTCCTTTTCGAAGATGACCTCTACGCCCGCGGCCTTCAGTTTCCGGACGGTCTGGAGCGTGTCGACCGTATTGCGGGCAAAGCGCGAGATGGATTTCGTTAAGATTAGGTCAATGCCGCCGTTTAAGGCAAGGCTGACCATGCGGTTAAACCCGTCGCGCAGCTTTGTGCTGGTCCCGGTGATTCCTTCATCCGCAAAAACGGAAACGAGCTCCCAATCCGGGTTGTTCCGTATATACTGCTCATAATAGCCCACCTGCGCCTCATAGCTGTTCTGCTGTTCGTCCTGTTCCGTGGAGACGCGGGCATAGGCTGCGACCTTCTGTTTGGGCTGTTCTGTCCGCATGGATTCTTCCAATTGCTTTGTGACTGGTTCAATGACTGTTACTTTCGGGCGGTTCATTTGTCCTCCTTTCTCCCCCGCAGCCGTTCATATGCCTGTTCGCGGGCCAGCTGCCTTTTCTCTTCCGTCCAGGCATCGCTCCTTGGCGGGTATTCCCAGCGGGTTTCCGTGTCAGGGGCGTTTTTCAGCTGGAAGATCAGGCGGTGGTGCTCAGGTACAAGGATTTTACGGATTTTTTCTGTAAGGATTTGGGGAGTGATGTCTTCTAGCCCCAAAACATCCTGCGTTTTTTTGATCAGGATATTTTCCGGTATCTGGCGGGAAGGGCAGATGGAGGGGCCTTTTTTCCAATGTTTTGGGCAAATCCAGACGGCCCTTTTGTTGTTGCGGATGAACTTATACGTGCTCCCGCAGCAACCGCAGCGGATGAGGCCGCAGAACAGATGCTTTTTCTGGTTATCCTGCGGCGCGTGACAATATTTTTTCCGGCGTCTTTCCCGTTCCTGCCGGACGGCTTCAAATGTCTCTTTGTCCACGATTGGCTCATGGCTGTCCTCGACATAGTACTGGCGGCGCTCGCCGCGGTTTACGGCATGCTTCTTTGTACGGAAGTCAGGAGTATAGTATTTCTGCAGCAGCAGGTCGCCTTTGTATTTTTCATTAGTCAGGATGTCTTTGATGCACCATTCCGACCAGCCGGCCCCTCTTGGGGAAAGCCCGCCCTCAATTGTCAGCTCTTTGGCAATCTTTGCGCATCCCATCCCGGAAAGGTACATTGCGTATATCCGTTTTATGATTTCCGCCTCTTGGGGGACGGGTTCATATTTCCTGTTTTTGAGGCGGTAGCCAAACGTATGGCCGCTGGCGGGCAGGCCCTGCTCGTACAGCTTTTGAATCCTCCATTTCTGGTTTTCGCTGGCGGAGCGGGCTTCCTCCTCGGCGTACATTGCAAGAAGCGTGAGCAGCAGCTCTCCGTCCGCGCTCATCGCGTGCATCTGCTCTTTTTCAAAATAGGTGTCGATGCCGAGGGATTTCAGCTCCCGGACTGTCTCAAGCAGGGTTACGGTGTTGCGTGCAAAACGGGTGACCGATTTGGTAATGACCAAGTCAATTTTCCCGTTCCGGCAGGCCTCCAGCATCTTCTGGAAGGCTGGGCGTTCCGTGGTTGTGCCGCTGATGCCGTTATCGGAAAAGACTGCCACAAGTTCCCATTCCGGGTGCGCGGCAACGTACTTTCTGTAGTAATCCTCCTGCGCTTCCAGGGAATGGAAGGCTGCGTCTTTGTCCGAAGATACCCGTACATAGGCGGCTGCCCGTATTTTTTTCGGCTCTTTTGGTTTTGGCGCGATTTCTGTTATTTTCATGGGTTTTTCCTCCTCATGTCCATTCACCCTCTGATGGGGCGGGGAGTCAAGTCTGTTTTTCGGTGGTTTTCCTGTGTTTTTTCCACCATTCCCGGCGGCAGGCGTCCGAACAGAACTGTTGTCCCTGCCGTCCTCCGGGGGTGAGCAGTGTGCCGCAGTTTTTACAGGCACGCGCCGCCTGTTTTTCTGCTTTGGTTTTCCGGTTTCCATTCGCTTCAAAATGCTTCCTCCGGCAGATGGACTTCACGGTGTTGGGCGGTATCCCAAGCGCGTCGCCGATAAAACGGTATGAATAGTTTTCATGCCGGAGCTTCTCTATGCCCTCCATCTGCGGTTTTTCCATAAAACTGCCTCCTTTCTTTCTGTTAAAGTTCATTATTTATTGGCGCCCCCGTTAAGGGGCATGTATCGTTTTGGGAATCCCCGGCTAAAAAGCCGGGGAAGATAAAGTGCTGTAATGAAATGTTGTTGTTGTTTTTATTTGATTTTGCGTATTTGGTCGATGCCATATACGATGCCAAGCCCGGAGCCACAGTCCCAGTCGACAAATACGGTGGCCGTATCGTCAACGAAACGGACAGTGCCTTTGTCGCCGGGTTTAAGGCGGGCGTAGGGGTCATCCATCTGGATGAGTTCCACCCGTGTACCTTCGGGGTACATTTTCTGCACCCGATCCACGGTATGCTGGTTGGGGAAGTTATTATTTGCCATAATTTTCACCGCTTTCCTCTTTGTTTTCTAAAGATTCCTCCACCCATTCTGCTGCTGGAGTGGCAGGAGGCTCGTTATTTGCCATGTTTTCTGCTAAGCGTTCCGGCTGATGGCCGGCTTTCCAGCTGCTGTTGCCGGTGAGGTTACGGAGCAGGATTTTGCGGGCGGTCTTATATTCGTCACCAATAAAGCCCAGCCGGATCAGGAACAGCCTCATATCAAATTTGGCGTTTTCTACCGGCTTTTCCGTTGCTGTTACCCGCTTCTGGTTCTTTGCCATTTTACAGATTCCTGTAACTAACAGGCTATAAGCTTCAGCTTCACCACCCAATCCATGAAGCGTGAACCACGGAAAAGCGATTTTGCCGTCATGCTCTATGATTGGCAAGCTGTCCGTTTCTAAGGCCTGCCTTAACAATGTCGCTTTGCTGGCAACTATCTTTTTGAGGTTTTCCCGTGCTTCGGGAGTGAATCCGGAGTCAGGCATCTCAACCGTAAGTGTATCAGGGGGATTACTATCCGGCGTGTTTTCTGTGATAGCAGTTTCTTCTGTATTTTCCTCACCCGGATCATTCTCTGCGGTTTCAGGCTCTTCTGATTCTGTTTCGCTTGTCATGGCCTCTGCCACAAACCCGCGCTCGCATAAATCCTCAACCAACGTTTCTGCGGTTTCCGTCTGGACACTGCCAGCACAGGAGAGTATGCCGTTCCGGTCTACGGTATAATCGCCAATTATGTAAGAGAAGCTGGGCGCGCCCTGGTAGACGGCGGGCCGATCCAGTATCTGGCTGATGGCTTCGACCAGTGGCTTCCTGCCGCTGCCGTGGAGGTTGTAATTGTACTTCTCGTTCATGTTTTTGCTCCTTTCTTTTTGCTACACACATCTATCACTCAGATCGCGGATTCCAGCAATTCTTGTTTTTCTTGTACGATATGGTGTAATATGCGTCATTTTTCTTCTGGGGCTTTGCCGGTGAAGATGTAATTTACATATTCATCCCGGTGTTCTTCCAGATAAATGACTAACTCGAAGTAGTTTTCACGGTTGGCGATCCACTGTACCATGCGGGTGTCCAGCATATTGGTTTCTCCGCTTCGGCGGACAGCCTCAATCTGCTCTTTGATTCTCTCCGTCATCCTGTTCACCTCCCTCATATTTTTCCGCCAGATACGCCTCCCAGACCGAGTCCAGCACAGCCTTGCGCAGAATTTTTGTATCAAACCCGGAATCTTCATACCCCTCACGGATAGTGTCAAAATAGCTGCGGGATGGCGTGCCATAAGGATGCGGGGCTTCGTTCATGATATAAACCATTGCCTGAACCCGTCTGCCGTTCACCGTCACTTTTAGCGTCTCTTTGCGGTAAAGATGGGGGAAGCCCTCATAAATATCGAGGTTATGCTCATCATTTGGCTGCAGCTGCCAGATGAGGATGGGGACTTTGCCGCCATGACACCTCTCGATCGTAGCGGCAGCCGTGCCTTTGCCCCGGAACATCAGACGGTAGTTATGCAGACAAGTTGCTTTTACGGCTTTGGCCGTGGGGCAGCGTCGTGCCATCTGCTTTAGGTTGAGGTTAGAGCCATAGGCGATATAGAACTTGTCTTTTGCCGGATTGTTATTTTTACTCATGCGTTTTGTCCTCCATTCTCGGTTTAATGTGGCTCCTGACATTTTCCTTGGAGCCGTACCGCCAGGCGGCATTGCCGTCTAAATGCTGGTAAAGATGTTCCCGGCAGCTCTTGAACTCATCGCCGATAAACCCAATCCGGTTCAGCCACACGCGCATTGCGAACTTCTCGTTTTCTTCCTGCACTTTCCGGCAGCTGGCGCTTTTTTGGGTAAGCACCTGATGGTTCAGGGCGAGCGCCAGCACGATATACGCCCGGATTTTCCCGGCGTAGAGTGTGCTGTTGAACCCCCTGAGTTCCACCGTATGGCTGCCATGGAAGAAACTGTGCAAATTGAGAAAATGATAGCGGCTCTGATGGTAGTGGCCGTTCCGGCTACCCGTATAGTTCTCATACCAGATGGACTCTATCTGCTTCAGTGTTTTTGGTTTCACCTCATTCATCCGCCCTACGAGAATCGCGTCCATTTTCTTGCAATAGCGCATCCGTTCCGGCGCAATCTGCAATGACTTGTAGAGCAGGTCGTTGTGCGCGTAGATAATGTTGACGAAGTTACGGATACTTCTCGGCGTGTGGTCAGAACCATCCAGATGAATATGGATGCCGCAGGACTTGTTGGCGAATCCCCCGGCTTTGCGGAGCCTCCGCGCCAGGGCCTGTATCTGGCCAATGTCTTCCCGGTAGCGCAGGATGGGGCTGACCAGCTCCACACTATAACTGCTGTCGGCGGGCATGGCTCTTCGCCCCTCCTTTTTCTGGCAGTGGATGCTGCCGTCATACATGACTTTCCAAATTCTGCCGTCTGGGGCCGTTATCCTGTGAGTGTCATAATAATCCCCGGCAACATCGACCGTGCCGTTCAGATAATGTGCGGCGGTTTCTGCTGCTTTCTGCCGGGTGATCCCGGTAAACTCGATTTCCAGACCGAATCTTTTCGTAAACATTTGCCCTCCTTTCTTGCGGTTTTTGGGGCGCAGAACGGGGGCGGCCATGGCGCGCCCCGAACCTGGCTGCGCACCATGCCGCAATGTTTACTTGGTTTTTATGTTACTTGCTATTTTTCCTAAAGCCTCCTTTCCGGCAGCGCCCAAATTATCTTTTTTAGGAAACAGATAATATTTGTGCGGCTGCCCATTATGCCTATATGGGGGATATAAAACCGTAAATGGCTATGTCATGGCATCCCCCTTCCTTTTTTGGCGAAAAAGATTTTTTGCAGAAATGCCCTTTGGCGCAGGGCTTGCCCTGCCATCAGCCCCGGTCAGGCTGGTCGCAACGGAGAGCAGCACCCGGCCCAATTTCTCAATATCCGGCGTCTCTCGGAACTCTGGCGTGACGGATACGTCATGCGAAGACATTGGCCGCCCGCGTTTTTTCTTTTCTGTCATGCCGCCCCCTTTTCTGCCCCGGCTCCCGCGCCTGCCGTGTATGCGGCTTTGATGCGCAGGCCAAGGGCATGGATCACATTGACGGTCACGGCGTTGCCGGCCTGTTTATAAGCCTGGGTGTCGGAAGTCACGGCCAGCAGCCGGTCAATCTGCCCGTCAGGAAACCCCTGCAGCCGCAGGCACTCCCGTGGGGTGAGGCGGCGGATTCTCATGTCCGTACCAACCACGGCTTTGTCTGCATTCGTGGTAATGGTATGGGCGATGCCGTGCCCTACACGCGCGCGTTTTTGGTTCTGCCCGGCATAGGAAGTGTCCACCGAATCGCCCGGCCCTGCTTCGCTATACCCGCGCATGGTGGCTTCCTTGACCAGGAGGACGCCGTCACGCGCATGGCTTGAGCTTATGCCTTTGGAATAGCTGGCAGTGAGGGTGCGGGTGGAATCACGTGCGTCCGAGACTACCCCGCGTCTGCTGCAGCTCACGAGGTACAGCCCGGTTTTCCCGCCGCCTCCGCCGGAGCTGGCGAGCTGGGTGCAGGCGATGCCAGAGGGGTCATAGATTCTTTCCCCTTGTGCCCCGCCGGTGATTTGTATAAGAGCTTTTCCGCCTGTTTCTGGGAGAGGTAATATTTTTCCGGCACATTTTGGGTCAATATATCCGACAATATACAGCCGCCTGCGTGACTGCGGGACTCCAAAATGCTTGCTGTTAAGCACCTGCCATTCCACGCCGTACCCCAGTTCTGATAGCGTGCTGATGATGGCCGTAAATGTCCGCCCCTCGTCATGGCTAAGCAGGCCGGGAACGTTTTCAAGTAGAAAAAACGCAGGCTGTTTGGCCTTAAGGACACGCGCGATGTCAAAAAAGAGCGTTCCTCTTGCATCTTTAAAGCCACGGCGCTTTCCGGCAACGGAGAAACTCTGGCAGGGGAACCCGGCGCAGAGCAGGTCGAAGTCTGGCATTTCTTCTGCATTGATGGTTTTTGCGTTTTCATAGAAAACCTCCTCTGAATCAATGGTGTATAAGTTTTGGTAGGCCCTGTGGGCATGTTTGTCGATTTCTGAATGGCCGATGCAGGAAAACCCTCCGGCCCGTTCCAGCCCGGCGCGGAATCCGCCGATGCCGGCGAACATGTCAAAGAACTTAATAGTAGCTTCTTGTGCCATAGGCTGGCCTCCTTTCTGTGGTTAAAAATGTTATTGGTATATTGTCAGGTTTTGGAACTCTGCCACAGCTGTGTCCGGCCTGTGGCTCAGCCATACATACAGCCCGGAGAACAGCCGGCGTTATCCTGCCGGATAATTATTCCCTGTCATTTATTTCTTCTTGTATTTTTCTTAACCGGACAAATATTTTTTCGGCCTTTCTGGCTGTTTCCGGCTCATTAAGGTCAGCCGCCTTGCAGATGATCCCCAGCATAGCTTCGGCCAGATAATAACTGTCGAAAGTGATGTCTGCCGTAGTGTGGGATGTTACCGCCACACATTCCTTATGGGGCAGTATATCCCATACCGCATTGACATTCTCATATTCGCTGCCCGCACACTGGCTGATCAGTTTGTTTATGTCTTCTTCAATCAAAGATATCCGGCCTAACAATATGATGGCCTCACTGATTGAAAATTTTCTTTCCATATATAATTCTCCAAAGTTAAACGTTGATGTGGATAATTATCCGCAGATCCCACTGATGTTTCTCCTGCCGCAGCATGGCTGGGCTACAGGCCGGACAGTATTTCCTAACACAGAGTCTCCCGGTCACCCCCCTCCAGAATGAGACGCTCCAGCTCATCGCAGGCGATCACCGCGAACAGCCTTGCCTGTTTGTCAAAAGCCTCCTTGAGATGCCGGATAAGTTTTTCTTTCCGGGCGGCGCTCGGTACGATCCAGACTGTGAGCGGGAACATCTCTGATGCTTCCTGCTCTAAACCTGAGCGGTAGTACGTGTGGTACTTCTGGCACTTTTCTATAATCTTTGCAGGGGATTCAGTATCGAGGTCCACCTCGATAAAATAGCGGTCTTCATATTCTTCTGTCACAGTTACCGCATATAAATCCGGCTTGAGGGAGCATGACACCCCGGCGCTGCTATACGCCCGCCAGCATTCCGGTTCTAACTGCAAAGCGGTAATCTGCGGCCCGTTTTTGCGGCAGATCTCCATGAGCTGGATGGCAGTTTCCGCAACGGCTAACGAATGGGCCAAATAGTGGGGGCTGGGTTCGAAGAAACGCCGTATGGGATGCGTCTCATTATTGCTTAAACGAAGTAACCTTTCTCCAGCGTGGGTCAGATACCAGATGAGGGAACTCGATCCTGCCCGTACTCCACCAATCCTCCGGGACAGACGGTTAATGAGTCCAAATTCATATAATTTTTTGAGATTACGATTGGTAGCCCTAAGCCCGGCAGAAGAGTTGGCAGCTTCTGTAAATACGAGTCGTTGTATCTGCCCGGTCATCAAATATCGGTATTGCTGTACCACGCCAAGCAGCTCCCGGTCGCGCTCCCCCAGACGACTGTCGATTTCCAGCAACCGTCTTTTGGACACACGCTGTGATGTTTGGCTGTCAGTATCAGGGGTGCCGCCCACGGCAGGGGGATCCGAAGCGGGTACGCTAAAGGAATCTCGGACGTTAAACCGCGCAAAGCCCTTTATCCCCGCGTTTTCCGCTTGTGGTTTGCCGCCGCCGTTCGTCAGTCGGTTCGTCATGGTCTTTTCCTCCTCCCGATGTTAATGTCGCCGGGGTTCTCCTCGGCGTTTCTGTTATTTGTGGTGAATATGCTGAGGTATTCCTCCTCGGTCTGTTCCGGTGGGATGCCGTAGGCGGCCTGGCTCCGTGCTTTAAGCTCGGCGGCATCCCGCAAAGCTGGCGGTGGCGGCAGGGTTCTGCCTTGTACCCAGCCAGTGTTCTTGCCTCCAGACTGGAACGAAGTATAAATCTGGTAACGGGGCAGAGCCATAAAATCCTCGGCTGTGAGTTCCGGTGCCATTGCTGCCATGTCTTTAGCATCTTTACTGTTTAATCCGAACACGATTTTATTTCTGGCGTTAGCATCAACCCCGGAGCGGATACCCATCGGCAGTTGGTCGCGGTATTGGTGTGCCAGTGTCAGCCCGACCCCCAAGCCTCTCGCCTGCGCTAATGCGTCAGATAAATCTGTAGGTAACGACAGATAATCCTGCAGCTCATCTATGAATATGGAAACAATATGGCGTTTCTCGGCTGGAATACCTGCCCGCGACAGCGCCAGTGTCCATGTCAAGCCGACAATCAGACTACCAATGAGCCTGCTGGTCTCCCCGCCAGTAATACCTTTATTTAAAGAAACTAATACAATCCGGCGTTTGTAAAATAAATCGGTAAGAGAAAACTTTGGTTTTGCCTGACCTAAGATATTCCGAAGACCCGGTCGTAAAGTCAGCTGTCTGAGCTTATTGAGAACAGGACTAATTTGCTGCCTTTTCTCTGTATCGCGCAGTGCCTCAAACTGTTCCCAAAAGGGGCGTAAAGCTACACGGTCTTTGACTTTGCTGGTAATTTTGCGCCGAAAGTTCTCATCTGTCAGTAACGGTAATAGCCATAAAAGGGTAGCATTTTCTGTTTCTACAAGCGTCAAAAGTGTGCTAGTTAATACATCTTGCGTATAGATCCCCCAACTGTCGATGAATATCTCTTTAAGGACAGAAAGGATTGCATCAGCAATCAGCGAGGGGCTGCCATAATCCTTAAACGCCAGTGGGTTAAACCCACAGGGGCAAGGATCAGATGGGTCAATAATGACCACGTCTCCGATACGCTCCTCTGGAATCCGTTCCAAAACATCACGCACTAAATCTGCTTTTGGATCTAAAACCAGCACGCTTCTCCCGGCGTTTATGTCTGCCAGAATCAGGTGCAACATCGCAGTGCTTTTTCCTGAACCGGTAGGTCCCAGGCAAATCGTATGTTCGAGCGAATCTTTAGGGGAAATACTTAGTCGCTTCGGGTTTATCGTGTCCATGCTGACGGCAAAACTGCGGTCGGTTTTTGGATTAGTTGGATTTCTGTACCAGTCAGGCGGTAAAGTAAGTTTTGGATGCAGACCCGGCGTTCCGGGCAGCTCTTCATCTCCGGCAGGGAGCCAGAGGAGGTTGGCCAGTTCTCTTGCCGAGAGCTGCAAAGGAAAACGCCAAGGCACATGGGCGGAGTTGAGATCGTGCGATTTTATATTTTCTGTATGTATCCTTACCCCTGCGGATTCTAACACCTTGAATGCGCTGATGACGCTTTGCAGACGGGCACTGTTATTTTCTCCAGTGATGCCGATACGGATAACGGCCTGGAAAATATGCTGCTCGGATTTCTCTTTGACAGTTTTGCGGCTCTCGGCTGAGGCTTTCTGCACGTTTCCAAGTATAATTTGTAACCAAGTCGCGGTCGGGTCTTTGAGATCAGACGGCACGGGGGAGGGGCTGTATGCCCGCCCCAAAATAATTTGTACTACAATTTGTGTGCCGTCTTTGTGTTCCGTCAACGCTGCCAGTCCGGCCCGGATAACCGCTTCCGTAATGTCTGTCCTAAGGGAAAGCGTTGGGTGGCTGATTTTGAGTTGCCGGGCAGCGGTAATAGCTGCGCGTTTTTCTGCACCGGCTTCATGGAACTGGATGTTGCCGTGTGCTTTAATTGCTTCTTCAATATTTCTGATGTACCTTGCGGCGGCCCCAGTGAGGTAACTTACTTTGCCGTTTTGGCTGCGTACTTCCCAAATGACGGCTCCCCGTGGCGACAATGCCGCAAGATGTGAGAGAACCTCGCGCACGGTTTCTGTTTTGTATGGCCGCATCCATACTATTTCCTTAAAAACAAGGTCCTCTATTTGATGTTTAGTCAAGAATGCCCACTCCTTTCTGTGCTTGTATTTTTTACCATTTTTCCATATCATTGTGTTTATGCCTCCAAATGCGATATAGGATGGTAATAGCAGTTACGATGATGGCGATGGTGAGCAGGATCGGCCAAATTTCCAGCAGCCAATAGGCGGCCGCTCTTATGAGATATACGCTTAGAGCCAGCATAAAGGCGGTTTCTAAGATTTTGGTGATTAAGCGTTTTGGCGGTTCCAATCATGATTCCTCCTCCCTGAGTGCTTTAGCGCTGTACTTCGGTACAGGATAGCCCTGTATTATTACATCACTGTCGATTTCGTTGCCCCAGACATCCCAACCGGGCTGTCGGCGGCGGGCGAAAAGTTCAAGATAAGGCCCCGGACTGACTCGTTCCACGATTTTATGAAATTCTTCAGGCTTGTGCGAGTGGTCCTGCACGGGAAAGACGCCAAAATTTATCTGGTTTTTACATAATACCGGAGCTTTTCCACGGGTTCCCAGAATGGCGTGTTCCGTACAATTTCTCAGGTAATTGCCCAGCCCCATTCGAAGCTTGATCCATGTAAACACGGATCGTGGCGTGAAACCCCATGTCTCCAATACATCAAAACCACACCTTAAAGTGCTATTTGTTACCCATAACCAGCAGTGACTGTTTTCTTTTGCCAAATCCTTTATGGGCATGGCCTTAATCTGCTCTAAGCTCATTAAATTATAATGATTAATTGCACCGTAATTTCCCAACTGGTTAATGTTCCAAGGAGGATCGACAATCAGGGTAGAGTAATGTTTGCGTTTGCTATTTGTGTTTTTTGTATTGGCAATAAATTGTTCCATATAATCATCCTTTCTTCGTTTGGCGTGGCTTGACGGTATTTAAGCGTAAAACCACACCAAAGAATAATTGTTATGCCTAATACTTTTAGAGCGATTAGACATATCCTAACAGGGGTGAAAAGTCAATTAAGATGTAACAAAAAATACTGTTGTAATATCGTCAAACATATGTTGACAATGGTATGTTTTCTGCCGTTTTGCTGCATTCTTTATGCAATAGACAGGCCTTTAGGCATCATATCTTCTGCCAGGATGTCAGTCTTACTTGCGGAATTTTTCTTTTGCATTTTCCATGCAGACTTTGCGGATCATTTCCCTGTGTGCCTCCATATATTCCCGTTCCATAAAAAACTGATCTTCCAAGAACCGCCAGATCAGTCTGCGCATGGCCAGTTTCCTGTAACAATGCTTAAAAAGCAGATGTAGCAGCCAGCCAACGATAGTAACTGTAGATAGAGCTATTACGATCGATTCTGATAACATAGGCCCTACCACCTTTCCAGCCGGGTCAGAGCCCCTTTGAGATAAGTAGCCATGATGGCTTGACAACAAGCGTTAACATTTGGCCCCATGCATGAAAGCTGCTCGGTCGTCATAGCGAGGCTGCCGATGTTCTGCATTGAGGTTCTGGCGAGCTGCGCGGCGAGCTTGTCCTCTCCGGAATCCAGCATTGCCTGCTCGACCATGGCGTTAGCGGTTAATTTTGCCCGCAGGCTAAAATGCCGTGGCATCGGGCTGTGGTTTGCGGCGGTTTCTATAACCATGTCGTCATAACCGCCTGGGTAAATGTTTTGTTGATTCATAAGAATGTCCTCCTTTTGATTTTTTGATAGCAAATATCCATATTGAAAGGATGAATTATAAGTTGCCCTTGATACGGATCCTTTTCTATCTAATATACATAGGACATTTTTGGTGGTTTTGAGTAATAAAAACCAACAAATTTATAAATTTCCATAAAAAATAAGCCCATCCAATGCAACGAAGCATACAGGATGAGCTTATTTATGAAGGTTGCTAATTCAATATGGATAAAAGATTTCAGGGTTGTATTTTTCTAAGTTTAATTATTTTGCAAACTAATACAATAAAAAATGTTGTAGAGATAATGAATACCACGAAAGATATCGCCATTACAAAATATGCCGATTTCTGAACCTCTATAACAGCATACGATTCTACATGCGTTGCAGAACCAACGTTAGCCTGCCCCCAGCATACCAGCGTATTTGATCCATACTTCAAATCCTCATTGATAACTTCCGCCGTGAAACGAACGAAGGCGTTACCACCGTTCTTACCATCAGCGCTACCGAGGTAACTACCAATGTTCACACCGCGAGTTACAATGTCACCATCCGGTGTCAAGGTCGCCCAGTTTGGATAGTTACTGTTGTAAAGTTTAGTCGTATTAGCGACATACTTCAAGTTACCCGGTAGAATATCGCGAATCATCACGTTAGTTTTAACTTCGGTGCTGATGTTGTTGAATTCGAGCTGAAATTCAATCTGATCGCCGATTTCTGCTTTGACCGAATCGGACCATTCTTTTTCTCCAGCTTTACGTACCTGAGTTTGTAGGGTGACATCATAATCATAAACTGCTTTGACACAAACGGTAATATAATTGGAATATTCATAACACCCAGGTACATTGCCATCCAGTTTACTATACCCGATAAAAGTGCCATTTTCGCTACCGGACTTAGTTACTATATCGTCTGGCAGGGGATAGCCATCCTGCCCAGAACCAATATCATTATTAAATAAAACTGCAGAGCCATACATGTATTCGAGATGGAACGGTATATCACTCTGAAAACGTACATAATCCCAGTATTCTTTAGGAGTTGCATTGTCCGAATAAATGAACCCGTTCACTTCAACTTCTTGCTGCCCGTCTTCGTTAGTCTCGCTCTGACCAATGCCACTAATTGCAACCTTGGTACCAGTAGACATACCAGCCGTACCATAAGGGCTGTTGTTGTGAACGTAAAGACGTATATAATATTTTCCACCGTCCGATACAGTGATATCATTGCCCTTCCAATAACCATGGATATCAGCATCAGTAGATAAAGCTGATACGAAGTTTCGCTCATTACCAACCGACTTATCATCGGTAATCGAGTTAAAGGTAATTTTATCCCCAAGCAAGCCATTATCAATGTCGGCCTGGGTATAGAAAGTACGGTGACTGCCTTCCACACCTGTTTCCAAATAGGTGCTATCGCCCCAAGCAAAGGAAATAAGGGGATTGGAGATCATACTTATCAAGAATGAGGCGATGAAGCAGACGATATAACAATATTTTCTATATTTATTCATAGACATATCCCTCCCAAAAGATTTATTCATGCTCGTCGCTCTCGCTATCATAACTGATATTATCGCTGGTTGCCATGCTTCGTTTAGGCTTATCAGCAGGGTCAGGTGGCTCTACAATAATATCCACATCAACTTTTTGAGCATTCGTACTACCGATAAAAACTTTAGTGGTATTATTTCCTTCTTGCCATTCCTTTGCCGTAACAATTAAGTCCTCTACAGTCGCTATATCAGTATTATCACTAATACAATTCAATTCGTTTTTATCGGCACCGATCGGGAGACATTTAACAACTATCTCATCCGATTGACCAGCAGGCAAAGAGATCGGATTATTGAAAACGTAAATTTCCTCGATTTCTGGACTATTCTCTACAGTTTGCTCATTCTCATTCGAACTGCTCTGCATAAAATTAAACGTGAACTGAATAGATACCCCCATAGATACCAAGAACACTGCAATAAGAGGTCTATAAAATTGCTTTTTCTTAGCTACATATTCAATTTTAATATTAAATATGTTAATAATTTTTATTAATTTGATGGGTTTCTTACCTTTTTTCTTCTTTTTGGAACGCTGGGGTTTCTTTTTTCTTTTATGTACGGATGGGTCCGAGCCATTAGTTTTCCACTTCTGCTCATCTTGGCCATTCGCGATAACAGCCGGAAGTTCTATTGTCTTATCTATGCTGCTTCTGGGATGTCGCAAAGAAGGTAATTCGTTATCCGGTATCCGGTCGCTATTTCTAGAATTACACTCATAATACTTGGATAGCGATTCCGAATATTCACTGCAATCTTTTTTTTCATACAATATTTTTGCAATTTCTTTTAGTGCACGATCTTCAGCCTTCCTTAAAGCAATCACCATGTCTTTTTTAATAGATTCGGTAATTTCGTCCTCGCTGTATGAAGCATATTTACCATAATTATAAGTAGCAATATAATCACTTTCTTGAACAAATCTAAGACGACGTTCTTCTTTATCTTTATACTGACTAAACTCCCTCAGTAAGCCTAATGACATTAAAAAAATATCTCTCTTGATGCTTACTTTTAAAGAAGACCCTTGGGAAAATTTTCTTTCGGCCGTTCTAATAAATAAAACTTCCATTTCAACATCAGACATTCTTCCTGTGAAGTTTAATCCGTCACGAACTTCATCAATTTTCGCTAAATAATCCTCATTTCTGAGGGCAAGCACTCTCTTCTGAAACTCTTCATTGTTTATCTCTGCATTTCTCGAATGGAAATTCGCATTTTTCTGTTCCTTCCAGGCCATATAGATCCTATCTCCTCTTGAAAAACAATTTCAGATAAACACAGTGTAAAAAATCCGCAGAGCCTTCTGCGGATTCTGATAACTTACCTACTACCATGAAATCTACAACAGATATTCCGTCAAAATTGCCCTGACTCCTTCGCCCCGCTGGCCCAAAAAATCACACTTATCCATCATTTCATAAACCCGGTAGCCAGACGAAAGATACTTGGTTACTGTTGCCTTCTGACTTTCTATTGCGACGGTTGTATTAGAAATTCCTCCGATTGGCGTGACGGCTTCAAAACGTAATTTCATAGAAAAATCGCGCGGAAGATCGTTGAGAGCCAGCATAGCAAAACCATCCGATTCGGGCATAGAAATCGCAGCATCATCTTTGTCGGCTTTAGTAAGCTCCCTTTTCTGGTTGTCCAACTTTGGGTTTACGAAATCAAAAATAAAATGTAATCCACTCACTGTTACAGTACAAAGCTGCCAATCAGGCGATTTACCTAAAAGAATGTCATACCAGTTATCTGGTACGCCGTCATAGTGGCAATCCTTAAGCAGCTCCATGAAGGTATCCATATTGTTGCATTTTTCGACTAGCATCTTAATTCCAGGATTCGTACAATTTTCATCTGCGTCTTTCTCCCTAAAAATTCTTGACAGACATTCGTTTGTAATCTTGTAGCCCTCTTCTAATACAGTTTCGCTTCTGATAACATCCATATCCATTCCCCTTTCCGTTTGTTTTTGATTATTGCACCATCACCCTTTCTGAGAAGAGAAAGAGCGAATTCTGCAATAATCCGGGAAACAGATAGTGTAGTAGGTTATCAAAGTGCTTAGACGAACTTGTCTATCTCGTTCATTATAGCACAGACTATTCATTTTGTCAATGATTTTTGTGCATTTTGCATTATTTTTAGCGAATTTTCAGTATTATTTTGTGCAATATTTTCTGTCTGGGAACTTCCAGGAACCTCCTGAATTGCAGAAAATTGGGTAATAGTGTGCCATACTAATAACCAAGCAAGAGCTCTGCTTAAGAATCAACGGGGAGGTGATGCCGCCAACAATAAACAGGCATAACATATTGCAGAAAAGCCAGCCAGCGGCTGAGTAGTCTAATGCTGGCAAATTTGGCCAAAGAAGTAACTTTTTAATAATAGATGAAGAATGATCCGCAGGAGACAAATAGATGGTTGGGGATGCCAAATTTTGGCATCCCTCAGCCGGTTTAATCTCTACGGATCATCAAAATATCAATAGGACATATGGCTCCTGCGGATCGCAGAAAGGAGTCAATCATGTCTGATTATTTTGATTATATGGAACTTAAAATATATGTTTATGGGTTATATAAAGATGGGGTTTGGGAAAGTTTATCCCAAGAAATAAAATGTCTCTATTGGCGCGACCTTAAACGGCTTTGGAGAAGAACGGAAGCTGGTATGGATACCAAAAATACGAAGACTAAACAAATCGAATGCGACGCATGTATATTGGGTATCACTCCAGATATTGATCAATGTGATTGTAATAATAACGATAACTACCCAGACAGAGGGTATGGCGAAAAATATAAGCGTCCACTTTCCTTGGAGCGGGCGTATGAAGAACTTGGATATGAACCAGCAGATTCTTTTTCAGTAGAGGATTATATTATACAGCAGGAAATAAACCAAGAGCTATATGTCGCGATAAAAACATTGGACGAGCAAAAGCAAAGAATAATAGAACTCTACTATTTTGAAGAACAAACAGAGCGTGAAGTTGGTGATAATATTGGCAAGGCTCAAAGAACTGTCAATTATCAAAAAGATAAAAGTCACAAGGAATTAAAAAAGATTATGAGAAAACTGTTCTAATTCCTTGCTCAAAACACGTCTAAACGTCCTACGTATTATAGAAGGGTATATTTCTCTGGCGGTGAGTGTGCCGCTAGAGGGATGCCCCTCAATAAAAAAACGAGGAGATAAAGTTCATGAAAACAAACAATACCAAAAGAAGCAAAAGCAACGCTGGAGGTGCGAAAGTGAATCAAAATCAAAGAAAAAGCAAAAGAGAGCCGTATATTCCCTACCTGTTTGACAGGCCGGCGCTCGAACTAGCAGAAGTCTGTGTGCCACTCAGCATGGAAGCCTACTCAGACACGGACAATGATGAACCGACATTGATAGACAAGGAGCATTTTGGCAAAATATACACGGTAACAAATGGCTCATTTTATACAATCAGATTAGGTATTCACTCTAGCTCATTGGGAATCGGGCAATGAACGAAGAATGTGCGGTTGCCTGTGCAATTCCCACCACATCAGATAGGACGCAGCGATTAATGGCTTTATTTTTCATCCCAGAAATATATTCTGTAAAATTCATGGATGCCATCTGGCTTCAGACAGAGGAAGGGCAGCAGTTCAGGATAGAGTATGTCTATGGCAGCGCTGCTTTGGAGTCTAATAGTGATTTTCGGGCATTTCCTTTACGGCATAACGCAACAACGGAGGAGGATGATCATATTATGATTCTGCAAAACGGATTAGAAGGAGAAATTCCTGCTTTTTGTAGTTTTGCTTATGACTTTATTAGATTCCGGATTAAAGTAGTATTCGAAGAGTAGATTGTTTGTTGCCAATCATAATACGGCTAAAGCTGAAACTGTCTGAGACGAAGTAATATCCCATTTGGAAAAATTGCGTACTATCTACCCTACTTCGCGGTGCAGCGTAGGGAGCGACCGGTGCCACGAGTGTAGTTGTCCTGCGGATTGACATCGCTGCTAAGGAAGTACAGGCTGTAGGCAAGCGCCGAGGAGTCCGCAGTACGCGACCAGAAGCCCCCGTACGTAGTCTCATTGCTCAACACGCCCGTTTCGTAATGGTAGTAGCCAGTGTAGGCAAAGTCGAGGGGAGGCTTCCTCTACCCCTCCCGTGTAACGCAGCGGATGGCGAAGCCAGTTCCACGAAGTCCGTAATTACGAGATAGAAGATAAGTCGAATGCGAATCTAGAAACCGAGCTTCCGATACTTGATATGATGCTACTATCCACCAACGACCGTGAGAGTTGCGGCCATAGATACTACCCTCAATCGGAAAACGAAACCCCGTCCGGAGAAAGTTGAGAGGCCAGTTATTAATCTTATTATAGCCTTCAGTGCTGTTTTGGATTTCTCACAATTTTGAGTGTGTGCGATAACTCTAATAATCCGCATTCTGCGCATATCCTTGCTTTCCAGTAACATCTACCAAGAGCTTTAATTTTATACATCACAAAATAGAGCGTAGAGATTAACCATCTGCGCTCTTCTTATTTTGGAAGCATTTTGTTCCTATCGTATAGAATTATGCATGACGTTAGCTAAAATAATTCCAGCCCAAGATAAGCCTCATCCCGCTCATCCTGCGTGATGCCAAGATACCGCTTTGTGATCTCATAGCTGCTGTGGTTATAAATATCTACAACCACCGCGAGGGGCACTGACCCGCTCTTTACGGCGTGGTATCCCCAAGTTTTCCGCAGAGAATGGCAGGCAATCTTACCCATAATCCCTAGTTTCACTACTGCGGCGTGGATAATCCGCCACGCCTGTACCCGGCTGATAGATTTCGGGTTTTTACGGTTATTAGAAAAGATATATTCCCCTCGGCGGTGGAGGTAACATTGTTTTAGTACGCTCAGTACCTTCGGGTTCAAGGCGATCGTGCGCTCTTTTTTGGTTTTCTTCTCTATGACAGTGATATGGGTACGGAACTCCTGCTTTTCTTCATCATATACGTCCGACCATTTGAGCCGGAGCAGGTCGCTAATCCGAAGTACGGTATATGTCCCCATCATCACCAGCGTATAGTTACGTAACTGCCCTTTGCGCAAAAAATAATCTGCAAGTTCCTTTAATTGATTTTTGTCCCTGATTGGTTCTGTTGCCGCCATAATAAATAAAGCCCCCTTGTCGTAAGATACGGCTGATTATAGCGTATCGCCACACAAGAGGGCGGATGTAACACTTTGATTAAACTGCTACTATTTTAACATCTAGATCGCCTATATTCAAGGGGCAGTTATATTAAAATATAGAAAATCTGCACACAATATCATAATAAACGGCATTTTTATGGCGTATCGGAGGCTTATGGGGCACAAAAGGTGTAACACACTAATCAAAGTGTTACATCTTGTGTTTAGCGGTCCATGAGCCGCTTTTTTGTGCAAACCAGGCAGTCAGTTCTACGAAGGCTGGATATTAGAGAGGAAGGGAGAAAAAATTGAAGAAAAGAACTAAATTATGGAAAAGGTGTATGGCAGCGACAATGAGTTTCATAATGCTGTCAGCAGGCTCGGTGGCATATGCCGGAGGTGTAGAGGGTGATCTCGAGCCAAAAACGACAGGACAAAACAATCAAGATCCCTGTATCATCCGCAAGGAAGCGGAACCAAGGAAGCTAAAAGACGGAGACACCGTGAAAGACCTTTACGAGATTATCGTGAAGGATAACGATAAGCAAAGAACTTTTACTGTGAACGGGATGACTACGGACGAGGCGGATCTGATGCCTTTTTTGCTGGCAGTGGATGGAAGCCATTTTTATGCCGATGCTCTGCAGGTGGGCGGTACGCTGCTGTCGCCAGAAAGACTGGAGGGGACGGTGGATGGCTCCGACACAGATGTTCTTTTTGACTATGAGATTTTGTCTGGTGGCGGGATGGGGTCTGGGGGAAATTATCTTCTCAGCGGCAACGCAACCTATTGTGATCTATATGCCAAAACAAAAGATGGGAAGCCTATTAGTGGACTATCTGTGGAATATGCTGCAAATCAGCATGGCGATATTGTGGGCGGTGTGGCAGTTATGAACATATATGACGAAAACGGTAAAATAATAAAAAAGAAAAAGTTGGACGGGTGGGGCAAAATACATTCTTCCCCTGGCAAGAATGGGTATGCGCAGCTTACTGGTTGGGGGCACGATACGGTAACTGGATGGGAGGGTCAGATTACCCCTTATATTGGAGGATTAGCGGGGTTCAGGCGGGCTTATGCGGTCTTGGACGATTCTGGAAAAGTTTATGAGAACAGCTATGGGGAAGGCAACCGCTTTATACGGGCGTTCAAGACAGACGGCAGTGAGGATAAATTTACGGTGCTGGCTCCGGACGGCGAAAAAGTTGCGGATGTAATCATCCGTGCTCATGAAACAGATTACTATTCCACTTCCGCCACAGACTTTGACTATGACTACGGAGTAGAAAACCTGGCAGACGGCTGGGAGATTCTGGTGGATATGTCAGAAACAACGGCATTCCCTAATAATATAAAAACAGGGGAAGCCCTGCCATGTGATCCTTCTCTACTCATCAGTATCACGGCAAAGCGGAAAAATGATGACGGGCTTATCCCGACCACTTATGATTTTGACGGCAGGCAGAAATTGTCGTTTCGGTTCAAGGGGATAGACGGCATCAAAGAAATCAAGGAAGTTTATTTTACTTGTGCTGAGAATGTACGTGAGGCAGACAGCGATTGGGTAGGTTGGTTTTCTTACTCGACCGAAGACATAAGGTATGATTTCAAAAAAGGTGAATTGACGATTCCGAGCATATCCGAATGGGTCTATGATAAGTATCCGTCTGTTGGCAATACCTATCAAGGATGCATGACATATGTTGCGGAAGACGGAACGGAAAAAACGGCGTATGGCGATTGGTACATAAAAGTCTTGGAAAAATCGGATCAGCCAATCCCCGATGATACGGATAACGATAGCCAGAAACCTGCCGATACACCCAACAGCAAGCCGGGACAGGGTGATGCAAAACCGGGAAACCCAAATACCGGAAATCCAGCTACCGTTAAAGTGAGAGAGATTAAACTCTCTGGCCTTTCCCACAAGATTGCCGCCGGAAAGAAAATTGCCTTGCAGGCTACAGTGATACCTTCCAATGCTACGAATAAGTCTATCGTTTGGAAATCCAGCAATACGAAATATGCAACCGTCAATAGTAAAGGCGTTGTTTCCATAAAGAAAGCCGGGATGGGCAAAACCGTTACAATTACTGCAACTGCTGGAGATGGAAGCGGAAAACAGGCTTCCTATAAAATCAAGTGCATGAAAGGCATCGTCAAGAAAGTTGCTATTTCCGGGCAAAAGAACCTTAGCCTGAAACCCGGAAAATCCATCAAGCTAAAAGCAAAAGTTACGGCTTCCAGCAAAGCGAACAAAACGTTGCAGTGGACGAGCAGCAACCCTAAATACGTATCCGTAACTAATAAAGGTAAAGTTATAGCCAAGAAAGCCGGCAAAGGCAAAACCGTCAAAATCACTGCCATGGCCACGGATGGGAGCGGTAAAAAAGTGAGTGTAAAAATTAGGATTAAATAATTTAGGAAAAATTCCTATTATTGTTGAGACGAACAAGGGCTGTGCACTACCCATATTTATATAGTAGCTTCTACAACGTCCAAAATAGCACTGAGGGTTATAACAAGATTAATAACTGGCCTCTCAACTTTCTCCGGACGGGAAGCAACTCTAATGGCTGTATAACCTATCGCATCGGAAATGGGCGCTGGTGGTCTAACATTAATTACTCTACTGGGCGCAGTTACGGCTTATTGACGGATTCGTCGAATGCTATACCGGAAGTTTACCAGTATGGCTTCTCTCGCGGTCTAGGCTTCGCCATCCGCTGCGTTACACGGGAGGGGTAGAGGAAGACCGGATGGCTCCCGCTATCATAAGTTTGATAAGAAGTATGATGAGCTTATTGAGTTAACATGGAGAAAATCCGTCCTTTGAAATTATCATAAAACGGAAAATAGCTTCACCCTGACGGAATGTTCTGCCTAATCACAAGGTTTCAGATTTCTTTTGATCTATAACTTCGTGGTTCCGTTTGATAACAATCTTAAATAAGAGTGATACTGAATAGCTACTAATGAACGTAAAAATAAGAGTAATAATTCATGAAAGGAAAATCAGTCATGAAAGAAAATTTGATCAAAAAATATGTGATACTCAGTGTAATTTTAAGTATGATTTTATTGGTATTCCCGACATCTCCGTTAAGGGCAGCCAATAGCGGGTCTGCCATCTCCAAAGTGGAGAGCAAGAAGAAAAAAGCATTAAAAGCATACGCAAAAATTTTGCATAAAAAGAAATACTCAAATTACTATTTTTTTGTTTGTGATATGAATGGAGACAAGATTCCTGAGTTAATCTTGGCAAGTGAAGAAGGGACGCCGCTTGCCATAGAGGAGTATTATACTTATTCCAAAGGAAAAGCCGTGAAGCTGAAAGGACCCAGCGAGAAAGATGGATATCAAACATGGGGCACTTTATATACCATGCCATCCAGAAAATCGTATGCGTTTTACAGAGGAGGCCCAGCGAATGTCAATGGTATGCCATACAGTATTACGGAATATAAAATAAAAAATAATAAAATCAAAATGGTAAATTATGCATTTAAGCTTGTTCCTGACAATGGTAAAACCAAGTATTATTATAACGGCAAAAAATGTACGGCAATTAAATACAAGAAGCTGGAAAACGCCTTTAAAACAGCTGTGGATTGCGTTTATAATTCCAAGACAAACCGTAAGAAATACCATGTTAATTAATCTTATGATTCTTGATTCTAAATAGCAGGGGCTTAATAAAAAACTTATGAATATTAACAAGGAGGGCTCTATGAAGATAAAAAGAAAAATCGGCAAAAGGCTGGCTTCTATTATATTGACGTTAGCACTTTTGGTATCAGGCATTACGTTTTTTCCAAGCGAAGTATATGCTGCGGGGTGGCTGGAGTATGTACAGGAATTAACGCTTGGAGAAGCCGTCACTAATTCCGTAAAAGATGGTGATTACAAGGGGAAATTCAACGCATCTTCCTCTGTTAATTATTTTTGGAATGTATACAGGTTTACGATGGAGAAAAACGGACAGCTAAATATTTATTGTGAATCTGCAGCGAAAAATTATTTTTTTGCTGCTACTTACTTTACTATTTATTCTGCGTTAAATCCAGACAACCATATTTGGAATTTTAATCATAATAACGGTAATGAATATAGCTATAGCGCAGCCCGTAATATGTATTATGATTCTATAGAGATAGCTTTAAACAAGGGAGAATACTATTTTGCAGTAAGAACAAGTAGCGTAGTAAATACCCCTTACTACCTCACCCTCAGCTATAAAGAACCGTTTGTAAATGTCAGCTCGATTTCCCTTGACCCCACTAGTTTATCAATGGAACCCGGGAGTCAAAGAACAATCATTCCGACAGTTCTCCCTAATAATGCTACTGATAAAACAATCAACTGGCAGTCAAATAATCCGTCCGTAGCAACGGTGGAGAATGGCATGGTAACGGCAGTATCTGCCGGATCAGCCACTATTACAGCATCCTCTGCCGATGGGGAGATTACCGCTTCCTGCACAGTCGTCGTAAAATGCGAACATAATTATCAGACCAGCCTCACTCCGGCCAGTATAGAAAAAGATGGAGTTATCATCAAAACGTGCAGTAAATGTGGAGCAGAAACAGAAACTCCTATTTCCCGGATAGAGGATATCAGGTTATCGCAGACGTCTTATATTTATGACGGTAAAGAGCACCGGCCGGAAGTCACCGTAACCGATGCGGGGGACGATGCGTTAGAAGCTGGAAAAGACTATACTATATCTTACTCTGAGAATACAGCAAACATTGGCACGCATACAGTTACGGTTAATTTTATTGGGAACTATGAAGGCACAGAAACCCGAAACTTTACGGTGCTGCCTGTTCATGTGGATTCAATATCTCTCGATTCTTCCCGGCTTACGCTAAACATCGGCTCACAACAAAAAATCACAGCCACCGTTTTGCCAGATAATGCTACGGATAAGACTATAAGATGGCGCTCAAGCAACCCTTCGGTTGCAACTGTGAACAATGGTATCGTAACGGCGGTCGCAGTCGGAAACGCTGTTATCACTGCCACGACAGTTGATGGAGAAGAAACCGCCGAATGTACAGTGAACGTAACCTGCCCCCACAGCTATCATACCGCCCTAATTCCAGCCAGTAAAAGCAATAACGGGTCGCTGAAAGAAGAATGCACAAAATGTGGACGCATCCGTCAGGATATCACGATATATGCCATTGACAGCATCCGCTTATCAAAAGTTTCTTACATTTATAATGGCAAAATTTGCAACCCTACGGTTACCGTTACGGATAGTTCTGGTAAAACATTAGAAAGCAGCAAGGATTACATGGTAACATATAACGGAAACCGAAAAGATGTGGGGATATATAGCGTTACGATTACATTCACAGGTAATTATAAAGGAACAGCAACAAAACAATTTACCATATATCCAAAGTCCACCAAATTAACTTCAGTAAAATCAAAAAGAAAAGGGTTTTGGGCGAGTTGGAAAAAGCAGTCCACACAAATCTCCGGGTATGAACTTGCCTATTCCACTGACAGTAGCTTCCGAAACCGTAAAGCCAAATTAGTGTCCACCAGTAAGAATAAAACACAGAAAACGGTTGGCGGTCTTAAGAAAAGAAAAAGATATTATGTCCGAATCCGTACATACAAAAATATATCACTAAACGGAGCAGCCACTAAACTTTATTCCAGTTGGTCAAAATCCAAAAAGGTTACTGCCAAATAGAGACGTAGCCCCGCCTGCATCGGTAGGCGGGGCTTATGCTATGTAATTGAGATATAGAATATTAATTATTTTGTATGGAACCTATCTACCCTACTTCGCGGTGCAGCGTAGGGGGAGACCGTAGCCACGATTGACGTAGTTCTGCGGATTAACATTGCCGCTAGAGAAGTCCAGGTAGTATGCATACGTCGAAGAGTGCGCCGTACGTGACCAAAAGTACCCGTACGTAGTCTCACCACTCAACGAGCCTGAAGAGTAATTGTAGTAGCCAGTGTAGGCAAAGTCGAGGGGAGCTTCCTCTACCCCTCCCGTGTAACGCAGCGGATGGCGAAGCCGTAACCACGGTTGAGATACCAAGGATTCTGGAGCTCGACGAAGTGCTCCTCTGTAGTCAAAGCGTATGTGGATGCAGTTGACCTACTACTATTGGACCACCAATTACCGCTTACAATACGATTCACGATGTAGCCATCTGAATACAAGTATTCGCCCGTCCGGAGAAAGTTAAACATAATGAAGGGGGGATAGCTCTTACAAAAATTGGAACTTCGTTATTCAGTTTGCATTTATCTATGATCGTAATTGCTTAATTGGGATGTTTACTTCATATTTTGAGACAACACCCCAATTATTTTGTGCAAAACGTGATATCGTCAGGAAAGATATATCCGTCCCCCACTCAAGAATAATGCACCAATTTTTCTTTAAGGTCTGTATTTTCCGTCTCTCTATCAATATCCAATGCACCAAAAATAAGTATCACCCTAGATATTAGTGGGCAATACTTTTTGGTGTATTTTTTCTTATCTATTGCATTTATGATAGATTTCTAATTACAAAAACTCAAAAATCCCCCATATTATAGGGATATTTCTGCACCTCTGATTTTAGGAGACGTACTCCAAGCTGTAGTGCAGATATGGCAGACCAGCGGGAGCTTAAAAGTAGTCAGGATGGCGTTTAACCTTTACTGCAATGGTACGCCAAGTGTCTTTGATTACGATGATGCGGAGGAACAGGTGGACGAGTGCAGACGGTACACAGTGGAAGAACTGTTCTGCTGTGCCTATGCGCCTTATTTTTGGCAGGCGGTACAGATTCGTTATCCGGAATATGTAACATATAACCACAACTTGTACGCCATGCTTGGAGGACGGGATTGATGTTAAAAGTCAGGCTTATGGGAACAAAGAACGATATTAAGTGGTTCGGGAAGATTTTACAGCGTAACCCGAAAATCGAGGTGACGGAGTTTTCCGATATGTTCCCAAACAAAGGGACAAAGAAATATTACAGGACTTATGTGGAAGTCAGGAAAAGCAACGTAAAAGAAAATTAGTAGAAGCAAAGGAGAATTATCATGTGTAAAATAATCGCAATCGCAAACCAGAAAGGCGGAGTCGGCAAGACCACCACCACAAGCAATTTAGGAATCGGGCTGGCAAAACAGGGAAAGAAAGTGCTTCTGATTGATGCGGACGCACAGGGCAGTCTGACCGCAAGTTTAGGCTTTACAGAGCCGGACAGTCTGGAAGTCACGCTTGCAACCATTATGGGGAACTTAATCAATGACGGGGAAGTAGAGCCGGGAGAAGGCATTCTCCACCATGAGGAAGGGATAGACCTTATGCCGGGGAACATTGAACTTTCCGGTCTGGAAGTTTCCCTTGTGAATGTTATGAGCCGGGAAACGGTACTCCGGTCATACATAGAGATTGTCCGGGAGAATTACGATTATATCTTGATTGATTGTATGCCTTCCCTCGGTATGATTACCATAAATGCCTTTGCCAGCGCCGACAGCATCTTGATACCCGTACAGGCGGCATATCTGCCCGTCAAAGGCTTGCAGCAGCTTATTAAGACAGTCGGCAAGGTAAAGCGGCAGATTAACCCGAAACTGGAGATTGAGGGGATTCTGCTTACAATGGTAGACAGCCGGACGAATTACGCAAAGGACATCAGCGCCATGCTGAAGGAGGCATACGGAAGCCGGGTGAGGATATTTGCCAATGTCATTCCCATTTCCGTCCGGGCGGCGGAGATTTCAGCGGAGGGTGTCAGCATCTACAAGCATGATCCAAAGGGGAAAGTAGCGTCAGCCTATGATTCTCTGACAAAGGAGGTAATCACCTCTGCTCGTCAGGGTGACTCGCACTTTGCTCCGCAAAGCAAGGAGGTGAGCGCAGATGGGCAGTAACGCAAAACCAAGAAGCGCATCAAAGGTTGCTCTGGAAAGTTTTGATGATTTGTTCGGCGGGAGTGCTGCACAGGAAAGCGGCGTTGAGCAGATTATCAATGCGCCGCTGGCAGAGCTTTACACGTTCAAAGACCACCCTTTCCGGGTGGAGGACGATGAGAAGATGGAGGAAACAACGGAGAGTATCCGGCAGTACGGGGTGCTTGTGCCGGGGATTGCAAGACCGAGGGCAGGCGGCGGCTATGAAATCATAGCCGGACACCGCCGCAAACGTGGATCGGAACTTGCCGGAAAGACGGAAATGCCTGTGGTTGTCCGAAATTACACCGATGATGAAGCTACGATTCCATATATGGATATGGTGTTCCGGCGTATTGAATTTACCGCTTGCTTTGGCAAGCGGTAATACATAGTAGGCAAAATATATTTTATTAAACAGATTATATGATAAGGAAACTGATATAAGGAACAGGGGTTAAATAGATTAAAAATTTGGAAATACCATATTTTAATTTTGATGTATGCTTATACCTTAGTGATAGTTATGTTGAAAAAACATATAGAATTTGCTATAATCTTGGCGAAAGGGGATGTCATATATGGATCTTCGAGTGTTAAATTATTTTTTAGCAGTAGCCAGAGAGGAAAATTTTACAAGGGCGGCACAAATGCTTCATGTTACCCAGCCGACGTTATCACGGCAGATTGCACAGTTAGAGGAAGAATTGGGAGTGGAGCTGTTTACCAGAAGCAATCATAATATCATTTTGACAGAGGATGGCATGATATTAAAACAACGAGCCCAGGAAATGCTGGCATTGGCTGAAAAAACCAGACAGGATCTCATGCACCGGGATGAAGAACTGGCTGGAAAGATCACAATTGGCAGCGGTGAGTTCCAATCTACCAATGTCCTTTCACAAGTGATTGCCGCTTTTACAGAAAGGCATCCTCTGATTCAGTATGAAATTTACAGTGGAAATGCGGAAAATATCCACGATTATATTGAAAGAGGTTTCCTTGATATGGGTTTAATGGCAGAACCTATTGATATACGCAAATATGATTTCATACCTATGCCGGTGAAAGAAAGATGGGGGCCTGGATACCCACAGATTCTGCATTGTCAGAAAAGGAATGGATACAGCCGGAGGATTTGATTGGTGAGCGTTTAATTGTTGCTACCGGAGATTTTGTGAAAAGCAGCATTGGGAAATGGATGGGGGATTATAGGGAACAAGCAAAGATTATTGCGGAAGGAAATCTGCTGTATAATGAAATGATGCTTGCAAAAAACAGGCTGGGTGTGGTGTTAGGGATTAAATTGGATTACATATGTGAAGGTCTTCGCTTTGTCCCTCTTTATCCAACGCTTGAAACAAGTACCGTTCTGGCATGGAAAAAGGAACAGATCTTTTCGCCTGCCACAAGTGCGTTTCTCACATTTGCAGGACGATATGAAAAAGTAATATCTGGTGATAAATTATAGGTATTAGACATAAAAAGTATATGACGTTACAATAAGGGTGTTCCAGAAAGCGGAACACTCTTATTTTATTTTCAGCAAAGGGGTGAGGAAAACAAAATGACGATTGATGAAGCAAGTGAGCAGTATAACATTCCCATTGAAGTGCTAAAGGAATATGAAGGCTGGGGATTATGCGGCGAGGTAAAAAAAGTCATGGGAGCATGGCAGTATGATGACACGGATTTGCAGCGGTTAAGCATGATTATGACTCTCCACGATATCGGATTCAGCAATGAAGAAGTGGAAAGTTATATGCGCCTGCTTTTGGAGGGCAGTTCCACGGAAGAAGAACGTTTGAAAATGCTTAAAAAAAAGCGGGGTTCTACGCTTGATGAAATTCATTTCAAGCAAAAGCAGTTGGATCGCATGGATTATCTGCGGTACAAAATCGAAAAAGCACAAAAAGAGCGGAGGTTATCACAATGAAAAAATTATTTTCTATTTTCTGTATTTTTATTATGGTGTTTTCTTTAACGGCCTGCGGCGGCCAGGATGGAATGGGGAATGCCTCGGAGGTGGGCACGTCTGTTTCCCAGCCGGTTCATTCGCAGGAGCCGAAACAGACGGAAAGCCCCGGACAATCGTCTGAAAAAAACAGCGAGGAACCGACAGAGACAGAGCAGGAAAATACAGAAACGACAGATATAGAAGCAACGAGCGAACCGCAGGAAGCAGACGGCTCCCATGTTTTAGTGGTTTATTTTTCAGCAACGGGAACCACAAAAACGCTGGCGGAATATGCGGCGGACGCTACGGGCGCGGATCTTTATGAGATTGTACCGGAGGAGCCTTACACAAGCGCAGATTTGGATTATGGCGACAGCAAAAGTCGGAGTTCCATTGAACAGAATGATGAAGCTGCCCGTCCGGCGATTTCCGGCAATGTAGAGAATATGGAGCAGTATGATACAGTCTTTCTGGCCTATCCCATCTGGTGGGGAGAAGCGCCCCGCATTGTATACACATTTATGGAATCCTATGATTTCAGTGAGAAAACCATTGTGCCGTTCTGTACTTCTGGCGGCAGCGGGATTGGTTCCAGCGCAAGAAATCTTCATAGCCTTGTGGCATCAGATACCATATGGTTAGATGGCGAGAGATTAAGTAGCGGCTCTTCCCGTGACGATATGGTAAGTTGGATTAATGGCCTTGGGCTGGATGTGACAGCAGAATGAGGGCGGAAGCAAAGATCAGAATGGCGGTGGATGTGTGCCTGACCGTTCTCCTCCCCATTCTGATGGCGGAAATAATGACTGGTCAGGAGTTGCATGAATGGCTGGGTGTGGCTATGGCTGTTTTTTTCATCTTCCATCATGGACTTAACTGGAAATGGTGGAGAAATGTCGGAAAAGGCGGATATACATGGTATAGATGCACAAGCGTTATGCTGAATCTTTTCATGCTGGCTGATATACTGGCTCTTGTGGTAAGCGGCATTATGATGAGCGGTTTTGTGTTTGACGGGCTTTCCATTTCCGGCGGTATGATTCTTTCACGCAGGTGCCATCTGTTCGCTTCCCATTGGGGATTGGTTCTGATGTCGCTGCATATGGGACTGCACTGGAATATGGCAGTCAGTCTGGCAAACAGGTTAAGAAAAGGGAAAAGCCCTGACAGCATGGCTGTCTGGCTTTGCAGAGGCATTGGGGCTGCGGTTGCTCTTTTTGGCATCTATGCTTTTATCCGGCAGAATATGGTGGACTATCTGCTTCTGCGAACAGCGTTTGTGTTTTGGGATGAAACAAAATCCGCAGTCACGTTTTTTGCGGAAGTCTTTTCTATGATAGGGTTGTTTATCAGTATTGGTTATTATGGTTCAAAAATCCTGAAAGGAGGGAAATGTGGTCAAATGAAACAGAAAGTTTTGAAAGGCGTTGCCTTTTTGGTTCCGGTTCTTCTCTGTATGTTAGTCATGTTTTGGATTGGTTCTGGAAGTAAAACTTCTTCGTCCGATTCATGGAATCCTGCTTCGGAAGATTTTTTTGATGGGAAAGATTTCTCCGATGGAGAAAGGGAAGAAAAAACGGGTAAGGATGTGGAAGAACAGAATGTAGCAGGCAGCTTGGCAGCGCCGGAGGATGGATTTGTGATGATTACCGGGGGCACGTTTGCTATGGGAAGCCCGGAAAGTGAAGCGTGGAGAAGTGAGGACGAACAGCAACATATCGTGACGGTCAGCGATTTCTACATCAGTCCTTACGAGGTGACGCAGGCAGATTATGAAGCGCTTACCGGAACAAATCCAAGCAGCTTTAACGGCGGGAATCTGCCGGTTGACAGCGTATCATGGCTGGATGCGGTGCTGTATTGCAATCTGCTGAGTGAACAGTCCGGCTTAATGCCTGCCTATCAGATAGAGGGCGAATCCGTATCATGGAACCGCAACGCGGACGGATACCGCCTCCCGACAGAAGCAGAATGGGAATATGCTTGCCGTGCCGGAACAGTAACACCTTTTCATACGGAGGATTCCATCAGTCCGGAGGAAAGCAATTACTGGGGCAATTATCCTTATATGATTGAGGATAACTATTTTGAACAGGGCAATCTGGAAACACGCCCCGGAACCTCACGGTATGAAACGGTTGCCGTGGACAGCTTTGAACCCAACGGTTACGGTCTTTACAATATGCACGGCAATGTAGGGGAATGGGTCTGGGATTTGTATGGAGAATACGGTGCAGAGGAACAGACCGATCCTGCCGGAGCCGGAACGGGAAATCTGCATATCAGCAGGGGCGGCGGCTGGAATGATTTTGCAAAAAACCTGCGTTCTGCTTACCGGGCGACTTCTCAGGGAGGCCGGGGAGCTTACAACATTGGTTTTCGTTTGGTGCGTGGGGCTGTGTCGGACGGCGGTGTTATAACAAGCGGGCAGACGGCACAGACAGAAAATACGGATGGAAAAGTTTTGATTGCCTATTTTAGCTGGGGCGGTAATACCCGTGGGATTGCGGAGGAGATTGCCAGCCAGACCGGAGCCGATTTGTTCGAGATTACCTGCGTGGAGCCATATTCGGACAATTATAATACTGTGCTGGAAGAAGCACAAAAGGATCAGAATGTGCAGGCACGGCCAGAGCTTGCTTCCCATGTGGAGGATATGGAGCAGTATGATACCATCCTGCTGGGCTACTCCAACTGGTGGGCTTCCATTCCTATGCCGGTGGCTTCCTTTCTGGAAGAATACGATTTTGCGGGAAAGACCATCGTACCGTTTTGCAGTCATGGCGGAGGGCGGTTCGGCCAGAGTTTAACCGCAATCGCAAAGCTGGCTCCGGACGCAAATATCGGGGAAGGGCTTGCAATCAATTATTCAGGCGGTGCGTCTATGGCATCTGATGTGGGTGCGTGGCTGGAAGCAAACGATATAGATTGAAAATAGGAGGATTTACCTATGAAGTCAAGATATGATGGATATAGTTTTCAGATGAGTGATACGGTCAGTCGTACAAAAGTGCATTTTCATAATCGCTATGGCATTGAGCTGGTGGGCGATTTGTATCTGCCAAAGGATTATTCCGGGAAACTTCCGGCTGTTGCGGTCTGCGGCCCGTTTGGGGCGGTAAAGGAGCAGGCATCCGGTCTATATGCAGATGAACTGGCGGCCCGTGGTTTTGCGGCACTGGCGTTTGACCCGTCTTTCATTGGCGAGAGCAGTGGCAATGCCCGCAATGTTGCTTCGCCGGATATTAACACGGAGGATTTTTCCGCTGCGGTGGATTTCCTCTCTATGCAGGATTTTATTGACCCGGAGAAAATAGGTATTCTTGGTATCTGCGGTTTTGGCGGCATGGCTCTGAACGCAGCGGCTATGGATACCCGCATTAAGGCAACGGTCACTTCCACCATGTATGATATGTGCCGGGTGACAGCGCAGGGCTATTTTGACGCGTTGGATGAGAAAGGCCGTTATGAGCTTCGGAAAAGCCTCAACACACAGCGTATCGAGGACTATAAAGCCGGTGGTTATGCAAGGGCGGGAGGCGTGGCCGATCCCCTGCCGGAAGATGCGCCGTTTTTTGTAAAGGACTACTACGATTACTACAAGACAGAGCGTGGATATGCCGAGCGTTCCCTAAACTCCAATGACGGTTGGAACACAACATCATCATTATCATTCCTGAATATGACAATTTTGAATTTCAGTGACGAAATCCGCAGCGCCGTACTGGTAATACACGGGGAAAAGGCACATTCTTGCTATTTCAGCAAGGACGCTTTTCAGAAGTTAAAGGGGGATAATAAAGAACTTCTCATTCTGCCGGATACGGTTCACACCGATCTGTACGACAGGAAAGATAAGATTCCGTTTGATAAAATCCAGAAGTTTTTTACGGAATATCTGAAATAAACAATAGAAAGTAAAACTGACAAACCCTACAATCCTATGCTCCCGCAGTTGGAAAAGCTGAACGCAGGGATGAAAGAAATCGCAGACCGACATGGGGGATCTGTGGCGCAGCTTCTCGTGGCGTGGGCGATTGCAAAAGGCACGTTACCGATTATTGGCGTGACAAAGGTTTCGCAGGTAGAGGATGCAGTGAAAGCCGCTGTTCTGGAACTGTCCGCAGAAGAAATGCAGGCAATGGAAAAATTGGGCAGTCAGGCAGAATTGAATGCAATTCGTTTTTGGGAAAAGGAAATGAAGTAATAGGGAGGACTTTTAGTATGGCAGTAAAACAAACAGCAGGCAGGAGAGATCTTGGGGAATTTGCCCCGAAGTTTGCCCAGTTGAATGATGATGTATTATTTGGTGAAGTATGGAGCCGGGAGGATAAGTTGTCCCTGCGTGATCGCAGTATTGTGACAGTGGTTACACTTTTGTCACAGGGGATTACGGATTCGTCTTTTCAGTATCACCTTATGACTGCAAAGAAAAATGGAATTACCAAAACAGAGATTGCGGAGATTTTGACTCATGCCGCATTTTACGCTGGATGGCCAAAAGCATGGTCTGCTTTCCGTATGGCAAAGGAAATCTGGATGGAAGAAACAGAAGGCTGCACAAGGGCAGAACACGAAAATTCGATGGTTTTTCCTATCGGAAATCCGAATGACGGCTTTGCACAGTATTTTATCGGACAGAGCTATGCTGGGGGCCGAGGCCGCTTATTGTTCGCTGGAGGCGGAGCTCCGGCATTATCTCGATACCTACGAAAGCACACACGACTATGACGAGTACCATTTTGATTTGGACGCTATTGAGCACGACCCCTATGTGCTGATTTCCTTATTGAGCGCATGGCATGAGGGCGAGTGGACGCTGGCGGATGTCCAGCCTACGTTGCGGATGCTCTTTGACCGCC
>OFFT01000329.1_pt1 | contig 37469 bp, 33 predicted proteins | sample 1521581 | NCBI WGS metagenome assembly OFFT01 (sample SAMEA3504084, study PRJEB24116) | mouse gut metagenome | biome: mouse gut; feature: mouse-associated habitat; material: faeces | place: Denmark | collected 2011
GTTATTTTTTGCATAGAAAAGGAGCTGCGCACTAATTACTTAGTGCGACAGCCCCTGTACTGTAAAAGGTGATATATGATTATAAGCGCCGTTTCTCAGGCTTCTTTGGCAATCTCGGCCAGAACTTTTCCCTTTTTAAAGAGCTCTCTGGTGACCAGCTCCTCCGCCATTTCTTCCAGGGTCAGCACCCCGCTGATCAATGGCTTCAGTTCTATTCCCCCGGAAGCCAGGAGAGCAACGGCCCGTTCCGTGCAGTCAGGGTTGATGTAAGAGGTTTTCACAACCAGCTCCTTTTGAAATGCATCATACTGACGGAAGGCAAAGGAGGAATTTGGTGCGCCGAGTCCGAAAAGAACTACGACTGCGCCGCGTCCGGCGATCTCCAGCGCGGATTCCATAGTAGCGGACAGCCCCACACATTCAATCACGCGATCCACATTGGGAATACCGGCAGCCCGTATTTCTTCGGAGACATCCGTATGCGCGGGATTGAGAAACAGGGTGGCTCCGAGAGACGCAGCCAGCTCCTTCTTGCTCTCCTGAGTTTCAATTACGATGATATTGGAAGCTCCGGCCAGCTTACAGAGCTGTACAAAGATAGCGCCGATGGAGCCAAAGCCGATGACGGCCACAGTCTGCCCCATCTTTAAGCCAAGGAGATCCATCCCGTGAATACAGCAGGAGAGAGGCTCCGCCAGGGCGGCATATTTCAGGGGCAGATGGTCCGGAAGCTTGTGTACGTTTTCCTGAGGCGGGCAGATATATTCGGCAAAGCCCTTGACTACGCCTCTGCCGTGGAGACAGAGGTGGTTTTGTCCGTTTTTGCAGAAATAACAGCTCTTACAGTACCAGTTGGGATTGGCGGTAACCCGATCGCCCGGCTGAAAATCCCGTACATTTTCACCTACCTCCGTGACGATCCCGGAAGCTTCGTGTCCCAGAGGAACGGGATAGGTGACCGGATGGGAACCGCTCTGCCCCTCGTATTTGTGCAGATCTGTTCCGCACAGTCCGCAGTAGGAGACGGCGATCTTTACGGAGTCCGGACCCAAAGGCGGCTCGGGAAAATCCGTGGTGACACGCACATCTTTCTTTCCATATAATACCAGTGCTTTCATGAGAATCCTTCTCCTTTATTTCTGAACCGTAAAGGTAGGCTTGCTGAACAGCCCTACCGTGTCTTGAACGGTATTGGCAATCAGCGTTGTAAAGGTGTCCGCGGCCATACTGAGCAGGATGCCAAGCTCCTTCAGGGCGAAGGTGAGTTCCTGCTCGTTTCGGGAGCTGACCTGGGAGATCAGATATCGTGTCAGACCGATGATATCCTTTTGGCGGACAGCGGCATCCTTATGGTAGATATTGCCGCAGATCTGTTCGAAAACCATCAGCTTGCCATGGAAGAAGTTGAGACAGCCGTCCAGAGCTTCGGCCTCCGCGTCCGATAAAATCTTTTGGTAGGTGCTTTTGGCGGCGCCGTCCTGAATTTCCCTGAGATATTTTTCGGAGGTCATCTTAGGCTTTTGCTTAAAGGACAGGGCGGCTATAACCAGAAGCACGGTACTGTATTCCACGGAAAAGCGGGCTTCCTCCTTGGGCGTCATGGACAGCTCCCGAAACAGAGCTTCGTCGCTGATGGCTCTCTGGTAATGCTCAAGAACCAGTCCGCTTATGGTTTCGATATATTCCTTCATAGACAGCTGGAGCGTTGCGTGAAGTCCGGCTTTTTTCATGGTGCTCCTCCTTGCTTCATGTTGAAAAGAGGCCGTCTGCCCGTGTTATCCGGACAAACGGCCCTGATTTTATTATTTGGCGTTTGTGGAATACATAGCCTTGCAGATGGATACCTTGTGAGTATAAATATCCTCACAGAGCTTTGGAAGATCTTCCAGGGAGCTTCGATGCGTGATCAGATCCTCAACCTGCATTACGCCTTCATCCATCATCTTAACCGTATAATGCCACTCGTTAATGGGGGCCGCATAGTGAGAATTCCAAATACCCTGAATTGTCAGCTCCTTGCGGAGAATCTGGCTGTGCTGATGAAGCTTGATGGTGGTGTCCCTGTGGGGATTACCCATCATCAGAACAGTGCCAAAGGTCTTTACGCACTCAATGCCCAGGCCGAGAGCAGCACCGGCGCCCGTGCCTTCAATTACGATATCGGCCGGTTTTCCATTGTTCAGCTTCCGGAATTCCTCGTCGATGTTCATAGTCATGGAATTCAGAACGATATTTCCCCGGGCCTTTGCAAATTCCACCTTTTCCTCCAGTACATCCACCAGAACAACCAAAGATGCGCCGAAGATCTTGGCCCAGCGGGCAGCCATCTGGCCAATGGGGCCGGCGCCGAAGATTAAGATAGACTGGCCGGCAGTCAAGCCGCTTTTGCGGACCGCATGCTGTGCAACCGTACAGGGCTCTACCATGCCCATGGCATCATCCGAAAGATTGGGATTGGTGGATTCCACAAAATGCCATTCGCTGGGAACGAGGCAGTACTCCGCAAAGCCGCCGTCGCTACGGGAGCCGAGATAATCATAATCCAGGCACATTGCATAATCTGCAGTTAAACAGGGATCGCATTTCCGGCAGGGGATGCACGGGAAGATAGCGCCGCGTTTTCCTACCAGACCCGGATCGGCATCTTCTCCCACAGAGACAATCTCGCCGCCGAATTCGTGGCCCAAGGTCAGCGGATATTTCTGCTTGCTGGTGCCAAGCTCAAAGATACGGGGGATATCGGAACCGCAGATGCCGCAGGCGCCTACCTTAACCAGCAGTTCTTTTCCATGGGGAACGGGAACCTCCACGTCAACCGTGCGGAATTCACCTATTTTAAATAATTGTGATGCTTTCATAATAGCTTACTCCTTTCCAACCTAAGACACAGAATCCGTAAATTACAGCAGCTTGGAGATATCTGTCTGCTTTGCGGCGGGGATGATCTGAACCTCGATCTTTACGCCCTTAGCAATCAGCTCCCGGAAAATATCACGCTCGGCATCGGAAGCGGAGATGTTCTGAAACAGCTTTTTGCGGCCTGCGGTCATGCCCATACCGCCGATGTTTAAAAAGTCAATATCAATGCCGCTGTCCACCAGCTGCTTAATGGTGTCAGGAACCTTTACGATCATCATGGTAGGCTTGGGAAGCCCATCCTTCATAATCTTAATGGCTTCCTCAATGGTGCGTACCTCAATGGAGATGTGCTCCGGAATCAAGAGGGCAAACATTTCACCCATAAAGGGATCCTTGGCCGTTTTGTCATCTACCACCAGAACGTGCTTAACGGTGGGAAGGCTTTTTAACCATGCGGTACATACCTGTCCGTGAATGAGGCGGTCGTCGATACGTGAAAAAATCAGATTTTCCATACTGTTCATCCTTTCTTAAAAATGCATGCTATCGTTTATTTTTTCTTTCCGAATTCTTTGATTTGCTGTATGCCGTTTTCCTGCAGAGACTCTACCAGTTCATCCATTGTCATGCCGTCAAAACGATCCAAAACGGAAAACATAACCATAGGAAGATTTACGCCGGTAACAATGCGTACATTCAGATTTTTCTCCATCTTTACACGGTAGATGGTATTGTTCGGAGTGCCTCCGGTGATATCTACAAGGGCTACGACGCCTTCGCCGGAATCCAGACGGGCAAGCTTTTCTTCCACCTGAGCCCGGAAATCATCCGGGGACTGTCCTGGGAGAACGCAGACGCTTTCCAGCTGTTCTCCTTCGCCTACCAGCATAGCGGCGCTGTTTAGAAATTCATCGGCCAAGCGGCCGTGGGTAGCTACAAGAACACCAACCATTTCTCGATTCTCCTTTCTATTGGCAGATGGCTTTCATATATGCGGTATAATGTGTACCGAAAGCTTCCGGACCATCCTTTAGAATGGAGGAGGTTCCTACTACAAGACCGTCCGCGCCTCCTGCCAGCATGGCCCGTGCGTTTTCCGGGGTGGTATTACCATCAATGTAGACGGGAATATTTTTGCCGGAACGAACAATTATTTCGTGAATACGCCGGAGCTTATCCGGGTGATCCGGAACAAGCTTCTGCCCTGCAAAGCCAGGATTGATAGACATCAGCAGTACAAAATCCAAAACACCCGCCATTTCCTCAATATAGGACACGGGGACAGCGGGACTCAAAGCGATTCCGGCTCTGCAGCCTCTGTCCTGAATGGACTGAATCAAACGATAGGGATTCCGTGCTGTCTCCGGATGAAAGCTGACCCAGTCGCCAGGCTGCGGCTTTATATATTCTACAAACATCTCCGGCTCAGTGCACATCAGATGAACATCGACGGGCATGCTGGTGATGGATTTCAGGAACTGATAATCCCGGACACCCAGCATAATATTGGGAACATAATGTCCGTCCATTACATCAAAATGAATGGCGTCAATGCCGTTCTCCTCAAAGGCCCGTACGTAATCGCGCGTATTGTCAGGTGTGCTGCACATGATTGATGGTAAGATGGTAACTTTCTTATTCATAATAAACCTCTCCTGTGGAATTTTATGGAATATGGCAGCAGGCCAAAACCGTGCTGCCATATTTCCTTCCATTATATATGCTTGAAAAATAAAAGTCTACCGGTAAATTAGTATGCGCCGCACAGTGCACCAAGACCAACGGTGATGAATGCAAGAACGAACATCAGTAAAATAATAGTGGTAGGCTTTGTGCGCTTCTTAAGAAGCTCGCGGACGCCGAGCACCAGTGCCAGCGGGAGAATACCCGGAAGCAGTGCGTCAAGTACGGTCTCCTGAAGATTGAAAGCAACGGAACCGATCTCATTCTGTACTTCCCATCCGATTAAGGAGAGATTATAAGTAATGTTGTTGACAGCCATACTGCCGACTACCATCAGACCTACGATGCTTACAAGATCCAGCATTCTGTTGAGAACACCGGTTTTCAGGAAGGTGATAATGGCGCTCTTGCCCTGCTTATAGCCCATCATATACATGTTATAGCCCAGGGTAAGCATAATGATCTTGTAAATAACTTCAAACAGAATGGGTCCGGCATAGTTGCCTGCCAATGCCAGCTGGATACAGACACCGGCCAGAATCGGGTAAACGATAGACTGGGACACTACATCGCCGATACCTGCCAGGGGGCCCATCAAAGCGGAACGAACCGAGAGAATCTCATCAATGGTGATGTCTCCGTCATTAGCACGCTTCTCCTCCATTGCGGCCGTAATACCGTGGATAACAGTACCCATATAGGAAGGCTCGGTATTGAAGAAGTTCATATATTTGGAAATTTCCTCCGCATACTGGTCCGGTTCATACAGACGCTTGATGATCGGAATAAATGCATTGGCATTACCAAGAGCCTGAAGACGCTCATAGTTGTAACAGGTCTCACTGGAGTAGCCTAACAGCCAGTTCTTGACCAGATCAGATTTCCGAAGCTGTTTTTCTGCCATAACTATGCCACCTCCTTATTTTTTTTATCCTCACCGAAGAGGTAAAGAATGAAGGCAATGATTGCACCGAATACGGTGATAGCCATGGTGCCCAGTCCCAGGAACTGTGCCAGGAAGAAGCCCAGGAAGAAGAACGGAAGCAGCTTCTTGGTCTGTCCTAAGTAGTTCAGCAGCATGCCGATACCAAGTGCGGGAAGGATACCGCCAACCATTGCGAATCCGTCAATAATCCACTGGGGCATAGCTGCCAGCCAGTCACCTACAACAGCGCCCTTCATAACAATCAGGAATGCCGGAACACCGTTGATAAGCAAGGATACGAAGAAGGACGGTACGTAGTTGAAGAAACGAATCATCTTCAGATCGCCTCTTGCTGCGGCCTTGTCAGCCATATGTACCCATACGGAGTTTACGGACATGTAAACGTTCCAAATCATAACGGCAACGGAACCTAACAGTACGCCGATGGTAGTGGCCGTATTCATATCCAGTCCGGATACCAGACCCAGAGCCGTACCTACGGAACCGGCGAACATTGCATTGCCGGGCATGGAGCCGCCGGCTGTGATAAATCCTACATAGGGCAGATTGATAGCTGCCGCCAGCATCATACCTTCCATGGGCTGCCCCATTACGATACCTACAAGAAAACCGGACCAGATAGGATAAAGCCAGGTTCTTGTGATTACATGGCTGAACCACCATGTACTGCATGTAGCGATAAGCGCTACCAGAATTGCACGAACAATCATGTTTTTCTTCTCCTTTTTTTGTAGTATTGTTTGTTTACGTGTTCACTCATTTCGCTGATTCTAATACCACCTCCCCCGTATTTCCGCATCCGCAGGCACAGCACTGCGCCAAGGAATGCATGAATGCTCCGCAGCGCTTCCGTTTATTCGTCCAGAGCATCTATATATGCAATGATCTGTTCCAGAGCCTGAGCTTCGTCAGGACCCTCCGCGGCAACCTGAACCGTAGTTCCCTGTTTCAGACATCCGCTGAGTATGCTGAATACACTCTTACCATTACAGACCGTGCTGTCGCTGGAAATTGTAATATCACTTTGAAATGTCCGGCACAGCTTTACCAGCTGAGCTGCGGGACGGGCGTGCAAACCGGTTTTGTTTTTAACAAGCGTTGTACCTTGCAGCATTTTAATCTCCTTTTACAGTTTATTTTTTATACTTTTCTATTCTTATGCCTCAAACCAAATCCCGGAAATGAATTTTGTTCTCTCCGTATACGACCTGGACATAGACTTTTGTACCATTGTCCTCCAGCTCCTGAAATATGGAAATTTCATTGTCCGCAGCATACAGGCCGCGGCAGAGATGCCTTCGTGAAGGACCGGCGGACATGCCGCCGATATTCAGGGAATCCGGATGGTAGCCGTAATCCCACAGCTGTTTAATGACCTCCGGTGATTTTACCAGAAGGATTGTATTTGGAGGCGTCTGGTCCATCTCTTTCTGTATATAAGCACTTCCTTTTGCAACATCAAATATTTTCAGATTTATATTGGACGGAAGTGCCATGGTCAGAACTGTTTCCGCAAAGGGATCGTGAGCCAGCTGATCGTCGATTACAAGAATCTCGCGGACCTGCAGGCGTTTGGCCCAGGAAGCCAGAACCTGCCCGTGTATCAGTCGCTCATCTATTCGATTTAAAACGATATTCATAAACCGCCTCATCCTTTTCCTAGACAGTCAAATGCTTTTTGGAAGCCGCAAGTAAATGTTTCTGCTGATTGTGTCTCCCTTATGACACAAATATTACTCCATGAAAACACGCTTGTCAAATTTATGCCGAAAAATTTTCTTTTCAGATCTGTGTAGTTGGTCAAAATATATAAAAATGAATTTGGTTCATTATAATTTTTATGCATTTCATTTATAGATTCAGAACAAGAATTGTTATAAAATATATTGTGTCATTGATATGGGTTATTTTTGACACAAATATGGATTTGAAATAAGTTTGTGTCGGTTTTTGAGAGTATTTTGACAGTCATTTCTAAAAAAATTATAAATTTTTTCTTAATTGACGTTTAGATTTGGGAGGTTTTTATGAGTCAGGCAGATCGTATGAACAGACAGGCGCGTGTTCTGGCAGCTGTCCAGGAAAATACGCAGACAGTACTTAACAGCTCTTCCAATGAGCTGCCGGGAATTCATGCGGGTACGATTGCCGAGGCTCTGCATATGGATCGGGCAAATGTGGCAAGAGAGCTGAATAATTTATATCGGAACGGACAGCTTATCAAAATTCAGGGAAAACCGACCCTGTACATCTGCCGTTCCATTTTATCCAAAGAATATCCGAAGGTATTTTTCCCTTCAACGCTGCCGAAGGGAGGTCAGCTGCTGGATTATGTTTCCGCATCTACCCAGCCTCAGGCGCCGGTTCAGGAACAGAAGCTGGAAACCACATCGTCCCTGGAAACGATGGCCGGCGCCAATAAGACCTTGAAATCGGCAATTCTTCATGTGAAAGCGGCCGTTATGTATCCCTCTCATGATCTGCATGTTCTGATAACGGGCAGCATCGGGGTTGGAAAAAACATTCTGGCACGGGAGATGTACACCTATGCCGTGAGCAACAAAGGATTTGCGGCCGACGCGCCCTTTATTACCATCAACTGCCGGGAGCAGAGTGTGTCGCCTCAGCTTTTTATGAATCAGATCTTCGGCTGTACCAGGGATGCGTCGCTCAAGGAGGAAAAAGCCCAAAAGGGTCTGATTGAACGGGCGTCCGGGGGAATTTTATGTCTGATTGCCATTGAATGTCTGCCTGTAACGGTTCAGGATGCGCTTATTACGCTGTTGGAAAAGAATACCTACACCCGTATGGGCGAGGCTTCCGTGGTGCGCTATTCCAGTGCCATGATTATTGCAACCTCCACAGAGAAGCCGGATTCCGCCGCTCTGGCCGATCTGCGTCAAAGATTCTCCGTGCGGATTCACATTCCGGATTTGAGCAGCTGGAGCCTGCGGGAGATTGCGGAGCTTCTGATTCAGGCATTTCAGAAGGAGGCCGCTTCCACAAGTCTGAGCTTTCAGGTGCCCCGGGAAACCTTTGCCATGCTTCTTCGGGCCTCTTATCCGGGGAATCTGGGCGATTTGTTCAGTGTAGTCCGCATGACATGCGCTATGGCCGTTCAGGAGTTTTTTTCTACGTCACCGCGTCCGAAGACCATTGAGATCTCCCCCCGGCATCTGCAGCCGGAGCTGCTGTCAACCGTTCGGGAGGAGCCGGGATGCGAGGAGGAGCTTCTTCAGCTGCTGGGGGAGCTGGAGCTGGAGTATCTCACCTTCAATCCCAATGGCTTTTTCAGCAATCGTCTGGTTGCGCCGCAGCTTTTGAAGCTGCTGCATCAGGAACCGGAAGCCTCGGAGAGGGTGGGGGCGGAGGATGCGGCCGTACTGTCGGCGGCTCTGACGGAGGCCGGACCTTATATTAAGAAGGGAATCACATCAGGGGAGATTACCTGGCGTATGCTGGAGAAGCAGTTTACCAAAAAGCTGGTCCAGACCGTGAGGGAGACGGTAAACAGATTTCCGGTATTTTCCTCTCTCGGAGAGTCGCCGGAAAATTTTTATCTGCTTTTAAGCTGTCTTTCCGATATTCTTCAAGGCAGAATCTTACCTCCGGAGCAGGAGCATGGAATCTGGCAGCATCTGCAGAGGATTTGTACCTTTGAAGCCGCCTGTGCCGTTGCGCTCTGCCAGATCGCGGAACGCAGCATTTCCGATTATGAGCAGATGATTTTGACCGCCTGCCTTCATAAGCTGCGCTCCCACAGTGAATTCTGCCGGATTCCGATTCTGCTGGTGTTTCATGGAAGCGGGATTGCGGAGGCAATGGCGCATTATGTAAATCATGTTTTGGAGCGGGCGGTGGTGATAGGCTTCAGTATTCCGGACGGACTGTCCTTTAACGATCTTCTGAAGCAGCTGTCCGAAGCAGTCCGAAGACTGGATCAGGGCTTCGGCCTTCTTCTGGCAGTGGATATGGAATCCTTAAGCGGTCTTCATGAGTATCTGCTTCCTCTTACGGGAATTCAGATAAAGACCGTATCGGACGTCAGCCTGCCGGCGCTTCTGTCCATGGCAAGGCTGGCCCTTAAAGAGAACATTACCTTGTATGAGCTTCACCAGGAGATAGGGGAGTCCGCCCAAAGCGGTATGATGCTTACCGAACCTACCTTCCTGAACCGGATGGTAAACGAGATTTTGACGCCCTCTCTGACCTTCCTGAATCCGAACAAGTCCATAGAGGCTCTGAGCACGGCTTTGGACGCTGTTTTAAAAGAGCTCGATATCATAAAATCAAATGAAATTACGGTAAAATTTATTTTTCACGGCTCCCATATGCTGGAGCGTTTGATTAGCGGAGATTCTTTGAAATATGATGGGTTGAAAGCCTTTGTGAATGAGAACGGCAGGCTGATAGCCGTTATAGAAAAGCATATGAATTACATTTCCGAGGTGTTCGGCGTGTCGATCCCGGCCAATGAGCTGGCTTATCTGGCCGAGATTCTGCTGCCGTATCTTCCGTAAACGGATGCTGTTAAGTTCGGCCGGCTTACTCCCGCAAAGTGTCCGGCTTCGGACGCCTCCAGAATTTCAGCTTGGCGCGGCGGCGAAGCCTGTTTACTTCTGCAGTCAGTTCTTTTTGCTTTTCCGGATTGGCATAGGGGGCAAACTCCGCCCACCGGTTCAGGGCCTGTTCTCCGTGAAGGCAGAGGTCAAGAAGCAGGCGGCGCATATCCCAAGCATCTGCCATGTCCTGAGAAATAGGCAAACGGCAGGCATATTGGGCAAGGTCAAGAGGATTATAATCCTCCTCCAGCCCAATCTCGCCCTGAAGCTTTGCCGCATCGGTCATGGTTTTCAGCGCGCCCTCAAAAAAGGCTGCCGGGGCGTCCCGTTCCGTAAAGTGCCCGGATAAGAGGGAGGCATAGCCATAGTAGACCGTTAAGACGGCTTTGTATTCCACATCGGCCTTTAATAGAATTTTCTGAAATTCCTTTAATACAAGCTCTTTTTTCTCAAAGCTGACATCCTTCTGCAAAAGGGCGTATTCCAGCTTCTGCCAATCATTGCAGCGGATGTAGACGGCGTTGGCATAAACGGAAAAGAGCTGTCTTGCCTCCTCCCAAAATTCATGATCGGGGTTTTGCTTCAGAAGCTCGGCGGACTGCTCCCAGGTATCTGCGAGAGCTACGCCTGTTACAGCATCTGCGGAAAGTCCCCGGGATACCAGACAATAAAGACGTATGCGGGGGTTATCGGGATTTTCGGACAGCAGATCCTCAAATTCCCGGGCAGCACAGTCGTAAGCTCCTTCCTTCCATTTTTCCATTGCAGCTTCAAATTTTGAATTCTTTTCCATTATCATTATACAGATCCGCCTTTGCATATTTGTACTTGATCATAGCTTTTTAAGATTTTTCTGTCAAGTATTGTTTGAAACCCTTTGCTTTTGTGAAATAAAATTGTTATAATAGTTTCAGCAACATAAACCGGCAGAGGATAACCCTAGAGACTTCCCGAAGGCAGGAGGAGGAAGCGCCGAAGAAGCAAATGGGAAAGCGGATCGGCTTTCCCGTGGAAACTGACAGGCAAAAGGAAGGTTATCCGACGGAACTCTGGAGAGTGCGGTAAGACCGCCGCCTACGTGGCTATAACCAACTGGTAAAAGGACAGAGAGACAGATGCTCAAGGGCATTTGTCTCTTTTTTTATAGCTGCGGGCCGCGGGTTATGGGGGCTTTCCGAAAGTGTTTTGAAAGAAAGAAGGTTACAGGGCTATGAGAATGATGCTGACAGGAGCAGGGGCAGTAGGAGAATGTATTTTAAAGGTGCTGAAAAAGAGAGATCCCAAAGGAGAATGGTTAGAGTATGTGTTAATTACCGATTACAGCAAAGAGCGTGCAAAAGAGGTACTGGAGCATATGGAGCACTGGCCTGGGGCGGATGCGGAAAAAAAGCGGGAGAGACCGGATATCGGTACGGAAGCCAAAGACGGGCGGAAAGCTGTCATATATGAAGCAGCCCGTGTGGATGCGCACGAAAAACCGGAGCTGATACGCTTGATAAAGGAATACCGTATTGATTTTGTTGTGGACGCCGCCTCTCCCTTTGTAAGCAATTATATCTTTGACGCGGCCTGCGAAGCAGGTGCGTCTTACGTGAATCTGGGAACCTGGTCCGTACCTAGGGAGCATCCGGAGTTCGGAACGGGCTTTGAGGGCAGTTACACGGAGCCTATGACAAAATACAATTTTGACCGGCATGAACAATGGAGGGAAAAGGGCCTTACCGCCTGCATCTGCCTCGGCATCGATCCGGGCGTAGTCAACGTATTTGCCAAATATGCGGCCGAATATCTTTTTGACGAGCTTTTGGAGGTTCATGTGAAGGACGGGGGCAATCTGCAGGCGCCGGACGCCGGCAAGGATACGGTGCGGTTTGGCTTCAACGTATGGACGGTTCTGGACGAGGTTATGAATCCCAATGCGGAATGGAGCGAGGAGGAGGGGTTCCGGATCGAGGATGCATTTGCAGGGGAAGAGGAATTCCGCATGCCCGATCCCTTCGGTGTCAACCGCCTGGTGAAGGTAGAGCATGAGGAGGTTGTAACCATGCCCCGTTATCTCAGAAAATACGGCCTCAAAAAAGCCAGCTTTAAAATTGCGCTGGACGACAATCTGCTTACGGCCTTAAAGGTCATCAATGCCCTGGGGCTGCGCAGCACCCATCCGGTGGAGGTGGACGGCGTCAGGGTAATTCCCCGGGATGTGGTGGCGGCCTGTGCGCCTCAGCCCAAAGACATCGGCAATGAGATGACGGGTGGTATGTGCGTCGGTGTGCACTGTATCGGAAAAAAGGACGGAAAGAGAAAGGAATGTTTTATTTACCAGCCGTTTGACAACGAGGAGTCCATGAAGGTCTGGGGCATGCAGGCCGTGGTGGCCCAGACAGGCTTTGGAGCGGCTCTTGGAATTGAGCTTCTCGGAAAAGGAATCTGGAAGGCTTCGGGCGTATTCTCGCCGGAATACTTTCCTTCGAAGCCGTATATGGATTTGATGAAGGAAGCCGGGTTGGAGTACCGGATTGAAGAACGGTAAAAATTTAAAAATATTTACAAAAACCATTGACGCCCCCCGCACTTTTATATATAATGCAAAGTGCGAGGGAGCGTTAAATAAAAAGAGCCTCGCCTAATATGGTGGTTTCATCCGGCAGCGGGTGGAGTTCATTGGTTAGAAGCACATAGGACGGGAAAGTCAGTAAAGCTTTCTGCGGTCCTATTTTTTTATGCATTAGCACATTTTACGGAGCTGAAACAGGAGGACGATGTGATGAAAAGAAACATAATTGCGCTGTTTGTGACAGCGGTACTTTTGACAACATTATTTTCCGGATGCGGAAAGAAGGAAAGCGGAGAAAAGCTGTATCTGTATAACTGGACGGAATACATCCCGCAGGAGGTGTATGACGCCTTCGAGGAAGAGACCGGGATTAAGGTTATAGAATCCACATTTTCCTCCAACGAGGAGATGCTGGCCAAGCTGACGGCCGGCGGTTCCGATCAGTATGATCTGGTGATGGCAAGCAATTATGTGGTGGAGGCGATGATCAAGCAGGAATTGATTCAGCCCATTCACAAGGAAAAACTTGAAAATCTGGGCAATATCAGTTCCACGGCCATGAATCAGGACTTTGATCCGGACAACCAATACTCAATTCCCTTTATGAGCACGATTACTGTAATTGCGGTAAACAGGGAAAAATGCAAAGACCTTGGCATAGAGATTCACACTTTTAATGACCTTTTAAATCCGGCGCTGGAAAATAATATCGTAGCCGTAGATGATGTCCGTGAGATTGTGGGAATTGCACTGAAGGCTCAGGGACAGGATTCCAATACCTGTGATCAGGCCGTTGTCGAGGCATCCCTTTCCTGGCTCCTGGAGCTGCAGCCCAATATTAAGGCATACGACAGCGACAGCCCCAAGACCCTGCTTGCGGCAAATGATGTGGCAGTCGGTATTGTCTACAATACGGATGCCGGAATGGCAATCAAGGAGAATCCGGATATCGATGTGATATTTACGGAAGAGCCCTGCCAGATTTCTATGGACAACTATGTGATGTCGGCCAATGCAAAGAATGTGGAAAACGCAGAGAAATTCCTGGACTTTATACACAGGCCCGAGATCTACAAAATGATGCTGGATGAATTCCCCAGTGTGTGCCTCAATGATGCGGCGCTGGCGATTATGGACGGTGAATATCTGGACAATCCGGGAAGCAACGTAGACGCTTCCGAGATTGCCCGGGCCACGCTGATTGAGGAAGTAGGCGATGCGGTTGTGTGGTATGATGAAGTATTTACAAAGATGAAAACAAATTAAAAGGCGGTGGCTGTTATGAAAAAGATTGAGATTATCACAAGACCGGACAAACTGGATACCATTAAGAAAATTCTGGCAAGGAATGAATACTCCGGGATGACGGTGACGGCGGCCATGGGCTGCGGCCGGCAGAAGGCGGATGCAAAGGACTTTGAGGAGCTGAATCTTGATATGAATCTGCTTCCCAAGATTCACGTTATGACGGTGGTCTGGGACGAGGATTTGGAGGAGATTCTCTGTGAGCTGCAGCAGAAGCTGACTACAGGAAGTGTGGGAGACGGCAAGATATTTATTTCAACCATTGACGATGTGATGCGGATCCGCACGGGGGAGCGCGGATACAAGACCCTGTAGTATGAAGGGATTGCGTATGTATAAGAGGATTGTGGGACCGGAATAGGAGAAATGGATGGAACGGACGAGAGATAAGGTGATTATCAGTCTAAAGGATGTGGATAAAAGCTTTGAGGACGAGCGCGTGGTGAAGCGGCTGAACCTTGAGGTGGAGGAGGGAGAGTTTCTTACCATGCTCGGCCCCTCCGGCTGCGGCAAGACCACAACTCTGCGGATGATAGCAGGCTTTGAATACCCCACCTCGGGCCAGATTTTTCTGGAGGGTGTGGACGTGGAGAGCAAAAAGCCCAATGAAAGGGACGTAAATACGGTATTTCAGAATTATGCCCTGTTCCCTCATATGAATGTATTCGACAATATCGCTTTCGGACTGGTGGAGAAAAAGGTGAAAAAGGACGAGATTCGCCGCCGGGTGGAAGAGATGATAAAGCTGGTGCGTCTGGACGGCCTGGAAAAAAGAATGCCTTCCCAGATGTCCGGCGGACAGAAGCAGCGTGTGGCTATTGCAAGAGCGCTTGTAAACCGTCCCCGCGTGCTTCTCCTTGACGAGCCTTTAGGAGCTCTGGATCTGAAGCTTCGCAAGCAAATGCAGGTAGAGCTGAAGCATTTGCAGAGACAGCTTGGCATTACCTTTATCTATGTGACCCATGATCAGGAGGAGGCGCTGACCATGAGCGACCGGATTGCGGTAATGAACCGGGGGAATCTGGAGCAGGTGGGAACGCCGGAGGATATTTATAATCATCCTGAAACAAAGTTTGTGGCGGACTTTATCGGAGAGTCCAACATCATTGAAGGTTATATTGAAGAAATGGATGAGGATGCCATCTGGGTGACCATGGAATCGGGAAAGGCCCGGATCGGTGAAACAGGCTACCGCCTGGAGGAGATGGTTTATCTCTGCGTGCGGCCGGAGAATCTGAAGCTTTCCACAGAGCCCGTAGATGGTTTTCGCTTCCGGGGGCAGGTGAGGGAGCATATATTTGTGGGTTCAATCAACAAAACTCTGATAGAGCTGCCTAACGGCCAGATGTTAAAAGCGGAGACACCTGCGGAGGATGAGCTGATTCCGGTGGGAACCGTAGTGAATGTTTACTGGAATCCGGGCAAGGTGGTGGTCATGCGGACCACTGAGGAGCAGATCTACAATGTAATTGAGCAGTCCGTGGAGATAGAGGGAATGACCAATGATCAAATCTTTTAAAAAACGTCTGGGGATTTTGGGAACCGTGGGTCCCACGGTGCTTTGGCTTGCCGCGTTTCTGTTGATCCCGCTGATCTATGTCATAGGAATCAGCTTTCTGACAAAGAATGCTTACGGGGGAGTGGATTTTACCGTGACCCTCTCCAATTATGCCAGCCTGTTTCAGAGCGAATACGGAAAGGTATTTGCCGATTCCCTGTGGCTTTCTTTGGAGACTACGGTAATCTGTCTACTGATTGGCTATCCCTTTGCTTATATTATTGCAAATGCGCCGAAAAAGTGGAAGCCTTTTCTGGTTTTGCTCCTGATGCTTCCTTTTTGGACCAATTCTCTGATTCGGACTTATGGGTGGAATACCCTTCTTCGGACAGAGGGAATTATCAATCATTTTCTACAGTGGATTGGTGTGGCGGATCATCCTCTGGAAATGCTCTATACGGACGGGGCGGTGCTGCTTGGCATGGTGTATGCTCTTCTGCCTTTTACGGTGCTGCCGCTTCATACCTCCATAGAAAAACTGGATCCCTCTCTTCTGGAGGCGGCCGGAGATCTGGGAGCAGGCCGGGTGCATGTATTTACCAGAGTGATTCTTCCTTTGACCATGCCGGGGATTTTTGCAGGATCTATTCAGACCTTTATTCCGTCTCTGGGATTTTTCTTTATCTCCGATATGATGGGCGGCGCCAAGACCATGTATATAGGCAATTTGATTAAAAATCAGTTTTTGTCAGCCAGGAACTGGCCCCTGGGAGCGGTGCTTTCCATTGTGCTGATTGTGATCACGCTGATTTTGATGCGGCTTTACACCAAAGTGGGAAGCCTGGAGGATATGGCATAGCTATGAGCCGCGGGGGATTGCGCCGGCATGCGGCGGAGTAAATTTAGCAGGAGGACAAGACATGAAAAAGCGGAGAAAGGTACGTGAATTCAAGCCGGGCAGCGTATTTTACGCCTGTCTGATTTATTTGTTTTTATATCTGCCGATTTTTGTGGTGATCGCATTTTCCTTCAATACCTCCAAGATGAATATTACCTTCGAAGGCTTCACTCTGGAATGGTACGGAAGGATGTTTGAGAACCGGCAGTTAATGCAGTCCTTTTTTAACACTGTCATTGTGGCAGGAGTGAGCACGGTTCTTTCGGTAATCATCGGAACTCTGTGCGCCCTTGGCCTGTACAAATTCGAGTTTAAGCTGAAAAATGTGCTGAGCAGCTCCCTTTATATTCCCATCGTGATTCCGGAGCTGGTATTTGCCATCGCCCTGCTGATTTTCTTTACATCCTTAAATATCAGCATGAGTATGGCAACGCTGATTATTGCCCATGTAACCTTTTCTATGCCCTTTGTGGTCATTACCGTCCGAGCCAGACTAGCGGGTTTTGATCATTCCATTGAAGAAGCGGCCAGGGACTTGGGGGCAAATGAGCTTCATACGTTTTGGCGTGTGACGCTGCCTATGATTTCTCCGGGAGTGCTCTCGGGCGGCATGCTTGCCCTTACCATGTCCCTGGATGATGTAGTAGTCAGCTTCTTTACGGCAGGACCGGAAAGCACCACCTTACCTTTGAAGATTCTGGGCATGGTCCGCAAAGGAGTGTCCCCGGATGTAAATGCGCTGTCAACCCTGATGATTGTGGGAACCATTGTAATTCTTCTGACATCAACGGTGATTCAGGGCAGACTGGAGAGGAAGATGTAAAAGCGGATGCTTATGAAAATGAAAGGAGAGGACAGAAGCAATGTTTCATATAGAAAGAATGCAGGAGTATATGCGCGGTGAAGTGCTGCCTATGGTAATGGAATTCTATCACAGCGATGCGGTCAGCCATCCGGTGGAAGTATCCGTTTTGGAGCGGACCTTTGCGGATGCGGTCAGCAACGAGGCCGTACTGGAAGGACAGGTACTGATGGAGGATGATCACATTGTGGGCTTTGGCTATACAACCATCTATTATGCCTGCGAGGTAGGCGGCAGATGCATGATGTTTGAGGAGCTTTTTCTAAAGGAGGAAGCAAGAGGAAAAGGATACGGAAGCCGCTATTTCTTGGAGATTATGGAGCAGCACCCGGAGGTGATGCGTTTCCGTCTGGAGGTAACGAGAAGCAACGAGGCGGCAGTGCGTTTGTATGAGCGTCTGGGTTTTTCTTTTTTAGAATATGATCAAATGGTCTTGGATCGGTAAACGATTTCCAGACACACGTATCTGTAACTGGAAATTGATTTTATATGGATGTATAGTAAGAGAAACTATTAAATGTAAAATACCAATAACAGAAGGAGAACATTATGGATTACAAAGAGCTGATGAAACAGGCAATTGAGATCAGAGAAAGGGCATACACCCCATATTCAAATTATCAGGTGGGAGCGGCTTTGCTTTCCGAATCCGGAAAGGTATACCGCGGCTGCAATGTGGAAAATGCCGCCTATTCTCCGGGGATTTGTGCGGAGAGAACTGCTTTTGTAAAGGCAGTCAGCGAAGGAGAGAGAGCGTTCCGGGCTATTGCCGTTATCGGAGGAGCGGCAGGCGGCCCGCTGGAGCTTGCACCGCCCTGCGGTATCTGCCGTCAGGTGATGCGGGAGTTCTGCGCTCCCGATACCTTTGAGATTATTCTGGGAACAGGCCCGGAGGATTTTAAGGTTTATACCCTTTCCCAGCTTCTTCCGCTGAGCTTCGGCCCGGAGAATCTGGAAAAGCAGGAAACAGTATGACAGGCGGTTTCAAGAGAAATATTCCAAAAGGGGAGCTGCTTTTATTCCTTTTTATGGCAGGCTTTGGCCTTTTGAAGCAGTTTCTTGTGTATAATCTGCCTATTATGGCAGTGCCAAAGGGGATTCACGACGACTGGATCATGGTGCATCTTGCGGAGACGCTGAGAAACGGACAGTGGCTCGGAGAATACAGCGATCTTACGCTCACGAAGGGGATGTTTTTCCCCCTGTATCTGGCGCTGTGCAATTTTCTTCACCTGTCTTACCTGAATGTGACAGCCCTGTGGTATACCGTGAGCTGCATGCTCTTTGTCTATGGCCTGCGTCCTCTTTTAAAGAAGGCGCAGGCTATGGGTCTTTTGTATCTGGCGCTGCTGTGGAATCCGGTTTCCTATTCGGTGCAGGCGTTTCAGCGTGTGTACCGGAACAGTATTTCCTATATTCAGGTGCTTCTGATCTTCGGCGGATTTCTGGCGCTCTATCTGCGGAGAAAGGAGCCTCTGAAAAAGCAGATACTCTGGGTGCTGACAGCAGCTCTGGGAACGGTGAGTTTTTTTTATACCCGGGAGGATGCCATCTGGGTGGCGCCCTTCCTGTTTGTATTTCTGGCGGTTTATCTGGGAAATGTCATCTGTCTTTTTAAACAGACAGGGGAGAGGCGGTATATTGGAAAAGGGCTTCTGGTTCTGGCGCCCTTTTTGTGCCTGTGGCTGACAGGGCAGCTGATAGCCGCCCAAAATGAAGCGCATTACGGAATCCGTACCGCCAATGAACTGCAGGACAGCGGCTTTGCCGAAATGTACAAAAGTATGATGGCGGTAAAGCCCGAGGAAGATATTCCGGGCGTAACCCTGACCAGGGAAAAAATTGCCCGCATGTGCGATGCCTGTCCTACATTAAAGAAACTGGAGCCTTACTTTGACAGCAGCAGGGAGTATTGGGCCGGGCCGGAAGGAGACGCGGATACCTGGGAGGTCCGGGACGGATGGGTGTTCTGGATTGTGCGGACGGCTCTTGCGCAGGCCGGATATTATGAAAACGGCGCGGCGGCCAATGACATCTGCCTGCAGATTCGCGATGAACTGGAAGAGGCTATGGATAAGGGGCTTTTGGAGCGGCAGGCGACAATGCCCTCCACCTATATGTCGCCCTGGCGGGAGGGATATCTGGGGGATTTGTTCGGCGCTCTGGGAAAAGCCATTGCCTATACTTCCACCTATGAGGAAATGGAAACCCTTGTGTATCTTTACAGCGAGCCGGATGAGAACGGAGGAAATCTGCTTTTTGAGCGGATAACCGGGGATAAGACGGTATGGCATGAGTCCAATCTGATAGAACTGGCAGGCTGGTATGCGGTTTACGAGGGAATGGAGCATGTGACCCTGCAGGCTGAAACGGCAGAGGGCGAGGTCATAGAAAGAGCGGAATTTCTGGAGAGCGGGGATATTGCCGCTTATCTGGAGGGGCAGGGAAAAACGGTGCCGGGAGCGGAGAAGTGCCGTTTTCACCTGAAGCTGTATGTGGAGGACAAGGCTCAGCCGGTTTATCTGAAATCCTACCGGGATGGGAGGCTTCTGGATACCTATGAATTGGGGACAACCACGGAGGGCTTTGAGACAGAGAGCGCCCGTCTGAATCTGGACTGGTACTGGGATGTACCGGAGCGGCACGGATTGCTGGCGGACATTGCCTATAAAGGTGTTATTTTAAATGGAATTCGTCAGATTTATCATTACAGCGGAGGGGTGCTTGCGGTTCTTGGCTTTGGAGCCTGGCTGTTTTTGAGCGCAGGGCTCTTGAAAGGCGTATGGCTCGGCGTGTTTCGGAAAAAGAAAGTGGCAACCGGGCAGTCCATAGATGAGTGGCTTGTGCTTACATCCCTGCTGTTCAGTTATCTGGTGCTGCTTGGAGGGATTTCTTATTCGGAGATCTCTGGGTGGAATGCTATTTTGTACTGGTATCTGTCAGGAGCTTATCCGGTGATGATTGCCTTTGAGGTTTTGGCGGTAATGTTTGGAGCAAGGAGACTGAGATAGGAGAAAACTATGATTGATTTACATCTGCATTTTGACGGTTCCCTGCTTCCCCGAACCATTCTGGAGCTGGCAGGAGAACAGCAGCTTTCCCTTCCGGCAGAAGAGCCGGATGAGCTGAAGCTGTTTTTGACGGCGCCAGAGGATTGCGGAAGCTTAAATGAATATCTGGAAAAGTTTGATTTGCCCTTGCTGGTACTTCAGACAAAGGAAGGGATTCGTAAGGCAATGTATACGCTGCTCAGTTCTTTGAAGGAACAGGGAATGCTGTATGCGGAGCTGCGCTTTGCGCCCCAGTCCCATCTTCGGAAAGGATTAACGCAGGAGGATGCGGTGAAAGCGGCGATTTTGGGAATGCAGGAGGCCGCCGCAGGCTCGTTCTTTATGGCAAAGCTGATTCTCTGCTGTATGCGGGGGGCGGATAATAAGGAAGCCAACAAAAGGACGGTTGAGACGGCGGCAAAGTTCCTGGGACGCGGTGTGGCGGCGGTGGATCTGGCGGGGGCCGAAGCGCTTTTTCCCACGGCAGATTATGAAGAGCTGTTTGCATATGCAAAAAAACTGGGTGTTTCCTATACCATTCATGCGGGGGAAGCTGACGGACCGGAGAGTATAGAGGCCGCATTGAGGTTTGGGGCGGCCCGCATCGGGCATGGGGTCCGGGCAAATGAGGATGCGGGACTGTTAGAACAGCTAAAGGAGAGGCAGATTCCTCTGGAAATGTGCCCGACCAGTAATGTTCAGACAAAAGCCGTGAAGAGCTTCTCGGAGCATCCGATTCTTGCATATCTGCGTTCGGGGCTGAAGGTGACGGTGAATACGGATAATATGACAGTTTCGGATACTACCATAGAGAGGGAGTACCGAAGACTTGAAGAAGAACTGGGGATGACAAAGGAAGAGAAAAAGCTTTTGCTCTTCAATGCCGCAGATGCAGCCTTTCTGACAGAGGAAGAGCGTGGGCGGATGAAAGATGTAATTGGACGGATTCTGTAAAGAGTTCAGATTCGGACAGGGAGCTGCCGCAATAAGGATTAGGGATACAGGATATAGCAGTATTTATTATCAGGCAAATACTACTATATCCTGTATCCATTTTCTTAGTGCGGCAGCCCCCTGTTTTTTGTATGAAAAAGTTCCTTCAACGGCATAAAGATTTTACTGGGAATGTATCACATCCGTAACGGACATCCGCCGGATCTGCCTGGCCGGGCCCAGAATGGCCGCCCCGGAAGCCAGTGTCACCACAAGGAGAATGAGAGCCAAAGCTCCGTAAGGAACCGTCCAGGGAGTTCCCCAGCGTGCGGTCACCAGCCGGCCGTACAGGAACCGGTGGATTGGCAGGCCGAAAGCACATCCAAGCATGCAGCCAAAGAGTGCATAGGCGGCAGCCTCCGCGCCGAGCCTTTTTGTAAGCTGTCCGCAGCTCATTCCAATGGCCCTCATAGCCCCATACTGCCGCATCCGCGCGGAGGTGTTCATGGAAATGCTGTTGACGATATGAAGGCAGGCAATAAGCACAATTACCGTGAGAAAGCCGTATAAGAATAAAGCAAAGGCCCAGTAAGCGCCCCGGGAATCCCGGTTGCTGAGACGCTGATCCGAAAACAGCACCTCATCACCGGCCAGCTTTCGAATGTAGTTCACATCCGCATCATCGGCACGGCGGGTTAGCTGGATGTCAAGGATCGTGTACCCGTTTTCACCGGTCAGCCGCCGAAAGGTGTCTTCGGAGCAGATCAGTCTCTCGGCATCCGCTGCCCCGTCAAAGGGGCAGTGGGACAAGAGCCCCGCTACGGTCACGTCTCCCAGAGAGGTGTGAACAACCTCGCCGACCTCTAAGGACGGTCCGGCAGCGTCATGTACGGCCAGTACATAATTTCCGTCCTCTGTGATTTTGGACAGATCTCCCTCCAGAAGATAATGGGATTCCTCCGCCCAGTTAAGCTGCTGGAGATCATAAGAGAGCAGCATGGCCTGTTTCCTCTCATTTTGGCTCTCCACAGGTACGTCGTAAGAAAAGGCTCTTCCGTAGACACGCTTCACACCGGGACATCCGGCAATCCTATCCGCAAGCCGGGCATCCAGAGAGCAGGAGGAATCCGGGCTTACGACGGACAGATCCGGCGTGTAGGGACGCAGGGGTGTGATGGCGTGATTCATAAAAGCCGTGGCCGCAAAAAATGAAAGAAAGAGAATGATACTTAAGGCAAAGGAAAAGGACATCAGAAGAAAATTCTTTTTCCGGTGGAGGGCATGCCAGACTCCCAGAAATGTTTCCACATGGAGGGACGGAATGTTTCCCTGCCTGTAGGACCTGCCGGCAAGCCGGCCGCCCTGCCTTCTCTTGAACCAAAAACCCGCGATCGGCGTTTCCCCATTGCCTGTAACTGCCGTGACCGGGGACACCCCTGCGGCCTTTTTTGCCGGGGAACGGGCAGCAAGAAGTACGGTAACCAGTCCCACAAGAGTGCCGGCCAGGATGCCGGGCAGACTGATGCCGAAGACAGGCATATCGGAGAAATACATGGAGCTCAGGTATCTGAGAGCTCCGCAAAGTCCCCAGATAGTGACAACAGAGAGAAGAACTCCTGCTGGAATGGCGGTTTTGCACCAATTCAGAGCTTCCAGGCGTACAAAGCGGCGGATCTGCCGGCTGTCCGCTCCCAGACAGCGGAGAAGGCCGAAAAATTCCGTCCTCTGGGCGATATTGCTGTTCATGCTGCTGGCAACCATAAGAACGCCGGCAGTCAGAACCAGGAGAAACAAAACGCCTGCAACCAGATACAGTCCGGTCATATAGGAGTCATTACTGAAGCCCATAAGACCCAGAAGTGCCGTGTTTTCGCTTATTTGTTCTTCTGACAGCCTGAACTGCGCCTGAATATCCTTTATGGCATTCCGGATATTGCAGCGCCCGGAGAATTGGATGTAGTAGACCATATCCGCATCCTCTGCCGTATCATGGATGGAGTGATACAGGGATTGGAAGGAGGAAAGGGGAAGAAAGGCAATGACAGCATCGGCCTTCATAGCCGCCTCGTTATCCATTCCAAAGCCTGATATCCGATAGGACAGGGAATCCCCCTCCGGGGTTTGGAGGGTAATGGAGTCTCCCAGCTCTGCACCCAGCATTTCTTTGGAAGCATTGGTCAGGATGATTTGCTGTTCCGTTTCCGGAAATGCTCCTTCTGTTAAATCATATTCCATCAGGGTGAGCATAGAGGGCTCGATTCCGCATACGGCGGTTCGCTTTCCGCTGATGAAATAGTCCTCCTTCAGCCGGTAATTCAGCACATTGTACCAAGAGGAAACGGCCACATCCGGACGCCGGGCGATGATGGCGGCATCCTCATCCGAAAGATCCTTTATCTGGATGTGCCAGTTGCCGTAACGGGTGATGGCCTGGAGCCTTTGGCTGCGAAGCTCCATATCTGCCATTCCGAAGACAGCGGTTACCAGAAAGACGGAAAATATGATGCATAGAAGGGTCATGCGGTTTTGCTTTCTGTGAACCCTTGCATAGGCGGGAATCAGACTAAGATAGCTTTTCATCAGGACGCCCTCCCAAATCTGTTAAATTGCCGTCAGATACCCGGAGAACCCGATCCGCATAAGCGGTGAGTCCCGTGTTGTGAGTTATCATCAGAACGGTCTGCCGGTAGTGGTGGGCAGCCCGGGTCAGGAGCTCCATAACCTCCTGGCTGCTTTTGGAATCCAGATTGCCCGTTGGCTCGTCGGCCAGAATCAGCATGGGGTTGTGAATCAATGCCCGGCCGATGGCGGTTCGCTGCTGCTGGCCGCCGGAGAGCTGGCTTGGCAGATGGTTCCGCCGCCCGGTAAGCCCAAGAATGGCCAGCAGCTCATTTACCCGTTCCATATTCGGCTTTTGGTAATCCAGAAGAAGGGGAAACATGATATTCTGTTCCACCGTCAGCTCCGGAATCAGCTGAAAGGATTGAAAGATAAAGCCGATGTTTCTCCGGCGGAAGATGGTCCGCTCCTGCTCCTTCATAGAAAATAATTCCCGGCCGCTTAAGAAGACCTGGCCGGAGGTGGGATTGTCAAGTCCGCCGATCAGGTTCAAAAGTGTTGTTTTGCCGCTTCCGGATTCACCCACAATAGCGGTGAACTCACTTTTTTGCATGGAAAAGGAAGCGTCCTTGAGGGCGTTTACACTGCTTTCACCAAAGCCGTAGGTTTTGCATAAATGCCGTACGTTTAAAATGTCCAAGGTAAGAATCCTCCGTTTCAGTTCCGCAATATCCTGTCAGCACACTTTTGTATAAATCAATTTCCGGCCGCAAATGCATACGTCAGTAAATTGATTTGTGCACTGACAGGATATTACTGTTTTAAGTTAAAGCGTAAAGCTGCTTCGGCACACATATCATGAGAGAAGCTTTACTATCTAACAAAATAGCACAGGAAGCTTACAATCAGATGAATTTCACCTTACGGTTTTGTAAGACAAAAGAGCTTTATGAAGAGGTATCTTTCAATGCGCGGGGAAGGCTGAGCGTGAAGACGGCTCCCATGCCCGGACTGCTTTGTACGAAGATGCTTCCTCCCTGCCCCTTTGCAATCGCCCTGGCAAGGGGAAGTCCAAGTCCTGTGCCGGAGGTTTGGCAGGCGGTTTGGCTGCGGTAAAAGCGCTTGAAAATGTGGTGCAGATCCTCCGGAGAGATTCCGGCTCCGTTGTCCCTGATTTGAATCCGGGTTTCTAAGGGGGTCTCTTCCTTATGAATTTCGATCCTTTTGCCCGGGGAGGTGTGATCCAAAGCATTTTTGAGGATATTTCCGATGGCTTCTATGGTCCATATGGGATCGCAGTAGATTTCCCCCTCCGGGGCCTCCAAAAACAGGATCTCCTTTTCCTCCTGACTGGCCCGGAGGGTAAGGGGCTCCAAAGCGGCATTCAGAATCTCCGAAACGGGACAAAAGACTTTTTGAAAGGTGATACCGCCGATATCCAGACGGGCGATTTTTAAGAGAGACAGAATCAGGGACTTCATCCGCTCAATGGAAGCATCGGACTTTCTGGCAAAGGTCTGAATGATTTCCGGACACTCCGGCTCCTTTAGAATAATTTCGTTGTACATGGAGAGTGCGGCCAGGGGCGTTTTCAACTGATGGGAAATATCGGAAATGGTGCTTTTCAGAAATTCCTTTGCCTCATGCTCTGCCTCCTGTCCGGCTTTCAGCGCTCCGGCCATGTGGTTGATTTCACCAAACAGGCGGTAAAGGCTTCCCTCCTCGGATTCAGGGAGAGAAGCGTCAAAGGACCCTTTTGCATAACCGCCCACAATTTCGGCGGCTCTATGGTACAGGCGTTCTTCCTCAGATAGAAAATGAATCATTATGAGGAACAGAATGCAAAAAGAAAGCAGGAGGATGAAGAGGGGAAAAAGAAAAGTACCCTGCCTGTAGGAGGATACGGAGGAAAGAAGCGACAGGTCCGTATTCTCGCAGATTCCCAGACGGTTTAGAAGGCGGATGCCTTCCTCTCCGGCTTCGGCGGCGCTTAAGGCCCTGGCCACAAGCTCTTCCGGAACCTCCTGCTCCAATAAGGAAGCGGCTATGGCTCTTTCCCGGTTGAGCAAAAGCTGCCATGCCGCATGATTCTGACGGGAGATAACTGTCAGAGTCAGGAAAAGTGTCAAAAGAAAGGTAAGGAGAACGGATAACATTAGTTTTTTCACACGGGCTTCCCGAACAATACTCATGGCTTCACCTCATTCCACTGATATCCAAAGCCCCGTACCGTGCTTAGATGTACGGGGTGGGAGGGATCTGTCTCTACCTTTTCCCGTAAGCGCCGGATGTATACGGAAAGTGTATTGTCATCCACAAAGCGCCCGCCGCTGTCCCAAAGCTCATCCAGAATCCGGCTCCGGGAGACAACCCGATTGGCGTTGCGGACCAACAGGCTGAGCAGACGGTATTCGGCGGTGGTAAGCTCCAGAATTTCATTTTTTAAAGAAGCCCGGCTTTGGATAAGGTCGATGAACAGATCGCCGCAGCGGATGACCGGAGTCTTATCCTGCGCAGAAAGGCCGGCACGACGGAGAAGGGCCCGAATGCGGGAGAGCAGCTCTCCTAACTTGAAGGGCTTGGTGATGTAGTCGTCTCCGCCGCTGTCCAGGCCGCGGATGATGTTGATTTCTTCGTCGGAGGCTGTTAAAAAGATAATGGGAGTACGGCTGTCTTTTTTTCGCACATGGGTACAGATATCAAAGCCGGTTCCGTCGGGAAGGGTCACATCCAGAAGAAGGAGATCATAGGAGACATCCCCCTCCAATAAGAATCGGGCCTGGGCTGTGGTTCGGGCTATGTCCGGGGAAAAGCCGTTTTTTTCCAGGGTGTATTTGAGGCCGTCGATCAGGCTTTCGTCGTCCTCTAAAAGCAGGATACGGATCATTTTGATTTCCTTTCCGGGTGGGAGGACTGCTATATAAAAGGGGCTGCCGCAAGCTCCGTAGCTTATTTTGCGGACAGCCCATCCAACAGCAAGTTCAAGTATTTGATACGCTTACAGTTTGATATTCTTAAACAGATCTCCTAAGCTGGTAGTAAGCTCCTCGCTCTTAGGCAGAATTACTTTTTCTTCGCGGATTTCCTCTGCGGCGACATCGTTGAGAGCCTTCATGCTTAAAGAAAGCTTGCCGTCCTTGACTGCGATTACTTTTACCTTTACGGTATCGCCTACCTTGAGAACCACATCGGGACTCTTGATACGCTTTTCGGAGATCTGGGATACATGCACAAGACCGGAAAGACCGTCTCCCAGGTCGATGAATGCGCCGTAGGGCTGAATACTCTCTACTTTGCCTTCTGTCACCAGACCGATCTCCACATTGGAAATTTTATTCCGGCGTGCCTCGGCCGCTTTTTCCCGCAGGATCTCTCTTGCGGACAGCACAAGCTTTTTCTTTTCCGGGTCTACAGTGATTACACGCACCTGGATCTCTTTATTTAAGAAATCCTCCAGATTTTCCACATAGCTTAAGGAGAGCTTGGAGGCGGGAATAAAGCCGCGGAGTCCTTCTACATAGGCAATCACGCCGGCGTTCACCACGCCGCCTATCTTTACATCCAGAACGGTTTCATTTTCCAGATATTCGGCAGCCTTTTTCCAGGCCATTTCAGCCGCCGCAGCTTTTCTGGACAGAAGGATGTGCCCTTGTCCGTCGTCGGGGCGAAGAACGGTAGCCGTCACCTCTTCCCCGAGCTGCACGTCGTTTTTAATGGAAAATGACGGGTCCTCGGAATAATCCTCCAAACGGATAATGCCTTCGGTGTAATATTTCAGATCCAGAGTTACCTCTGTCTCGGACACGCCGATGACGGTTCCTGTCAATACGTCTCCTTCCTGTACCTTTCGGAAGGAGGCTTCCAATTCGGTTGCGTAGTCGTCCATAGTCAGTTTTTCTTCCATAATGCTTACCTCTCTTTACTTATATATCTTTATCACACGTGTCCGGTATCCGGTGTCAGAAAAAATGACAGGGACGTCCGTCCGCGAAGGATTCATTTAGTGCGAAGCCCTTCCTGAAACAGGAGCCTTCGGAAAATATGCTTGTAGTCGTTCAGCCGCAGGAAGCTGTAGATCCCTTTTTTCTGTGCCAGGCGGAACAGATCCATCACCAGGCGGAAATATTCCAGGTAAAAGCAAAAGCGGCTCAGATGCACCGGCGGCACCACCAGATGCATAAAATCCCATTTCTCCGGGTCTGTGGTAAGCAGGCGCTTTTCGTACTGCCGGTAGAGAGCGGTTCCGGGAATGGGCGTAAATATGGAAATCCCCGTATAGGCAAGGTCCATGCTGCGGATAAACCGGCGCAGATTCCGAAAATCCTTCCGGCGAAAGCGGATATCCACAATAAACAGGCCCACCGGATGAATGGACAGCTCACGAAGAAGGCGGATGCAGGCGCAGTTGACATTGAGGGAGGTTCCCTTGGCATAGCTGTCAAGCTGCCGGTTGCTGACGGCCTCCAGGCCGACCATCACATATTTAAGGCCGATGCCGGCCAGAGCCTTCATAAGCTCCTGATTTTCCGTGATAAAATCGGCCCGGCCGTAACAGATAAAGGTTTTATGGATGTTATGGCTGCGGATAAGGGCGATAAACTCCCAAAGCCGATCCGCATCGTAAAGAAAATCGTCGTCCACGATCTGAATGTTGGGGCTTGCTATTCCCCGGATCTCTTCTATGACAAGGGAAAGGTCCCTCTGACAGTACGTTCCCTTGTTCAGGGTCCTTCCGTAGCAGAAGGAACAGTGATGCGGGCAGGAGGTACTGGTTTTTAAGAGAGCCACAGGGTGAACATCCAGATAACGGTACTGGGTGAGATAGCGTTCCATATGGCTCCGATCGGGAATGGGAAGCCGGTTGATGTCAAAGGCTTCCATAGGATTCATTTTCCATCCCTCACAGGTATCATAGCAGAGACCGTCGATATTTTCAAAGGGTTTTTGCTGCAGCACATCTAAAATAGCATAGATATTGTCAGAACGGCAGATAAAATCGATATCGGGTTCAAAAAAGCGCTGGGGATTCTGCTGTGCGTGGGAGCCTCCTACCAGGGTGAGAATACCCGGGTCAAAAGCTTTTGTCCGCTTTGCATAATCCTTGATTCGGTTTTCCTGTGTGATGTATCCGGTTACTGCGACGGCTGCGGGGTGATATTTTGCAAGCAGTTCTTCAAAGGTATGCGGGTCCGCAGCGGCTTCATAGAGATAACAGGGGATCTCGGCCTCACGGAGCATGGCCAAGATGTACTCCAGTTCCAGAGGTTCCGTGTGCAGAGCCATATCCAAGGAAAATCCGCTGTCCGAAGGTTCCGGTTTTACAAGTAGTATCATCATGATTTGTTTTTGCGCCCGCAGGAATTGCTTTGCTGACTGATGCGGGGGTATCTTGTTATGAAATCCTGATTTTAGGATGGTTAAAAAATGATTCGTTATTATCTCTATTATATGGTAAAATGAATCAGAAAGCAATGATTATAGGAGGGTAAAATGAAAATGAAATATTTATATATTCTGCTTTTGTACCTTCCTTCCGGTTTTGGGAGGCTGACGCAGCGGATGACCCATTACAAATATACCCATGTGGCTTTGTCACTGGATGACCGCTATGAGCATTTTTATGCGTTTTCCAGATTGCGGGCCAAGACGCCGCCGATTTCGGGGTATATTGAGGAAAAGCGGATTTATTATACTCTGGGGGAAAATGTGCCTATTTATACAAAGATTTTTAAGGTGCCGGTTTCGGAAAAGGGATATGAGAGGGTGAAATGGTGGCTTGGGAAGGTCCGCAGAGATCCGGAGATTATGTACAATCTCATCAATATGCTGCTTCTGCCCTGGTTCGGCGGGCATCCGGTTTATAAGGCGTATAACTGCGGAGAGTTTATTGCCAAGGCTCTGAAGCAGGCCGGGGTGAAGCTGGATATGCCTTACTATAAGTATATGCCGAAGGATTTTGACCGGCTCCTTGGGGAGTATGCGATTTTTGAGGGGACTTTGGATAATCGGAGCAGAGAAGGGAGCGGGGATGATTTTTTCCGGGAAACGGGGCGTTTGGAGTATGTGTGCAAGACGGCTTATATTGTGAAGGAGCTTTTGTACAGGCAGCTTACGGGACATGCATCCAAAGGATTCCGGCCGGAGAAGGTGCGGTTTGTGTGGGATGCTGCGGAAGCGGAGAACAATAAAATAACTTTTGGTACATAAATGAATTTATAGGCGCATGAATTTGAAACGCGGCGTTATTTCATGAGGATGTACCGGAAATGATAACAGGGAACTGGAATAGGAGAATAAGATGAACAAGGTTTGTGTTAGAAATGTGGTAATTGGTGAGGGAATGCCGAAGATCTGCGCGCCGGCGGTGGGGCGGAGCAGGGAGGAGATTTTGTTTCAGGTAAAGAAGCTTCGGGAGGCCGGGCCGGATCTGGCGGAGTGGCGGGCCGACTGGTTTGAGGGGACGGCGGATAAGGCTCAGCTTCGGGAGATAATGGGGCTTTTGCGGAAGGAGTTAGGGGAGATGCCCTTGCTTGTTACCTTTCGGACGAAGCAGGAAGGCGGAGAGCGGGAAATTTCTGCGGAGGATTATGAGGAATTTCTCGGAGAGGTTCTCGCATCGGGCCAGGCGGATTTGATTGATGTGGAGTTGTTTATGGGAACAGAGCTTTTGGAGAGGACAGTGGAAAAGGCTCATGCAAAAGGGGTGAAGGTTGTGGCCTCCAGTCATGATTTTGAGAAAACGCCGAATGTGGGAGAGATGGTTGACCGCCTGTGCAGGATGCAGAAGGCAGGGGCTGATCTTTTGAAGATAGCGGTGATGCCCTGCGATCCGGGCGATGTGCTGACGCTCCTGGCGGCCACCTGGCAGATGAAGGAGTGTTATGCCGCTCAGCCGGTGATTACGATGGCGATGGGGGGAAGCGGCGTTGTGAGCCGGATGGCAGGGGAGATCTTTGGATCGGCGCTGACCTTTGGATCGGCAGGACAGGCTTCCGCGCCGGGGCAGGTGGATGTTGGGGAGCTTAAGGGGGTGCTTCGGCTGCTGCATGAAAATCTTTCTTAAAAACAGATGGGTGGTCTGCCAATCACGGAAGAGACCGGCAGAACATCAATGGAATACAGGAAGGGAGGGTATTACATATGGATACAAAATCAAAACAGGTTTTTATCAGCTATCATACTGAGACGGGAAAGGATGCCGTAAGGACGATATGCGCGGCCTTGGAGGGAGCGGGGATTTCCTGCTGGTATGCGCCTCGGAACGTAGGCGCCAATTATGCGCAGTCCATTGTGGAGGCGATTCGGGAATGCAGGGTGTTTTTACTGGTACTCAATGAGGGGTCCAATGTTTCCGCCCATGTGCTCAATGAGATCAACTGTGCTTTTGACCGCTTCAAGGCCCATGAGGATATTACACTGCTGCCTTTCCGCATAGACCAATGCGCGCTCAGTGATGATATTTATTATTATCTGGGGCGTATTCACATTATGGACGGTGTTCTGCCGCCGGAGCTTCTGCGTGTTCAGGAACTGGTGGATCGGGTGTCGCGGCTGTTGGGACAGGAGCCGTCGCGGAAGATTTCCGTGCCTGTCACCGGAGATGAGAAAAAGAATGCTTCCTACCGTATTGTGGGAACTGTTGTTTATCCGGATCGTCATTTTGTAGGGCGCGAAGAGGAAATGGAAGCTATCCGCACCCATCTGTCAGGAGGAGAAAATAAGCTGTTTCTGGTGGGAATGGGCGGCATCGGAAAAAGTGAAATTGCACGGATGTATCTCAAACGCTACTCCGGGGATTATGACGTGGTATTGTGGCTGTCCTTTGAGGAAAGCCTGCGCCGCACCTTTTTAAGTGATGCCGCGGTCCCGATCCGGGGGTTGAGCCGGGCCGATTATCCGGAGGATTCGGATGAGGAATACTGGAAGCGCAAGCTCCGCATTTTGAAGGAAATTGCAGATGAGCGCGTACTTTTGGTGGTGGACAATTTTGATGTACCGGATGATCCGGACCTGGAGGAGTTCACCGGAGGTGCGTATGCCGTGATTTTCACCACCCGCTGTCATCAGGATGCGGGCCGTCTGCCCGAAGTAGAGGTGCAGTCCGTTACCAATCATTCCGAGCTGCTTGCGATGTTCCGGGCGGAGTATACCCGGGGACTGAATCCGTCAGGGGAGGCTTGTGTGGATGAAATCCTGGAGCAGTTAGACGGCCATCCCTTAAGTATCCGCCTGGTGGCCTCCGCCATGCAGAGCCGGCGTATTTCGCCTGAAAAAATGAATGAGCTTTTGAAGAACGGCGCATCGGTGATGGCTGAACAGAATGCAAAGGCCGCCGATTTGATTTTCGGCCGTCTGCGGCAGGTTTTTCAATTGTCCACCTTGAGTGAAGAAGAGCAGTATTTGCTTAAAAATCTCTCATTGGTATCTCTGCGGGGGATTCCGGTGGAGACTTTGTATGACTGGTGCGAAATGGATGATTTTGATCTGATAGACGATCTAATCCGCCGAAGCTGGGTAATTCACGATCCGGTGACGGACGAGGTACACCTTCATCCCCTGGTATCGGATCTGATGGCAGAGGAATTGGAGAGAGATCCCATGTGCTGTGAAAGGTTTCTGAACAGCCTGGTAAAAGCTTCCGAGGGCGTCTATAATACCACTTATGAATACAAGCAGTGGCTGTTTGACCTGGCGGCCAGCGCTTATGTGCGTCTGCCGGCGGCCCATACGCTGCGGGGGCTTACGCTGCTGTCCAGAGGTATGATGCTGCATCATATGTCTCTGTACCAGGATGCAATTCCCTATTTTCGGAAAGCTATTCCTCAGACGGAAGATCTGCACCGGCGGCTGGATGCCTACAATCGGATAGCCCAGTGTTGTCAGCTCAGCGGAGATTATGCAGGGTGCAGGGATACGGCGTTGGAGGCTTTGACGCTGATTGAAAAGCCTGTGCCGGCGGATTTGATAGCTTTCTACACTATGATATTGTCGCGGCTGGACGAAGCTTACCGGGAGTTAGGCGATTATGATGCAGCCATTTCCTATGCAAAGCAGACAATCGAGTACGAAAAATTCCTTCCCGATTACGATCATGGATGGCCGGAATACCATCTGGCACGTGCTTTGTATATGCGGGGGGACCTGGAGGAAAGCGAGAGGGTACTGGAAGAGGCATTTGAGGCATTCCGCAGAGTGGGCGGCGTGTGGGCCGTAAGCCTGGGGTCTGATTTTCTCGGACAGATCAAGATGGCTCAGGGGCAGCTTGACGAGGCATTGGAAATAAGCCTTAAGGCATGGGAGGAGCTTCTTCCTCAGCTCGGCCCGGAGCATGCGGATATGGCCAACAGTCTGCACTGGCGCGGGAATATTTACCGTGCTATGGGGGACATGGAAAAGGCCAGGGGATGTTATACGCAGGCGGCGGAGATTTACCGCAAGCTTAATTGTCCGGTACAGGCGAAGACGATTCTTGCTTTGGCGGAATAGGCGGGCGGGAATATTCGGGGGGGATAAACATAGGAAACTGATACATATGTTGAAGCTTAAAGCGCATAAATTGTAATAATAATAGGGAGTAAGCCTGAATGCGGTGCTGGGAGTCTTTATTATCCCTTATAGGCTCGAATATTTTCATGAGCTATATCAGGAATACTTCGTGCAGAATATGCGGAGAGCTTTATGGAAAATGCCAAACTGGAAAATATGCTGAACCTGGCCCTGGATGCTACGGCGCGGGAGCGGGAAAAATCTCTGAATCTGGATGTGGGCTATGATCGGCAGGAACGGACCTGGGAGCTGATTGTAAAGTATCATGGGGACTTAAGCTCATTGAGAGCGGAGGGGATACAGGTGGTGGAGCTGATGAACGAGTACGCCATTTTAACTGTTCCCGAATCTCTGATAGAGCGGCTGGCAGATGTGATTGAGATTGAATATATTGAGAAACCAAAGAGGCTGTTTTTCTCTGTGAATCAGGGGAAGGCGGCCTCCTGCATTACGGGGGTGCAGAATGCCAGGTATGATTTGTTTGGGGATGGGATATTAATTTCCTGTCTGGATTCCGGAGTGGACTACACACACCCGGATTTTCGCAACGAGGACGGAAGCAGCCGGATTCTGGCTTTGTGGGATCAGACGATTCCCGGGAATCCTCCTGAGGGATATCTCATTGGAACGGAGTACACAAAGGCTCAGATTGATGAGGCTTTGAGAGAATATGATGAAGGAAGGGGAAGGGGGCTTGTACCTAGTGTGGATACAAGCGGCCACGGAACCCGGGTCCTGGGGATTGCGGCCGGAAACGGAAGGGCCAGTAACGGGCGTTACCGGGGAGTGGCAAGTCGCAGTTCAATTCTGGTGGTGAAGCTTGGAGTTCCGAGAGCAGAGGCATTTCCAAGGACAACGGAGCTGATGCAGGGGCTTGATTATTGCCTGCGTAAGGCTATGGAATTTGCACTTCCGGTGGCGGTGAATATCAGCTTTGGCAATACCTATGGCGCACATAACGGGACGTCTCTTTTGGAAACCTATATTTCGGATATGGCGAATATCTGGAAGTCTGTCATCAGCATTGGTACGGGAAATGAGGGCTATGCGGCCGGACATACAAGCGGGCGAATGGAGGAAGGAAAGCCTATAGAGATTCCGTTAGCCGTTGGGGAGTATGAGGCGGCTTTGAATGTGCAGATTTGGAAGTCCTATCTGGATGAGGCGGATATTATGCTGACCAGTCCGGGGGGAAGGCGCGCAGGTCCTATACAGAGTATTCTGGGGCCTCAGCGGTTTACTATGGAGAATACGGAGATTCTTTTGTACTATGGGGAGCCTACGCCCTACAGCTCCTCGCAAGAGATTTATATTGAGTTTCTTCCAAAGGGAGATTATATTGATTCGGGGATTTGGACCTTTACCCTAATTCCGGGGCAGGTACGGGACGGGGAGTATCATTTGTGGCTGCCGAGCAGTGCGGCGGTAAATGGGGCGACACGTTTTCTGTATCCGACGCCTGTGGGGACCCTTACGATTCCTTCGACGGCCAGGAAGATTATTGCGGTGGGAGCTTACAATAGCCGGACGCTGACGTATGCGGATTTTTCCGGGCGGGGGACGGATGGGGGAGAAAGCCTTAGAAAGCCGGATCTGGTGGCGCCGGGGGTGGATATTATGACTACGGTGCCTGGGGGTGGTTATGGGGAAGCGACGGGGACTTCCTTTGCCACGCCTTTTGTGACGGGGGCGGCGGCGCTGCTGATGGAATGGGGGATTACGGATGGGAATGATCCGTTTTTGTATGGGGAGAAGGTAAAGGCATATCTGCAGAAAGGGGCACGGGCTTTGCCTGCGTTTTCGGAGTATCCGAATTCGGTGGTGGGGTATGGGGCGATTTGTGTCGAAAATAGTCTGCCTATGTAAATGAGAGTAGATTTTTAGGGGAATAAGCACTTTGTTTTGGCATATATATTGTCGAATAAAGTGCTTATTGTACGTTGTTTGGATTTTATATAAATATTTGGTAGGGCTAAAACGAATCACAATTTATAAATAGCATGGATTATTTAGAATGGAAATAGAACTTATGTTCGAAATTAATTGAAAAAGTAAAGATGGTATGCTATACTTCTACATGAGTAATAAGATTTTAATCAGTGCCATATGGGAGGAGAAGGATGGGAAAAAATAAAGTAATTGTGGTGCAAAACATTAACGTTACTGTTTCAGAGGAAAATTTTGATGATTATATCTGTATTACTGATATTGCAAAAGCTAAAGTTGGTGAGTCCCGAGGAGCAGATGTTGTAAAAAACTGGATGCGAAATAGAGCAACTTTGGAATTTTTAGGTACATGGGAGCAAATCTACAATCCTGCTTTTAAAGTGGTCGAATTCGACCACTTTAAAAGCGAAGCAGGTTTACATACATTTGTATTAAGTGTTTCGGAATGGATTGAAAAGACAGAAGCGATAGGATTATTTGTGAAACGTGGAAAATATGGAGGAACGTATGCGCATAAAGATATTGCATTTGAATTTGCTTCGGCGATCAGCCCTGTTTTTAAACTATATTTGCTCAAAGAATTTCAAAGACTCAAAGAAGTGGAGAATGATGCAAAGAAAATTGAGTGGGATGCAAAAAGATTTCTGTCTAAAAACAATTATCTGATTCAAACAGATGCGGTTAAAAATTACTTGATTCCGTCAGAAAATTATAAAGAAAATTTAGAGTGGCTGGCATATGCAGAAGAAGCGGATATTTTGAATGTTGCATTATTCGGATTTACTGCAAAAGCATGGAGGGATGAAAATCCTGAATTGGCAAAAAAGAATAATGTAAGAGATTTTGCTTCAATAAATGAACTTACAGTTTTGTCTAATTTGGAAACACATAATGCACAAATGATTCGTGAGGGTAGAAGTAAGGCAGAAAGATTTCAAATTTTAAAAGAGATTGCAGAATATCAGTTGAATGTTCTTAAAGCGGCAGAACAGATAAAATTGATTGAGGAAAAGTAGATATACAAGTATGATGTTTAAATAGTGTTTAACTTGGAGAGGGTTATATGAAATATTCAGCAAAAACAAAACCAGGGATGGGAGATCCATATTGGTATGAGTGGTCTGTTGGACAACAATATATTATTGATATGCTTAATCCCGATAATAATATAAAATGTGTGGAATTACAAGCTAATGTTAAATTGGGATTGGATGACGTGGTGGTAACCTATGAAGGTGGAGAAAAGCTATTTGTTCAAGTAAAACATACACGATCAAACAAGACATTAACATTTGGCGACCTTGTTTCGATTGATAATACTTCTGAAGATGGCAGTCATAGATATTCATTATTGGGTGAACTTGCACAATCATGGATTGCTGAAAAAAATAATTATCAAAAAACAAGGGTATGTTTGTCTACAAATAGAAAACCGGGAATAAAAGTTTCTTCTGCGGGAAAAGAAAAGGAAATTAAACGGCCGGCATTAACGCTATTTCTGGAAGAGTTAAAATCTAAAATAATATATGTAGAGACATTCGATGAATTGGAGTTTCCTGAATATGAAGCGGCATGGAATGAATGGAAAGAGCAGCTAAATTATATTGAAAAAGCAGAAGATAAATTGCTATTTTTGAAATGTTTAGAAATAGAAACAAATCAAATAGGACTGGAAGAAATTAAAGAGGATTTGCTACAAAGATTGCAGGCGGTATTTCATACAAAAAGAAATATAGCAGAATTATTGTTGGCAAAACTGGATCATGCATTAAGAGGATGGACAACCTCTGGTAGAAATAGTTCATGTGTTACGATAGAAGATGTATATACGGAGCTTGCGTTGGATGAGGATATGATTTCTTACAATCATGATCTTATTGCAGCAGAACCATTTTTCACAAGTAGAGATACTTTAGTAGATGATTTAGAAATAGAGTTGAAGAATGGCAATAGCCGAGTGGTTTTTTTGTCTGGAATTCCAGGAACGGGAAAGACAAATATTGTAAGTAAAATCAGTGGTAAAAGGAGTAGTATCGTAAATATTCGTTATTATGCATATGAGCCGATTGATCCAATGAAAGAATATCTTCCAATGGATGTGTCTAAACGGGTTAAAAAAGAAACTTTTTGGAATGAATTGTTTAGTCAACTAAGAAGATTATTAAAAGGACAATTGAAAAAGTATGAAGTTCCAGTTGTTAATGGATTTATGACACTGGAGGAAATGAGAGAGCAATTTTTTAAAATAGCATCTAAATATGCAGTAG